>Ga0116149_1001418_pt1 | contig 28906 bp, 19 predicted proteins | sample AD_UKC057_MetaG_FD_89787 | JGI IMG/M metagenome (GOLD analysis project Ga0116149, IMG submission 89787) | Active sludge microbial communities of municipal wastewater-treating anaerobic digesters from USA - AD_UKC057_MetaG | ecosystem: Engineered > Bioreactor > Anaerobic > Digestate | place: USA...
CAGGTTATCGGTAATTTCTGGCATACCGTTATTGCAGGAGCACTGGAACACGAAGGAAGGGCGTGAATCATCAAGAGTCGGGCACTGATAGATGTCAAATATATCTTGCGCATGAATTTCAGAACCGTGCGTAAACCAGGTCACCATGCCATAGCCCTTGCGCCATTCCTCCGCGACGCTTTTTTGTGTACATGGCGTTTTTTCCGGGTTGCAGCCATAATCGTTTTCGTATATACGATAACTGGTCCAGCCAGCGGGGACCACGACATCCCGGTGAATTCCTTCTCCAAGGGGATAACTCAAATTCTGTCCGTCAAGAGGTTCCATCGGGAGCAGAATCCGATTTCGCCAATCCGGTGTGCCGGATTCCTGTCCGTACGCGATGGTTTTTTGAAGGATACGGTCCAACGCGCTGTAATCATTATTGTATACCGGTATACGCCCGACATAGACTTCCACCCCGCTGTCCAGGCCGCCCGCACCACAGTCGTTATCAAATTCACCGGCACGACCGTCATTGTCCAGGTCCCAGTTGCCAGTGAGCTCGGCATAATAAAAATCGGTCGGAGCATCCTGATACTCACGGTATTGTGTTGCGCCATTCCGAGGCCAGCATTTCTTCATAGGCACGCCGCCCTGTTCCGGATGCGGGTCGCCTATGAGCAGTACATAGTTGATTCCCAACGCAGCGTAGTTGTTCACGAGCCATTGACGCAGTTTATCCGCCGCCGCGCTGCCGGTGCCGCCGCCCCAGCCTTCCCCAAGGCCTTTCTCGTTTAATGCCGAGTACTGGGTATCTTCCGTGACAGTCAGTACGGAGAATCCTTGACGTTCCTTGAAGTCCTCAAAAACACGCAACGACCGGCTGTTGTCCACAATGGCGTTGGTGGTCATGATCACATAGGAAAATTGGGAATTCGGGAGGCTCTTCGTCCCGGCATGTTCATACCACGGGGTCGCTTCCGCAAAGTTTTCGAGCAAGTCAAAGGCCACATCGTCCATGGTATCATCCATTAAAGCGAGGTCCATAGCGGCCTTTGCCGAGGCTTCGGTGGCATAAACAATCGTTACTTCAGCTTTATCAATCACTTTAAGGGTCTGTCTGGAAGGATTGTAAACTACCGGGAAAAAGTCAAATTGAGCTATTTTCCACTTGCGAATCTGGGAGGCCAGCAGGTCCATTGTGCAGGCATGTGGGAAAAACGCGTCCTTCCCATAAACATTCATGTTGTACCCATCCTGTATTTGTTTGTTTTCTCCCCAGGAATACGCCAGGGCGGTGCCGTCCCAAAACGCATTGGGAGGACCGGGTGCTACCAGGCAGGGGCCCGCAATTTCAGATTCTTCCAATACGGTAAAGTATATGGCAACTGTTGTAAGGTCGGCGTCCGGGGGGAGGGCGATCCGGAATACTTTGTGCGGTAACATCGGGTCGCCAGGCGAATTGTGCGTATCATACCCCTCCAGGGCCACCTCGGTAAACGGGTCTTGGGGGGTGATCTCAAAGGCGTCGTTTTCCAGGGTAATGTGAATGGTGTTGTTTTCATAGGCATACGATGTCGTGGTGCTGTACGCACTGCCGGGCGCGAAGAGCACGGTCATAAAGAAGAGGGTTACACTCAGCAAGGTGCTTGCGGACAAGAGGGTATGCGGCGACGGGAAACGGGAATACAGGGGGCGGTGCAGGAATTTCGCCTGACGGCTGGTAATGGTTACGGACGCTTCATGGTTCAGTAAACGCTTGTCTTTTCCGTTCATGTCAGTTTCTCTTTTTGGTTTGTTGGTTAACAGTGGAACGCTTTTGTTTGCAATCTCTGGATTCAACTACAGCCCATGAGACGATGGAAGATGGCGTTTGCTTACATGGCGGGAAAAAAGCGGAGGATTGACTGGACCATCATCCGTCTTGCTAAGACAGCAGACCTGCCTGTGAAGCCGTATCAGGCGTTGCACACGCACTGATTGGTAAAAGGGGAGGTCCCGAATTTCTTTGAAAAGTCGGATTAGTTCGTTGGGTAAACTTCGCGAAAGGAAAGGGATACAGGCGTTGGTGAACAAGAATATGCGCTATAGGGACATCACGATATCACTTGATTGACACCTGATATTCAGATACTTTGTATTAGGCGCTTAAGGCCATTTCGCTGACAATTAATTATGAGTTTGAAAATACCGGGAGCGCCGGCATCCTTGCCAAAATGATTATCACAGCCGGCACGGATGCCGGCGCTCCCGGTAACAGAATACAAAAATAGTGCGCCGCAGGCGCCTCTTCTTCCAGGCGAAGTCCCGGACGAAGCGTAGTGCCTTATGAAAAATTTTCTATCAACAAAAACAAGAGGTGAAGTACGTTGTTCACGCTTTAGCGTGCTATGTTATTCAAGATACTTGTGTTAGCACGCACACTAAAGTGTGAACAACATACTCTGAATCACTGTGTCCGGTTAATAAGTTGAATAAAATCATCAAGTTACGACTATCTTTCATGTCCATTTTGTATCAGCCTTGCGAAAATGGCTGCAAACAGGGCGTTTTCGAAGATATGGCCATTCCAAAAACTGTAGAATTTTGTAGAACCTTTTCTTGAAAGTTAACTCGCACCTTTTCAAGAAGCACTGTAATAGGGCGAATATTTTAATTGTTCTGACAGATAATCATGGGATAAATACTTTCAAGAGTTGAAATCGGAAGATAATTCAATGGCGTTTTAGCCCTGTAAATAAAGGCTGAAATGCCAATCGTTCAAACTTTAACCGGACACCAGTGACTCTGAATATTTTCTTTCGGGGTTGCGGGTCGTGCCCGCATTAGAACGATCATTTGTTTGCTGAAAGCATAAGAATAAAGTAAAATGAATCTGATAGTGGTAGAGGGTCTTCCATGGAGGAAAGAAATCAATGCGGGCATGTTGACTCTTCTCATAGCCTTTCTGTAACGGGCGGTTTTGGCATGCAGTATTGGTAAGGAAATGTTTCCCAACTTTGTGGAACCTGCTTATGAAGGGTAAATTAATACACCATGCAAAAAATTAGGATTGTCGTCATCTACGGACCCGAGGCCGGTCGGGAATTTCTACTGACGGGAGATAAGATCACTGTTGGAAGAAGTCCGCAATGCGACTACCGTCTGGCCAAGGATGACCGCATTTCCGGGCGCCATGCGGTATTGGAATGGCAGGATGACCAGTGGTGCGTGCGTGACCTGAAAAGCACGAATGGTACCTGGATTGAATCGGGGGGAGAATGGAGGCGCGCGGCAGCCTCAGAGCGACTGTGTAATGGCCAGAAATTGATGCTTGGTTCTACTGTGGTTCAGGTTAAGATTGATGGTGAGAGTCAACTATCCCCCTTGGTAGAAAAGACGCCTGATACGCTGGAGGGGTTGATTCTTCCTGTTTCGGCGCAACGGGAAGTACTCCGCGTTGATTTAAGTGGGGAGACCCTTAAATATCAATTGCTTACTTCGAACGCCTATGGGACGCAATACACCGCGCAGTGGTGCCAGGATGACAGCAGGCATGTTACGACAAGAATGGAAGGGCTTGTACGGTCGGTCAACCATATGCGGAAGGACTCCGCGAGAGGGGATGACACCCATATCGTCAAGGACTTGGAAAGCATCGGCCTATTTCTTCGCAAGCATCTTATTCCAAAAAAAATACTTGATAAATTAGATAAAACGACATGTGCGGAACTTTTTATCAGCCATCCCCCCGCTTTGGTGAATCTGCCCTGGGAATTACTTTACATCAAAGAAAAACCAATCTGCCTGGGTTTCAGTGTCGGGCGTCAGGTGTTACTGGAGGATTACAGTTATGTTATAGCGCCCCAACGGAAAAAATCCCCGCATATGCTCATTGTCGCTAATCCTACAGAGGACCTGGAAGCGGGACAGGAGGAGGCGGAACTTCTTTTTCACACGATGCGACAGGAAAACCCCGAGATTTCCATAGACTTCCTTTCCGGTGCACGTGTAGAACGTATCGATGTCTTAACACGGTTGGAGCAAACGGACATTCTTTATTACGTGGGACATGCCTTCCATGACCCGGTTCATCCGTCTGATAGTGGGTGGCTTTTAAGTGGTGGATGCATTACGGCTTCTGATTTCAGGCGGCTGGACCATCCTCCCCGTTTCGTCTTTGCCAACGGGTGCGAGACCGGAAAAGAGGCCCAGTGGGGGCACGAAGATGCCTATAATTCAGGAGTATATGGTATCGCAAGCAGTTTTATTCTCGCGGGGGTTACCAATTTCATCGGGTCCATGTGGCCGATAGCCACCGAAAGCAGTACTTTTTTTGCCCAGAATGTGTTTCAAGGCCTTGTTCGTCACCTTTCTGTCGGCGAGGCACTAAGGCAGGCACGCTTGCAGTTGATACATCGTTATGGGCAAGCGGAAATCGTATGGGCAAGCTATGTCCTTTTTGGCGACCCAGGCAACCGGATATTTGAAAACAAGAAGGTGTAAGCAAATTGCGGGATATGTCGTCTAATCTGCATGAAGAAGACCAACGGCTGGTTCAAGCCTGTGTTAAAGGCGGAGATGAAGCATGGCGCGTATTCAAAAAGAAATACGACCGTTTAATAAAAGCCACGGTATACAGCATGGCGCAACGGATGACGATTCCGGAATACGAGGTGGAAGATTTGACCAGTAACGTTTACGAGAAGCTATTTACCAACAATGCCCAGCGCCTGCAGCAATGGCGCGGTCAGGCCCGGTTGTCCACATATCTGGTACAGATCACGCGCAATTTATGCACCGATTACGCCAGGGTCCGCTTGAAAATGCGCTCGGCGGACGAATCAAGCAAGATATTGAAGCATTTGCCCGTGTATGCCCATATAGTTGAGGACGATAATGATCGCCAGGCTCTCCTGGACGTCCTTCAGGAGGGAATCGAAAAATTGCCGAGCCAACAGGCCGTGATACTCAAGATGCGAATGGAAGGCGCCACACTTCGCGAAATTGCGGATATGTTGCGCCTGCCTGTCGGTACGGTTTCCGTATATAATTCACGGGCCATGGCAACGATGCGGGACCGCTTGACGCTAAGTCGGAAAAGTTAAGACCCAGTTTGGGATAGTGAAAGGTTATACTCATGAAACGGCCAAGCCTTAGTGACATAATAGAATCTGCGATTGAGGTGGCTGACAGTCAGGTTGTTTCGGAACGAACGAGTGCCGTGATGAAGTTGTGTCAAAGAAACCCGGACGATGAACAAGTATTTCAGGCTTATGTTGAAACAGCAAGGCTGCTTTCCGACCAGGCACATGCGAGGGATATACAAGAGCGTACCATGGACTGCCTTGACGATAATGATCTGGCGGCCTTGGCAGAAGGGGTTCTATCCGGTGGCGCTTATAACAATGCCTGTTCACATTTGGCCGCTTGTGCCTATTGCCGTAAGGAATTGATTCAACTGCACCGGCTTCTTCAGCAAGTAGAACCTTTGTTTCCAAACGTTTTGGAATTCGTTATTCATATCGTGCATAAAGGTGTGGAACTGTTGAAATCGCCCGCCATTGGATACTCCGCGGTTCAGTTGGCACCGGTGCCTGTCCTCGGCCCCGGCGAAGCTGTGATGCCCGCCGGAGCATTATCGGCATGTGCGTGGAAACAGGAAGCAGCCCCTTTTTCGCTGCATTTTTCAGCGGTACACATTGATACGGAACACATAGATTTGTGCCTGCGCGTTACGCGGGATGATGCCCCCGTATCTGGTACCTGTCTGATGCTTTACAAGGATGGCCGGTTGTTGCAGTCTGAGACCATCCCTCCCGGGGGGCGGCTGAAACTTCATAATCTTCACTGTGGATCTTATGACCTTGAACTGTGTGCTCCTTCCGAAGGTCCTTTGCGATTCAGTATTAAATTATGTTCTGAATGAGCGTATCGTTGTTTTCAGACCACTCTTGTCCAAAGTAGGGTTTTATTTTTCATCGCCCAAAGGGAACGCCACCATTCTTCTCTTCGTTCAAGCCTGCCCAATAATTCCTATGCGCGCAGTGGGCGTACCTTCCCGGGTGCGCCAAAACCCCACAAGCACAGGAATCACCCCTTAGGGCGCACCTGGGAAGGTTTGCCTACTGAAGCGCGCAGTAAATGCCGCTGCATTACACTGACTTGGACAGGACCGTCCCCACAAAAAAGGCAACCCTCTACCAGAAAATGGAACATTGGCGTTGGAAACGCCTAAGTTTAAGCGGGGATGAATCTCAACCCCGTCTTAATTTGGACGGCAGTATTTTCATCTATATCTTGTAGAGTGTTCGCATTTGAATTTGTTCGAGTTCCACCATCAGAGTCGGTCGGACTTCCTTTTATACGGTAACCCGCCTGGCAATGTATTTCAGTACGCTATTCTGAGAGTGCTTCTTATCGAGTTCTTTCCACAGGACATTTGAAGTCTTTAAAGCATCGAATAACGCAGTCAAAGCAGCAGGTTCGGACTTGAAAAAAAACGAATATTAGTTAGGTAGAAAGTAAAAGAGTCAAGGCGAATCCATCGGCTCTGCCGGGGTTTGAGGATAAAAAAACGCAATTTTGTGTAGCCACGATGGTGCAATATGAATATGTGGCTAAAAATAAAGTCAAGCCTGGCTTTGTTAAGGTACAATAGACAGTGATAGTGTTTCCGTCATCTTGGAAATATCGTTGAGACAATAACCAGGGACTACTGAATGAAAAAATACAAATCGAATTTGCCTGCACAGACATCGCTTGTTTGGATAGTGATTATGTGCTGTATCATGTTTTTTCTGTCCAACAGAAAAATGAACGGGGACGATTCGTTCTTTGATGAAGATGGCGGGGGGAATACTTTTACTTTTCAAGTCGTATCTTTAAAATTCGGCATACATGTGGACGTTGTCCTGAATGAATGGGACTCGGACATAGAAAAAATTGATAGCCATTCCTTCCGTAGACTTAACGTGCCCGGGCTTGGGGTGTCGGGCAGTGTGGGCCGCCCTGAACTGCCGGTGTGGCGGCGATTAATTGAAGTTCCTTTAAATGCCGCTGGGGTGAAGGCAACGGTTACGTCGATGTCCGCAGAGCCTGCGTTAGTGGACGGTAAAAGCACCGGTGAGCCATTATATCCGGTGCAACCGCCTGTTGAAAAAGTTCCGGGCGCCAAGCCCGCACCGCTTGTTTGGGACCGTGCCTACTACGCCAGGACCGGGAAAACCGATGCTGTTCCCGTCGAGGTGTCGCATTTTGGAATCCAGCGTGGCCGCAATCTCTACCTGGTTAGCGTGTATCCGTTTGAATATACACCCGCATCGAGCGCGTTGACAGTCCGGACCGCCCTGTCCTTCGATGTTTCCTGGTCATGTGAATCTTCCGTCCCCCAATGGCGCGCGTCCCGATATCGCTCTCTCTTGTTGGAGCAGCCGCTAGCCCCGGTTCTACTGAATGAAGAAGGGACGAAAGACGGGTTTGCCGGGTATCCCGCAGGCTTGCTCATTATCGCAGCCCCTTCTTTTTTTAATGATCCCAACCTGGCGGATTATGTCGCGTGGAAGAACCAGCGCGGCCTGCACACCACCCTGGTTTCGACGGCGGAAACAGGCGCCACGGCGACCGCTATTCGGGATTACATCCAGAATGCGTATGATACCTGGGATATTCCGCCTTCTTTTCTCTTGCTGGTGGGCGATACGGATACAATCCCCCACTGGACGGGCGGGGGCAGTGATTCGCCGCCGACAGATCTGAATTATGCCCTGTTGGACGGTACGGAATGGAATACGCCCGATATCTGGTGCGGCCGGTTCTCGGTGCGCACAGCAGCCGAATTGGCCCATGCCGTGCACAAAACCCTGAACTACGAACACAGGCTGTGGTCCACCGCCCCCGGCTGGGAGAAAAACGCGTCGTTCATGGCCGGCCAGGATAACTATGCCATCACGGAAGGAACCCACAATGCCGTAATCACGAGTTATTTTAATCCCGCCGGATTTACTTCGGAAAAGATTTACATGGTCAGTTACGGCGGCACCACCCAGCAAATCCGTAACGCCGCCAATGATGGACGTTCTTTCCTGGTCTATTCGGGTCATGGCGGTGAGACGGTCTGGGCGGATGGTCCCTACTTCAGCCAAAGCGATGTAACCAGCCTGAACAATGATGTCTTCCCCATGGTATTCGGATTCGCCTGTGTGACTGGTTGCTACACAATTACGGAGTGTTTTGGCGAAACCTGGTTGCGTCATGAGGCCGGCGGCCTGGCCTATTGGGGTTCCTCGGTCAATTCGTTTTGGGATGAAGATGATATTCTCGAAAGAAAGGTGTTCAACGGATTCTGGGACCAGGGGCTAACCTGGATTGGGGCCATGCTCGAATACGGAAAAACTAATCTGTACCTGTATTACGGCAATACGACGAATGTACGGCGCTATTTTGAAATGTACAATCTCATGGGTGATCCGTCCGTAGAACTCGTGACTGAAGTGATTCAGGACCTTTCGGTATCCCATGCGCCTGTGCTACAGGCGGGGGTGTCTTCCTTCAGCGTATATGGCGCACCCGATGGCGCCGTGGCCGCCATCACCCAGGACGGTAGGATTCATGGCGTAACCGTATCGTCAGGCGGTGAAGCGGCGATGTCCTTCACGCCTCCGCTGATTTCCGGTAGTGCGCTGTTGACCATAACGTGCCGAAACTACCGTTCCCTCGAGGTTGCGCTTCCCGTGGCCGCCGGTTCAGAGGGCAGTTTGTTCCTGGACGCCTCCCGGTACGCCTGCGAGGATACGGTTGTTGTCAGGGTCTCGGATACCGATTTGAACACGGATCCCGGCACCGCACAAACGGTGATGGTGACGGTAATTTCCACTTCAGAACCTTCAGGCATGCCGGTAACCTTGACGGAATCCGGACCTGATACGTCCTTCTTTTCGGGCAACGTTGCTTTAAGTGCGACCGGTATACCGGGCAGTCTTGCGGTGGCGGATGGCGATACCATAACCGCAACGTATGTGGATGCGGATGACGGCGCCGGAGGCCTAGATGTTCCGGTAACGGCGGATGCCGTGATCGACTGTGCGCCTACGGGTATTAATAACGTGAACATCCTCAACATCCAGGCAACCGAAGCCTCCGTCACCTTTGATACCGACGAACCCGCCACTGGGGTGGTTCGCTATGGGACGGCTTGTGATGCGCTGACATTCGATGTCACCGAAGCAGGATTGAAAACCAGTCACAGTATAGCGCTGTCCGGGTTGCTGCCGGATAGCGCTTATTTCCTTTCTATCGAGGCGGCCGATGCGGTGGGCAACAGCGCGGTGAACGACAATAACGGTTCCTGTTACGGGTTTGCCACCTTGGAGCAGACGGACTACTTTACGGAGGTATTTGACGCTTCGGACAATGATGTTTCCAATCAGACGCTGTTTTTTACGCCGGACGGTTCGATGAATTTCTATCAGGCCTGCCGCGAGCCGGCAACCAGTTTTTCCTCGGACCCGGCAGGCGGAATTGCGTATTCCCTTGCGGACGATGGCTATGCGGCGGTAACGCTATCAGGAGGACGCCAAGTGTCCCTGTATGGGGTTTCCTACGCGACCTTCTATATCGGAAGCAACGGCTATATCACCTTTGGCACCTCTGAAACGGAATACCAGGAGAGTGTAGGAGCACACTTTGCCTTGCCCCATATCAGCGGCTTATTTGACGATCTGAATCCCGCCAGCGCGGGGACCGTTTCTTCCCGTGAATTTGCCGACCATGTGGCCATAACATTTCAAGATGTTCCCGAATATGGTGGTTACCTGGGAAATAGTTTTCAAATTGAAATGTATTATGAGGGCGGACCCGATGCGGGTTTGATTACAATCACGCACCTCGGCATGGCCTCCACTGACGGACTGGTTGGAATTTCCCAAGGGAAAGGGATGCCCGTGGATTTTGTCGAGAGCGACTTGAGCGCTTACACGGGATGCCTGGGTGAAGGTGAGGGCGAAGGTGAAAATATCCCTATTCCGGCCGATTTGAATATGGATTGGCGGGTTGGGATAAGCGAGGCTATTGCCTATCTGACAGGCTGGCAGCAGGGAGTCAACCCAATAAACTATGCTATTCGTGCCGCCTATATTTGGAAAAACGGTGAACAGTATGTGTATGATCCCCAGACCGCACCCCCGCTGTGCTGGGTAGTGGAGGAGTAATTCAGCGAAGCGCCGGTTTTGGTCCCATCTCAAATCGCAACACGCCGCCGGTTGCGATTTCTCTGTGGTCGAGCCAGAAACGTTCCAGGGGAACATCATTCAGCCACAGCTGCTGTATATAAGGATTGTCAGCAGCGTTGTTTTCGGCAACCACAGTTAATGTAACGCCGGCATCCATACGCAGGTCGGCCCGCTCAAAGAGGGGGGACCCGATCCAGTACCGGGTCGTGCCCGCGATGGGATACAGGCCGACGGCGCTGAGCACATACCACGCGGACAAGGTGCCGCAGTCATCGTTGCCGTCAAGCCCGATATAATCGTCGTTATGCTTGTTTTCCAACAGATACCGCACCCATTTCTGCGTCAAATCGGGCCGGCCGGCATCGTTGAACAGGTAGGCGGCATGAAAATAGGGTTCATTCCCCTGCCAGTAATAGGGCCCGGGATTCCAATTGCCGAGGCGTTTCTTTGTCTTGCTTAGATAGTCTTCCAGTTTCCGGACAAACACCTCGTTTCCGCCGATGGTATTTATCAGCCCTTCCGGGTCGAAGGGGGCCGCCCAGCGCCACTGGATGGCGCTACCTTCGCAGTAGGCGCGGGTGTACTTTTGATTAAAGTCCAGGTAGGTCAGCAACTCCGGCTTAATTTCGGCTTCAAAGCGGCCATTGGAATGCCGGGGATGGAACAGGCGGCTTTCGGGATTCCATAATTTTTGATAGGATTGCGCCCGAGCGGCAAAGACCCGGGCGTCTTCCTCCTTGCCCAGATCGGTTGCCAACAGGGAAAGGGCATGGTCGGCCCAGGCATATTCAAAGGTGGCGGAAACGGAATTTTTCATTTTGTCGTCCGGACAATAGCCGAACTGCAGGTACGCATCCAGGCCGCTCCGTCCGCTGAACCTGCAGCCGGAAGGCACGCCCTCCATTGCGGTGCGGCGCATGGCCGCGTAGGCCGTCTCGATGTCAAAATCCCGGATGCCTTTCAACCACGCTTCGCTGACGGCCATGTCCGCCGGGGTGCCGAACATGCTGTTGGTGTACCCGCAACCGGCGGGCCATCGCGGCAGGCAACCCCCTCCAGCCTTGGACATTTCCACCAGCGAAGCCATCATGTCCCGCTGTTCCTCACGAGCGACCAGGTTGTACAGGGGATGTACCGTGCGGAACGTGTCCCAGAGGGAAAAGTCGGTGTAATAACGAAAACCTTCGGCGGTATGCACCTCCTTGTCAAAGCCGCGGTATTCCCCGTTTACATCCGTGAACAGGGTGGGCAACTGAAACGTACGGTACAGGGCGGTGTAGAAAATGCGCCGGTACCGGTCCGTGCCCCCCTGGATGTGGATGCACTGAAGCCGGTCTTCCCACGCATCCCGCGCGGCGGCGAAAAGGTCGTGAAAGGTTTGGGTGCCCGCTTCCGTGTCCAGGTTCAGCCGGGCGTTGGCGATGCTGACCGGGGACACGGCGAGGCGCATTTCCAGCGGATGGCCTTCGATGGCGGGGGCAAACCCGAGGTGAGCGCCGATACGAGTACCTGCGGCGCCGTCCGCGCCCGGTTGTATGGTATCGCCGTACCATACGCTTTGTTGGCGGATGGGCTGGTTGAAGCGGGCAAGAAAAAACAGGTCCAGGCCATCATAGCGGCCGGAAAAAGAACCGAAATACCGGACGGTCCCTTCGATTTCGTGGGTTTCCGGAAGAATATGAAAGGTGCCGTCTTCACAGCGTCCGTCGCCCAGTGCGCTCGTAACGTCCAGACGTAAAAAGGGGGAGTTGCCCGTGGGGAAGGTGTACCGGTGAACGCCGACATGGGCGGTCGCGGTAAACTCGGCCAGAATGTCCGGCTTCTTCAACTGTATCGCGTAATATCCCGGGAAGGCCGTTTCCTGCCGATGGGAAAAACGGACAAAAGGAGTTTCCGTGCCGCCTTGCACCGTATCAGAGAGCGTGGGGAATACCCTGAAATTGCCCCCCTCGCGAACCCCCGCGCCGAGGATGCGGGTATGGCTGAACCCGATGATCTTGTTGTCGCCGTAATAGTAGCCCGAATAATTTAAAGCAGTCTTATTGATCAGCAACGATGCCGTGTCGGGGCCCAGGCGCACCATACCAAAGGGCACGCAGGCGGCGGGATTGTTGTTGGCGCACATATAGAACATGCCACCCGTACCGATAAAGGGGTCCACGTGCGTACCCAGCGGCCCTGCGAACACATCTACGGGCAGGCGGCCCGTTTTCTGGGACGTGATATGGGAATAGGCACCGTACACGCCCAATATAAAAACCACGGGTACCGCGAGCAGTACCAGCAGAACGACAAGAATTCGTTTTAGCCATTTCTTCATGATTTCTTCTCCCAACGCGGGCGTCGCCCGCGACCTAGAAAGAAAATATTCAGGGTATGTTGTTCACACTTTAGTGTGCGTTTTAATAGAATTACTTTGAACAACTTAGCACGCTAAAGCGTGAACAACGCACTTGACTTCTTGTTTTATTGATAGAAATTTTTCCGTAAGTTACTACACTTCGTGCGGGACTCCGCCCCGATGAATAAATGCCTTCGGCGCAACAAAATGCTGCATCGCCTTTCAGTTAAACAACCCTAAACCATCGTCATTCCGGTGTTTTCGCGATCCCTGGCTCGGGTCGAAGAACGGTACTGGATAACGCGAAAAAGACCGGAATCCGGATTCCGCCCGCTTAGAAGAATATCCATCTCCTGCTCTCAAGAGGGAAGAAAAAGCGGGCTATTCCTTTACACGGTTTCAAGAGATGGATTCCGGTCTTTTCGCGGCCTGGCACCCGCTCCGCTACACGTCCTTTTTCCACCGCGAAAAACCGGAATGACGCGCTGTTTTTGGATTCTTGAGCTAAACCAGGCATAAGGCTCCTCTTGATGACATACAGAACGCATAATGAATTGTCAGAAAATAGCCTTAAGTGCCTATCACTACACGGCTGTGCATGATACGCGGTTAGGAACAGTTTCCATTTTATCTTCTAGGAAGTCTGTACTTCCATGGCGGTGGGTTGCTCGCCGCCGTATGCTGTTATGACGTTTTATTGCCCTGTTCTTCTTCAGTCAAGTCCACCACCCAGATATTGCGAAACTGCACCTGGTTCTTATGGGACTGCAGGCGGATAGCTCCAGGATGTTTTACCGGTGGAACCGGCGGTTTTTTGGCGTCGCCCGACGTGCCGCGAGGCATTTCCTGGTCCTTCTGTACGGCCACGCCGTTGTGCAGGACGGTCATGCGCGCATTTTCGAGCAGGTTTCCCTCCTCGTCAAAGCGGGCGGCGCGGAATTCAATGTCATACGTCTGCCATTGCTGCGGCGGCAGGCACATGTTGACGTAGGGCGCGGAAATACGGTAGATGGCCCCGCATTCATTCCAGTACCCCGGCAGGCCGTAACTGTCCAATATCTGTACTTCGTAATAATGCTGCAGGAAGACGCCGCTGTTGCCCCGTTCCTGGCCCCGCGCATCCGGCAACAGGGGAATGCGAAACTCAAGATGGAGCCGGCAATCCCCGAATTTGCGTCGCGTTTCTATGGTACCCAGGTTTGGGTTGGCTTGTAGAATACCGCCTTCGAGCATGTCCCAGCCGCTGCCCTTGGGGAACCGCCCCCAGGCGTCAAAACCGGAACCATCAAAAAGTACTATCGCTCCTTCGGGGGGCTGCGCTCCCAGGGAAGGGGGCATCAAATTGAAGCGTTGCAACAGGAAGGTTCCCGGTTTGTCGCCCCTGCGCCCACCGCTGAACTGGTCTCCTTGGATTTCACCAAAAAAGAAGCCGTCATCAAAACGTAATACGGTACCATCGCCTGTGGCGGTGATGACGGCATCCGGCGGTACCCGTTGATACAGCGCCTCAAGCAGCGTGACCTGGTATTGGCGGTTTCCCAGGGGAATGACCTGGGCGGCGAGGGTAGGATGTTTGTCCTCCCCGGATTGCCAGAGCCCTTTCCAGTCGCCCATGAACGGGTCATCCGTTTCCACAGCCTGTACGGCGTTGCACGCAGTAACCAAAGCAAAAATAAGGGTGATAGCGAAAAGAGAAGTGTGGTTAGGAAACTGATTCACGGAGTGATTCCTTTGTCTTTGTGTTCATGATACCTATATGTCGTATAAGACCTATAGGACCTATACCTGTTTCAAATGGCGCAACGAGGGCCGGTAAAGTTCACTTTGCAGGTTTCTGGAACCCGACGGAACCGCTGTCCGGAATGCCTGGCGTCTTATACCACCCTTCAAGGAAATCTGCCATCGGCCCGTCATATTCCGCCCATTTGATGTTCATCCATTTGAGTTGATCGCCGGCGGCATAATACAAACGTGTTTTACCCTCGTGCTTAATCAGGTCCGGGTCGGACACGTTGATGCCTTCCCCCAGGACGTCGGGAGAAATAACGGGATTGGCCGCGCTGAGTTCCCAGGTATTTAGGTCTTTGGACCGTGTAATAAAGGTTTCAAAGAACCATCGGGGTGATTTTCTTTCCAGATACAGAACGTAATAGAACCCGTTGGCATGGGTGATAAAAGGGCAGGCCGTATAGCGGTTGGTCCCGAAGGTGGCCTCCGGAAGTTTTGTCCAGGTGCTCAAATCCGGGGAAGCGGCAAATTTTGTGGTAAACGCCGGATGCAGCGGGTCATTCGATTCATAGGCCATGATATAGCCGTCAGGGCCGTTGCAGACGGAACTGTTGAACAGGTGTTCATTCTCTTGTGTAATGGCAACTGCGGTTTCCCACTGGACGAGGTCTTTTGAGGAAAACCGGGTAACGTCGTTCCAGTTCCCGTCTTCCCAGCGCGAGGCGAAGGCGTGAAAGGTATCACCGTCCACCAGGGCGCTGGCAAGGCCGTAGCCTTCGGCAAAACGTGCCAGTTCTGCACCCGTTTCCGCATCACGAAGCACGAGATAATAGTCACTGCGTGTTCCCCCTTCACCGGGACGGATGCATTCCATGCGGCAGAGGCGGCCCTGCCAATGGACATGCGACACTTCGCACAGATTTCGGGCTGCCACCTCTTTCCGATCTGGTGCGGGAACGGCGCGCGCCGGTGCGGGCGGCGCAATCGCCGAATAGAGATCGGCGGGCCAGTGGCCCAGGCGGTGAATACCTGCGGGTAGTTCTTGCGTGAATTGGATATAGGCTTTTACATCCCCTGATGTGGTGTACTTAAGGTCGCCGACGGAATCCGTGTCCACTTTTACCCCGAACACTTTATATCCCATCATGGTGGAATCTTCAAGGTCCACCTGGAAATACTTGCCGTTTTGCACACTCACAATAACGCCGTCGCTGGGGGTGCCTACGGGCTGGGAAAAATTCAACACCACCATCTTGCAACGATTGGCTTTGGCGCGCGTATAGGTGTGGAATCCGTAATTACCCCCCTTCAATGCGCATTGAGGGCTGGCCAGAACGCAATCCTCGAAGTAAACATCAGGCTGTTCGGGCATGGATTCGTTTTCCACGCGCACATAAGCCGCGCCCGTGTCGCCCCACCAGTCGAGCGCCCACAGGGTGCATCGGCGGAAGGTGATGGGCTCGTCGTTGCGGGAGAGGCAGCTGGCCACGCCGCCGCCAAAGGCGCGCCCGATGCTGATGCAGTCTTCAACGACTATCGTGAACGGCTCCACCCGGTTGGTGCAGTCCCAGAACAGGCCCGCATCGCTGCCCGTCGCATAGAGATGCCGCAGTATCCAACGGTCCCAGCAGATGGCCGAGAAGGTGGCATCCTTGTGTTCGGGCGACCAGCCCTGCTGCGTGGCGCGAATCGTGCTCCACCAGTCATAACTCTTGAATCCTTTTTCCGGATCCCCTGAATCGAGCACCACCCATCCTGTTGTCCCGGAACCGAGGCCGCCATCCCAGTCGCCAATAAGCTGGTTGTACGCGCCCGGCGCGCCCGGATGGGGGACGGAGAAATTGGCTTCCATATACGTGTCCGGACGCAGGATTACGCGGTGTCCGCCTTGGGCGTCCGGAACGGCGTTCAGGCCGGCCTGCACCGTGGTGAATGCCGTCGCCCAGGTGGAGCCATCGCTATTGTCTCCGAGTTTGGAAACGTAAATTGTTTTTCCGGTCACGGCTTCCGCGTCCGCCCCCACTGCTTGGAGGGAAAAGAAGATGGCGAGACCGAGATATGTTAGTAACGGGAACTGTGAATACTTAACCATGATTACTGCTTTCGTGTTGGAGTGTGCATAAAGTCCGGTAGGGATGGCGCCTTTCCGATACAACGTTTTTCATGATACCTGAAGTATCTTGCAGGGCGCAACCGCAAGAAGGGGACCGAAATTCGCGCGTAAGAAACCGAGATGTTGCCGTAAGGCCAATAACGTAGAAGCGGCATTCCTTACGCGCAGATTCAGGGGGATATTGGCGGATGCGAGCATTCCCCCGATTGCACAGAGCGAATGGTGTTGGCCAAAACGGCAAATTCCCGCCAGTCCAGGGTCTGGGGCCGACGGCCGTGATCAATACCCGCCTGTTCCAGGGCCTGCATCGCCTGTTCACGTGAAAGTCCCAGTCCCTGCGCTGAAAGGGTATTGCGCAGCGTTTTGCGACGTTGTTGAAAGGCGGCTCGCACGACCTTCATGGTCCATGCAACATCTAAATCCGGCAACAGTGGTTCGCGCCGAAGACGGAACCGCACAATACAGCTGTCAACCTTGGGTTTCGGCAGGAAGCAGGTTGCGGATACCCGGTGTACAATATCCGTCTCCGCATAAAGCCGCGCCGCCAGCGATAATGCGCCGTAGTTTTCGGCGCCGACAGGCGCCGTCAGGCGTTCACCCACTTCCAACTGGGTCATGACCACCAGCCGGTCGAAAAATACCGGCGATTCCAAAAAATGAAATAATACGGGCGTGGTAATGTAATACGGCAGGTTGGATACCATTTTCAGGCATCGTGCATTCGGAAGAAATTCGCCTACCAGCTGGTCAAGATCGTGATTCAGGATGTCGCCCCGGAATAGCCTTACGTGCTCGTAAACCCCGAACTGTTCTTCGAGGCAAGGCATGAACAGCGGGTCTATTTCCATGGCCAGAAGGGACCCGGCGCGGAACAGTATCCGCTTGGTCAATGCGCCCAGCCCGGCGCCCACCTCGATAACCCCGTCTTGTTCCGTAAGTTCCGCCGCGTCGGTCATTATTTTGTTTATATTGTCGTCCAGTAGCAGATTTTGCCCCAGGGCTTTTTTAAAGCGGATATTGTGGCGCTTACAAAGTTCCTTTAGGGAAGGAAAGGACGGTGATGGCCCGGTATCCTTTTGCAGTGGGTGCGTCATGACAGTGCCTAAAAGGGCAGCAGCATGATGCTGAAGAGGGTGTTATCCGGAGCGTCCAGCGTCAGGGTGAAGGGGATGACTTTGGATTCGGGGAGTTTCGGTTCGTCCGCAGGGGGGAGGGGGGCGGAAAAAGTGATGATCATTTCGCCGGCAGTTTCCGTAACCGCAAGTCCACCGCCTTCCTTGGGAGTCATGGCGCCCATCGCCTGCACCGAAGGCTTACCCGGAGCGAACGACGCCCGGTCGGAACGGAATTGACCGGAAAACAGCCATTTGCCGGGAGACTGCCGTAACAGAGTGCCCTCCATGGCGAGTCCCTCAATGGGGAACCGGCTGTTCACCGTGTAGCCCTGGTGCTCCTCAAGGGGAACTAAAGCGACAATCGGTAACGCAACGGCATCCGCAGGCGTTGGGGCAGTACCCAGCGGCACTTGAAGATGGGACTTTGCGGATAGGTCGCTTGTGGGAATCTGTGGGGCAGCTGCGCTCTTGGCCTTGCCGGGCGTCGGCTCTTCAGGTGGTGGCGCTGTTGAGGGGACTGGCGCTGTCGGAACGGGCAAGGCCGCAGGCTCATTATCTTTACCTGACGGGGAAGATGGAATACATCCGCTGAACATTGTTATCAGGCATAGTGTAAGTAGAATCAGGGAAACTGCGGTTCTCATCATGTGCTCCTCAGGAGATTGCCCGGTGGTTGAAGGATCGGTACTGGGTTTTGTCACCTCATTTACAGGTGGATTATACCGATTATGGGTTATAAGACGCCAAAAGTAGCTCTGCAACGCCGTGAAGGGTTGGATACAGGCCCCACAATTCATTCCTGAACCAGCAAAACGCGAAGTACCCACAGGATCAATACGGCGGCTACCGGTGTCCAATCGGCGAATCCCATGGGGGGGAGCAGTCGTCGAATCAGATTTAATAAGGGGTCGGTGAGGGGGGGGATCCAACGTAGCCGGACGTGGTTCATATCCAGGGATAAGAACGGCGATGTCCAGCGTAAAAGAATAATCAGCATGTACAACGTAATGGCGCTGTACAGACAGGTTCTTAGCATTTCCTGGAAGAGGAATGGTGGTGCATAGGGTTCGTTCATTTCAATATAATCTCCCGCACTATTGTATAAACCGGCCCCCGTGGAGTCAAGAGACTGCGGAACAGGAGAATTTTGTCGGCGCAGAAATCAGGGCCAAATTCGGGTATCTTCCCGGGTTCCTGGTAGGGCTGTAACAGGGACGCGAACAAAGAGGTAGTTGCCGTAGTGCGGAGGCGCGCAATGGTGACGTGAGGATGGAAGGCGCGTGTTTCCGGCGCCAGGCCGATTTCACGGGCGGCCTGTTCTGTCGCCCCCTGAATCCCGCAAAGATCCCCGGAGACAGTCTCAATGCCCGCCCACACAACAGAAGGCTTTTTAATTGAGGGGAATGCACCCACGCCGCGGACGAGCAATTCCGGCGGCTTGAACGGGGCAAGGCGTTTCTCCAAGCAGCAGGATAAAGCCGGGAGTTGTTCTTCGGATACTTCCCCATAAAAACGGAGTGTCAAGTGCATATTATCAGGCTTGACCCAGGTTACCCCGCCACTTTTAGGCTGTAATTTATGGACTAGGGTATGCAGGGCGGCATGAGACGCTTCCGGCAAGGATATGGCGGCGAACAGGCGCATGTTTTGTTCCCAATTCAGGTCGGCGGCATTTCCGCAAAGGGTTATTGTCCCAGATATTGCGATATCGGGCCTCCTGGGTTCAACTATGGCATAAGGGGGTGCGACTTGTTTGTTCCCGCAAAACCATGATAATCTCTCATCATGACAGACCAAAATTCAACCGAATCTAAACATTCCCACGGATGCCTGGGCATATTTGTTGTCTTCATCTTGATTGTGGGGGCGGTCTGGGGTATCAGCCTGGCGTATTTCATGTGGCTCATTAACGATACACGCCATAATGTGACGCAAGCCCTGGCCGATTTCCGGCCCAAGGTAGGGTCCCGCGTTTACAGCAGTGACGGACAGGTGATTGGCGAATTCTCCATTGAAGAGCGGCAATTGGTCCGGCTGAGCGATATTCCCCTGCATGTGCAGAAAGCGTTTATCGCCACGGAAGACGCGCTCTTCTATGAGCACCGGGGCGTTCGTCCAGACGCCATATTGAATTCTGTGTTGTACATGGTACAGACCGGAAACACCCGAGGAGGCAGCACCATAACACAACAGGTGGTGCGCAATGTGGAGGATTTGGAAGTCGGGTTGGAACGAACGTACAAGCGAAAGTTACGTGAAGCCCTGGTGGCCATGCAGGTGGAGCGTGACTTCACTAAGGATGAGATCCTGGAGTTGTACCTGAATCAGACGTTCCTGGGCATCAGCGCCTACGGGGTTGAGGCTGCTTCTTTTCAATACTTCGGAAAAAGTTGTAAGGATCTTACCCTGGGAGAGGCGGCCACCTTGGCGGGTACGTGCCGCTGGCCGAATACCAATAACCCCATCAATAATCCCAAGAATGCCTTGAGCCGACGCAATACGGTGCTGCAGCAAATGCTGGAAAACGGCTTTATCTCACAACAGGAACATGATGCCGCCGTGCAAGAAGATATGATGGCTTCTATTGTGACTCGAAAATCGGAAAAGCCGGAAGAGATGGACTATTCGCTTCGGGGACGCTTTCGGGCGCCTTATTTCGTGGAGGAGGTCCGGCGTTTTATTTTAAGCAAGTATGAGTCGCAGCAGGTCTTCGAGGATGGCCTTGAAATATACACCACCATTGATATGCGTCTGCAGGAAATCGCAGAGCGCGTGCTGCTCAAAGCGCTTGAGGATTTCGACAAAAGACACAGTAAAAGCCGAAGCAGGCTTGACAAAGAGGGAAACCAGATGCCTGTTTCCGGCGCGTTGGTGTGTATTGATAATCGTCCCGCGTACCGGGGACAGGTCCGCGCCATGGTCGGCGGACGCGATTTCCTCAAGGAAAAATATAATACGGTGACCCAGGCGCGGCGTCAACCGGGTTCCAGTATCAAACCCTTCATCTGGGCTGCCGGTGTTGCCTCCGGGATGACGCCGTCCACAATCGTAGTAGATGCCCCTTTTTCAAGACGCACCCCGGCGGGCGTCTGGTGGACGCCAAAAAATTTCGGGGGCAATTTCAGCGGGGCGGTGCCGATACGGTATGCCCTGGAATTATCAATCAATATCGTCTCCGTGAAAATTGCGAACCAGGTGGGTACGTCGCTTGTGCGTTCCTATTTGCAGCGATGCGGCATTCCTACCGACGTGGAAGGGCTTACCATTGCATTGGGGTCAGGAGAAGTCACACCGCTTACCCATTGCGTTGCCTATACGGTCTTTCCGAACGAAGGGATGCGGTATGATGCCGCCTTGATTACGGATATTCGGGATGCGGACGGCATCCAACGATACAATTACCATGACTACACCCGTCCGGAACAGGCCATGGATCCAAAAGTCGCTTATGTTACTTTGAGCATGCTGCAGGGGGTGTGCAAGCCGGGTTCCTATCACCCTACAGGGTGGCGCGCCCATGTGCTCGAGCGGCCTGTCGGCGGCAAAACAGGCACCACCAATGAAAGCCGGGATGCCTGGTTTTGCGGTTTCAGCGCTGATTATACCTGCGCTGTGTGGGTCGGTTACCGGGACAATCGAACGTTGGGTAGTGGAGGCGACTATACGGGAGGGCGGTTGGCTTGCCCGATTTGGGTCGATTTTATGCGAGAAGCCCATGAAGGGCTTCCTGCGAAGGATTTCGAAGTGCCCCCCGGCATCGAGTTTTTCAATATAAATCGCAGGACCGGAACCAAGGGGGGAGACTACCGCGAAGCCTATATCGCGGGTACGGCTCCTCCAGCCTACAAGCCACCGCCGCCACCAACGCCAGTACCTGAACAAACCCCTGCGGCACCGGATGGCGCCGGGCAGGCACCGTCACCTGCGGCCCCGGCCGCCTCGGCTACGCCCACGCCTGCCCCTGTAGCGCCTGCACCCCTCGTACCCGCGCCCGCAGCGCCACCAGCCGCGACGACGCCACCGTCAGGATGAAATAGGCAAAGAAGGGTTCACGCCCCAAAAAAAAGCGCCGGAGGTGGTGTAACCTTGTTTGCCGGAGGTGGTTTTAAATAATGGAGTGCAGTATGGCCTGGTTAGGTTGCCGTTCGCTTCAGTGCCATGGCTGCACTTTGCCCCGATTGTTCATGTAAAATGACGCATCGAAAAGGGTATGGTATGGAATATCGCATAGAAAAAGATGCTTTGGGCGAAGTACACGTCCCAAAGGATAGCTACTACGGGGGGCAGACAGCCCGTTCCTTGATAAACTTTTCCATTGGTGCGGAACGAATGCCATTGGAGGTTATCCATGCCCTCGCGTATATCAAGGAAGCCGCCGCCGTTGTCAATCAGGAACTGGGTTTGTTGGATGCGCAACGGGGCGGGGTTGTCATCAAGGCGGCCCGGCAAGTCTCCACAGGCGTCTTGGATGCGGAATTTCCCCTCTCCGTGTGGCAAACAGGCAGCGGCACCCAGACGAACATGAATGTGAACGAGGTCATCGCGAACCGGGCTATTGAACTTTTGGGCGGCATCAAAGGCTCCAAATCTCCGGTGCATCCCAATGACCATGTGAACATGAGCCAGTCGTCAAATGATGTTTTTCCGGCCGCCATGAATATTGCCGCAGCGAAGGCGGTTTCTGAAAGGCTTCTTCCCGCGTTGAAGTCGCTTGCAAGCGCTTTGCGAGATAAATCACTTGCTTTCGATGCCATTATTAAAATCGGTCGGACGCATCTCATGGACGCCACGCCGCTTACCCTGGGCCAGGAGTTTTCGGGATACGCCCGCCAAGTTGCACTGGGATGCGAACGGGTTGAACAAATTTTTCCCGCCCTGTGTGATCTTGCCCTGGGCGGCACCGCGGTCGGGACCGGCCTGAATACCCCGGCGGGATTCGGGCAGCGTGTGGCAGTCGTATTGTGCGGAATGCTGCATTTGCCGCTTCGGGAGGCGCCCAACAAGTTCGAGGCCTTGGCTGCCCATGACGCGCTTGTCATGGCCCATGGCGCGCTGAAAACAGTCGCCGTCTCCCTGATGAAAATCGCCAATGATATCCGCTGGCTGGGGAGCGGCCCAAGGTGCGGTATCGGAGAACTGAAATTGCCGGAAAATGAACCCGGTTCATCCATCATGCCCGGAAAAGTCAACCCTACCCAATGCGAAGCGGTGACCATGGTGGCGGCCCAAGTGCTGGGAAACGATGTCACCGTCAATATGGCCGGCGCTTCAGGAAACTTTGAACTCAATGTGTTCAAACCCGTAATTATCTATAACGTGCTGCAGTCCGTTACGTTGCTTGCTGATGCCGCATCTTCATTTTGCTCACGCTGCATTCAGGGCCTGGAACCCGATGTGGCGCGCATCAATACCCACCTGAAAAATTCCCTGATGCTGGTGACGGCCCTGAATACCGTGATTGGATATGACAATGCCGCGCGTATCGCGCGTCATGCCTATACGCGCAACATGACGCTGCGAGAAGCTGCCCAGGAACTGCAACTGCTTTCCCCGGAAGAATTCGACGCGTTGGTGCGGCCGGAAAGCATGCTGGGGCCTGACAGAAGCACAAAAGAACCGGAGCAATAACACCCTTCCGGGCTGCCTGAGGAGAGACGCGGGCGTGTGTCCGGGGAACAAGCGTCTTTACTGCGTGACAAGAGAACAGGCAGTCAGGAATGTGATTGCCGCAGACCGGATGGAGTGGAACCCATCGATATGCCGTTGGGGTAAAATCGGTCTGAAGTGAAAGCACATAAGTGTGATATGCGCGTGGCAGAACAAAACACGTCTTCAATGCCCTGCTCTGGTTTACAGAGGTGAGGTTGGTCTATATCCCAGAAAGCCTTTTAACTCCGGGTGTCTTCAGTCTCAAGCGCGGTACGTACACGTTTATAGGATTGGTAGCGTTGCGATGGCAGTGCGCCCTGATCGACTGCCTGTCGCACGGCGCACGACAGTTCATGGATGTGGGTGCAGTTTCTGTATTTGCAGTGGGTGCTCAGTGCCGCAATTTCGGGAAAATAAAAGGACACTTCTTCCGGGGTGACATCCCATAATCCCAAAGAACGAATGCCGGGCGTGTCGATGATACGGATGCCGCCCCGAAGTTCGTAGAGCGCCGCCGAAGTGGTGGCGTGCCGCCCTCTGTTTGTTGCTTCACTCAGTTCTCGCGTTACAATGCGCAACGCGGGATCCAACCGGTTTAGCAGGGAAGATTTCCCCACCCCGCTATGGCCGGCCAAAACGCTTATGCGGCCGGCAAGGCGGTCGCGCAGGGTATCCAGGCCTTTTCCGGTTTTACAGCTGGTGATGAATATCTCCAGGCCCAGCTCACGATATAAATCGGTTGCCTCGGGCTCACGGTCCACGAGATCGATCTTATTGATGCACAGGACAGGAGTAACACCGCCCAGCTGGGCCGCAATCAGAAAGCGGTCCACCAGTCCGGGGCGGAAAGGAGGATTAACCGCAGCTGCAACGATAACCAGCAGGTCCACATTGGCGGCAATTATCTGTTGCTTCAAGCGTCCTTTCCCGCCCGTGTGCCGGGAAAGCCATGTGCTACGCGACGCCACACCCCGCACGATGAATTGTCCTTCCGATTCCTCCACTTGCACGCGGTCTCCCGGTGCCAGCAGGGATTCTTCGCCTTCCGGAAGCCGTTCATCAATCAGGCATAACCGTGTAACAGGCGCATCGGACGCATTGCCGGACAGGGAGGGGGCGCATTCCACAAAAGCCCACTTGCGGGAATGACTTACTACGGTGGCGTTCGGTGTGAGGTCCGCAGGAAGCGGGGGCGCGTACAGGGAATGTTCGGGGAGTTTCGCCAGTGCGCGGCGATGTCTCGCCAAGTCATGGGAAAAATCCGCGTCCCGGTTATCTTCCCAGTTCCGCTCGCGCACCGTGCTGCGCTTTTTCTTCCCGGGACGTTTACGCTTTCCCATGGTCAAACAGAGGTTTCAGCAATCCTGAGGCAGAAACCGTCTTCCTTTCCGTTTGGAGGCGCATCCAGTCGTTCATCGGTTGTTATGCTTGTTCCTTTGAATGATTTCCTGGTTTAACTGTTGCGCGGAATTGATCCCCATTTCTTTTAAGCGCTGGTCCAAAGCGGCCACTTCAATAATAATCGCGACATTGCGACCGGGTTTCACCGGAAGGCGAAGGTAGGGAAGGCGTACTCCGAGTATTTCTTCCAGGGTATAGGTTAAGCCGGTCCGGTCATAGGAACTTTCCTTGTTCCAGTCCTCCAGTTCCACCACCAGCCCAATACGTTTGAAGTCCCGAACGTGGCCAACCCCGAAAAGTGCGCGGATGTCCACAATGCCCAAACCGCGAATCTCCATGTGATGTTTGACAATTTTGTTGGTCTGTGCGTAAACATAGTCTTCGCGACGGCGTTTAAGTTCCACGAGATCGTCGGCAATAAGGCGGTGGCCCCGTTCCACGAGTTCCATTGCCGTCTCACTCTTTCCTATTCCCGTTTTGCCAAGGATAAGACAGCCTACCCCATAGACATCTACCGCAGTCCCATGAATTGTGGTCTCGGGCGCGAACTCATCGTTTAAATAAATAATGATTCGGCTTATAACCTCATCGGTGCTCATGGCGGAACGTAGCACGGGGATGCCGCTGCGATTGCACATGTCCAGGAAAACCGGGGGAGGCGTAAGGTGGCGGGACAATACAAACACGGGAATTTCAAAAGAAACCATGTTCGCCAGCATTGTGGCGAGGCTCGATGCAGGCATGCGCTCCATGAAATGGATTTCCGTGTTGCCGAGAATTTGCACCCGGTCGTTGGCAAAATAATCCACATAGCCGGATAGCGCCAAGCCGGGACGATTGACATCCCAGGAATATATCGGTTTGCCAGTGCCCTGATAACCGGCCAGCATCTCAAAATCCATATCATGGGTAAGATGTTCCAGCAGTCTGGAAACAGGGATGCTACGCTTGCGTTTTACTTCTAAGGATTTAAAATCCATCCGCTGCTTTCGTGTCTGTCGCGGTGGACATCCTTGCCGGATGTCCGATTACCGGGGCTAATAGGCCGGTTCAATTAATCCATACGTATTGTCGTCACGGGCGTACAACACGTTAATTTGCGACGTTTCGGCATTTGAAAAGACGACAAAAATGTCTTCCACCAATTCAAGCTGCATTACAGCCTCTTCGACCGTCATCGGCTTCATTGGCAACTTTTCGCGCAATACAACATGATGCGCTTTTTCTTCGGAAACCTCTGTTTCTTCATCACCATTGCCCGACTGGAAGCCGATGATGGCATGGTTATAACTTAAGTCGGGCCGTTCAGGACGCTGCTGATGCCGGTTGATACGGTCCTTATACTTGCGAACCTGCTTTTCTAATTTTAACATCACCGCATCGACCGAGGCATACATATCGGCTGAAGACTCTTTGCTGTGAATGCGTACCCCGTTGGCATGAAGATTTACTTCGGCTATATGGCGATGTTTTTCAACATCGAGAACCACCTTGATGTCAATGACCTTATCAAAATGGCTCTTGATTTTTTTTACGTGGTTTTCGATATACGCCTTGAGCGCATCCGTCATCTCCATGTGACGGCCAGTGATGGATAAATTCATCTGGAAATTCTCCTCTAAATTTGGACGTGATGCGTGAAGAATATCACGCACTGTGCACTTCAATCAACATAGTTTGACTTGAAAAGACCTCATTTAATGGAGCATCCTCGTTGGAGCATGAATGCCTCCCGACAACGCTCGCTCTTCGTGACAGGAATAGAGGGCGCATTCTTCAGCATAACTTTCTTGACCTGCCATTATTATATCATTTTATCTGATATTCTGTCCCATAAAATTTTAGTATATTCACAAAAACATCGTGTTTTGGGGCTATTTGACTCTTCCGGACAGGGAGAAGTATCTGACACGCACTAAAACCCTTTTGTCTGTGTTTCAGTTGATACAGACTTCTTTTGATAAGACTGTAATAGAGACAGATGAGCATGAATTTTGTTCTATCAATAAGAAAAAAATATCTCAGGCTAGTCTGGTATGTCCCTGCTCAGTTGTACTTCTAAAAACTATCGGAAGTGTCAAGAATTTCAGAAGCGGGACCAGTATCACGGCTCTCAATATAAGGTCCGGTCAGCATATCCTTGTAGGGCATGCCAGGTCCCACCATGGGATATACAAAGGCATGCTTGTCGGTAATTACTTCAAGAAATGCGGGGCCTTGGAATTTAAGGAAGGCTTCCATCGCTGGTTTCAAGTCTTCATAGGAGGAAACGCTTTTTGAAAACTTGAAGCCGTCCGCTTCCGCGGTTTTCACGAAATCTTTGGTGCGCAGTGATTTATCGGTTCCGGAAAAGCGCCCGTTATAATATAGGGTCTGCCACTGTACCACCATGCCGTCCCCGTAATTGTTCAGGAGCAACACTTTAACAGGAAGGTTGTACGTGGTGCAGGTTTCCAGTTCCCCGATATTCATGCGTATACTGCCGTCTCCATCCACATCAATAACCAGTTTTCCGGGATTGGCCACTTGCGCGCCAACGGCGGCGGGCAGGCCAAACCCCATGGTACCCATGCTGCCGGAGCTAATCCATGTGCGGGGATGCTTGAAATCAAAATACTGGGCACAGAACATCTGGTGTTGGCCGACGCCCGAAACGATAATAGCTTCGCCCTTGGTATAGGTATTGAGAAGTTCCAGAACCGCCTGAGGCTGGATCACCTCGCTGTCCCGGTTGAAGTTGAGCCGATGGCGTTTCTTCATGGCGCAGACTTCTTTCAGCCAGGGCTGGTGATTCATTTCAATGGATTTGCCCGCCTCCATCAGGTCGCGTAAAGCCAATGCGGCATCACCGACATATTGCCAGTCCACGGGTTTTACCTTGCCAATCTCCGCAGGGTCGATATCAATGTGGGCAATCAAGGCACGGGGTGCAAAGGCCCGGGGTACGCCTGCCACGCGATCGTCAAATCGTGCTCCAATCGCAATCAGGAAATCGCAGTCATCCACGGCATAATTAGCGTAGGCCGTTCCGTGCATGCCCAGCATGTGCAGGCAAAGTTCGTCCGTGGTATCCACCGCACCGATACCCATCAAGGTGGTTACCGCAGGCACCTGGTACAGTTTCATGAACTTACGAATCTCTTCGGAGGCGTTACTAATCACCGCACCGCCGCCGACATAGAGCAAGGGCTTTTTGGAACGTTTCAGCATTCGCAAGAAATCCCGGGCTGTCTCCACGGGCATTCGCTTTTGTTTAATTTCGTTGACTCTATCCCCGTATCCATGAAGCTGCAAAACGCTTTCGCTGTCATACGGGCCTTCCCAATTCTGCACATCTTTGGGAATGTCAATGACCACCGGGCCGGGCCGGCCGCTTTTGGCAATTTGGAACGCTGTGCGGATCGTAGCCGCCAACTGGGCCGGATCCTTGACGAGAAATACATGTTTGGCGCAAGGACTCATCAAACTGTACACAGGGGCTTCCTGAAACGCATCGGTACCGATGACGGCACGTGCTACCTGGCCGCAGATGAGCACTACAGGCACGGAATCCGCCATGCAGTCGCGGATGGGGGTGGCGCTGTTGGTGGCACCCGGCCCTGAGGTGACCATGAAAACGCCTACTTTTCCGGTGGATCGGGCATACCCGGCGGCCATAAAGCCGGCGCCCTGTTCGTTAGCCGGTACGATTAGTTCAATGGGTTTATCAGGATGATTTTCATTGTATCTGAAAATGGCGTCATAAGTGGGAAGGATGGCGCCGCCGCTGTACCCGAATATCGTATCCACGCCTTCATCGGCCAGCACTTGCAGCGTCATGTCCGCGCCGCTCATGATAACCCCATGATTATGCGCACGTTTTGGTTTTGATCCAACCATAATCTGATTCTCCTATTATGTCGTAAGCAGCCGGAATAGGCCGGGAATATTGATTCTGAAACACGGACGGGACCCGGTTTCTTCCTGAGACCCGGGAATGTAAACCAGATAACCTGGCGGGTTAGCCCGGAAGTCAAGTCAAGTTAAGTGGGTTTGTACCCGCACAAGGGAATGAACCCTGGCGAGTTCGGCAGTGATTTATCCGTTGTAGGACTTGGCAAACGTATCGATTAAAGAAAGGCGAGCGCCATGGTTTGATGGCGCTCGCTGACAGGAATTGCATGGGTAGAATCAGATTTCCTTATCAGGATCCGGCGCCAGTTCTTCTACAGGTGCCTCCGATACGGCAGACGGGGGGGGGACCTCGTCCGCAGTTTCGGATTCTTCAACAGGAGCGGCCTGCTCCTGCATCTCGGAGGGCTCTTCAACGGGTTCCGGAGAGGCTTCCGCCTTTTCCTGTTCCGCTTTCTGCAGCGCCTCGGCTTCCGCC
>Ga0116149_1001420_pt1 | contig 28878 bp, 17 predicted proteins | sample AD_UKC057_MetaG_FD_89787 | JGI IMG/M metagenome (GOLD analysis project Ga0116149, IMG submission 89787) | Active sludge microbial communities of municipal wastewater-treating anaerobic digesters from USA - AD_UKC057_MetaG | ecosystem: Engineered > Bioreactor > Anaerobic > Digestate | place: USA...
AATGGGGGAAGTGGATCAGGGACGCGACGATCTCGCGGGCGCCTTCGGTGCCAACCGCCTCAAAACGCCATTGCTTCAGCCGGGCGACCCCATCATGAGCCCCCATATAAAAGCCCCGCCCCAAAGCGTTATTCACCGCCGTAACAAAGCCCATATTCAGGCCACCGGGGTAGTTGACATGAACGGCATTGAAGGGCATATTTAGAACCGGCGCGCCGGGGATCGGTTCCAGCCGGCCGGGGGCTCCATCGCCTTCCGCCCGGAATCCCGCCAGTCCCGGCACCTGGGGATAGCGGACTTCGAGGATGTCAGCATCGGAATGGTTTTCGGACTGGACCGTAACGGTAACGGCATCCTCCGCAAGTTCATAGTTCGCGGTAACGGCAATGTCATGCAGCTCCCCGCCGTCATCGGACAAAGGCGGGTTCCATACCATACGGCAAAGATTCTCCTGCACCGAAATGGCGGGCTTGTTCTGTTGACTGCCGTGTATTTCCCGGACTTTGTCCCCGGCCTTTACCAGCAGGCTGAATCCCTGAACACCAGTCCCGTCGGACACCGTCAGCGCCCGTCCGCTTTTCTTGTCCAGGAGGGAAGTTATCGCCCCGGATTCATTCCAGGCAAGCTGGAGCGCCTGCCCATCCAAAATGTACCCGGTCGAAGCGTCCGTTGTGGACGCCTCTTGCGCTGGTATCGTGTTTTGATAGAGGCGCACAGATTGAGACGTGCGCAATGGCCGGTCATACACGCGCAGCGCTTTCACGGAGGGGTGGACACGCAGGACGGGCGCACCCGGCATGACGCCAAATTCAGAGGCAAAGCGATGCCAGCCGAACTGCCCGGCATCGGCGCCGTCGCACAGGCGACCGTTCACCACAAAGCTAATGATGTTGGGCTCGCCATCCACGGTAACCACCAGGTGCACCGGTCCTTTGAGCGGGTCAGGCGCGCCGACAAGCGGCGCTTCACAGGAATGGGTGCCGTCGTTCAACAGGACGCTTCCTGTTCCACTTAGGGCCATCCCCTGTCCGGCCTCTGTGCGGCCCTCCAGGAGCAGCAGGCCTTCTTCCATGGGGAAACGGTCCAAGACAAGTTCCAGGGAAAATCCTTGATGCTCGAGGTTGGGCGAACCCGGCATGGGTATTTTGGCCGGCACATCAGCAGCTGCGACATCAGGGCCCTGCTCATAAACCGCAACGGCCTGCGGCAACTCCGCCGGGTATTCCTCGGGAAGTAGTTGTCCCCAAAGCCCTTCCAACAGGCCCGCATCCACCTCATGCACGGACGCGCGGGTTTTCTGGGTCGTCGTGATCCAGTACCGCCCGTCCGCTTCAATGAGGTCCGGGTAGCTGTAGCGCACTTCCTTCCCGGGTGGCTCGTTGCTGTACAACACAATTTCCGGTTCCGACCAGAGGATGCGCCCCTCCCGTTCCACGCCGCCGGACAGCCACGCCGGGTTTCGGCCGTTGAAGTCTTTGCCGCTGTGGTTGTGGAACCAGAACAGGTACCGACCGTTAGCGCAACGCCAGAGTCTCGGGCAGGCCCTTGGATTTTTTACCGGCCGCCCGTCGGCATACCGCATGCGTTCCGGCAGGCTCCAACTGCGGCCACCATCGCGGCTGTATGACTCCACCGCGTACCCCTGCGTGGCGCGGTATACGCAATAAAGACTACCGTCGGACAAGGGCACGAGGTTTTGTTCCTCCTGCACCGAGCCAAAGTCCGGGCGGCGCAGGCCGAAGTCGCCGTCAGGCAGCAGTTCCCAGGCAACCTTGCTGATATCCGGTTCCGTAAGCACATTATCCGACCGGTAAAACCAGCCTTCCCCGTCCTCCAGAAAATAGCGGGCCAGCTTCGTAAAGGCGAACCATGTCGTGTCCCCGTGCGTGACCGGCTTGCCGATGCCCCAGAACATCTGCACCGCGCCCCCGAACTCATTGCCCCGGTCACACGCCGTCACGCGCATGGGCAGCCGCCCACGCTCCGACCAGGTCATACCGCTGTCATCCGAATACCGGTAGCAGTACCAGCCGTGCGTGTCGGCGCGCATCGGCTTGCCGTTTGGCAGGGTGCGGATGTCGTCGCCGTTGTAGACATAGAACACATAAATGCGCCCGAACTTGGTCAGCAGCGGCATGCCCCAGGAGGCTTCCGGCCCGTCCGGTGGTTCGATGGGTACGGGCGCGCTCCATGTCTTCCCGTGATCCGTGCTGCGCGTACAGACAATGTACTGCGATGCGGCGCCCTCCTTCTCCGCGCTGGTCGTAAACACACACACCCAGGTGCCGTCCGGCGCTACCACCACATACGGCTGATCGCAATACCCATGCTCGTAAATGGAAATGCCGTTGGAAATCCCACGCGGGTCATCGCCGGGCTCCTGCGCCGCGCACAAGGCGCATGGCAACATCATCAGCACCACTACACAGCAAAAAACAAAAGGCATAAGACGGTTCATCTTCCAATCTCCTTGTGACTGTTTCACAAACGGAATAAAAACATAAGGATAGAATACGGGAAGATGTGGTCGGTTGCCAAGAAATATAGTTTCTTGAATATCAGGAGCAAACGTGGAAAAAACTGTACTCACGCCGACATGCCAGCAAAGCCACGGCACCGCTCTTCTACCAGCAGGTCCCCGCTGCGGGTGCGGGTAAGACGCATGAAGTTCTGTCCACTTCTATTTTTATCCGGATAAAATTGTATTTAACATTTTATCCGGGTATAATAAGTCCTTGGTCAGCGCACATTCTTGCCCACTTGTCCTAAAGGAGACTTGATTGATGAACACGAAAACGTATACGGCTTTTGCCGGAGACGCCTGTATCGCTTCAGGGGAACTAACCGCCATGCTGCTCGGGGTCAAAGCCTGCCTGGATGGGGGAGAGAACAGGCCTGTTCTTGTTTTTGAAGACCAGACCGGTATGCAGATTGATTTCAATTTAAGGGGCACAGCGGAGGAGGTTCTGGCAAACATTACCATGCATCCTCATTTTGTGTCGGCTGACACGGCATCGGCCAGGAAAGAAGGGCCCGGGCGGCCGAAACTGGGCGTGGTCGGTCGGGAGGTGTCTCTATTGCCGCGCCATTGGGAATGGCTGAACCAACAGCCTTCCGGCGCCTCCGCAGCCATTCGCCGGCTGGTGGATGAGGCGCGCAAACGCAACGCGGGCAAGGACGGGGCCCGCCAGGCCCGGGACGCCGCGGCAAAATTCATGTGGACCATGGCAGGGAACCGGCCGGGCTTTGAAGAAGCGTCCCGTGCCTTGTACGCAAGAGACCGGGAACGTTTTGACGCCTTGACCGCAGCATGGCCCAAGGACATTCGGGAGTACCTGGGCCGACGGGTTACTGAAGCGGAACGTTTTGAAGAGAAGCAAACGGAGTGAGGGCTTCGGTGGAGCATTGGATATATTTTCGCTCGCTCTTGGAAAAATGTTTGAGTCCTTCAATCGGACGAACCAGTCGAATCCGACCAATCGGATAGATACCGGTGTTATCGTTTCTTTTTTATTGTCGCTAGTTTCCCTGAGGCTCATGGCGAATTGCCCCGGATAAATTTTGAGTGCCGCTGAGGCCTGCCGTTATGATACAAGCCGCTGTCACTTTCGAGAGCCAATGAAAACGCCCCGTACTTTTTAGGGACCGCCGGATGGGACCGCATGTCGGATGCATGCCGCCGTTTCTTTTCGGTCATGGAGTCATGGATGCAAAAGGCGGTGGCAGTGAATTCCGCCCCATAAACAAGGGAACACATGAACAAACGCTTACTCGCAGCAAAAATCGTGGCGATTGCAGGCTTTTGTGCCGTGGTTCTAGGCTGTTTTGATCCCATGGAGGGCGTGCTTCTAATCGTCCCGGGAACGGTTCTGCTTGCCCTTAGTGCCTGGCTCGGAAAAACGCCACAGCGATGGCTTGCTTATGTGGCCTGTATCCTCATGGTAATCAGTTTTGCCTTTCTGTGCCTCCTCACCGCACTGGGCGGTTTTGGAGGCAATGCACCATTGCTGCATTCAAAGTGGTGGGCGCTGCTATTGTTGCCTTACCCGGTGGGTTGGATGATGGGCGTGGCGTCGGGTGTGTGCACGTTGACCACCCTCTTTACGGGTATGGCGGCGCGTATTGTGTCCGGCTTCGGCGTGGTAATCGCCGTGTTGTTTCTGGTTCGATTGGCGATGTTCCGCCTCGTGCCTTTGTGGATTTTTATCGCCGTACTGCTTTTCGGCCTGTTGTGTATTCTTGCGGTTCTTACCTGGGAAAAAGTATGTTCAAAAAGAAACGGTTAGCCCTGCTCCTGGGCTTGTTGCTGTTGGGCGGCGTGGCGTGGCGGGTGGACCTCCTCAGTGCATTGGTGTGCCTCGCCGGTGCTGTCCTCTTGCTTTTGCTTCTGCGACTGAAACATATCGTGACAAACCATTTCGGCATGAAGAAACTGAAGACCTGCCGGGGGTATACTTTTCAGTTGCTGCAGCAAGCTCTTTCGGAACCGCCCCGGCCTCGTCCCTGGCGTTTTATCGTACTGGGAGACACGCGTAACAACACTACTGTGGCCGCCGCGCTTTACCGGCAGGCTCGTACGCTGGATCCGGTCATGGCCTTTCATACGGGCGACATCATACGCGGAGGCAAAGCATCGGAACTGCTGGGGAACCATGTGCGGTTGTTGGAAGAACACCTGAATCCCATCCCGTTGTTTTGCGTTCCCGGGAACCATGAGCGTGGCCCACGGCGTGATTATGGGGCTTTCAAAACTCTTTATGGGGATGATAAATTCGCTTTTGCCCATGACGAGTGTCTATTTGTGGGTTTCAACAACTGCGCGGCGAAAGGCGTGACCGAAAGGGACCTCGAATTTCTTGAACAACAATTGGCGCGGCAATACGAATACAAGTTCGTGTTTACCCACATCCCTCCCGCCTTTTTTGAAGCGACCTTTGCCGGAGATACCCGGCGGCGCGGATTCAAACGGGGCGCCGACGCGTTTCACGCCTTACTGCGCCGCCATCAGGTGAATGAAGTGTTCATGGCCCATATTCACGGCTATGCCACGGAAGTGTTGGACGGCGTGCGCTATACGCTGACAGCGGGCGGCGGCGCGCCGCTGAGCGGCAGAATCGCGGCGGAGAACCGGCATTTTCACCTTATTGAGATGGAAGTGGGCGCCCATGGCTTGAAACGCCGCCTGATGATTCTGGACAGGGGCCAGTGGATAGAAAGGACGGTGGACGAAAAGAAGCGCCAGATTTAAGTCCTCGTATGACGAAGCAAATACGCCTGATAAGACCAGGATAACTACGATTCAATCAACTTTCCTGGATTCATGATGCCCTTCGGGTCCAAGGTGTTTTTCAGGGCTTTCAACATGCCATATCCAATGGGACCCTTTTCCTGCGCCATCCAGGGCAGATGATCTGTGCCCGTGCCATGATGATGGGAAATAGTGCCGCCATTCGCAACGATGGCATCCGATACTTCCCGTTTTATGGCCAGCCACTGTTCAATTTCCGCCCCCGGTGTTCTCGGGAAAACGAAGGTAAAGTACAAGCTCGCCCCGTTGCGGTAACTGTGGCTCACATGGGCCATGGCCAACCCTTTCGCTCCAGGATTGGGATTGTGGCGGCGGAGCGCCTCTTCCAGGACGGTGTTCACGTTTGTGTGCAGATCCGGCAGTCGGTTCCAGTCCGTTGCGGTCTCCACCGTATCCACCCCGAGCCCGTGGTCCAGCATCGGATCGCGCAGGTACGGGGTATCGAAACGGGTGGTCAACCAGAGTTGCCCCATACTGCCGCCCATATCGGCGCCGCCGCATTGGGACAGGATGGCCTCGGCACGGGAACGCTGGTGCGCGACTTCAACCTCGGTGCCTTCAAAACCGACCAGCATCAGGCAGAACCCCATGGGCCCGTTTTCCGCCACTTCGGCGCCGCCGTGCATCACGCTGTAAAAAAAGGTTTCATTGGCGTCGGACAGGCGCACCATGGCGGTCTGCACCTCATGCTGCAGCAACAGGCGCGTGGCCTTTACGCCCGAATCGAAGTCCTGAAAAAAACAGGCACGATATTCCTTCTTTTCTGGAACCTCGTGAATATGTACGCAGGCATCCGCGATAATGCCGAAAACGCCCTCGGACCCCGGCGTCATATCACGGAGCAGCGGTCCCGCCGCGGACTTGGGGAACTCTTCCGTGTTCCAGATACCCTGCGGCGTGACAATCCGCGCCGAAACAAGCCAGTCTTCGGCCTTGCCGTATTTATTGGACTGATGGCCCGCCCCTCGGGACGCAATCCACCCTCCCAAGGTGGAATACTCGAAGGACTGCGGGTAATGGCCGAGCGTGACGCCCTCGGCCTGCAACAAACGTTCCAGTTCCGGCCCATAGATACCCGCCTGAATTCGAGCGGTCATGGTATGCTTGTCAATCTCGAGTATCCGGTTCATCAGGGCCATGTCCACCGTCACCACAGCATGTTGGCCTTCGCGCAGCAGGGGAGTGACACCACCGACGACACTGGATCCGCCGCCATAGGGAACAAGCGCCACCGCGTTCCGGTCCGCATACCGGACCACGGCCCCGACTTCTTCAACGGTTTGCGGGTATACAACGGCGTCCGGTGCATGTTCGAGACGGCCGCAGCGCAGATGCAGCATGTCATGGTAACTGCGGCCCCGGGCGTGATAGGCGCGTTCAAACCGGTCCGTTTTAACACGGCTGCCGGGCAGTATCTCTTCCAGCGCCCGGAGTTGTTCCGGCACGAGACGCACAGGCGGCATTACGATGTCTTCCAAGGCGCAGGCCGGCGTATGGGGCAGTACCCCCGACCCGGTGTAGGCACCCAGCCATTGCCAAATGCCTTCCGCCTTGTCGCCCAATGTATCCGGGGCATCACAAAGCCCCCATCCGTTCCAACGTAACATTTGCTTGTCCATAATGCCTTTCACAATGGCGGTTTGTAGATGGTCCGGCAAGACCCGGCCTGTCGAACGAAGTCGGACCGGTCCACCGTGACGAACGGTTCCAGTACCCGGGAAAAGCTAATATTTCAGCAGCAGCGCCCTGGGCACAATTTCAAAAGTGGCCGGCAGCCTGCCCGGCGCTTCACCGTCCACATCGAGAAGGATCTCATCGGAAGCGTGCACAGGTTCGGCCGTTATCTTGCGGCCTCGCAGCATAAAGACGTATTTGGTGTTTTCAAGATGACGGCCCGCATACAGGCCTGGCAGTCCTTTCAAAATCTGGAACACGGATGCATGACGCACCACGATAATATCGAGGAGGCCGTCATCGGGTTTCGCTTCCGGGGCGATTTTCATGCCGCCTCCGAAATAACAGCCATTACACACGGCAACGGTGTTGATATCCAGGATTTCATCAAAAGTATCGTCCACCCGGAGGCGCACCCGCTGCCCCTTGTAACTCAACAGCGCCTTCAGCGTTCCCCACTGAAAGGCGAACTTACCGCCGAACTTTTTGGCGAAAGTAAGCTGGTTTACCACCTTGTCGGCCATGCCGCTCATGCCGAAACTCGCCACGTTGTCAAAATAACGTTTCCGGGTGCCGGCCGTGGCGTCATCCCGATACGTGAGCAATCCCAGGTCAATGGCATGGGTTTCCCCGTCTACCACCCGGTGCAATTGCCGATCAAGCTCATCCGGTGTGCCAAAAGTGCGCCGGAAATCCGCGCCCGTACCGCTGGTAATAATGCTGAGTGACGCGTGCGGATTGATGGGGTGTTCCTTCTCAAAGAAACCGTTGACGACTTCGTTGACCGTACCATCGCCGCCTACGGCAATAATGTGCTCCACGCCGTCTTTAAGAGCGGTCATGGTCAACCGTTTCGCGGCCATGGGACCGTCGGTATACACCGTGTCAAAAGGACCGATGCCCTGTGCCAGCCTGCCGGAAAGCGCGGGCCAGCGCTCCCGGGTTTTCCCGCCGGAGGAGCGGGGATTCACCACGGCCCGGGCCCGTGAGGAAGGTTGATAACGCAGTTGCACGCGGTCCCGCTGTGCCTTGATCTCATCGGGCGACCATTCCAGTTCCTCTCCGGCCAAGGCGCCGATACGGTCGAGCACGGAAATATCCGGAACGCCATAAGCGCCGATGCCGGTACGGCGGAACAGGATGTCTTCCATGGAGAACGCCATTTCATGCCGCACCGCGTGCGGAATTTCCGCCGCGATATTCGGCAGACCCTCGCAAATTCGCTCGCGAAGGTCGGGACGTTCTTCGGCGATACGAAGCACTTCGACCATGCCGGCACCATAGTTATAGGACAGATGGTCCACAACATCCGGCGGGAAGGCCGGGAATTTTTCCCGTGCCTGGGCAAGAAACTCGGCGAAAATACCCGTATCGCCGCCATACACGGGGGTTTCGGCGCTGCGGCAGGGCACGGCCTCAGCGCCCAGTTTGACAACCGCCAAATCGACTACCTGTTCCGCAAGGGCGCGCGCTGTAGTCCATTTCCCTCCGATAGCCGTGATGATGCCCGGCAGCCCGTGTTCGATCTCATGATCCACGATCTCGGCCGCCCGGCTGGCGTGGTAGGAATCCTTTTCCTCTGTTTCATCCCCGGGTACATTGGAAGTCTGATCGACAATGGGACGCAGGCCTCCGTAGAAATACAGAACATCCCCGCGCCGCAAACGCGCCCCGGGATACGCTTCATTAATGGAGTCGATAAAATCACTGATGTCTTTTTCCGTCACCCTGAACGCGTCCGGGTCGCCCCGATACACGGTGTCCGTTGTACCGATCAGGGAATACCCATGCCACGGCAAAATGAAAAAATGCCCTTTGTCAGTCAGTGCCGCCACAGCATGGCCCTGAGTAATGGACTTCGTCAGGATGTGAATGCCTTTGGAACGAATCAGCCGTTTATGTTCACGGCTGCCCATCAGGGTATCCATAAGGATATCCGACCATGGGCCTGTGGCATTCACGGTGAGACGCGCCCGCAGGCTACACTCAGGCTGATGTGACAGGTTATCGCGTACCCGAGCACCCACCACCACCCCGTCTTCCTGGATAAACTCCCGCGCCTCCAGATAATTGACCGCCTGCGCACCGATTTCCACGGCATTACGAAGACACGCCAAGGCAAGCCGCTCCGGGAAATGCATTTGATAATCATAAAAGATAATACCCCCGCTGAGTGCAGGGCTTTCAATGCCCGGTTCCAGCGCGAGCGCTTCGGCCCGGTTCAGGGAACGGTGCGATGGTATGTACTTTTCCGGGTCATCCAATCGGTTGCGGTCGTAGGCAAGCAGGTCGTAAGCGGTCAGCCCAAGAGTCAATGTCAACCGTTTACGAATGCCTTTCCCGTATAACGGCATTAGGAACGTGAGGGGATGCACCATGTGTGGAGCGATGTGCGACCATACCCGGCGTTCCCGGAGGGATTCCCGCACCAGGCCCAGTTCAAGGCTCTGCAAATACCGCAGGCCGCCATGGATTAGCTTGGAAGAAGCGGCGGTGGTTGCCCCGGCAAAATCGGACTTCTCCACCAGCGCCACCGACAAGCCCCGAAGCGCCGCATCCCGGGCAATGCAGATCCCGGCAATACCGCCTCCGATTATTAACAAGTCGTGCTCCTTTGCCGCCATTGCCGCCAGGTCACGCTGCATTTTGAGCTAACTCCTTGCTTGTTTTACCTGTCCCATTACGATAACCTCGCTGAACGTTAAAGTATAGTAATTTGTTCCCACGAATCAAGACAGCAGTTCAGGTAAAGCAGTAACGCAGGGGCGAACAATCACGATTTGCCCCCCCCCACCTCAACATATAGTGTCGCCCGGCAGCGAGGTTATCCACCGTCTATCCACAATACTTGGCGCGTATCCAAAGAGAAAGGATAGATTCAATAAAATATCCTATTCTTTTAAAAAATTCTATATAACTCTCGTGTTTTCAATGATCTAAGACCCTTTGTTGCGATTTTATCCGCAGAATACTGTTCCCAAACACAGCGAAATAACGTGCGTACAACCTCTTTTCAAGAAAGTTATCCACAGGCTGTTCCACGGCGTGGAAACACAAGATTTCAGGGTGTTCTGAAAAACAGTACAACCTTCTTGCATAAAACGAGGCAAGAGTGCTTCCGGTCGAACGGCCAAACAAATATTTCGGGAGCCTGACAATCCAACCGTCGGGGTTACCCGCAACCCGGCATTTTGAATGTTTTGGAGTGCGTAAGCCATACTTACGCTTTCTTGCTGATTTGGAACAAAACACGGGTTACCACGACTAAATTTCAAAGCCCATGCGAAAGTTACAGCACAAGCACAAGCATAACTTGGGCAGTCTACAGCAGCGTCCATGCGACGATTCAATACGCTGCTTGTATGGCGGTCCGCAACCGAAAAGATCCTACGCTTCTATTCCATCACTTTAATTTTTATGTTGCGGAACCAGATGGGCGCGCCCGCATGCTTGCCCTGGAATCCCACTTTGCCCTTGGTGGGCAGGATGCTTTTGGGTTTGCTGAGCCATGCGGGGATTTCGCTGCCATCGGGGTTGGTTTTCGCAGAGGTATACTCATCCATGTTCATGGAGACAATGTGCTCGCCGTTGAGAGCGACATCGATATGTTTCCCCATGCACCGGATGGTGAACCGGTTCCATTCTCCAGGTTTTTTGACCACACTCTTCTTTGCGGGAAGATGGCCGAATATGGCACCGCACTGCCAGGACTTAGGCGATTCCGCCCATTTCCTGGCAAAGTCGTCAGCGATCTGTATTTCTACCGCGTTTGGAATCCAATTCTTGACATCACTGCAGTAGACAATCACGCCGCTGTTGGTTTCTTCGGCGTTTTTGAACTCCAGGTCCAAAATGAAATTCTCATAGTCTTTTTCAGACCAGATGGCCTCATCCTTGCTCGCGGTAAGTTCGCCATTTTCAACGGTCCACACGCCTTCGGGCTTGAGGGTATTGGACAAGTCCGGCGCAAACAAATCCTGCCAACCGGAACTGTCGGGATGAGTAAGCGGTCCGGTCGCAACACAATCCCCGGCATACGCCAAGAGGGTAAACATGGAAAGGCCGCAAATCAACGCGATGGTTTTCATACTACGCTTCTCCTTGGATAGGGGTTAAAAGGAAACATGAACGTTCTAAATCACGAGAGTACACTATAGCGATCAAGATTCACAAACCGCGTATAAGGACCCGCAAAGATCCGGATAATCGAATCCAAGCCGGTAGAGACCGTCAATTTGCGGGAGGCCCAAAATACCCTGCTCAATAAGTGTATTCAATTGGAAGTCGGACAATATTTTGAGCATGATGCCGCCTTCTTCGACGGTGCGCAACCTCGCGGTCGCAATGTCCCGGGCAAGCGAGGACCGGTCATAGACGCGCCGGTGACCATGGTTTAAATCATTTTCCGTCAAGGCGTACAGGCTGGAAAGCAGACCCATGCGCAGGGCCAGTTGGCGCGACAACGCGCGGGCATTGGGCACTACAATGAACAGACGTCCTGACGGGGACAATACCCTGCGGGCTAGTTGCAGCAATCCCGGGGGATCCTGAACATGTTCAAGAACGTAGATGACGAATACGGCATCGTAAGCGCCGTCCGGCAACGCGGGAAGAAAGGTTTCGAACAGGGCATGATGAAATACCGTATTGACAAGACCGCTTCTCAGGCCCGCCTCATAGAAGGCACGGCTGCCTTCCACCACATCCAACCGGGCGACTTTCGGGGCGAGCAGTCGCGTGTCCACCCCTTCTGCAAATCCCAGCTGGAGGCCGCGCATGGCCGTGGTTAAATGCGGCTCAAAGGTGCGCGCTATCAATTCGCGGATAACACGGTCCTGGGGCGCGTTTTTTGCATAGGTCGCCCCGACCGCATCAAGGGTATCCCGGTCATCCGGTAGGTCTGTGTATTTATACATGTCCATTTTATCTTTTCTTGTGAGAGCGGAAACGCTTTCCGGACCCGCATTTACTTCACTTAACGGGCGGCAGAGCGTTCCCATGAGGCCAAAAGGGCCGTTCCGAAAGAATCCGCCACATGAAAATCCGGCTCACGCCCATGGTCCACCCACGTAATCCATACGGGGGTACCGTCCAGGACATCATAATCGGCCCGGAAAAGTCCCAGCCGGAACCGAATGCCCGGCGCAAGCGTCACGCCCATCGCCTCCATGGCGGCCCTTGACATCGCCATTTCAACGGTGTATCCGGACGGATCCATTTTTGCCTGGTGCGCCCAGCCTCCCACGGGAGACCATCCGTCATCGAACTTACGGTAAAAGCGTGCCTCATAGTCATGCACCGCGCCACCCGGCGCGGCTTCAATACAAGCGTAGACGGGTGCCGCTTCGTCCCGCCAGATGAAAAGTTCCACCCGGTCCTGTGGATCCACTTCCCGTTCATTTAACGAAGGCGGCATCCAGGCGGGAGAGGTGTCTTCACACACAAAGGCACACACCAGTGTTTCTTCATTCCAGAAAAGCCAGGCACGGGTTGAAGGCACCTCCCGGGTGGAATCCCCGGCAACAACAAAGTTCTTAAAGGGTGGATGGCTGCGATAACAGGATTCATCCAGAATGCCGTCCACCCGAATCTCTTCTTCGATTCGCGGAATTTCCAGCAGGGGCGCTATTTCCGGTTGACGGAGAGCACACCCCGTCGCGAACGTAACAGCCACTGCAAACACCGCACAATATCTCATGACCAGGCCTTCCTTTTCTGTTCTCATCCTTCGAGCGCCTTGACGTACTCCGCCAGGGGCGGGTCTCCGAAACGCATTACATAATCCGCGTCTATCCAGGTGGCAAAGGTGCTTACATGACGAATGCCCCGCTCGGCATAGGCTCGGGCGTCCGCACGGACAATCCCGGCGTCCCAGGGTATTTTGCCTGCAGGCCGGGTCCAGGAAGAAAACCGCGACACATCAAGCCAATACTCCAGGATTTGCGCCGTATCTCGTCCAAATACCTCCAGGTTCGCATCCAGAAGTTCCAGGTATGCGGCATGGGAAGGGGGCTCGCCGCCAAGTCTCGCTTCCGGATCGCCGATGGACCGATCGTAGATGCGCGAAATGGGGGCGAACTCTACGAACAGGGCTTCATGGGGTTTTATCGTTGCCGGCGGCGCCAATGTTTCCCCATAAGAGATATGGCTTAGCCGGGCGTCAGGATCCAGTTCTTTCCTCAAGGCTTCAACCATGGCGTTCTCAACAAGAACCGCCTGATCGCTGGGATTCAAACCGGCACATTTGGGACAGCCGCACCATTGACCGCCGTCATCGGGCCAATAAAAATAACGCCCGGATGAAGGTTTGAGAAGCCTGCCGTACGCCACCGCTTTTTCGCATATTCTTGTCAAGGCCTCCCGGGACGAAGGACAGCAATTGCCATCCGGATTTCGCTTCCCCGTTTCATCCATGCGGAACATGTCCATCCCCGGGGAATAGAAAAATTCGCGTGAGAGCAAGGCGCCCATGGCATGCAGCTCGTATTCAACCTGTATGTCCAGTCTCCGGCATTCGTCCAGAAACCGCTTCCCAGGTTCGGACTGAATATATTCTATCAGGACATCCAACCGGCGTGCGGCATGCAACGCGATGGTTGTGATTCCCGCTCCCGCGGCCCGTTCCGGCCAATCGGTTAAGGTCAGGTCCCATGGATATAAAACCACACCGCGGGTAGTAAATCGCGGTCCGGACGGTTGCGCATGCAACCCGGGAATGACCATGCCCGCCAGGAGAAACCCGAGGCATTCCCGGCGGGATACTTCATTTGCCTTCATGGGACGGATACTCCGACAGCCGAGGACTGCGTTGCCCCCCTGCCTTCAGGCCGGCACCCCACACAACGGGCATCCGGCAAAACCGGCACACGCTCACTTTTGCGCCTAGTGTAGCATGCGGGTTCTTTGTGTGCAACCCGCCTGCCCGAATGCCGGAGTTCCCACCCTGCCCCCGCCAAAGCGCCATTGGCCCTTTTGAAGTTGAAGGTCGTTTTTTGTATCATAGCAGGATTGGAAGCATCAGGGTTTCAGGGCAATCAAGAAAGCAGGCTCCTTTGTTCACAACGCCGACTATATATGAAATCATAGAATTGCTTTGTGACGGCGCGCATTTGACGCGAAACCAATCCGCAGGGGCTATGGAATTACTGATGTCGGGAGAAGCCACCGCCGCACAAATGGCCGCATTGCTGATTGCGCTGCGCATGAAAGGCGAGACCTCTGAGGAAATAACCGGTTTCGCGGAAATAATGCGGTCGTACGCCACAAAGGTAACCACGTCGCGCACTCCTCTGCTGGACACCTGCGGCACGGGCGGCGACGGTATCGGAACCTTCAATATTTCAACGACCGCCGCTTTTGTCGCGGCGGGCGCGGGCCTGGCGGTTGCCAAACACGGCAATCGTGCGGCTTCCAGCCGCTGCGGCAGCGCGGACATGCTCGAAGCCTTGGGCGTAAACATCAACCTTGATGCGAAACAGACCGGACAATGTATCGATACAGTCGGCATGGGCTTTTTGTTCTCCCGCACCCTGCACAGTGCCATGAAGTACATTGCGCCCATTCGGGCGGAACTGAAGGTACGTAACATTTTTAATATACTCGGGCCGCTGACGAATCCCGCCGGAGCGGATTGCCAGGTCGTCGGGGTATTCAACACCCAGCTCGCACCCACCATGGCGCAGGCGCTTTTGTCGCTCGGGACGCGCCATGCCTTTGTCGTGGCCGGGCGCGACGGGTTGGATGAAATATCCCTGGGCGGTCCTTCGCTGGTCTGTGAGGCGCGCAATGGCCACGTAACGGAATATGAATTGCATCCCCAGGATTTCGGCCTGACACTGGCCGCACTGGAAAGTTTGATTGGCGGTGATGCCGAAACAAACGCCGCCATTGCGCGCGGCGTTTTAGAAGGAAACTCCGGAAGCTGCCGGGATATTGTACTGATAAACACTGCACCCGCCCTGGTCGCGGGTGGAATTGCCGCCAACCTTCAGGAAGGTGTTCAGCGCGCTGCGGAAAGCATAGATTCCGGAGCCGCCCTGGAGAAATTGAATGAACTCATCGCCTTCACGCGCGGTATGTGCGACACCCTCCCGCAAGGCACCTGAACGAAAATAAATCGTATAATTTATCTGCAAGAATACTGGTACGATTCTGGTCGAACCAAACCAACACAACACATCGGGATTTGTTGACAACACTAACAAGGAGATCGAATGGATACGACGATGCAGCAAGGTTTACAGGAGTCCCCGCTTTGCGCTGCGGTATTCATGGGAGACTTTAACACGGGCAAGTCTCTCCTGATCAACGCACTTGTGCGACATGACATCTTATTCATCAGCCGCGATGAAAGCCGGACCCCGCCCGTATTTATCGCCAGAAGCGATAGTGGCGAACCCCTCTATGGGGTGCGTCAGAAAGGAGAATCGGCGGTCGAAATCAATTCGCATGAACAGTTTTTGAGCACACGCCATATAAAAGGTGCGCCCTGCGACAGCGACGCCCTGGGAGCGCTGGTGCCGGACATGCCGTTCAGACGCCTGGCGTTTGTGGACACGCCGGGCGCCTCGACGGATGATAACAAGCCGGCAATCTTGAAGCCCGCGCCCGCCCTGGACAACACACTTTTCGTGCTGACCACCACCCTGGAGTACTGGCCCGCCCGACATACCATGGCCCTTATCAAAGAATACTATGCCCAGTTCCCCGGGCGGTTCATTATTGCAGCCAATATGACGGACCAGATGAACGCCAATGAAATCCGACGGGTGCGCGACAGGGCCCGCCAACGGTTGGAACGGCACGGAATCACCCCCGCTCCGCCTCTCTTCCCCCTTTCGGCGCGCCTGGAACTGGCGCGCCGCATACCCGGGGATGAATATCGCAAACGGATCAAAACGGAGGTGCGCGAATTGTGCGACGCCGGTTTTGACGCTTTCCGGGTGGCCTTGTACGAATTCGAAGCGAACGCTTCCCTGAACCATGCGGGATACAGCCTTGATACCTTGTTGATGAGTACCCTGGCAACCGCAGTAACCATGAGCGAGAAAGGGCAGGACGCATGATGATCAATCCCCACCAGGAAAATCGAGAATGGCTGTTGACCGCATTGGACTACCTGGAAACCTTTGCAGGTCATGATGTTGATTATTTCGGTGACCGAAATTACGAGAGCAAGGCCATCGCTTATCAGCGGTCCGTGGTAAATGACGGCAAGTACCGGGTAGTCTTTCTTGGCGCGTTCAACGTGGGAAAATCCACCGCCATCAATGCGTTTCTTGGCGGAACGTATCTCCCCATGGACATTGAAGAATGTACTTCGCGCCTGACGTTCATTCAAAAAAGTGACGACCTGCGGCTTGTCCTAAAACTCGAATCGGGCGCATCAAGTAACGAAATCGACGCGCTCCGGCGGGCCCTTTCCGATATTGAAGCGGACATCGAGATCAGCCAGGACAACCGCACGCTCACCGTGAAATGCCCGGACAAGACGCCCGCACAGATGCGCCGCGCACTGGAACCGCTCATCACGGTATCCGCGGACGAGGATTATCCCCACCTGGCGCCGTTGCGGGATAAGACGGAATCCCTTACCCTGTACCTGCCTGCCGACGCGTTGGATGACGACATCATTTTCATCGACACGCCCGGTGTTCATTCCATTTCAGACACCCGCCAGAAAATCACGTACGATATTATTGAGCATTGCCATCTTGTGGTGGTCTTTGTGGACAGCGCCTTTGTGGGCAATGTTCACGATCTCAACTTCATCAAGCGCATTATCACCTGCCGCGGAAGAAGGGTATTCTTCGTCCTGAACAAGGCGGATAAACTGGAAAACGACGAGATAGACCCCCGCGCGATCCACGGTCCCGCCGCCCAGCTGGTGGATACCTTCAGGCGCCATGAAATCCCGGACAGTGCCGACACCTTCTTCCTTTCCGGGTACCGGGCGATGGCCGCCATTGGCCTCGACCAGGGACAAGTCACTCTGGAGGAAGTCCTGGCCGACAACAAACTGATGATCCCCACCGCAGTGGCGGAACGCATCGCGGAAAGCGCCGCGCCCGCACGGGATCTTTCCGCATTCCTCATGGGACAAAGCCGTTTCTCACATCTCATGGAGCGGCTGCGCGATTATCTCATCAATGAGAACAAGTCCAATGCCATTCTTTCCCTGGCCGACCGTTTTGTTTTCGAACGCGCATCGGATTATCTGATCAGCATCCGCAACATGCTGAAACTGGCCCGCGACCCCCGTAAGTTCGAAGAACTGCGCGCGAACCGCGAAGCCTTACTCGAGCGCATCGAAACCATACGGGAAACCATCACCGTGGCGTTGCAGCGCTATGACGCCCGATTCCGGGGAGGGGAGGTAAATGGTGTAACAATGCCGGGATATGTAGAGCAAATGCGCTCGCTCCTGACGGAAACCGCCATAGAGGCACAGGTCGTGCAACCCACGCTGGCATGGTTGCGTCAGGACAATCACCTTAAGCAGGCTTGCCGGGAGAAATTTAGACCGCTGACGGCGCAATTGGAACACCAGGTGGACATCTTCGTATCGGCCATATTGGGAACTCTCAACGAGACCATCGAGGCTTCGGAAAAGGAGACCGCAGCCATCGTGGCCGAACAGGTGGGCGTGGCGCGCGAATTACGGGCCAACCTGGTTGAACCTCAAAAAGCGTTGCAGGCGCATGTGGAAAGCTCCGTGTCCGGCGAATATGTCGCTTTCGGCACCGGTGGCGCCGTGGTGGGGGCCATGTCCGGCGCCATGGTAGGTTCGGTAGTTCCCGTTGTCGGCACCGCCATCGGCGCGGGCGTCGGCGGGCTGCTGGGCGCCGTGGTCGGTTTCCTGGCTCGACTCGCATGGAGCGAGGAACGCTGGATTAAAAAACTGACCCCCTTGGTGCGGCAAAATGCAATGGAAATGCTGTTGAAAGGCAAAGAAGGCGGCGGAAAACCCATTTCAGCAATGGTCACTGAATACTTAGAAAACCGCGGTCAGGCGTTCAGCAAAGCGGTCAGGGATGAAATGAGTAACGCTCTGGAAGCGGTGAAAAAAGAATGTTACGCCCTTCTTGCCCGTGAAGAGGAGATACGCAAGGAACGGGAAGCCGTCATCGCGCGGCTGGAACCGAAGGAAGTGAAACTCGAAGGTATTCGTACCCGTGCAGAGACAATTCTGGAGGAAGACGACTTGCCGTAAGACTTTCTCGAGCACAGATTACATTTTCGGTCCCGCATTATTCCCTGTAATGCGGGATTTTTCTGTCTGGATGAGTTATACCAAGACTGAACTTGTTTTAAATCTGCTTTTCCAGAGGAAATAAGATTTGCATGCGCATGCGATATAGTCTGTGTTATAATTATTAATTATAAAATATGCAGTTTAATATGATATTTTTATTATTATAACCATCAACAACCCCCTGCAGAGCCGGTGGACTAACATTGATTTACCATTCCAGAAGGGCGAACCGATGAATGTAAACAAAGGTCCGACTATCCAAGGGCCGACAGAACCCCATACTTTTCATTTTCCCGTATTCTCCTTCAAGTGGGCAGAACATGGCGCGCTGACGAATACGGTTCTTATCGTGACGGGGGTATGTATTGAAATCGGCGTTGTAATCTTCGGCACGGTGCTCAAGCAGATTTTTCACGATGGCGTACCAATTTCTATAGAACCTGAAGCCTATCGAACGTATATTTTGTTAAATAGTGTGATGGGATGCATCGGTTCCCTGTTAATGTGCTACGGCATCTTGTCGGCCATAAAAAGATATGAAGTCAGCAAACCCGCGTTGCGTTGGGCATATACCGCTGGACTGTTCATCATAGCCTATAAAGGCTTTGATATTCTTCAGACCATACGTTGGATGTTCTTCGCCAATTTACTGGGTACCGCCTATGATATCGATATCTTTGTATCCAATATTTTGCTTTTGGGCAGTGTTCTGACGATTCTGGTGGGGTTGCTGCGCGCTTTGCACGATGCCAACCAATTTGCCGTGGCGCTCTCCTCGCGCAATCTGGATCTGGACCGCGAAATACGGGAACGCCACCGGTCCGAATTGCAGGCACGGTCCAGCGAAGCAAGGTTCTCGGTTATACTGAATGCGCTGCATTCCGCCCTCGTCCTCGCTGACAAAGAGGGAAACATCCTTGCCCATAACCACATTTTCACCCAACTGTTCAAGGATGATGATTCCAGTCCAGTCCCCGGTTCGCTACTTGAGTTGATTCCCGAAGACATTCTCGAGGAAGGGAGAGACCATGCCAGAAAGGTGTTCGAAAGCGGCGCACCTGTAGATTTTATCTTCACGCGCAATAAACACCATTGGGAAACCCACATTTTTCCCGTCAGGGGAGAAGAGAATAAAGTGGACTGCATAACGGTCATTGCAACCGATATTACCGACCGCGTGCGCGCGGAGGAAGAACGGTGCCTTCTGGAAACGGCCATAAACAATGCCGCGGAATGCATCATGATTACGGACATGGAAGGCCGTATTGAATATGTAAACCCGGCTTTTGAAGAACAGACCGGGTACAAGCGCCAGGAAGTGATGGGGCATACACCCGCACTGATAAAAAGCGGTATACACCCAAATGAGTATTACCAGAATCTTTGGCAGACCATTAAGCAGGGGAGAATATGGAGAGGCAGTTTTATCAACCGTGCCCGGGATGGGCATATTTTTCGTGAAATAGCCACTATTTCTCCCATCATAGCGGAAAACGGCGTTATTTCCCACTTTGTCGCGGTAAAACGTGACTGCACCCGGGAACACCAATTGGAGCGGCAACTATGGCAGGCGCAAAAGATGGAGGCCCTGGGCATGCTTGCGGGCGGCATTGCCCATGACCTGAGGAACGTGCTCAGCATCATTCTCGGGGAAACGGAACTCGTGCAGGAAATGTTGGGCGAGGACCATCCTTGCCGCCAAAATCTGGAGACCGTTATACAAACGGTTCTCAGTTCCACATCACTGATAAGGCACCTGTTAACCTTTGCCCGGCAGGGCGACGGCGAGGACGGCCCGCTTTATATCGCTCCGCTGATTAAAGAAAATATGCGCGCGTTACGCTCCTTTCTTCCAAGCAATATCCAGGTCGTGGAAAATAATTCACTAAAAAAGGAAATCATCCAAGGTCTTCCCTGTGACATCCAGCAAATTCTGGTGAACCTGCTCAATAACGCAAATCAGGCCTTACAACCTGCCGGGGGCGTCATCGAACTGACGCTTGACACTGTCACGCTACAGGATAAGAGTTCGGTCACAACAGGCACCCTGGAAGCGGGCGATTATGTCCGATTGTGCGTGCGGGATACAGGATGCGGCATGGACGAGGAGGTGCTTCCCCATATTTTTGAACCGTTCTTTTCAACGAAGGAATCCGGGACGGGTACCGGCCTGGGACTGTCCATGGTTCATGGAAGCATTTTGCGCATGGGCGGCCAAATTCATGTGGAAAGCGAACCGGGCAAAGGTACAGTTTTCCACCTTTACCTGCCGCAGGTATTTTCTGAACTCGATTTCGAGCCCGCCGCCCTTGAACGGGTATCCGGCGAAGGCATATCCGTAATTGTCGTGGACGACATGGCGGATTTCAACGACTTGCTGGCAATTAATTTGAAGAGCCATGATTACCAGGTAACGACATTTTCCGACGCCTTCGAGGCATTGGAATATTTCCGCGTCGACGGAGGCAATGCCGATATTGTAATCGTTGACTATATGATGCCGTTCATCAACGGCAAGGATTTTACCCGGCAACTTCATGAGATGCGCCCGGACCTTCCTGTCGTACTGCTGACCGGGTATACCAGCGATGTAACCAAAGAAAACGCCCAGGAACATGGATTCTGCGCCATATTCACCAAACCCATTGAGGTGGACCGGCTTTCCAACGCCCTATTCACGCTGGCACGACGCTAGGCCGTATTCGGTGTTCCGGTCAAAAATTGTCGGTATGTTCCTCCCTTTGCTATTATGGTTTTGGAGCCTTGGGGTGATAAAGAGGCGTACACCAGGCATCCACCCTAACACCGCTCGCTGACGTACGCAAAGAAACCGGTAGACCCTGAGATTCCGTAAAGGGTTATACCCCTGTTCATAGCAGCGGTCTGCGGACAGGCTTTTCTTTTTTGGGCGGCCCGCACCGCCTTGTGAAGATGAAAGAGTACCCGCCTCAAGGAGACAAGGATATGTTTGAAGGAAATGTGCTGCGCGGAAGTTTTGCCGCTGTCACGGGTCTGATTCTTTTAGCCGGATGTGCCGCAACCAGGCCGGGATTTGAAGCGGCACTGCTCCAGACGACGCCAAGCCCCGCGTACAGCATTGCCTTACCGCAGCCCGATATGGTCGTGGCCGTATCGCCGGTACGTCAGACTATGCAGATTGGCGGCAGTATCCCCGCCCTGTTGGGAGCGGGTATCAGCGCGATTCAGGACGCGCACAACGCGTCCAGGATTCATGACGCGCTGGCGGGCTACGAGTGCGGCGCTTTCTTTGAAAAGCAGTTGCGCGCGAGCCTGGAAGAACAGGTGGATGCGCCCCTGCAGCAAGTCAGGCCTTTCAGCACGGCGGCCGGTTTTCATAACGTCCGGGATGCGCGCGAAGCCAGAATTGAAGGACTGCGTAAAAGCGATCATGGCCTTGTCCTTGATTTCGACCTGAGTTACGGCATTTATGGCGCGGAAGGGTTGCTCGCCACCAGGATTCACGGAGAAGCGACCGACACGGAATCCGGCAAGGTGCTTTGGCGGAATACCATTACCCGGTATTCCCTGGATTTATATGCCGACACGCGCTGGCGGGATCCCATGGAACGGATGGCGCCCAGCTATTTTTCGCCCCGTCTTTTCACGGCCGAAGACGCCATCAGCCAGTGGACATCCGACGACGGCACCCACCTTAAAGCGTGTTTTGAAAACTCCGTCATGGATACTGTGGCGGCCGTATTAACCGACATGGGGCTGGAAGAATCGGCGGAGGGGCATTATGTTTTGGGAATGCAGGATACGCTGGAAGGTCGGCATGAGGCCGCCGAGGAACATTTCAGCCGTGCGGCCGCCCTGGCGCCGGAAATGGTGGAAGCGGCCAACGGGCTTTCCCTGGCACAAGCGAAAAACGGCAGGATGGACGAGGCCCTGGCGTCAGCCGAAACCCTTGCCGCGGCGCATCCCGATTATTTGCCTGTCCACTATAACCTTGCCTGGTGGTACGCCGTTGAAATGAAATCCCCCGAAAAGGCGCATCCCTATTTCGACAAGGCCGTTGCGCTGGGTGCATCCCCGGGCCGCCGGCTTGAAAAGGCCATGCGCACAAAATAACCATACAGGTATCTTATCTGCACTGGCACAAACAAAGCGTTCGGTGCGGAACGAGCGCGCAAGAACGCCGTTTGCCGGCGCGATCAAGGAACACCATCATGAATCTGCCAGAATGGAAACGCGTTAACGAATACGCCGAAATTGTGTATGAAAAGGCGGAAGGCATCGCCAAAATAACCATAAACCGGCCCCAGCGGATGAATGCGTTCACGCCGCTGACCAACGATGAAATAAGCGACGCCCTGCGCGATGCGCGCTTTGATCCGAAAATCGGCGTGGTCATCCTTACCGGGGCGGGAACCAAGGCGTTCTGCAGCGGCGGCGACCAGAAAGTCCGGGGCGAATCGGGATACGTGGATCCGCACACCCGGCAGCAAAGACTCAATGTCCTCGATTTACACCGCCAAATCCGCACCTGCCCGAAGCCGGTCATTGCCATGGTCGCCGGGTATGCCATCGGCGGCGGCAATATTCTTGCCATGGTCTGTGACCTGACCATTGCCGCCGATAACGCCCTGTTCGGCCAGACCGGCCCCAAGGTAGGTTCTTTTGACGCTGGTTACGGTTCAGCCCATCTCGCCCGCATGGTAGGCCAAAAGAAGGCGCGGGAAATCTGGTTCCTGTGCCGCCAGTATACCGCGCAGCAGGCGCTGGAAATGGGAATGGTCAATACGGTCGTTCCCCTGGAGCGACTCGAAGCGGAAACGGTGGCCTGGTGCCGGGAAATCCTCGCGAACTCCCCCACAGCGCTCCGGTGCATCAAGGCCGCCATGAACGCCGACGAGGACGGCCAAGCCGGCCTGATGGAGCTCGCCGGAAACGCCACCGGCCTCTTTTATATGACCGAGGAAGGCCAGGAAGGGCGGAACGCGTTCCTGGAAAAACGGCCTCCCGATTTCAGCCGCTTTCCACGCAATCCTTGAATGCTGACCGTCCACGGGGAGACAAAACGAAAAGGCTTTTTTTTTCAGTTGCTCCGCCGGCTTGAATACTTCTTCGGACCAAAGGTCAACCCGGATAGCGTCCAGAACCATGCAGTCTCGGGTAACACCAAAAGCAAATGGAATGTATGTAGGCACACCTCCCGTCTCAAAAGTGGGGCCGGATATCGTTAGTTACATGGATGCTGTTGGAATTTGACTTGAAATAAGAAGCGGTAGTACTCTTGTTACACTAATAAGAGACGCTCATACGAAAGGAAAATACATGGATAAGCGTATTAGCAGGGCCTTAGGAACTGTTGGCTTGATTATAGTGGCGGGATTACCCGCCATGGCGGCTGGCTCTGCCAGTGCACCCATCGCCATCGGCTCCGTTGAATCACTCCAACGTATCGGGCTGGACCCGGCCTATCCACTGAACGGGTATTATGTATTAACACAAGATATCGACGCGTCAGAGACTGCGCAGTGGAATAATGGCGCGGGATTTCTACCTATCGGCACGGCCCCTTCCTTTGGGACACCTATGGATGTTACCGATGAAGAAAGCCCGGACTCGGGGGGAAAGGACCTTTTCTTCAACGGATGGTTCGACGGGCAGGGATACCGTATCCGCGGGTTGTACATCAATCGTCCAGAGAATCATGGCGTAGGCCTGTTCCACACGCTGGCTGCCACGGCGGTCGTGGTGAACGTGGGGATTGAAGGCGGTAGTATCACCGGAGCGCACTATGTGGGCGGGCTGGCGGGCGGCAACTGGTCCGAATCGGTTTCGGCGTGCTATTCCACTGCGGCTGTGTCCGGCCTGTCCCGGATAGGCAGCCTTATCGGAATCAATCGCGGCTTCATAGACGCCTGTTATGCGACAGGCCCGGTCCAGGGCGACCATTTCATAGGCGGCCTGGTTGGACGCAACTATAAAGGCGTAATACAGGAATGCTACGCCGCCGGTCCCGTTTCGGGAAATGGATGGGTGGGTGGACTTACCGGTAATGCCGTGGAAGCGGAGGCGATTGCCTGCTTCTGGGACGTCACCACGTCCGGAACATCCTTTTCCGCCGGCGGCACGGGTGAGCCCACCGAAAACCTTCTGTTAACCCGAACCTATACTGAGGCCGGTTGGGATTTCGCTACCATTTGGAGCCTTGACCGGGGCAAAGGGTATCCCCGCCTGAAAAGCCTTTGGAAGTAAACCCGTTTAGCAGCCGATGACCACAAGTCATGTCGTATGTAAAACGTATGCAGATTGTTCTCACCGAAGACGATGCCTGTACACCTGAATAAGCATATGTGTTTCTTTGCATCGCCCACTTCAAAAAGACACATTTTGAAGACAGATCGCCTTATTACATTGCCGCCAGCTGGACAATGGCGCGCGCCACGGCTTCACGGTGCGCCTCGATGGGCGCGGGGTCCCAGGTGAATTCGGTCATGGAGGCGGTGATGGCGTCGGGCACCTCCAGCAGGCGCCGGTAGGGGGACGGGGCGGCGTCCGGATGTTCCTTTGCGTACGACTCCACCTTTTCGCGCAACAAGGTCAGGTACTCATAGTCCTCGATACCGTCGCGCAGCATGTCGAGCCGCATGGATCCGACCGGTGCGTCGAGCACCGGGCCGTCCGGGCGTCCGTTGGCGGCCGCCAGCGGCGGATAGATAAACCGGCCGTCGCCATTGCCCCAGGGACGCTTGACGCCCGCGGGCGTGCTGTACCCGGAGGTCCAGCCCATGGGATCTTCATAGGGGTTCTGCGGCGCGTCAGGATAGGCGGCCTCGCTGGTCCAATAATTGGATTCCCAGATGAGGATGCCTTCGATGTGCCGCTCCCAGGTCTGCCACAGCCAGACGCGCAGTTCCGTGCCCGGATGATCGATGAATAAGGTCGCATAGGGCGCCTTCGGGCCGGTACAGATATACCACCAGAATTTTTCGCCTTCAGCGCGGCGTGGTTCCGCTTTTTCATGGTCGTAGTTGAACGAGACGGGACACCAGAGGTTCGGCCCGCCCACCAGTTCCTGGGTGACTTCCTCGGTCAGCATGCGGTTGAGGGCGGGTGCGGCCTCCTTCAATTTACGGAACCCGTTCATGACAAAGTCATAATCATCGGGTTCCGGCTCGTCGAACCAATAAATGAAGGCCTCATCCAGCCAGCCCTTTTCGCGAAGGTGCGCCTCGGCCGCCCGGTACCACGCCGTAAAGGCGGCCTTATACTCGGGCGTGTTTTCACCATACCCCAGCAGCTCGGGGTCATGGCGGGCGTGGAAGGTGCCGCCGCCGAGGCCCGGCGCCGGCAACGAGAAACTATTGAAGTGATAGTGTTCAAAGGCGCGCGTCATGGCCGCGTCCCAGTTCGTCCAGTCAAATTCGGGGGTGAACGCCGTTTCCAGGCGTTCGGCATCCAGGGGCGTAAAGTCTTCCTGGAAAACCACCTCGCCGTAGGCCGCCTCCGTTGCCTGCACGTCATCAAACCATACCGTGCCGGTGGGGGCGCCGGTTTCCGAATACCGGGTGGCCCAGAGCCGCACTTTGTACAGGCTTGCCCCCTCAGGAAAGGTATCCACCACGGTGTCGAACTGCTGCCAGGTGCCGTCGCCCTCGATGGCAATGTCCTTGTTCCGTCCCGACATCCAGGCGCCTGCGTCATCATGGTGCAGCACCGTCACGAGGAAGTGATGCCCGGGCGTGTCGGTTTTGTAGCGAAACGCGATGCGAATGCCGCCCGGGGGAATGGGCAGGGCCTTGTCGTAGACGGCGGATACGCCGTCGGTTTCCGAATTGTCACGCAGGACCAGCACGGTGTCCCCGGCCTTTTCAGGAGTTTCCACGCGTTCGCCGCCGCGCCAGAGGGGTAACTGCGGCCACGTGTATTGGATTGGATCGAGACAGGCCGGGTTATAGATGGAAATATGGTGTTCGCTGAGCAACGAAAGATACTTGTCCAGTACGACGCGCTTATCGGCCTCGGTGCTGACGTTGTGATACTGAAATGCCAGGGCGTTACTGAACCCGAAGGCGCTGACACAGGTGCTTCTGGAAGGCAGGGTGAAATCAAACACCTCCACCTCCAGCGGTACTTCCGCCTGGTAGCCTTCGGCAGCCAGGGCAATGGTTCCCCGGTAGACTCCGGCGGGCGTGTCGGGCGCGGCATGAAACCGCACCCAGAAAGGCTGGTTCTCTTTGGCGGGCAGGTCAAGGGGGCCGTCCAGCGGCGGCAACGGATCCGGCCAGGGCGCGATTACGCCGAGGAGGTCTGTGGGCTGGGTGACAGGGACGTAGCCGACCCGCAGTATCTCGACCGCCTCCGGAGGCAGCACGGCGCCGTTATCCCCCTGCAACGGTCCGGCGGAAATCTTCAGTCCCTGCAGGGGCCGGGCGGGACACAGGATAAACTGGGCGGCCTCGCGTTCGTTGCGCGCCGCCTGGATGCGCAGGACGGGCGCCTGCTCCCGTGGCGCGGGACGCGTGCGGCTCACCTTCCACCCGGAAGAGGCCCACCACAAGGCGGCCTCTTCCGTGGAACCCGGGAGCGTCCAGCCATAACGTGTCTCGTGCAGCACGGAAACCTGAAAGGTGGTCTCGGCGCGGTACCGGGTGTCGCCGCCCAGGGTGAGCGTCATGGCGCCCTCGCCGGCGCGAAGCAGGGGAAAAGGAAGAACAAACGGTACGGAGGAAGATTTTTCCCCTTCGCCCGAAGCAGGAGGCAGCGTAACCGGCGCCAGGCGGGTGGTTTCAGGCGCTGCGCCCTCTCCGGCGACCGTCAGGCAGGGTTCAATCACCAGCGGATTTCCGGTCAGGTTCGCCGCGTGGAAAGCCAGGCTTCCCGGGCCGTCGGTCCGTGCGGTCTCCAGGTCGTCGAAGGTCACCTGGACGGTGTCGTCCGTTTCCAGTATGGCCATGAAGCGGGTATCCCCCTGTAGGTTGCCCGGGGCACGCTCCAGCGTGGAACGATAGGTATACCCGTGTACCTGCAGATTTACCTCCGTAGTGTCCTTTTCCGGAACGGACGCGCCGCGTAAACGCACGGTTATCGATTTCGCCGGGAACAGGGACGCGGGCAGCGCGGCATGGAGCCCGCCCTCGCGGTCCTGGCTGCCCACGGGCGTCCAGACGCCCGTATCATCGCGCTGCGCTTCCACGATGAGGCTGCCCGCCCGGTAATACCCGATGCTGATTTCGATTTCCCCGGACGTCTGCGTTTCCCCGCCCACCTGGTGGCGGTATACGACCCTGTTGTCCCTGCCAAAAGTCCAGCGCGGCCGGTTGTAAGTACAGGCCAGTTCCACAAGGGGCCGCGCCTGGTTGGCGGATTCCCCCTCCAACGGCACGGTAAAGTCATAGACGTTGCCCTCAATACGTTCTCCCGCGCCCAATAGGATATCATCGTGACGACAGTAAACCGGCTCGACCCGAACCAGGGAAATATCATCAAAGGCGATAACCCCTTCCGCTTCCCACTGGCCGAACCGCAACCGCGTATCCATGGTAATGGACGGCACGACAAAGTAAGACACATAACGCTTCCATTCCGGGGTCACTTCGTGCAGGTCGCGATTGCAGAAACCGGGCCCTGTAATGGGCGAACCGCCGGTGCCGCTTTCACGTTTTGCCTGAAACGAAAGCCGGTACACCCGGTTCGGTTCAAAAGGAAGCGGCCCCGTGTGCCAGCAGGTGGAACTCTGGGAATGGGCTGTGCCGCTGACGTATACCGCACGGTTGCCTTCCGCCGCATCCGCCGTCCAGCCCCCCTCCCCCCCGGACAACTGCCATTCGTCCGGGGTTTCGGTTCCGGACTCAAAGGACGGATTCGGAAGGGGAACCGGTTGTGCCCAAGCAGCTCCAAAAACATTTACGGCCGCCGCGGCCATCCCGATGAAAATGACCGCATGTCTTATGAATGGAAGGTGCTTCATGACCGCCTTTCTGCAAGTCCCTGTACAGGGTGAATTGAGATTACTTCTATACTATTCCAGTTCGTCGGGGTTTTCAAAATATGTTCCTCGTTGAAACTACGGGGGGGAAAGGCCGGGGTATAATCTGAACACGTATTCCCAGTTGGTGGTTTCTACACTAAATTCAGACTTCCTGACCTCGACAGAGTTTTGATGTGGTTTTTCGGAAAACAGTATTGCACAAAAGTTTGACGCGAAAGACCGTAAAGAAGGGACAGACTACCAAATAGCAAGCATGAAAAACAGGATTATACACTGTACTCAGGGGCTATTTGGCAGTCAGTCCCTTCTTTACTCAGTCTATGTGTTTTCACAAAAAGTGCGATTGTATATTCCGACGAGTTCAGGAAGTCTGAAATTGTACAATCGCAAAAATCGGTAACCGGACGACTCCAGCGGTATTCAAGAATGTTTGTCGCGGAATCAGGTAGTTTGGTGAAAACGGACAAGGATTGCAGCTAGTGTTGCGCGGGCATGTCCTCGTCAGGAGGCGTCATTGTGTTGCGTAACGTATCCAGCGATTCCAGGGATTCAATGAAAGGCTGCGACACGGGATATGCGCCTGGATAGGTCAGGCGTTCCACATGACCGTCCATAAAGAGCACGTTTATTTGATCGTCATGGTGTCCGGGTCGTTCGATTAATACCGGCAGTTTTGATTGT
>Ga0116149_1001423_pt1 | contig 28836 bp, 21 predicted proteins | sample AD_UKC057_MetaG_FD_89787 | JGI IMG/M metagenome (GOLD analysis project Ga0116149, IMG submission 89787) | Active sludge microbial communities of municipal wastewater-treating anaerobic digesters from USA - AD_UKC057_MetaG | ecosystem: Engineered > Bioreactor > Anaerobic > Digestate | place: USA...
CACGACTCCTTTATCGATATGGTGATCTACGTGTGGGAAAGCTGTAACTTGCCTGTACCTGATGAGGGCGGACTGCTCTATAAGCTGAAAGCGATGGGACTAAAAGTTGGAAAGTAGAGTAATTAATATATTAGAATTACCCGCAGTATCAATTCATGCCTGCGCGATGATTAAGTCCATTGATATTGATTTTAGATAAATGCAGGTATTGCAGGTAGTTCTTTGCCCCACCTGATGCAGGAACCAAGACTAAATCATCTGCCAGTAGATGAGTGGGGCCAGGGCAATTAACGTGATCCCGGTAAGCAACCTGATGGCAACTCGGTGCCTTTGCCGGAATTGATCTACCTGTTCTGGACTCATGCCAAGAGTAACGATGCCTCCGAGGATGAGCACAGGCAGAGCTATTCCCAGATTGTAGATCAGCAAGTAAACGAGTCCAGAAGAAGCAGATCCTTGGCTGGAAATTGCGCCAATGTTTGCGACATACATCCCGCCTACACAGGGTGCTCTCACAAGGGAGAAAAGTGCCCCTAAAAGGAAATAAGCGGTCAATTTCGGCTGGCAATGACACCCTGGACATATTTCTTTGTCCAATCCACGCGAAAGAGGGAAGCTCCTCCAGATTGCAGCCTCCTGGCATCCTCCAACTGCATCTCCAACTGCATTAGACCAAGGGTCAATAAGATAGCAGCTCCACAAGAGATCTTAAATCGAAAATCTTATAAGAAAGATAATTCTATGTTTAAAAGATATTATGGATAACAAGACATTCATTGCTGTTCTTGCAAGCCGTGATAGCATTGTTAAAAACAATGAGCTTGCAAGAGTATTTGAGGCTTTGTATACTTATGATAATGAAAATATAGAGAAAGGAAAAGAATCTCTTCTGAAGCAATTCCATTTTGTCTTTTGTGGAGGAACTTTTAGCAGGCTTGTGAGAGGACGTGATCAAATCGATCACCGAATTACAATGAGTCGAAAAGAAAACAGAATTTCGCTCGAAACATTATCAGACAACAAAGATTTAAAAAAATATACGGAGAAAATATATCCAATTAATGCCGAAACGAGAGAAGAATTATTTGGAAAGAATAAAGATGGAACCGCTAATATAACGGTATTGCCCAATCATATTAATGGACGCGTTACGCTTATTTCAAAATTAATTGTCCAAAGAACGTGCAATATTATTTGGCCATTTTTTAGTCCAACAACTGAACATTGGACTCGTCCTGAAAACCTAGCACTGCTACGTCTTTGCGACTTGTGGAATGCAAAGCGGCTAATGAATGCAGAATCTGTAAGATCTTGGTGGAAAAATGAAGCACAGAAGGACGCAAGAATCTTTCGACAAGAGCTTCCTTTAAAATTAGAGCTATATACACCGGAAAAGGATACTAATAAAGCAGCAACAACTACAACAGAGAAATTAAAGAATAAGAATAAATCTTTTATCTATTATTATAAATTTCCATTTGATGATATTAGAAAACAGGCTGCATTAGATAAAAATGCTGATGATTATTATTTTAAACTCAAGGATAAAACTGTAGCTTTGATAGCACCTGATTCGATGAAACAAAAAATCGTAGATTTTGCTCTTCATTATGAACAGGAATTGTTGAGATTCAACAGAATTTTAGCCACAGAAAATACAGGGAGAATGATCGAGTTATATTGCAGAAATTTAAGAAATAAAGGAATTATAAAATGTTTACCTGGTCCAAGAGGTGGAAATATTGAAATAGCTACTGAAATACTATTTAATAGATGCAATATAGTCATTTTTTTTGTAGATCCAATGAATCCACATCCTCATATTGATGATATACGAGTAGTCTTTGGAAGTTGCATGACTGAAATGAAAGACAATGATGTTCGCATACTCACTAGTGAAGTGCAAGCTAGAGATTGGATTGAAGGTGTTATTCAACATAATGTAGCACCAGACGATTCTGATCGACTCGTCCAGAAAGGAGGCAATATCGAAATAAGCGCCAGTAATAAATCAGCCGTTATTTTTGGTAATGCAATAAATAGCGAAATCAAAGCAGGCGGTACAGATTATCTTGAAAAAAAATTGAATAAACAACATAGTGATATTCTGGAGAAAAATGATCGATTCTGAATTAATTCAACAGGTATCAGCATTACTCAGTACCTTTTTGCCTTACTTGATGAGTCCTAATATAGACGCAGGAAAAGATGCTGCCATAAAGGCTTTAGGTGGAAAGGTCGTTGAAGAAGGATGGAAAAAGGCCGTAGATATCTGGAAAAAGATTTTGCCGGAAGGTGAACAAAAAACAAATATTTCTGAAGCATTGAAAGATATGACCGAGAACATCAATGATCCTGAAGCAAAGGCGGCTTTAACTTGGCAGCTTAAAAAGTCAATGACTAAAATTCCTCCAGACATAATTGAGGAAATTAGAAATATAGTCAACGGGGAGAACAATAAGGTTCATATAATCAATGCATCAAATGGCAGCGTGGCTATAGGAGGCAATGCTTTAGGTAATATAATTTTTAGCAGCAGAAATAGTTATCAGACTATCGAGCAGATTCCGCAATTAGATGAAGTAGATTTTTCCATTATGCAGGCTATTGAGGAACTTGGAATTTCCATCCCAAGCGTGGATAGAATTAAGATGCTCGTGAATATAGACGCAGAAGAACTAGGAGCACGCCTTGGCGTCTTAGATTCTAAAGGTTTCGTAAAGGCGTTATATGGTTCTTACTCGCCTGGAAGTCTGCCAAATGGTGTATATGCAGCTGGATTAACAGATCAAGGGACTCTCATATTGAAAAAAAAGATAAGGAAATAAAAAATAATCTGCTTGGTGACCTGCCTGAGTCGGAAGTGCTCGCAGCGGAGATCGTAGAAAGCCTGGAGACGGCCCAGGAGCAGTTCAAAGCGATATACGAAGAGTTGGGTGAAAAGCCAGCAGTTAGCCCCTCTTAGTACACTCTCTTACGGTGTTGGGTGTCGCAACAGATCCGCCGTACAACGCGACATCGCATTTTGTCGCGCATTAAGTGGGGAGGGGAGAGGCCGGAGCTTCGGGTCACCCGAAATGCCCGAAGCGTAGGCCGACTAACGAGATCCTGCCGAAAATTCCCTGTTCAGATTTAGCTAGATTTAAAATTCTAAGAGGCAAACTAAAGAGAGACAAAAAGATCGTTGGGATCGTTGGATCGTTGGCGCTCTACATGATTGGTCTTATACTGATTGGATTCGGATGTGCTCCCGCAATTACTCAGAAACTGAACCAACGATACAACGATGACACCGATCATTTTTCCACTTTTGTATTTTATAACTCCTATTATTTTTTCCAGTTTCAAAAGATACAATCAATGGTACGTGATCGCTTTTATCTATCCAATCTCCAAAATTTCCTATTTCCACGTTACTGATATTGAAATCGGAAGATGCAAAGCAGTAATCTATGTGGTAAGGCTTATTCTGATTATGGTGCATGAAGAATGTTGGCTTGGTCTCATTGCCAAAACATTCTTGATAAAACTCATGATATGCACTTCTAATGCCCCGGAGATTCAGAAGGTCTACTATATTGGCGAGATTCCCATATAATGGATAACTTGGATTCTTATCCCAAATGGCGTTCCAGTTGAAGTCTCCCACAATGACAGTTGGATAATTCAATAAATTTTTATAAAAATCAAGAGCGGAATAAACCTGACCGATATATCGCTTTCTTAAATCCTTGAGGTCGTTCATTGCCCAAACAGCAAATAGGTTGAACTCAAATGGCCCTTTTACCTTTACAGGTATCACATATTGATAGGTCGGATTATAGGCTTCATGAAGTTCAAGGTCGAAATCGGAATAGGAGAATATGCCAATGCCTTTCTTGCTGTTGTCTCCGAACCATAGATGTTTGCCTGTTGCTTCTCTAAAAGACTCGCACTCAGGAACTACTACTAAATCGGGACTGTATCCTGAAATCAACTTGGCTTTCTTTCGATAAGCCATTTTGCAGTTCCAGGTTATGACCTTCATCAATTCCCTTCACGGATGAATCTGCGCGCTCTCTTGAAGGGATCGGGATAGTCTGGCAGTTTCATTTGGCATGCTACTATGCAATTTCAAATATCTATCCCTGAGATCCGCAAGGAAGATCCCATCTTCTGTCTTCCAAGATGTCCATCCATTAACTGTTTTCCTGGGACTCCCTGCCTTATTAATATAATAAATTGCAGCATAACTCGGACTACTGATGTTCTGATCATCCGCCCTTAGAGAACCATCGTCCTGGATTACAGCCTCGTAGGTCTTTCTTTCCTGTGTGGATTTAGGCTTGTAGCTCATGTACAGTTTGCTGCCTGGCACAAGAAGTCCTGCTGCCATTAGATCCTGCAAGGAAACATCGTAAGACGCTATTGATCCCCTAGCGACCGACTCTTCCATCTCCTTTGTATCCAGTACGGGTCGGTATTCTTCTGGTATTTCATACATAATATTATTCGGATTTCCTAGCTCAACATGTTTTCTGACAATCCAGAGCTTTGTTTCTAGGCGAACTGAGGTTGATGCCCATTCCCTCAGGTCAGCAGACACAGAATCTATTGGCACACCAAGCAAGGGCTGAGTCGCCAAGATTTGATCAAGGACTTTGCGGATATCTATATGCTCAATCCCCTCATCCTCGAACTTATCCTGGACTTCTTGTTTCTCTCGAAATAGGCTCACTACTCTCTCAACCAAGTATCGCTTGGATTCCGGTTTTGAGGCAGCAGTTATCTGTTTTGCAACCTGGGGTGCTATGTGGCTCCAAATATTGTGCTTGGCAAGCTCGGCTTCAACTATGAACCATTGCTTTTTGGAGAGATCAAATGCAAAACCATCTGGTATCGTTCCGAAACCATCTGGAGTAAGAATCAAGCCTTTTGGTAAATAAATAGCAGAAGGGCCAAAAATATATTCGTAGTTATCAATAACTACTTGTTCCAGTTCTTCTTCTGAGTCAAATGGTGCTTGAATGTAGCGAGTGGACTTTGTAATCAGCATGCTGTTCTGACCTCAATTTACGAGTGCAATAATCTTCGTAATATCTTAAAGGTTCTCCCTGCAAAAGGAAATGTAATTTCGAAAATGAATATAATAAAGATGGAAAACTATCGTTGGGATCGTTGAATCGTTGTGCCCATATCTGCCCGGCTGCATGTAGGCCAATGATCCCGGTGAATGCTGAGATCCTTACCAAGAGCCAAGAGATTTGACTTGTGGAGCTTGTCGCCACCGCTTCGGTCATTAGTCCGCCAATGCGTAGCAGGGAGAGCCAACGATACAACGATGGCAACGATCCTTTCCATTACTTTTGCGGATCAACTCATAATTATTATTTGATAGATCTGAACATGCTATCCCAATATTCAACCTCATTGTGTATCGCCTCTATGGAATAAAGAAGAAAAAAAAGATCGTTGTCATCGTTGGATCGTTGTCACACCGCTACCTCTTCCCTTGTTATGGTGATGATCCTGCTTTCCCGTGCTTCATCCCGGCTGAACTCGACCTCGATCCCGACCTTTCGGAGGGCTGGAGCCAAGCGTCTCAAAATGCCACTCAAGGTGTTGGGTGCTTGAGGCCATCCCTTGGGCTTATATACATACCCTGAAGCCGCATTGAGCAATGCCAGCAACTCCGTTGCGGTTCCGGCCCATTTGCCCTCCTTCTGATCCAGGAACTGCTTGAGGACCACGACTATCGGATCGCCTTCCAGGGCATCCTTAACGGCATTGTCCCTGTTTTCTTCATATGCGGCCAGGAACTCCGGGCCTTCATCTCCCAGGGCTGCGGCGACCCACTTGGCAAAGTCGGCCATCCTTGGCAGGCGATCCAACTTGATTGTGTCCTTGTTCTTCATGCCCATGACCACGGCATCCAGCAATGCCCCCAGAATCCTGGGATGGAGCCGATCGAACTCCTTAAGAAGCTCTCCCTCAGGGCGACGCTCATCATCCGAGATTCGGGACAAGATAGCGACGATCGCCCTGTCCAGAAGATCCTGCCTAGTGACAACATCCTCAATGCCGTTCAGGATGATCGGCCTGCACACACGTAGGATGGTTTCCTCGGCATCGGCATACAATTCTCGCTTGGACAAGCCTCCACCAGTAGCCAGGTTGCATAGATCGTCTGAGAGCCAGGGCGCTATCTTTGAGAGATTATCTAAGCCTACGATCCAGTTGTTGGTGGCGTTGATCATTAGATCGTCTGTGCTCTTGGGCGGTCTCCTGGCAAGAAGCTCATTCGGATCGATGGTGGATCTGAGGATCTTTAGCAGCCAAGACTTCGCTGATCCCTGCTCACCTACTATTGCAAGTATGGCATAGGGACCGGCTGGTGACAATGATCCGATTAGCCATCCTTTGACCAGGAGCCATATCTTGTCGTCCTTTATACTAAGGATTGACCTGAGATCATCGATAGATCCGCCTTTCTCAGGGAATGGCAGTGCTCGAAGCCCTTTTCCCCGCCTGAATTTGACGGGCACATCCTTAACAACATCCCAGCCATCTGCGGTAACCTTCACCGCGTCCCAGGTGGTATCGCCCAGGTCGATGTACATTATGTTATCAGCATATGCTATTCTGACACAAGTGGCGTATTGCGGCCCTTTCATGGCGTTTCCCTCAAGGACGTTGATCGCATCGCTTAATGCTGACGAGTTGGCGACCTTGCCAGTCCTATCATGAAACAAGCCACCCAACCACTGCTTGGTAGCCTTTGCCTTCAAGGCGCGATGCTCAAAATGACCGTTATGGTATACAACGGAGATATATCCACTGCCTTCAGCATTATGCCACAGTTCTGCTTTCTCGAACTCCATCATGGTATCGACGATTTGAACCGGTATTGGCTTGCGCTCATCCGGCAGTGACTCTGTACCGCCTTTAGTGGGCACCGGTTCGCTGCGTAGCATATTGGATGCCCGTATCTCGCGAACCTGGTCTTCAACGGCCTTGTTTAACTCTCTTAACGAAATGTTGCCGTTCTTCCATGAACCCTTGACACGTTCGTATTCTGCTTGGTTAGCGATTTTCACAATGGCAAGGGCTTCTACGTTCTTAGGTTCGAACGGCAGGCCCGGATCTAATAAGGCTTTGTCCTTGAGGTCAGCCACAGTATGCAGAGCATCCCTGATTATCTTTCTCTCAGGGAATAGGTCATCTTCTGTGAAGAATCCCTTGGAGACTGCATGCTCTTTGAGTTTTTGGAATGTGGTCGCGTCGGAGAGCGTATCCAGGGCGATATCCTTCCAGTTGACCAAGCCGCCCTCTGCGGCCAGCCAGAGCCAGGCATCTCCCAGGATTAAGTTTCCTTCTTGGAAGAAGCACCATAAGTTCCTGGCAGGATTGACCTTGAGGTATGTGCCATCCGGAAAGAGAGGATGCGGTCCGATAAGTCCGTCGCCTATCTCATTAAATCCGCTGATATCAATGACCTTTTTAATATCAAGGTGGGGCAGCCTGTCTCTGTGAACCCACTCTGGGTCCGCCTTAGGACTGGCTGAGGTCCAAAAGGATAGGAGTTCCTTTAGCTCTTTTGTCCTATCCTCCATCTCAGCCGGGTAGCCCTCTAACCATTCGCCGGTTAGTGGGAAGTATCGTGGTCCGCTCTGATTGATCTCAACCAGATTTAATCTGGATATGGCATTCCCCGCATCAACTGCCCTACTTACCTGAGAAGCTCCTAGTTGATCCTTAGCTTCTGATGAGAGATCATCTATGCCATAAATACAGATACCCTTGAGGCCATCGGGCAGCACGCCCCGGCAGAATATGATGAAACCAGTGCCCAGGAGATTGACGCAAGACGGTGAATTGAGCCGGTGCAAGAGGGACTCCGCCCAGAGAGACACCTCGCCCGTTGAAGGACTTCGGCACCTATCAAGGCTAATGCCTATTATCCCGGCTATTTCGATATCACTATCGTCTGCCGATGATGCATTAGATCGCCCAGTCGGGCCTTCATCCTCCATCACCACATATCCGATGCCGTCAAACCGATCCTTGGCCTGCTCATATGCCATGAGCGCATCCTCATAGCTCATCCATGAGTTTGGATTATCCAAGCTGATTGTACTGCCGGATAAGCTAACAGGTTCCTGGCCCCTGCGCGGTAGCCAATGTGGGGTTGCTGTTATGGAATTTGGGGCGTTCAGGTCAGGCACCCCCCTGAGAAAAATCGGCGGTCACTCTCGCAGGCCAGCCTTGAACTTGAGGCGTGGACTGAGTAGGCTCCATCGCGAAGATGGCGGTCAACTTCGATACCGAAAGGTATCTATGCTTGCTATGTTCTATTCTCATTTGTATCAAACCTTTTTGGGGCCACAGGTACGTTCAATACCAGTGGCCCCAGTTTAATTACAAATGAATCCTCACATTTCTGATATAAAAAGCTTTTAGTTTTGGCTAGAAATAGACAAATTAAAAGATTTAAGATGTTTTTTGTCAAAATATAAATTTGGTACATCTATTATATATATGTTACCATAACTTGCTTAAAATATGTCTGAGGGGTATTAAAGCATTTCGGAACTGTCACTTAATAATTTAGCATGTTGGTCAAATGAGTAAAAAGAAAACTTTTTAACATTAATTATTTTTAAATTCCCGCTTCGCGATAAATTCGAAAGATTGAAATAGGGCGGCTAACTCATTCATCAAGCTTATTGATAGCGTTTTGATATCAAGGCAACTTAACAATACTGAGGGAAAAGGCTCAAAACTGCCCTTGATACATACTACAAATCACAGCAATTTCATTATCCTTAATAATATTTGCAACTGTTATAACTGCCAAAAAAATATACCCCCACGAACCGAATAATCAGAAACAGGAGATCTATTAATTCATTTATTACTTTATCTTACAAATGATGCATTGATTATATTGAGAAAAGAAAACTCATTGAGAAAAGAAAACTCAAATCCAGATATAATGGTCTTACTTTTCAATATATCGATATTGCTGTAAATTCTCTGAAAATTATCAGAAAACTACGTGACAGGATCAATGTGAAAAGACGCGAATAACTATATATCAATGCGACATAAACAGCAACAAAGGCAGTCCAAAGCAAAACCGCTATCTGCAGCATTAATAGGTGCGGGGGATGGGATTCGAACCCACGAACACCTTCGTGACTGGACCCTGAATCCCACGCGAGCTTGGACCTTCGGTCCGCGCTCGCTAGATAGCGTTTTTCTGAGTTATTCCTTCAGATTAGGCAAGGATGTTTCAAACTGCTGCCTTGCGAGGTGCAAAAATGTCAAGGCAGAGATTGAGTATCACATGGAAGATTCCGAACGAGGATACATCGCTTGGAAAGTATGCAAGATACCTTCGTGATAAAGGAATTAGAACTTCAACGCTAAATAGCTATGTTCTGAGGGTTGGCAGATACCTTAAGTTCTGTAGTCAAGAGCAACCTTCCCAGGAAACCGGGCAGAAATTCCGCGACCATCTGATGGATAACGGCCTTTCTAGATCGTCAATAAACAACTATTGCTTCGCAATCCGCAGATTTCATCAGATGCTTGGCATAGATTTCGAATTCACGTTTTTAAAGCCCCATAATGAGATCCCTTATTATTTCACAGCCGATGAGGTCAACAGAATCTTTGAGGAAATTCACAATATCAAGCACCTCGCGATTTTCAAAACTGCGTTCTTTGCATGCCTGAGAGCCAGCGAGATCTGTAACCTAGACATAAAGGACCTTGATCTTGACCGACTTGTCCTTAGAGTTGTGGAGGGCAAGGGCGGCAAGAACGCCGTATTATACCTGTCAGAAGATGCGGCTTCCATTCTGCGCGACTACCTGGCAGTCAGACCCGACCATAGAATCGAAGGTCGAAGCCCATTGTTCTTTTCCGATTTCGGTGCTAGAATAGACCGTCGCGATATCCACCGACTAGTGATCAACTATAAACAGCGGGCTGGAATCAATAAGCCAGGTGGAGCTCACGTCCTATTTAGGCACACACCTGCTTCAATCATGGTCCAGAATGGCTGCGACCTTTTAACCATACAACATGTCCTGCGCCATCGAGACATAAAGACAACCATGCGATACCTGCACCTGGCAGAGGATATCAAGCGATCCAAGTATGACCAGTTCCTGAAGCTATAGAAGCACCATCGTAGGCTGGCGACTTTGCCTTCATTTTCTTTTAAGGCCCCAGGTAACTCCGTTTTGGCAAAACCATAAAACTTAAGCTCTTAGTAACCTCGGTCACAATTTTGTACAAGGCTATTCTGATCGGGTTCTGCTTCTACGTACTTACGTTGATGCTATTTGGCACTTACGTAGCTAAGATCGCTATGTATCAAGGCTGTTACGTAGTTTACGTAGGATCTAAGAGATAAAGAAAAGACCAAGGAATCTTTGGCTTGATCCAATTATAATACTATATATATTATATACTACGTATAATACGTAACTAAGCTTAATAATACTGGTTTTAAAAACGTAAAAGCTACGTAACGGGTACGTAGGCTACGTATTGCGTTGGAGAACAGACTTAAGGGCCAATTATGTTCGCAGGGTCAATAGGAAATTCAATCTTTGGCCTAAATTTGGATCGACCTGGCAAACCAATATTTAAGCCCTAAAACTATTTCTCTACCTCTTCAATAGTTTTCCCATCGCCTCTTTTGGTAACAATTATGGCATCTGGATCCAAGAAGAACCTATCCATCGGATTGGACCTTATATCGTCCTGTCGGGTTTTGATAGGTTTGTTTTCATCCTCCAGAGAAAATAGCTCGAGAGCTTTCTTCACAAGTTGCTTTGTGCGAGCTTCAATATCATTAATTGTCCATGTATCCTTTGTATCCTTTTTAATATCATCATTTAAATGTAACCGGTTCTTATAACCAATGAGATTACCATCTTCGTCATGCCGATCTCTTTTATCCTCAAAGCACATATTGCTAAGGTTTGGATTATAGCCAGTGAGAGTCAGGTTTCCCAAACGGTGTACGTTTTTTGCCTGCAGATCCTTTGCTCTTGCCTCATCCCCCTCGGCAATCATATTTATCCAGCAAGATGGAATATTTTTGCCTTGAGGGAAGATGTGCTCAATTGTCCAGATATATCTTCCATTTAGCTTTCTCCACAGATCGTAAATCGGCTCTCCGTTAGGCCACATGCTCGATTCAATAGCGCAAAGAATGAAGCGATCCATATTTGAGCGTTCTGAATATATTGGTCCCTTTAGACATTCCAGGAATTCTTTATCATTTGATGATACCGAAACAAGCTCATATTTAATTTCTCCAACTATATCATCACTTTCTAAGCCTTCTAGTCTATCAATAATCTTTTGGAATAATGGCGTCAAAGAATTTGTCGCTGGTCTATCTGTTAGATTCCGTCTCACAAAAAATCTTACAAGGAATTCCACAATATTGCAGAGATGCTGATTCTCCAATTTTAGTTGCTCTTTATTCTCGAACAAATATAGAAGAAGCAAATACGAAGGTGTCCCTTCTATACGCCCTAAATCTAGCAAAGCTTTCTTAAGATCAGTTGGATTTTTCGGATCAAAGAATCCTCTATCTTCAGTTCGTCCGAGAATGATCGAATACAAATGGCTTGCTTCCATAATCCTTTCCAGAAAGGCTTCAGGATTCTTCTCTATAAGTTTTTTATAAATTTGTATGACATTTGACCTAGTTGCTATTGAAGAATTCTTAATACTTTTTCGTTCCCCGTTGGTTATCATTAATGTCTTCTTCCTAAATGCATTATAGTACTGCCTGAAGAACCTCTCTTGGACCTTATAATCATCACCCAGGTCATCCAATATGAGTTTCCAACATCTAGAATAGTAATCGATTTTATCAGGCTTTGGATCGCGAATATTCTGAAATAATTTATTTTTAATGAGGTCCACCGAAGATAGCTCGACCCCCCTGTAATTCAAGGATTCGAATAACATGTACGCATCGGATGTATTTGATACTTCGATTTTCACTAGCATCACATTGCGTAGTTTATCAAGAATTTCCATTATTGAAATTGATTTTTTATCTGGATAGTTGCATAATTCTTTCAACCTGCTAATGAGATGACCATATGCTTTAAATATCAGGTTATTTTCATCATAATTATTTGATGAATATAACTTCAAAGGAACACCGGCTCTTGCTAGCACGGCTCTATAGTTCTCCAAATCATCTTTAGAAATTTGTGGAACTATACGAGTTTTTTGCGGATTTGTTTTCAGAACCATCATCCATTCTAAATTTTTCAATTCTGTATTGCCATTTTGCTCTTCTTCATGTTCCTTAATTATTGAATAAATTGCTGCAAATATAAGTGATAGTGTGACCATTCGCTGTTGGCCATCAACAAGTTCTAGTTCTTGAATATCCGCTATACTAGTGGATCTGTTGATGCAAATCATAGATCCGAGAAAATAGCCACTATCATTTTCCAGAATATCATCTAAGAGATCATCCAATTGTGGTTTCTCCCAAGTGTATTCTCTTTGATATGGAGGTACTGTATATATAAGATCCTGAAATATATTAAACAATACGGAAATTGGATATTCTTTGGCAGAATTTATCATGTAAAGTTCCCCCTTTTCTTTTATATTCTAGTTGTTAAATTTCACAAAATTTGAATGTCAAATTTGGATGCATTTTCCTTCCCTAGCCAATTCGACGTTCTCAAAGCTTTTCGCAAACCAATCTCTTGCCTCAGTATGAATGGGAACAATGCGATCAGGACCAATTTGATCAATAGTCCATAAAATGTCTTCTCGTGATGCATGCCCCGAAGCATGGAACCGCTTATCAAAGCATGGCTTATACTCGCCACCATCTTTTTTCTCTACTGAAAATCCAGCCGGCTTAATATTGAAGCGATCCAGCCAATGCCACAGACGCACAAAATCTATCTCCATCTCCTCGCTGAAAGCCTCACAAGCAGAATAGATGTAGGTCCCTCGATCCGGCTTGATATCTAGCAGATGCTTCATGTCAAAGAGCGAGAAGCAGAGAATAAAATTATCTGGATTTTCTCGGATATCAACATGATCAAGATACCGATCGCTATATAGGGGCAGAACTATTTCTTGTTCCCATTTCCGCGCTTTCTTACCTATCTCATCATAGATCCTGATGGAATTCAATTTGCAGGCGTTGTCTGTGCATGTCAGGGCCTGTAGCATGTAGATGTCCTTGGCAGGGACGACAAGCTCCTTGCCAGTCTTCTCCGCGATCTCCTGGAAGGATTCGAGCCGCTCAAAGTTCCGAGCAGAAAAGTCAGCGACAACAAGACCCGGTGAAGATTCCACGGTTTCCCGGCAAACCTCGCAGACTGATTGCTCTGTCGTCGTTTCCCCTTGTACTGAATCCTCACGGCTTAATCGCGTGCCCTCTGTAATAAGTACCGAAGCCTCCTTCGCCTGTCTAACGAACTCCCGAGTAAGATCGCCATTCTTTCCATGCAGTCGGAAGTCCCCGGTATAAGCTACGGTGGTGTCGCCTCTCAGGATGTATGCATTGGCCCCATATAGTGAATGATCCACCGGGTGCGCCGATATCTCGAAAGGCAGGTCCGCACCATCGTAGAAGGTACATGTACCAGGTTCCAGTTTCTTGCGTGCCCTCGGAGCATCTTGCCCAGGGCGTCGCGACATAAAGGAAGTTAGTTCTTCAGAAGGCTCCTTGGTGCAATAGAAGTCTCTGCCGAGATAGTTCATGTTGGCTGCTGAGCCCAGATAAAGGCCCAAATCGTCTCCCGGCTGACGAGGAGAAAAATATGCAGCATCAGTTTCAAGGGATGATACGCCGGTGTCCTGCATGCCTTTCATGATAACGATGCTTTCAGGCGAAGCAATAATCGGGATATCCTTTCTGAGCAGCCCAATATTGCCGCAGTGGTCCATATGGGCGTGGCTCAAAAGTACTGCAGCGACATTCAACGCTGGATACTGGTCCATCGAAAGGTCAGATGGAATGATGTCCGGGCGATAAACATTGAGCTTTGGCACAAGCCCTAGATGTATAAGATCATGGATGCCTCTCGTATCCCGATTCTTTAGGAACTCTTCATAGAAGAAGCCATATTTGCCGAAGTTCTTTCCGAAATCCAGGAAGACGCCTCTGCCCTTGTCCTCCAGATACAGCTTGTTGCCTCCTATGCCATTGGCTCCATCATAGACTGTGAGTGAGACCATCTTTTCCTTCCTACGGATATGGGAGACGCAGAAGAATAATAAAAGCTTTTGGAAAAGAGACCTATTTCCATAAGAAACCCTGGTCTAAATTTTGAACGCTGCAAACCTACCAGGGGATCATCTTGTCATCGCTCAAATATCTTTAAAGCTTTCAGACCTTCAGTCATGCATGAAGGCAAGCCTGAATGGGCAGCAGCTATCAAGGGTCCCGCAGTAGCTGCATAAGTGTCCGCGTCGTGGCCGACCATTGCAGCCCATGCCAATCTGGAAGGCCCTTCTGCATTAAAGACTTCCTCGGGGAAAGCCTCTGGCACATTCGGAGCATCCTTCCTTAGGCTCCAATAGAGGCACCATACGGCGATCTGCAAAGTTAATAGGCAATAGCCGCCATTACCTCGAATATATGTATCGAAGGGATTGAACTCTTCCATATTCCATTTGGCATGGGTGAAATTGTCCATCGCGCGTGTGTAATGGTCGCCTTCTGAAACTTGATGAAACCAGCTTGTGATTTCTCGATCTCGAATCGTTCTAAGGTACCGTTCCAAGCTTTCCAGGAATCCGGCTTTCCAGGTATCTGTAAAGCTCTTTCCACTAAGCAACTGCCATAGTATGTAGGTTTGGGCCAGGCAGCATATCTGGGGAAGCGGCGCATAATGCGTGATCATGCCGTGCTTCAGGGTCATATCAAAGGCGCTATTAAGAGATTCAGCAAGACCAGCGATGACGCCATTTCTCATGAGTGAACCATTGGCGGCATGCTCGGGTTTCCTTGCCCAGAAGGCATATCCTCCATCCCAATAGTTGACGCCATTCTGGCATATCCGAAGAGCCTCAGACGTAGAAATGCCGATATCCATAGGTCTGCTGTTCGCCCATTTAATGAACTCCTTCGCGATTCTGCCGGGATCAAAAGACCTGGTTTCCATGAATGAGCGCAAGATGCATAGCGCCATTTGAGTATCGTCGGTGGGTTCTCCTGGAGACCATCCATGAGAGCCGCCACCTATCTGCCTGAATGGCCAGCCACTGGATTTAACAGCGTCATATAATGCGGGGATATCTTCCTGCCGAACGAATTCCGACGTGCTACCCAGTGAGTCTCCTGAAGCAAGACCCAACAAGAGTAATCCGACTCGCTCTTCAATATGGTCCATGGATAATGCAAGTGAATACCGCGCCAGCATTAAGCTTTCCCAAGGATTTCAAATCAGTCTTTATGTATCTTCATGCTTTTTACGTACTTACGTTGGCAATATTTTGTTGTTACGTAGTCAAAAACGCTATGCTGCAAGCTTCTTACGTATTTTACGTAGGATTTCAGAGATAGAGAAAAAAGCAAGAATCAAGCAGACCACTATAGTACTACTTATTTAATATTTACTACGTATAATACGTAATAATATTTACTACTACTGGTTTTCAGTACGTGAGTCTATACGTAACTGCTACGTAGACCACGTAGAACCGAATTGACGGCATTAAAATTGCAGAGGAAAAACTCTAAGCTGCTGAATCAGGGCTGGTTATGGTCTAAATCCATCCAAAAACTATTTCGGGAGGTACTCCAATAGCCAGCCATCGTTAAGGGAGCAGGCATGGCAAGAGGTAGACGCGGCAATAAGGCAAAGAGCAACGGAGCAACCTTGGGCTTCGAGGCCACCCTCTGGGCTGCTGCCGATAAGCTGCGCAACAACATGGACGCCGCAGAGTACAAGCACGTCGTCCTGGGTCTCATATTCCTGAAGTACATCTCCGACGCCTTCGAGGAAAGGCACGCTCAGCTCCAAAAGGAAGTGAGCCAGGGCGCAGATCCCGAAGATCCCGACGAGTATCGGGCGGATAACATCTTCTGGGTGCCCAAGGAGGGTCGCTGGTCCTTCCTGCAGGCCAACGCCAAGCAGGCCACCATCGGAAAGTTCGTAGACGATGCCATGGTGGCCATCGAGAGAGACAATCGCTCCCTCAAGGGCGTCCTGCCCAAAGACTACGCCAGACCGGCCCTGGATAAACAGCGTTTGGGAGAGCTGATCGACCTCATAGCAGGCATTGGTTTGGGCGACGCAGAGAACCGTTCCAAAGACATCCTGGGTAGAGTCTACGAGTACTTCCTGGGCAAGTTTGCCTCCGCCGAAGGCAAGAAGGGCGGACAGTTCTACACTCCTCGCTGCGTGGTTCAGCTCCTGGTAGCTATGTTGGCGCCATACAAAGGCAGGGTTTTCGACCCATGCAATGGATCTGGTGGAATGTTTGTGCAGAGCGAGAAATTCGTCCAGGCTCATGGCGGCAACATCGGAGACATCTCCATCTACGGCCAGGAATCGAATCCCACCACATGGAAGCTGGCCAAGATGAACCTGGCCATCCGAGGGATCGATAACAATCTCGGCCCGGAGCATGCCGACAGCTTCCACAGGGATCTGCACAAGGATCTGAGAGCCGACTATATCCTGGCCAATCCGCCCTTCAATTCAAGCGACTGGGGTGGAGAGCGATTACGAGAGGATGTGCGTTGGAAGTATGGAATGCCACCTGTCAGCAACGCCAACTTCGCTTGGGTACAGCACTTCATTTATCATCTGGCTCCTTCTGGCATCGCGGGCTTCGTGCTGGCGAATGGCTCCATGTCCTCCAATCAGTCCGGAGAGGGTGAGATCCGCAAGAACATAATCGAGGCCGATCTTGTGGACTGCATGGTGGCCTTGCCTGGACAGCTCTTTTACTCTACTCAGATTCCTGCCTGTCTTTGGTTCCTGGCCAGAGACAGGAAGAACGGACGATTTAGGGACCGCAGGGGCGAGACGCTTTTCATCGATGCACGGAAGATGGGGATTCTTTACGACAGGGTGCACCGGGAGCTGACGGCTGAGGAGATCTCCAGGATCGCCGCAACGTATCACGCCTGGAGAGGCGATTCCGGAGCGGGCAAGTATGAGGATGTGCCTGGATTCTGCAAGAGCGCCAAGGTCGAAGAGATAAGGAAGAACGGATATGTGCTCACGCCTGGGCGGTATGTGGGAGCTGAGGCCCAGGTGGATGATGGCGAGCCGTTCGAGGATAAGATGCAGAGGCTAACGGGGAAGCTCAGCGAGCAGTTCCAGGAGTCGGCAAAGTTGGAAGCACAAATTCGTGCCAACCTAATGGGGCTAGGATATGATTTCTGAAGGCAAAATTGATGCATGGGAGACCACAACTCTTGGACGTTGTGGTAGATGGCTTTCAGGAGGGACTCCACCAAAGGATAGACCCGATTTTTGGAACGGAACAGTGCCCTGGATTAGTGCAAAATCGATGAACGAAATGAGGCTATATGATTCCGATAAATGTATTACACCCCTAGGTGCTGAGAACGGTACCAGATTTGCCCCAATAGGATCCATTTTGATATTGGTCAGGGGCAGCATGTTACATCAGCGAATTCCTATATGTATTGCCGCAAGAGATGTAACCTTTAACCAGGATGTAAAAGCTATTGTTCCTGCGCCGAATGTATTATCTGAATTCCTTCTATATTGGCTTCTGTCGAAAGAATCAGAACTTTTGGATATGGTAGAATTCACTGGGATTGGGGCTGGAAAACTTTCTACGGATCTCCTTTATAATATGAAGGTGGAGCTACCATCACCCAATGAGCAGAGTGCCATCATTCGGATTCTCGTGTCCCTGGACGACAAGATCGAGCTGAACCGTCGCATGAACGAGACCCTGGAGGAAATAGCTCGCACCATCTTCAAGTCTTGGTTCGTGGACTTCGACCCCGTGCGGGCCAAGGTCGAGGGCCGGGAACCAGAGGGCATGGATGCAGAGACGGCGGCGCTCTTTCCCGACAGTTTCGAGGAGCCGGAGGGTGTCCCTAAAGGTTGGTGGATGGGGATCGTCGCCAATTTAGGGGAAGTTGTTTGCGGGAAAACACCACCGACAAGCGACCCAGAAAATTACGGAAAATACATGCAGTTTATAACTATACCAGATATTCATAAAAAAATATTTGTCACAAAAACCAATAAGACCCTTTCTCACAAAGGTGTCAAAACTCAACCCAACAAAACTTTGCCGGAGCAATCCATTTGTGTGAGTTGTATAGCAACTCCGGGGTTGGTTTCGATCACGACAGAGCTTTCCCAGACTAATCAACAAATTAATAGCGTTATTCCATCAAGTAAGGATATCACATTCTATAGCTACTACGCACTTCGAGGTCTAGCCGACGAGATTAAGGCACGAGGTGGTGGTGGCTCTGTAATTACAAACTTAAATACAAGCCAATTTTCGAATCTTCCTGTTTTAATTGTAGCATATGAATTAATGTCAAAATATAACGAAATTGTAGAGCCTATATTTAAAAAGATATTGGATAATGAAAGAGAATCCTTCAATCTAGCGGCCGTCCGAGATGCATTGCTTCCCGAACTCCTATCGGGCAAAATCAGTCTAAATACAAACGAAAAATTAGTGGAAGTATCTAGATGAATACTCTCCAACCATGGGCTAGAGGGCCCTTTGAACTTATTCTTCACGCGGAAGAGCACCTAAGGAAAGGAGAGGATTTTGACCGTCGCATCGCGCTAATCAGCTTTGACAACTCAATTGAGGTCTCCATCTCTACTTATCTTTCATTGCATCCAATTCAACGAGGAAATAAGACATACAAAAGAGATGATGTAGAAAAATGGCTATATAACTACCATACCAAGTTGGATTTCTTTAATGAGGAACTGAATGGCCGTAAATTGATTTGGGATGTTGAAAGGAGTCACATTATTTTTGCACACAACAACCGCGACGAACAATATCATGGCGGCAGCAAAGGAACACCCGAAAAACATGTACTATTTATTGTAAGGAATGCAGCTCTTTGGATCTTTTCTGTTTTGTACGATGTTTCAAATGTCGAACAAATCCTTGAAAATGAGATTGAGGCGAGACTTCCAGGAGCTTCTCCTCAGCCAGATATTGCTCTAGATAGAGCCATTGATAATTCTTTTGGCATGGTAGAGATTGCTGGACAGATCTACCATGCAAGCGAAGTGCTTTTCGAGGTAGATGAAATCGCCTATCGTGAGATTGGCACGAGGTTGTGTGCTGAATTAGGAACAATAAAAAACGTAAGACGGAATGAGATTCATGTCTAATAATTTCTATGAATCTGTTGTTGAAGAAGCTGTGATCTCTTGGCTCTCCACCCTCGGCTATACATCCATATTTGGCCCCAATATCGCCCCAGAAGAGTTATCTTCCGAGCGTGAATCCTTCCTGGAGGTCTTCCTCACTCGCCGCTTTCATGATGCTCTCAGCCTCCTGAATCCCCAAATCCCAGCCGATGCCCTCGACGAAGCACTTCGTAAAGTCACCCGAGTTGAATCCCCGTCGCTTCTGGCCAACAATCGGGCCTTCCACCACATGCTCATCGATGGCGTATCCGTAGAATACCAGCGTAAGGACGGCTCCATTGCCGGAGACCATGCTCGGCTGGTGGACTTCGAGAACCCTGAGAACAACGAGTTCCTGGCCGTCAACCAGTTCACTGTCATTGAGGGCAAGCAGAACCGCAGGCCGGACATAGTGATTTTCATAAACGGTCTACCCCTGGCAGTTATAGAGCTAAAGAACCCAGCCGATGAGAACGCCACAATCCAGAACGCTTTCCAGCAGCTTCAGACATATAAGAACGACATTCCATCTCTTTTCACCTACAACGAGATTCTGGTGATCTCCGATGGCCTGGAGGCCAGAGCCGGTACCCTTACCTCAGACTGGGCCAGGTTTATGCCCTGGAGGACCATAGATGGAGAGGAGATTGCGCCCAAGGGCAGACCGGAGCTGGACGTGCTGATCAAGGGCGTCTTTGAGAAGTCCCGCTTCCTCGATCTAATAAAGCATTTCATAGTCTTCGAGGCAGATGGTGAGAAGATCGCCAAGAAGATGGCCGCCTATCACCAGTACCACGCAGTCAATAAGGCTATAGAATGCACTATAAAGGCTACCTCTCTCGGCGGAGACCGCAAGGCCGGTGTGATCTGGCATACTCAGGGCAGCGGCAAGAGCCTCTCCATGGCCTTCTACGCCGGAAAGATCATCCTTCATCCGGCCATGCGAAATCCCACCCTTGTGGTATTAAACGATAGAAACGACCTGGACGACCAGCTCTTCGACACCTTTGCTTCCTGCCAGGAGCTGCTCCGCCAGGCCCCTGTCCAGGCCGAGGACCGGGAGAGCCTAAAGAAGCTCCTCCAGGTGGCCTCTGGTGGCGTGATCTTCACCACCATCCAGAAGTTCTCGCCAGAGAATGATATGGAGAAGTATCCTCTCCTATCTGACCGCCGCAACATCGTTTTTATCGCGGACGAAGCTCACAGAAGCCAGTATGGCTTTAAGGCCCATACCGTCAAGAGGAAAGAGGGCGCCTACATCGCCTACGGCTTCGCAAAGTACCTGCGGGATGCTCTGCCCAACGCCTCCTTCATAGGCTTCACAGGCACGCCCATAGAGAAAGCGGATAAAAGCACTCCTCACGTCTTCGGCAACTACATCGACATCTACGACATCCAGAGGGCCGTAGAAGATGGTGCCACCGTGCGCATCTACTACGAGGCAAGGCTGGCCAAACTCGATCTCTCGGAGGCTGAGAGGCCCAAGATCGATCCCAACTTCGAGGAGGTTACTGAAGGTGAAGAAGAAGCTATCAAGGAGCGTCTAAAGAGTAGATGGGCCAGGTTGGAGGCTGTGGCCGGTGCGGACAAACGCGTCTCTCTCATCGCCGAAGATATTGTCCAGCACTTCGAGAAGCGTCTGGAGGCCCTCGATGGTAAAGCCATGATAGTCTGCATGAGCCGTCGCATCTGTGCCGAGATGTACGAGGCCATTATCCGACTCAGACCGCAGTGGCATGATCCTGACGACGAGAAGGGCGTAATCAAGGTGGTTATCACCGGATCGGCTTCGGACAAAGAGAACCTTCAACCCCATATCAGAAACAAGAAGAAGCGAAAGGATATGGCTGACCGCTTCAAGGATCCCAATGATCCCCTGAAGCTGGTCATTGTCAGGGATATGTGGCTCACCGGCTTTGATGCCCCCTGCCTGCATACCATGTATATTGACAAATTCATGCAGGGCCACGGTCTGATGCAGGCCATCGCCCGCGTGAATCGCGTTTTCAGGGACAAGCCCGGCGGCCTAGTCGTGGATTACCTGGGCATAGCCGAGAGCCTGAAGTACGCTTTAGCCGAATACACCGAGGGCGACCGAGGAGAGACCGGAGTCCCAGAAGAAGAAGTGGTCGTGATCATGCTGGAGAAGCATGAGATCGTCAAGGCCATGTTCCATGGCTTTGATACCTCCAAATTCTTCCGGGGCACCCCTGAGCAACGCCTGGCAGCTATTGCCGAGGCCATGGAGCACATCCTCTCCTTGGAGGATGGCAAGAACCGCTATATTCAGGCCGTTACCGAGCTTTCCAAGTCCTACGCCATAGTGGTAACCCATGATAAGGCCCAGGAGATCAGGGAGGAGGTCGCCTTCTATCAGGCGGTTCGCTCTGGCCTCTCCAAGGCCACATCGCCAGATGGCAGGACCAAAGATGACTTGGACGCCGCTATAAGGCAGATCGTCTCCCAGGCCATTGTGCCAAACGGCATCGTGGACATCTACAAAGCGGCAGGCATCAAGACCCCTGATATCTCCATTCTCTCCGAGGAGTTTCTGGAGGAGGTACGAGGTCTCCCTCACAGGAATCTGGCCCTGGAGCTCTTGAAGAAGCTGCTCCATGACGAGATCAAGACCATATCCCACAAGAATCTGGTCCAGTCTAGATCCTTTGCTCAGATGCTCGACCAATCGATCAACAAATATCATAATCGTTCCCTAGAGGCGGCTCAGGTCATCGAAGAACTGATCGAGCTGGCCAAGGAGATGAAGCAGGCCCATAGGCGCGGAGAGAACCTCGGCCTGTCGGAGGACGAGCTGGCCTTCTATGATGCTTTGGAGGTAAACGACAGCGCAGTAAAAGTGCTCGGTGACGAAACCCTGCAACAGATCGCCAAGGAGCTGGTTCTAGCCGTCCGGAAGAATGCGACCATCGATTGGACGGTTAAGGAGTCAGCCAGGGCAAAGCTGCGGGTGATAGTCAGGCGGCTGCTGCGAAAGTATGGCTACCCGCCGGATAAACAAGAGAAAGCGACGCAAACGGTGCTGGAGCAGGCAGAGCTGCTGTGCAAAGAATGGACGTGCTAAAGAGGAGAATGGACCGATTTATGAATGATGGTTCTATAAATGTCAGTCAATACAGATGCCTACAGCGACGGCCTTTCTTCATCAGCATTTTCTTCCCGGATGAGATAAACAGAGCGAGAAGATTCTTCGGCCTAAATTTTGATCAATGTAAGTCGAGAATCTCACCCATCATCCAAAGATCTGGCGCCCATCCTTCACATCATCAAGGACCATTCCAAATAGTCTCCTTATTACTGTATTCCTGGGAAGTCCCAGACTCAATGCAAGCTCATTGATAGCTCTTATCTGCTCTTGTTCAAACCTTATTGATATAATATTGCAATCTGAATATTTTGTCTTCATTTAAACCTCTTCTACGTAATACGCGGTGTTCTACGTGGAGTCTTACGTAGGCAAAACCGCTATAAGGAAACGGTCTTACGTATTCTACGTAGGTTTTTAGAAAGAGAAAGCAAAAGGAAAGAAAAGAGCCTGAATCCCAGGCACTTTTCTTTTCTCATTATATTACGTAATATAATATATAATACATTTATAGCTATTGATTTCACATACGTAGAACTCCACGTAAGTCCTACGTTGAGCCTACGTAAATCACGTAGGCTCGGCAAGCTCAATCGAGACTGTGCAGGTCGGATTGAACCCGGCTCTCAACCGATACTTCTTGGGCCTGCCATCCTCTACAATTATGTCCTTGCATTTGTGGAGAAGTCCGTGGCCTTCCTTTCCTCTCCCGTTTAGTATATCGCTAACGCGGCCAGGGCTCAATTCGGCCTCTTCCTGCATTTCTTCTTGAGTTGCCACTCCGCCATTCACAATGATAGCTATAAGCACCTTTAGTTCAGAATCGGTATACTTATCGCGATCATGATCGCCAATCTCCACATAAAGCGACCTGGCGTTCTCAAAGTCCTCAAGAGTTGCGATAAGCCGGCCAGATTCGTCCTCCTCTCTTTTCAGGTATCTGAACACGGCACTGGACCTGATCATATCAGCAAACATGCCATATGCCCGGGGATCACCCTCCAACCTGATTCTCTTGGCAAACGGGATCTTCACGTTGAATAGCTTTTGCTTTAGATCATAAGTCAGAAACTGACAGACCAAGGTTTCGAATTCATCTTCTTCCGGCTTCTGATCTCCTTCATCTAGCGCCTGCATGTGGCTGATAATTACCTTGCTTCGTTCCATGTCTGACTTAACATTATGCATGATGAAGCGGTCCCGTATCTGTTCGTCTGCCTGGGAATCCACACATGAGGCCCAGAAAGCGATTCGCTTTGCAGTCCTGACCTCTACACCTTTCATTTCAACGGTGGAGACTCTTAGGCCCCCTTCCTGGAAATCTGTAGTGATCCTCTTGATTGTCGCTCCAAGGTCCGAGCCCCAGACAACGTCTTCCAGTCCTACGATAACGCCATCCGGCATATCTCCACCCGAATAATATAGGGTCTGTGGGGTGAAGCCTCCGTTCTTCCAGAAATCAGGATAAATCAGTTTGCCCATCTTCTTTATGCCATCGGATTTGCCGTAGCCGCCCTCACCGGTTGCTGCCACATGCATGCCCCGGGAGTTGGATACTGACTGGCATCCTAGGGAAAAGAGGAGGGCTTTTCCGAGCTGGGCATCACCGTTATGCCGTTTCTGCCAGACACTGAAAATGTAGTCAAAGGTCTGGCCGGCCTCTGCTATTTCCCGGGCCGCTGCTCTAGCCCTTGTCTCCAGTTCTTTTCTATCCTGTTTTTCCTGAGATGTCTTGGCATCGTTTGAGCTGCCGAGCAAGGATTCCGCCATTTAGGCCATCCTTGCTGTCTGCTCATTCTGTTGGTTCTTGACGGGTTCAGCCGAAAGGATCGCCTTTCTCCGAATTATGGTTGCTCGGCCATCAGCCCGCTGGACAGTCAGAAACTGTTCAGATACCGAGATCAATCTGCCGAAAAGAGGCAACTTATGGTTTTCAGATACTATGCATATTATCTTGCCCAATAGAGGGCTAAATTCATTTTTGATTTTTTCTGTCATATTTTTTGTTTCCTATTTAATTTTTTAGGCCGCCAAAGCAGCCTGAAGCTGTGAGCCTTTGCCCACAGCCTGAGAGAAATTTTTTTTCTCTCTAATATACTGCGTAGTTAATATTTTACGTCACGATCGTAATACTCAGGGGCAGTTTCCAAAATGCCCTTAAAAATGTCTAGATTATCATAATGAAGATGATAATCAGAACAATGGCTACAATTCGAATCATGCCAGGAATTCCCCGAGGATGGCTTCAAGCCGGGTGATCTTATTTGTCAGGGTCTCAGCCTCTTCTTCCAGGGGCCGGGTTCTTTCTGCGGCCTTTGCCCGAGCTGCAATGACCTTGGGGTGCTTCTCGGCATCATCCCTGCTGCCAAGAGCAGTTGCGGCATCGAATAAGTGTTTGAGTTTCCAGTCAGGTTCCCTGCGGATCTTTTGGATCTCTCTTGGGATGGCAGCCCTCCTATTTATCAGCGCATACAGGGAGAATTCTTCCAACTCCATCTTTCGGCATTCATCTTCAAGCCGAATCAAAACCTTCTCATTATGTTCGATTCTGGAAATTAAGGCGTCAATCCTCTTGGAAAGAGCATTAAAGCCTTCAGGATCCTTTGGTACGATCTTTATGTCGGCTTTGCCTTGTTTAAGCCAGACGGCAATTCTGGTAGAATCCTGGAGTTGTTCGAGTTCAGCTTTCTGGTCTTCCAGCAATTTGTATGGCCTGGTAAGTGGGTCGCTGGCTAGCTGTTGCCCTATAAATGTCATTGGACTGCCTCATAAGCGCCAAGAATCTGTTCGCCTGCTTCTTTAATGTCCTCACTGGAAACAATAGGATATGCTTCATCGAAGCCCACCGATTTTCTGATCCAATGATTCGCTTGATCCGTTAGTGAATCCAGAGATAAGCCAGCCATGAAACGAAGATTTGAATTGGTCAGCCATGCTTGTATGAATGCTCGGGCCCAGATCATCCGCCACTCCTTGTTGAATCCCGTTGAACAGATGTCATCGATTGAGATCATTGAAGGTCACCAGCAGATTTCGGGATAATCGTCAGAGTGTTTCTGCTTTCATCGAACTGCATTTCTACAATTTCGATTGATGCCCAAGCATCGAGGACAGGTTTCGGGACGGATATAGAACCGTATTGCCCGTCGCGCACGATTAATTTTCTTAAGAATTTCATAAAATACCTTCTTTATTTGTCCTGGCACAGATGTGTTTGACTAATGAGTGGCCTATGCCTTGGAGAGATTAAACTCTCCAATATAGTGATTAACGTAAAATTTACGTTTTGTTCGTACAAAATGATCAAAAAGTAGACTTGCTCCAACCGGCCATTTCAATAGGTGAATTCTGGGCAATTGCTGGTAATCGAAGCTAATATCGAGCCAATGAGGTTTCTTCAGGCACTCCCATCAAAATGAGATTTAGTCGATTTCGAGGCAGAGAGAACAGATAAGACCTGGTGCTAATTTTTGATCAACCTTTATTTACCTAGAGTACAACTTGAAAATATGGATATGAGGAAACCTGCAGATGAAATAGAGGATAAGCATTGTGAGGCTGTAACCTGGTACAAAAGAAGCCATCTTTCAAAGTATCAAGGCAAATATGATGAAGCTATTGAGTCTCTTGATGCCGCGCTAAAACTTGATCCCAATTTTATAGATGCCTGGGTCACAAAAAGTGCGATTCTTGGCTTACAAGGAAAATATTTAGAATGCATTGAAGCATGCGATAAAGCCATAAAGTTAGATCCGAAGAACATTTTTGCCTGGTGCAATAAGGGAGAAGCTCTTAAAGATTGCTGCAGGTATGTGGAGGCTTTAGAGGTTCTTGATAAAGCTATTGAGCTAGACTCGAATGATTCAGATGCCTGGCAATACAAAGGAGAATCCCTCAAATCACTCGGTCGCAATCCAGAAGCTGAAGTGGCCTTTACTAAAGCGAAGGAGCTGAGATCTATCGATGCTATTGCAGAAATTTTTGCAAATCATTTTGCCCATTGGAAGATCACTTTGCCTCAAGAGAATCTAGAGGACCGACGCAGTGGGCACATCTCCCAAGCAGGATGGCTTATTCAGTATTGCTTTGGAAAAGATGAAACTGGTGAATACTTGGATTATTATGCAGCTCATCGGATGACAGATGACTCACATATGCGCATATATACAGATGGTAGACAAGAGTCGCTTCCAGCACTTAGTGGTTGGCTCATGACCAGTGATGATCCTATAAAGGCAAAACAACTAAAAGATGATTACGACCGGCATAACAGGGAAGTAGTCAAGATGCTACTCGAAAAAGAATTCGACAAATTTACTATTAATATGATGCTGAGTGCTGGATTATATGAAGAAAATAAGAAGAAGTGATTAGTATTCAGGCATAATTTACGTATCTACGTAGTTCCTAAACAGCCACTTACGTAGTCAAAACCGCTATGCTTCACCCTACTTACGTATCTTACGTAGGTTTTAAGAAAAAGTGAAAAAGTAAGGACTTCCGGAGAAAATCACATCTATCCATATACTTTTTTATTATACTACGTATAAAACGTAACTATAACTACTAATATTGATTATATATACGTAAAGTACTACGTAATAGGAACGTAAATACGTTAATCATAAAAAAATAATTAAATGCAAGAGCGCGGTCTTGCTCCCTTGCACGGTCTCTTAAATTTGGTCTATGTATTTCCATCTTCTGCGGGAATGTCAGAAATGGAGTCTTCTCCCGGCTCGTCGTTTCCAGGTTGCCGGCCCTCTGTAGTCTCCAGATTTCCTGTATTCTCCATATCTGCGGATTTTTCAGTCTCGGCTTCCTTAGCTTCTTCTGATTCTCCATCGACTATGTTTTCGGCCTCTGGACGCTCTTGATCTTCTAATATTGGATTGCCCTGATCATCCAAGACTGGTTCGCCGTTACTGTGGCACCAAACACCCCGATAGATTTCATATTCGTCTGGGTCATCCTCCGCGACCAGTGGGGCCATTATGTACCTGACTTCCATCTTGCCGAGAACCAAATCCATGATCAATGGATAGTCTTTGCCCATTCCAAGGGCAATTGTATCGGCCTTCTCGATCATCTTTCCGATATCGCCATCCGAAATATGAGACACATCGAATTCAGAGTCGACTTCACCTTGCTCATTCACATTACAGGGGATCTTCTGGATTGAGCCATCCTCCCTTGCTTTGACCTTTAGTAGCGAATCCTCCATGGAGAATGCTGCGTACCTGGCAAATCTCTTTTTGCCATCCAGGTCAACCTTGGTTCTTGGAATGTCTCTCAGAGATTCAGCAAAGTCCTTACTGCTTATGGATACAACGACTCTGCAACTTGGATCAAATTGCGGCGCCTCAATATCCTTTCGGATGAATTCCGGCTTAGTCAAAGGTATCTGCGCTTCATGCATGACACCGCCTTCTTCATAGCCAGAGTAGATCTTCATCATCCGATCATGGTGATATGTGGTTTCAGGCTCGATGAATATCTGCACCTTGCCTTTCCACAGATTTGGTAATAGGTCACCAATATCTCGTAAGCAGACCTCACAAGGCTCCAACTCATACTTGGAGAAGTAGCCTCTGGGCAGGAAGGCAGATGATACGAAGGCTTTGGTTTCATTAAGCTCTGTGATTCTCAGCCCATCGCTATCGAACTTCAATTTGATTCCTTTCTTCGTGGGAGCGACGCTATCCAGGAAGGTTTTCAGCAGCTGGGCGTTGGTTTCAAGCTGGCATTCGGTAGGTGGGATTTCCACTTCATGCTCCTCAGCCGGACTCTTCAATCCAATGGCTTTGACCTTTTGACTTATCTCTTCGGCCAATTCAAGTAGAGTGGAAAGCTTTTCTCGCTGAGTCGTGGTGTCAATTCCACTGAGAACCTTGACCGTGGATTTCAGGCGCTGCTCGACCATCGCGATATTTTGCTCTGTCGTTTTCACTTTTGGTTTAGGTGCTTTGAGGTTCTCGATGATCTGCTCTACTTCAGAGGATGTCACGCGGGAGGAGTTCTTGCCATCTTGTACCTTTTTCGCGGCCTTGGCTTCGATTTTGGCGCAGACGGTCTTCTGTTGCTCTTCGGAAAGTTCTGCTACCTTGGAGGCAGTACTAACGGCAATCTTATTGGCTTCTACCATCTGCTTGAGTTCAGCGATGCCCGAGGTTGTTACCTTCTTGGCGAAGGACACGGTCTGATGGGAGACGCCCATATCCTTGGCTGCTTTCTCGGCGGATCTTCCGGCTTCACTCGGGTCTAAATCTAGGCCAAGGTCGGTTCGAGCTCCCATCCTCTCCTTCGCCTGCTCGCTGTAAAGGGACTCAAGGGTAACAGCTGCCATGGCTC
>Ga0116149_1001431_pt1 | contig 28772 bp, 27 predicted proteins | sample AD_UKC057_MetaG_FD_89787 | JGI IMG/M metagenome (GOLD analysis project Ga0116149, IMG submission 89787) | Active sludge microbial communities of municipal wastewater-treating anaerobic digesters from USA - AD_UKC057_MetaG | ecosystem: Engineered > Bioreactor > Anaerobic > Digestate | place: USA...
AAGAAGCGGAAGTGATAGAACGTGAGGCTTTTTAAGCCGGTTCGGGGAGGGAGAAGCGTAATGGTCGCATGGTTTTCATTTCCGGATGCAGGGGGTGGTGCGCAGGGCAGTTCCGGCGGTTCGGGCAGTCTGGCCGATGGTGCGCAGGGCAGTTCCCGCAGTTCCGGTGCCTTGATGCGTCCGCCGGAGTGCGGTTTGACCCTTCGTTCGGCCGGTCCGATGAAGCCTGTTCGAGATTCGCAAAACCGCGCCCGTGTGTTTGAATCGCTCGGGATTGCGCCGGAATCGGTATATTCTCCGAAGCAGGTGCATTCCCGCGATGTTATCGCAATTGATCTACCCGATCTTGCGGACGAAATTCCGGAATGCGACGGAGTGCTTACCGTTAATCCCGATCTGGTGCCCTGTGTGTCTGTTGCGGATTGTATGCCTGTTTGGCTGTACGATCCGGAGAGCGGGTGTTTTGGCGTTCTGCATTCCGGATGGCGCGGGACCGGTATTGTCAGGCAGGCAATCGAGCTGGCTGCCTGCGAATGGAACGCTGATGTGACCGATTTCCGTGTTATTCTGGGTCCGCATATCCGCTCCTGCTGCTATACGGTCGATGAGGAGCGGGCTGTCTATTTCAGTAAAGAATTCGGACCGTCGTGCGTGGCGCTCGATCCAGCATTGCAGGAAGCCGGCTTTTCCTGGCCCTACCGGCTGTCCCTGGCCGAAGCGAACCGAATTCTGTGCGCATTGCTTGGGATTCCGGCAGAACATATCTGCGACACCGGGCTGTGTACTGCCTGCGACGAACGGTTCGGATCGAACCGGCGCGAAGGAGCCGACTCCTTTACACACATGGCGGCGTTTATTCGCCGTCTGTAAGGAGCAGGTTGCGCCGGTTGCGCAGCATGCACAGCTCGCGGCGCGCTCGGCTTTTTTTTGCCCGCTGCCCTGTGTTGAAACAGCCCTTCTATTCGGGTACAATCATTCACCCGGAAACACACCTTCCGATACATCATTTTCGAATCTGGAGCATACTATGTCTGATATACGAACCGAATGGCGCGCTCATGTCGCCGCCGCACTGACCGAAATCATCGCTTCGAAGCTGCCCGGTGCTGAGCCCGTCTCCGCGGAGTCGGTTGCGGCGGAAGTTCCTCCCGATCCCAAAATGGGCGATATCGGCTTTCCGATGTTTTCGTTCGCCAGGAGCCTCAAAATGGCGCCTCCGGCTATCGCAGCGGAAGTCGTCAGGATTCTGGAGGCAAAGCCTGAAACCGCAGTGATCGGCAGCGTCAAAACGGTCGGTCCCTATGTCAACGTATTCCTTGCCAAAGGCACAGTTGCCGGGAAAATCCTCTCCGACATTCTTGCCGCCGGCGAATCCTGGGGCAGGACGGGCAGCCTGGCCGGCCGCCGCATAATGATCGAGTTCTCCAGTCCGAACACCAACAAGCCGCTGCACCTCGGGCATTTGCGAAACGACGCGCTCGGCGAAAGCGTGTCCCGCATCGTCAAATTCTGCGGGGCCGATGTATTCAAGGTCAATATAATCAACAACCGCGGCATCCACATTTGCAAATCCATGCTCGCCTACCGCAAGTTCTTCGCCGGCAAGACACCCGAATCTGAAGGCGTCAAAAGCGACCGCTTTGTCGGCGACTGCTACGTAGCGTTCAACAATTATTCCAAAGAGCATCCGGAGCAGGCCGAAGCCGAAGCCCAGGATATGCTGCGCGCCTGGGAAGCCGGTGACGATGAAACCCTCGCTCTGTGGAAACAGATGAATGCCTGGGCCGAAAAGGGAATCCAGCAAACCTACGTGCGTACGGGCATTTCATTCGATAAAATTTATTACGAAAGTGATACCTATCTCAAAGGCAGGGAAGAAATCCTTGCCGGACTTGACCGGGGTATCTTTTACCGGGAAGAAGACGGATCAGTCTGGGTGGATCTTGAACCGATCGGTCTTGACAAAAAGGTGCTGCTGCGCAAGGACGGCACCGCACTCTATATGACGCAGGATATCGGCACGGCAATTTACCGTCATGGCGACTGGGCGTTCAACCAGCTGGTGTACGTCGTCGGAAGCGAGCAGCAGTATCACTTCAAGGTGCTGTTCTACGTGCTCAGGCAGCTCGGCTACGACTGGTCGAAGGATTTGTTCCATCTGTCCTACGGTATGGTGAATCTCCCGGAAGGAAAGATGAAAAGCCGCGAGGGGACGGTTGTCGACGGCGACGATCTGATTAACAGCCTCAGGGACGGCGCTCTGGAAGAAATTCAGGCAAAGGGCCGCGAGGAAGAAGTCGGCGAACCGGAAGCAGTCGCGGAAAAGATTGCGCTCGCCGCCCTGCATTATTTCCTGTTGCAGGTAAGTCCTACCAAGGACATGATTTTCAATCCGAAGGAATCCCTGTCGTTCCAGGGGAATACCGGACCGTATCTTCAGTACATGGGAGCGCGTATTTCGTCAATCTTGCGAAAAGCCGAATCCGATCCCGCTCTGGCAGCCGGAACAGCAGACCCCGGCTTGCTTGTGCACGAAGCCGAGTGGGAACTTCTTAAGACGTTGTCGGAATTTCCAAAACAGGCAGAACGCGCCGCGGCGCATCTTGATCCGAGCGTCCTGGTCTCGTACCTCTACGATGTTTCGCGCTGCTTTAGCCGTTTTTATCACGACTGCCCGATTCTTGCGGCCGGCACAGCCTCGCTTGCACGGTCCCGTCTTGATCTGGTCCGGGCAACCCGCATTGTGCTGAAAAATGCGATGGAGCTGGTGCTCGTTCCCTTCCTTGAAGTAATGTAGCCATCCCGATTCCGAATGCAGCAGCTCTGGTGCGTGCTGTGTACAAGAATCTTGCTCTTTTGTTGCAGTTTGATTACAATTAGAGTATGCATCGGTTTCAGGATGTTCGCTTGAAATACATCCTGAGGCTGCAGTGCATCTGTTCGCATGCTCGACATGCGCGCGGAAAATTGTATTCAAGCTGTGTACAGGAGTAATCTATGAAAAGGTGTGCGGTTGTATGTTCGCTGATTCTGCTTGCGGTCGTTTCTGTTTTTGCCCAGGTAAAAGCGAAAGACGGCGTATATTTTGCCCAGGGCGACTCGTTCGGCTCATCAGGCTGGAAGTCGCAGGTTGTCCTTGAAGTCAGGGGCGGGAAAATTGTTCGTGCTGAATGGAACGGCGTATCCAATATCGCAGGGGCTACAGACAAGAAAAGCTGGGCGAAAGCCGGAAACTACGGTATGGCCAAGGCTGCAAAACAGGGCGAATGGGACAAGCAGGCGGCGGCTGCCGAGGCCTGGCTGGTTAAAACCCAGGATGTCGGTTTCAAGGGTTTGAACAAAGACGGCAAAACCGATGCAATCTCCGGAGCTTCTATCACCCTTACCGAGTTTTTCACGCTGGCGAACAAAGCGCTCTCCTCCGCTCCGGTTGCAAAGGGGATGTATGCTAAAGACGGCTGGTATTACAAGGAATCTGCCGACTTCGATCCCAAGAGCGGCTGGAAAGAAACCATACTGGTTTCCGTGATAAACGGAACGGTTGTTGATGTTCTGTGGAACGGAATCAGCAAAGACGCCTCTAAAAAGTCCAAGCTTGTGGAAGCTGTCGAGGGACGCTACGGAATGGCAAAAGCCGCAAAGAAGGGCGAATGGCATATTCAGGCTGCTGCTGTGCAGGATGCCATAATCAAGGCGCAGGATCCGGCAAAAATTGCGGTCAAGGCAGACGGATATTCCGATGCAATATCGGGTGCTTCAATTCATGTCACCGGAGTAGCTCTTGCAGCGGAAGCGCTGAAAGCCGCCAGATAACACGGTCCGGCTGTGGCAGATGTAGCGGCTGTAGAGATTGTCCGGCGGGCCGGTTGTGACGACTGCCCGCAGCTTTTTCGCGTGTGAGTACTGAAGCCCGGAACGTGTGTCCGGGCTTTTTTGTTTGATGGACACCGATTTTGTCCTGAAAGCGTTTCCAGTGGACCGGGAATACAAACGGACTAATTTCGCCCGGTGTACGCTCTATTGACTCTTTGCCCGGATCCATACTATAACATTTGATACGTGTTGTAATGTGCCTTCGGTGTACACCCGTTAATATGCCGAAGAAACGTGTAATTTATTATTATAGAGGTTCATGATGTACGCACTTGTCGAGTATAAGGGTAAACAGTATAAAGCCGAAAAAGGCGCCCAGCTCAAAGTCGATCTCATCGACGCCGAGAAGGGCTCCAAGATCGATATCGATTCCGTTTTGATGGTTTCCGGAGACGGAAAGGCAACCGTAGGCACTCCCTACGTCAAGGGCGCAAAAGTCCAGATCGTAGTAGGGGATAACGTTCGCGATCCGAAAGTGATTGTCTATAAGTACAAGCGCAAGAAAGACTATCACCGGACAATCGGTCACCGCCAGCAGTTTACGATGGTAACCGTCGAGGATATTGTCGGGGTTTGACAGGTGATAGATGTCGTACTTGTCCTTGACGCCGATGGATGCCTGTCATCTGTCGAAGCGAACGGACATGCCGGGAAAGGCGTTCGCGGTTCGGATCCTGTATGCGCAGCCGTGACCGTGCTTCTCCGGACGACCTTGGCGGTGCTTGAAGGGGCTGTCCCCGGAATCTCCGCCGCATCTACCGGACGCGGATCGCTCGCATTCCGCGCACCGGCAGCAGCAGAAGAGACAATCGCTCTTTTGCGATACGCAGCGGTTTTTTTGCTGGAGGGCATCGGCTCTTTGCAAAAAGAATATCCGGATGCGGTACTCATGCGGGTTGAACGCACAAAGCTAATCTTGGAGGATTGATATGGGACGCAGTAAAGGTGGTAGCGGTGCCAAGAACGGCCGCAGGTCAAATCCGAAATATCTCGGAGTTAAAGTGTTCAGCGGCCAGGTTGTGACCGCCGGTTCAATTCTCGTACGCCAGCGGGGAACAAAGATTCACCCGGGCAACAACGTAGGTCTTGGCGGGGACGACACCCTGTTCTCGACCATCGACGGTGTGGTAAAATACCACAGCCGCAAGGGCAGAAACCTTGCATCCGTCGAGCCGGTTCAGGCTTGATCTGTAGCGGAAGTAGGCCGGCGCATGTTCGCCGGCTTTTTTTTTCTTTGTAGCGGAGTTTCAGTATGGTTAAATTTGCGGACGAGGCGGTTATCGATGTAGCCTCCGGCAAGGGCGGCAACGGATGCGCTGCCTTCCGCCGGGAAAAGTATGTTCCGCTGGGCGGCCCGGCGGGCGGCGACGGGGGACGCGGAGGCGATCTGGTATTTGAAATCAGGAGGAACCTTCGTACGCTCGTGCATCTGCGGTATTCGCATACCTTCAAGGCTAAAAACGGCGGCGACGGCATGGGAAGCAAACGTTACGGCAAGGATGGCGAGGACTGTATCGTCCCGCTGCCTCCGGGTACGATAATCCGCGACGCTGAAACCAACGACATTATCCACGATTTTGGACTGGAAACAGAAGGCCGCTTCGTTTTCCTCAAAGGTGGAAACGGTGGCTGGGGAAACGTTCATTTCAAGACTTCGGTCAATCAGGCTCCCCGTACCGCGCTTCCTGGCCAGAGCGGCGAAACGAGGCGCATAAAAGTCGAACTGAATATCATAGCAGATATAGGCTTCGTCGGATTTCCGAATGCAGGAAAATCGTCGCTACTCGATTACTTTACCAATGCACGTCCCAAGATTGCCCCGTATCCGTTCACCACAAAAATACCAAACCTTGGCGTTCTCCGGGTTGACGACGAACAGGATATTATCCTTGCGGACATACCCGGAATCATCGAAGGTGCGTCCGAAGGACTGGGACTTGGTATCCGGTTTCTCAAGCATATTTCCCGTTCGGTCGGGCTGGCTTTTATGATCGATCTTTCGGATGACGATTTTCTTGAGTCCTACGAAAAACTCCAGGGCGAACTGGCGAACTTTTCGCCGGAACTGGCCAGGAAAAATCGCGTCATTATTGCGAACAAGCTCGATATTCCCGGAACGGGCGAGCGATTTGAACTGCTGAAAGCCCGGCATCCCGACCTGACAATTTTCGGAATTTCGATACACAACCGCTGGGGACTCGATGCCGTACGCGATGCGTTTATCTCTATGGTAAACGCCGCCGATGTGCAGCCCGTGCAGGATTCTCCGGGCTCCGGGCTGTTTCAGGCTACCGGGCCGTTCTTGGCTTCGGAACAGTCTTCTGCGCCTGACGATTTCATGAAGGCAGATCTTGAAGATGTTCCGTACGTTCAACCGGAGGAAGGCGATTACGGGGCGACAGTGAGCCTGAACCGAAAGCGAAAAGGTCGGCGCAAGTGAAAATTGCGGTTTTCGGGGGATCGTTCGATCCGGTACACATCGGTCATCTGGCCCTTGCCGACGCCGTACGCACAGAACTTGGCTATGATTTGGTACTCTTTGTACCGGCATATATTTCGCCGCATAAAGCAGACGAAAAACCGCTCCCGGCTTCCATACGTCTGGATATGCTTTCACGGGCACTGGAAGGCAGTTCCGGTTTTGCTGTTGAACCCTGCGAGCTTGAGCGGGGCGGCGTTTCCTATACGATAGATACGCTTAACACTGTCCGAAAGAAATTTGAATCTGTCCTGGAGGGAAAACCGGGGCTGGTGATCGGAGCAGACTTGATTCCAGGGTTTTCACGCTGGAAGAATCCTGATGCGATTGCCGAAACCGCAGATATTATACTTGCGTCGCGTCCTGTGGCTCCTGTACCGGCAGGCGGGAAACTCGGCACTCCGGCGCTCTCCGGATCGTGTGTTCACGGGTGCGGGTTCTTTTGGCCGCACACGCATCTGTCCAATACTGAACTTTCGATATCGTCCACGGCGATACGCGAAGCGATCCGCAACGGGGGCAGCTGGCGTTATCTTGTATCCGATCCCGTATATCGGTATATTACAGCTTGCAGTGTCTATGAATGACGAACAAATTGAAGAAGCAATAGCACGCATCGATTTGTACTGTTCGGCAGTGTTGTCCGCTTCGCGCTATGAACATTCTGTCCGGGTTGCGGTTATGGCTCAGGAATTATGCGTACAGTTCGGTTTACCTCCGCGCTGCGGGTATCTGGCGGGTATTGCGCATGATATGTGCAAGTCGGGAAAAGAGCGCTGGCTTTTGGCGTTGGCGTCACGGGATGATGCGCCGATCAGCCGGATCGAGAATGAAAAACCGTCGTTATTGCACGGGAGAGCAGCCGCCATTTTGCTTGCCGGCGAGTATGGGGTATCGGACTTGTCCATTCTTGAAGCTGTTAAAAATCATACTTTTGGCGCTCCGGGGATGGATGCACTGGGCAAGGTTGTTTTTGTTTCCGACAAGGTTGAACCGGGCAGAAGCGGTATCAATCCCGGCTTTCGTGAAAAAGTGTTTGCATCGGATTTGGATGCGATGGCCCGGCTGGTTATTGAAGATAATATTGCCTATCTGAAAGCAAAAGGGAAAGAAGTGGCTTCGATGACTCTTTTGACGCTTGAAACTCTTAAACAAGGAGCACGCTGTGAAATCCATCAGGCTTGATCGCAGTATTCTGTTTCTTTTGATTATTTTTACCGTCCTGCTTGTGACGGGAGCTGTTTTGATTTTCTCCATGAAAACCGATCCGCTTCAGGAATCGCTTTCGCAGGACAGTCTGCTGAAGGTGCTTGTTGTTATCGAGCACGAGAAAATGCCGGTATCGTCGCACATTCTGGCCTATTATCCCGGGAGTAACCGTGCGGCAATGTTCGATATTCCCGGCGAGACTGGTTTGATTCTTAAAAGTCTGGGACGCGTTGACCGGATTGATGCTGTGTTCGCAGAAAAAGGAATCCGCAATTATAAAACGGAAATTGAAGGGATTACCGGTATATCCGTTCCCTTTTATCTGACGGCGACCTTGGACAATTTTGCGCGCTTGACCGATCTGGTAGGCGGTCTTGAGGTTTTTATCCCGACTCCTGTAGATACAGTGTCCGGAAGCGAACGCGTTCTTTTGCCTTCCGGCGCAGTGACGCTTGATGGCGATAAAGTTATTTCGTACATGACGTATACCGATTCGCTGGATCAGGAGGGTGAAAGTGCCGCCAGGAAGCAGCGTGCTGTGCTCGCTTTTTTCAAGAAACTGAACGATAATTCGTCGAAAGTTTTTTCTGACCGCATTTTTCCGGTGTTGTCTTCCTGCCTCGAATCGAATGTGCCGGAAAAATCGAAGAAGGATTTGCTTGCAGAACTGTCCAGGATCGACGCAGAGCGCCTGGTTCCTCAGCGCGTAACCGGTTCTCTGCGCGAGGTTGACGGCAAGGAGTTGCTGTTTCCGTTCTACGATGGGCAGCTTTTGAAGGATATTGTCCGTCAGACTCTTGGTGGTCTTGCTTCAGAGGTTGCAGGGGCGCAGGAGCGGATTTACGCGCTTGAATTTCTGAACGGTACGCGAAAGCAGGGGCTTGCCAGAAAAACTTCGGAATTGTATCAGAGCTTTGGCTATGATGTGATCGCTGTCAGAAATGCCGATACGGCGGAATATGAAGAAACTGTATTGATCGACCGGATAGGAAACGATGCGGTGTCAAAGTCAATCGCGCAGGTAATTCAATGCGAAAATATACAGACTGCAAGTCTGGAATCCTTCGAGGGCCAGGATCCAGGCAGCTTTGGAACCGAAGCTTCGGTTGATTTTACTATTATCCTTGGCAAGGATTTCGACGGCAGGTATGTACGATAGGGGTTATATGGAAACAAACACGAAAATGGCTGATGCCGCTGTGGCGATCGGCAGATTGTTGCGCGAAGGGAAAGCTTCGGATGTAGTTGTTCTGGACATTACCGGAAAAAATTCCTTTGCGGATTTTTTTGTGATCGCTACCGCTGCAAGCGCGACGCAGTCGCAGGGCTTGCAGAAGCAGGTTTTGGGGGCACTAAAGGATCTTGGGCTTGAAGTGCGTCCTGCGCGCAGGAAACTGCCCGATGGTGATGATTGGGTGCTGATCGATCTGGGGGATGTGATTGTACATCTGATGTCCGAAACAGCCCGTTCTTTTTATGATCTTGAAAAACTGTGGTTCGGCGCGCCGAATCTTGTTGTCTGATGCAGAACGAGCGCGCGGGGTAGTGCGCGCACGGGTAGGCTGAGCGCGCGGGTTGGCTGAACGCGCGGGTAGGCTGAGCGCGCGGGTTGGCTGAACGCGCGGGGTAGTGCGCGCGCGGGTTAGTGCGCGCGCGGGGTAGTGCGCGCGCTGGAAGTTAAAAAAAACGCCTGTCCGGAATCGCGGAACAGGCGTTTTTCTACGCATGAAATCAGGGTTTTGTGCGCTCATTCGTCGAAATCATCGTACTCCAGATCGTCGTCTTCATAATCGAAGTCTTCATCTTCGTCGCTGAAATCGCCTTCGTCGTCAAAATCGTCGAAATCATCGTCCACATCGCTGTCGTCGTCAAACACGTCGTCTTCCTCGTAATCATCGAAACCGTCTTCCGAATCATCTTCGAAATCGTCGTCCTCGTAATCGTCGTAGGCATCTTCAAAAGCCCAAGATCTGGAGTACGTGTCTTGTTCTAGGTCAGTGTCTGTAAACATTCGCTCAGTTCCGTCCGTTTCCCTCTGAATTATATGTGGGGGGTTTGATTGTGTAGTTCCCTTGAAACATAATTGAGACAGTTATTCTCTGTCAACTATCCTGACGAAGTTTTTTCCAGTTTGATGCGTTCTTGCTGCTTTCCGGATGAAAAGGCGTATAAAAAGCACCTCCCTTTGACAAAGTGGCGATTATTTGTATAATACAGTTCCTTTATGAAGCGCACTGTTACAGCCGAGGCGCCTTGCAAACTGAATCTTCATTTGAGGGTGCGGGAACGCCGGAATGACGGATATCATTCGATTGAGAGTATCTTTCAACAGATATCTCTTTCCGATACCCTGACTGTTTCGCTGGATGGCAATCGGGGGGGCTGTTCCGTTGTCTGCCCGGGATTTGATCTTCCGGAAGTCAATACTGTTTCAAAGGCTGTTGAGCAGTTTCGGATCGCGACCGGTATAACTGACGGGATTGCCATCCGGCTGGACAAGCGCATTCCTGCAGGAGCCGGTCTGGGCGGAGGCTCTACAGACGCTGCCTGCGTGCTCCGTTGTCTTGACGAGCTTTTTTCTGCAGGATTGGGTGCGAGTGCGCTTTTGTCTATGGCCGAAAAAATCGGCAGCGATGTGCCGTTTTTTTTGACTGGCGGCGCCGCGATTGTTGAAGGACGGGGGGAGGTTATAACCCCAATCCAGTCCAGAACAGATCTCTTCGGAGTGCTGGTCTGGCCCGATATACATAGTTCTACCGTCGAAGCGTATCGGCTGGTGGATGAATGGATAGAGCAAGGAGGCGAACAGGATGTCGACTGGCCGGATGTACGGTCTCTCCAGTCGGTTTATGAAAGCTCTCCGCGTATCTGGAATTTCCGGAACAGTTTCGAGGTGCCGGTTGGCCGTCGGTATCCGGAAATATGTTCTTTAATTGACCGGTTTAAGGTTTCCGGAGCGTCCTTCGCTGCGATGACAGGTTCAGGATCAACTGTCTTCGGACTGTATGACGATCCGGTTCAGGCCGATCTTGCACAGGAGCTTTTTTCTGCCGGGCCTGGTTGTTGTTTGAATTTTCTTTTGCTTGCGTCCCCGACAATGCAGTAGTACAATTATGGCAGGTTTTTGTGCCTGGTGTTTCTGCTGCAAAGGAGAATGAAAGTATGGAAATTACTGATATCCGTATCAGGAAAGTAACAACGGAAGGCAAGCTGAAAGCGTATGTGACCGTGACATTTGACAACTGCTTCGTGATCCACAACGTCAAGATCATCGAAGGGAAAACCGGAATGTTTATCGCAATGCCAAGCCGGAAGATACGCACCGGCGAGTACAAGGATGTGGCCCATCCGATCTGTCCTGATTTCCGTACGAAACTTCAGGATCGCGTTCTTGCCGAATTCGAGGCAGGAAATATTGAGGAATCAGTCGCTGCTGATCCCGCGGATTTGCATGAATAGGAGTTCAGTCCGGTAAACGGATTGTTCTCTCTGCCTGGTCCCGGAAGCAGTCAGCGTCTAGATACAGCTTTTTGGGACGTCGTCAAGCGGTAAGACAACGGGTTTTGATCCCGTCATTCCGCAGGTTCGAATCCTGCCGTCCCAGCAACGGACAGTTCTTGCAGACCAGTTGTGCAGGAACTGTTTTGTATTTACATGCGACGTTCAGACCGCCGGTTTATTCTGGGTGGAAGGGGCGCGCAATGAAAGGAGTTCCACAATGGAGCAAAGAACACTCTCTGCAAAGCTTCGCACAGCCACAGGCAAGGGCGTGGCAAAAGCACTGCGAAAGGCAGCACGCCTTCCCGCAGTAATGAATGACGGTACCGGAAAGGCGGTCCTTCTCGATATCGATGCGAAGGAATTCAACAAGCTTTTCCAGTCGATTACCGAAAGTACTCTGGTCAGCGTAATGGTTGACGGAACCGAACATGTTTCATTCGTAAAGGATGTACAGTACGATATTATTTCCGATACTATCCGTCATGTAGATTTTTATCAGGTTGAACCCGGCAAGGTTCTCCGGACTAAAATCCGCATCAAGATTACCGGATCTCCCGAAGGCGTGCGTCTTGGCGGCGTTCTTGAGTACGGAATCAACGAAATCGATGTTGAGTGCCTTCCCAAAAACCTGCCCGAGCGCGTAGTTCTTGATGTCAGCGATCTCCAGCTGAATCATTCCCTCCACGTTCGTGATCTCAAGCTTCCCGAGGGCGTCAAGGTGCACACCGATGGTGAAATATCGGTAGTAACCCTGAAGTACACAAAGAACGACATTCCTGCAGCAGCTGAAACTGCAGCACCCGCTCCGGCTGCCGCAAAGTAATCCTTCCGCTTTCTTCGGTTGGATAAGCAAGGCCGTTTCCGCATCGCTGCGGAGACGGCTTTTTTTTTGGTCTGATGATGGAGTACACTGGTCGCATGGTATCACTTCCAGAGGATTCGGTTTCCGCGAAAATCCGGGATTTTTTTCTCGAGACTGAACAGTCACCCCGGCGAATTCTCGCCGCCGTGTCTGGCGGGGCAGATTCTGTATGTCTGCTTGCGATTCTTCATATCCTCTCGTCTCAGCTCGACTACGAGCTGCATGCGGTAACCGTGGACCACCGCATGCGTCCTAAACAGGAAAGCGCCGGAGATGCTTCATTCGTCATGGAACAGTGCGCGTCTCTGGTTCCCCCTGTTCCCTGCACGCTCGTTGAGCTTCCCGAGGGCGAAGTGTCCCGTACGGCCGAAGAGCGTGGCAAGGGACTGGAAGAAGCCGCCAGACACCTGCGGTACGCCGCCTTCGAGAGAACGGCAGATGCCCTGGACTGCACCTGCATCTGCACCGCGCATACCCGCAACGACCAGCTGGAGACGGTTCTGATGCGGTTTCTGCAGGGCGGAGGAACCGCACCCCTGTCCGGCATCGCCGTGTCGCGCGGACGGTATCTGCGCCCCCTTCTCGACGTCGACCGCGGGGAGATCGAAGACTGGCTTCCTTCCAGAAATATCGGATGGCGCGAGGATGCTTCGAATTCGGACGAGTCGTACCTCCGCAACCGTATACGGCACACGCTGGTACCCTGCCTTGACAGCAATTTTCCCGGATGGCGGACGGCGGTGCTTGGAACGGCCGAAAAAGCGGCCCGCGACGAGGAGGCAATCCGGTCGCTTCCGGTGCCAACCTGGGAGCACAGGGGAGAAGCGCAAAGCGCCGCTCTTTCCTGCCCGTCGACGGCCTTTTCAGCCTTGCACCCCGCGCTCCGGCTCCGGATGCTGCAGGACGGTCTTTCGCTGCTTTCGATCGGCGAACGCATTCCATATAGATACCTCCGTCTGCTTGCGGATTCCACCGGAAAACGCCGTCTTGCCTCCGCCGGCATGGTATTCTCCGACGACGGCGAAACTGTTGTCTGGAAAGCGGATATTGTACATCGCAGTAAAACCGGCTATCTTGTATCGGTATGCGCTCCCGGCCGGTACGAACTGCCGGACGGATGCGTAACCGTGTCGGCTGAAGGCCGCGGCATCCGTGTCGGCAGTCTCGATGCGGTATTGTATCCGCCGCTGCTTCTGCGGTCGCGGGCTGCAGGCGACTGCGTTTCAACGGGCCCGTCGGCGCGTGCGTCCGGGCGCACTGCCGAGAATGCGGTTGAAGACGTATCCGTTGAGCACTCAGCTGCAGCATACGGCGCTCATGCACTCACGGTAAAGAAATTATTTTCAAAATGGGGTGTTTCCGCGAAACATCGCGATCTTGTGCCGATAATAGAAAGCAACGGCGCCATACTGGCAATTTACGGGAGCCTTTTCGGATATCCCGACTGGATCAATGAGGAATTTCATGGCTAACAATGACTCTGACAAGAAGGAACACTCCCGACCGATAAAACCGGGAGAAAAGAAATTCAGTTTTGCATTCGTACTTGCAGGCCTTGTTGTCCTGCTCGTCCTGTTTGTTCTGCAGCCCGGAACGAATTCTGCCAATGAAATGTCCTATACCGAGTTTCTTGCCCGGGTCGGCCAGAACCAGGTCGATTCGATCCGCATAACCGGCAATTCCAAAATTCAGGGCGTGTTGAGAGACGTCAGGACCACAGACGGCCTTTTTTATACCTGGATTCCGTTCCAGGATCCGGCTCTGCCGGCTCTGCTTTCAGAGCACGGCGTCAGGGTGACAGGCGGGCCTGAAACCGTATCCATCTGGTATTACGTGCTCCAGTTCGCTCCGACGTTGCTGATTATTGTGTTCTTTTTTTTCATGATGCGTCAGAGTCAGGGACAGGGCAACCGGGCTTTCCAGTTTGGCAAAGTTCGTGCGCACCGGTACGAGGGCGCAAAGAAAATCACCTTTGCCGATGTTGCCGGACAGGAAGAAGCAAAGCATGAATTGCAGGAAGTCGTCGAATTTCTGAAAAACCCCCAGAAATTTGTCAAAATGGGCGCACGAATTCCCAAGGGAGTCCTTCTTGTGGGTATGCCGGGCACCGGTAAAACCATGCTTGCGCGTGCCGTAGCCGGCGAAGCCGACGTCGCCTATTTTTCCATTTCCGGAAGCGATTTTGTCGAAATGTTCGTCGGCGTCGGAGCAAGCCGCGTCCGCGATCTGTTCGAACAGGGACGCAAGAGCGCGCCCTGCATCATTTTTATCGACGAGCTCGACGCTGTCGGGCGTACCCGCGGCGCCGGCTACGGCGGCGGCCACGACGAGCGCGAACAGACACTCAACCAGATGCTCGTTGAAATGGACGGCTTCGAGACGAAAGACGGCGTTATCATTCTTGCGGCGACGAACCGCCCCGACGTCCTCGATCCTGCGCTCCTCAGGCCCGGCCGCTTCGACCGGCAGGTAGTCGTGGCGATGCCCGACATCAAGGAACGCGAGGCGATTCTCCGCATCCATGCGCAGAAAATTCCGCTCGACGAGAGTGTCGATCTACAGCATTTTGCCCGCGCAACGAGCGGCATGAGCGGTGCCGACCTTGCGAATCTTGTCAATGAAGCAGCCCTGTTTGCAGCCCGCAAGGACCGCCAGAAAGTGGAGAGCGGAGATTTCGAGGAAGCACGCGACAAGCTGCTGATGGGCATTGCCCGCCATTCGATGGTTATGCCCGAGAAAGACCGCCGCATGACTGCTGTCCATGAATCCGGCCATGCGCTTTTGCACTACTATCTTAAAAACGCCGACCCGCTCCATAAAGTAACCATTGTGCCCCGCGGACAGGCTCTCGGCCTTGCGGTGTCGCTTCCCGAAACCGATTCCTATTCGCGCACCAAGGGCTGGCTTTCCGACCGGATATGCATCTGCTACGGCGGTTTCGTTGCCGAAACACTGGTGTACGGCGAGACGACGACCGGCACCCGAGCCGATCTTCAGACTGCGACCGACATTGCCCGCCGTATGGTTTGCGAGTTTGGCATGTCGCCCGAAATCGGCCCCGTTGCCTGGGGGCAGGAAGACGAGCCTGTATTCATCGGAAAGGAAATTGCCCGGAAAAAAGACTTTTCGGAGGAAACCGCACGGACAATCGATGCAGCGGTGAAATCGATACTCGACCAGAGTCGCGCTCTCGCCGAGTCCGTTATTCGATCTCACCGCGAAGAGCTTGACCGTCTTTCCGAAGAGTTGCTTCTTCGTGAAACGCTCGAGGACTCCGAAGTGCGCAAGCTGCTCGGTCTGCCCGAGAAAAACGGAGGAGCTGCTGAATGAACCGAAGGCCTGGAATACTTGCGGACAGGAAAGTCGCATGTTGGGCGCTGTTCGCTCTGTGTACCGGAATTATGTGCGGGGCGGTAACTGCTTCCGAACAGGTACAGTCGGTCAACGCCGCTGCTGCGGTTGCCGCTCTGGAACGCGCTTCGTCGCTGGCCGGAGCAGGCGAGTGGGAACAGGCTTCCTTTGAAGCACAGTTAGGCGCTTCTTACGATCCGACCCTTGCCGATTTTCCGTATATCGAGGCGTTGACCTCCGCCGCTTCCGGGAAACCCCGCGCTGAAACTATTGCACGCCTTGAACAGGCTCTTTCCCGCGGACTCAAATGGCGTGTCTACGAGCGGACCGAAGCGGTGCTTCTGTGCGCCCGTATGTATGCCGAAACCCTTCGCTATGCAGACTCGCTGGCTCTTCTGGCGTCGCTCGGAAAGTATCCTTCGGCAGATGCAGACTTTATCAGGGCCTGGTGTCTGTACGGACAGAAGAAAAATGGCGAAGCCCGGGAAATTATCGCATCGGCGCTTGACCGGTGGCCGTTCGACAGCAGATTTCCCCGCTTGTTCCTTGAGCGTTCGGCTTCTGCTGCCGCCGACGAACGGGGCGTATCGATCGCTCATACGATTTTGTCCCGGCTGTATGTCTGGGAAAACGAGGATCGGTCGCTGTTGCTTCTGGCTGTGCCGTTTGAATCAGATCCTTCTGTGAGGGATCGGAATATCCGTACCTGGCGGAGCATGGGATCTTCAGATTCGGTGCATTCCAAGGATTCCGATCTCGCTCCGAAAGCTGCCGCTCTTGCGCTCGAGTACGGAATTATCGGCGAGCTGGACGCAGTCACAGAGGTGTTCGGTTCGGCTGATTCGATACTCGATCTGGATGCCGTCGGCACTCTGTTCTCGCTGGTTGCCACCGATGAGGCCAGAATCCTGTTGTTTTCGCGGTTGGGCGGTTTTTCGGGTGCGGTGTTTTCAGATCGGAACAATGACGGCATTTCGGATTCTCTCTTGCAGTATGCGCACGGTCGTCCCGAGTTGGCCGTTTTCGATACGAATCAGGACGGTGTGGAAGATTACCGTGTGGAATGCGATCTTGGCGCTCCACGCACTGTTTTTATGCACAGTGGTACGACAGAAGTCCGGTACAGTGTGTATCCCTCTGTCCGGAGCGTTCGTTCGGGAAGCCGCGAATATACCCTCAAGCCCGAATCGCTGTACTGGGCTCCTGTAGAATGGGTGCCGCTCTATACCGGACCTGATTCGCAGCCCTTTTTTGAAGTTGTGCTGACCGAAACTGAGCCGGTTCTGTCCGAACGGCTCCTTATACAGAATGCATCGTTTTATACCGAGCCTGATCCGGACAATTCTGCCGGAATTGTCCGGTTTGTTCTGGACTCCGGAATTCCGGTGTCGGCAGAAGCCCGGGAACAGGGAGCTGTGTACCGGCATACGACGTATCTTGACGGCTATCCGTCGGTTTCAAAGCTGGACCGGGACGGCGACGGTCGGTTCGAAACGGTTGTGTATTACAGCAGGAACAGTTCGGCACGCACTGTCTTGGTGGATGCCAACGGAAACCGTACTGCGGAATACCGGGAAACGATAGCGGTCGATGGCTCTCTTTTGGTGGAATGGGACAGTGATGAAGATGGCCGAGCGGAAGTGTCCTGGAAGGAAGGACCGGGGACTGCGGGTGTGCTTTCCTGGGTGCATCCGGTGAGCGGACAGATTGTATCTGTCGATACCGACAACGGATTCCCCCGTTCCGTACGGTATTCCGGAAAAAAAACCGACGTGCTGAAAGATCCGTTTACGGATATCTGGTGGGTCGGAAAAATTCCTTCTGCAGTCCGTTCTCTTTCCGCGGAGATTGAAGCTTTTTTTAACCGTTCCGGGTCTTCGGTTGTTTCCGGTATAATCGCTTCCGGTTCTGGCCGCGTGTTTGCCGTCAGATCCGGAGGACTTATATATGCGGAGCTGCTTGATGAGTAACTGTCAGCGTAGATTCTTCCGTCTGCTTGTATCAGCGTGCGCTGGTATTCTTGCGGTATTGTACGCATCCTGCGCGACTGCAGGCGACCCTCCCCGGATCGACTATTCGGATGAAAAGAGCATCCTCTACGAGATTGAGACTGCGAGCAAAACGCTGAACACCGACCCCCTTGAGGGTTTAGTGCGTTCACGGGCGCTACTGGACAATACAAACGGATTTCCAGAGGTTCAAAATCTGTTTAATCAGGCCTCTGAACGGAGCAGGGCTGAATTTGACATCGCAGTTGCTGCAGGCCGCTGGTCCGACGCTCTGGTGCTATTCCGCTCCCTGAAAGCGCTCGGTATCGCTCCTCTTGAATGGTCGGAAGCATTGCTTCTGGAAAACCGTTTGCTTGCCTGGAAGAATGAAGGCAACCTGACGCTTGCACATCTGGATGAACCGGTACAGTCGACTCCGGAGGACGAAGCGCCCCCCTCTGTGATTGTTTCAAATATGATCAAGGGAACCGTTACGGTTTGGGTTGACAAGGGTTTGAGAATCGAGAACGGGGTAGGGTATGCCGACCGCGTGATCGGTTCCGGTTTTTTTATTGACCACCGGGGCTATCTGATAACCAACTATCATGTTATCGAAAGCGAGGTGAATCCCGAGTATGAAGGATATTCCCGCCTGTTCATCAAGACGGGCGACGATCCTGATGCGCGTATTCCTGCACGGGTTATTGGCTGGGATCCGGTTCTCGATATCGCACTTTTAAAAACCGAGATCAAGCCGCAGGCGGTATTTTCGTTGGGCACTTCCGAAGATCTGAAAATCGGCAACCGAATATACGCAATCGGGTCTCCTGCCGGGCTGGAGCAGACGCTTACCTCCGGCATTGTATCCGCGCAAAAACGGCGTCTTCTTTCACTGGGGAATGTTCTCCAGATCGATGCACCGATCAATCATGGCAATTCGGGAGGTCCGATTGTTGACGAGGCTGGCCGCGTGCAGGCAGTCGTTTTTGCAGGTATTGAACCCTACGAAGGTCTCAATTTTGCAATACCAGTTGAATTTCTGCGTATTATCCTCCCTGCGCTGTATGCCGGCGGAAAGGTAACGCATCCATGGACCGGCAGTTTTGGAAAAACCGCACAGCTTGCAGGATCAACAGCAGCGATGGGCGTTTCGGTAGTGTACACCCTGACGAACGGGCCTCTTTCTGTTGCCGGGATGCCGGCCGGAACTGTTGTAACTTCTGTAAACGGAGTCCGCGTACGCACGCTCGAGGAGCTTCAGGGGGTCCTGATTCGGGAACGCCCGGGCACTATCATAAAAATAGCCGGTATTCCGCCGGAACTGCTGGACGAATCCCGTTTTGATTCGTTTACCGAAACAGAATGGTACATCCGATTGTCTCAGCGACCAGAGCTGCCCGGGAAGAAGATTTTTACAACCGATGTTGAAAGCCGTGCGCTGCTTCCCGTCTTCGGACTCGATGTGGAACGGGTTGGAGCGACCAAAAAATATCTGGTACGTTCTGTCGTCAGAGGGAGCATAGCAGACGAATCAGGGTTTTCCGAGCAGGATGTCGTGGAAATAAGAGAAGTGCTATTCGACGACGAAAACAAGGCTGTCTCGATTCAGTTGTATACTAAACGCCGAAAAAGCGGATATCTTGATGCGTTTATCGGTTTGGCCGCATCTCTGGACAGTCCCTCATATTTCTAATATCATTCGACCATGACCGATCCTCAATACATACGAAATTTTTGCATTGTTGCCCATATAGATCATGGGAAATCTACTCTTGCAGACCGGTTAATCGAGAAGGCGAAAGTCGTCGATTCCCGTTTTTATCACGCCCAGATGACCGACAATATGGATATCGAGCGCGAGCGTGGAATCACCATAAAGAGCCAGGCTGTTACCATTCCATATACTGCCAAAAACGGAAAGCAGTATTTGCTCAATTTCGTCGATACTCCGGGACATGTCGACTTCACGTACGAAGTATCAAGGGCAATCGCTTCCTGCGAAGGCGCCCTGCTGTTGGTTGATGCCTCACAGGGTGTGGAGTCCCAGACCTTGTCCAATATGTATCTTGCCCTCGAGCACAATCTGGAGATCCTGCCGGTCATCAATAAAATTGACCTTCCGGCCGCCGATGTGGAATCTGCAAAACAGCAGATTGACCACGATTTGGGCCTTGATTCTTCTATCGCAGTTCCTGTTTCCGCAAAACTGGGTACGGGCGTTGACGAACTGTTCGAAGCTATTGTCGAACGGGTTCCTCCCCCTGTCGGACTTGCCTCTGATCCGTTGCAGGCGCTTATATTCGATTGCCATTATGATTCCTACCGCGGCGTAATTATTCATATCCGTGTTTTCTCCGGAACAATAAAGGCCGGTCAGGTTATCCGGTTCATGAACAATAAATCGGAGTATAAGGTTGAAGAAACCGGTATTTTCATACTGAAGCTGGTCCCTTCTCCAGAGTTGGCCGCTGGCGATGTCGGGTACATTATTGCCGGAATCAAGACAATAGCGGATGTCGGCGTCGGCGACACGATTACTTCTGCCGAGCGTCCCTGCGCCAATGCTCTTCCCGGTTTCAAAGAAGTCAAGCCGGTTGTATTTTCTTCCATTTACCCCATGGATACGAACGATTATGAAGAACTGAAACAGGCGCTTGATAAACTTAAACTGAATGATGCGAGCCTCAGCTGGGAAAAAGACTCTTCGATTGCGCTTGGTCATGGATTTCGCTGCGGATTTTTGGGCTTGTTGCATCTTGAAGTTGTACAGGAACGCCTCGAACGCGAATTCGATCAATCTGTCATTTTTACCGCCCCATCCGTACAGTACAAGATTCTACTGCGCAGCGGAGAAGAAATACTGTGCGACAATCCTGCCGACTATCCAGACGAAGGAAAGATCGAAAGTGCGGAAGAGCCGTATATCAAGGCGAGTATCATAACCCCGACAACCTATCTGGGGAATATTATGTCCCTGTGCGTGGAAAAACGGGGAGTGCAGACGAATATGCAGTATTTGGACCAGAAGCGCGTTGAAATCTGGTATGAAATGCCTTTGGCGGAAGTCCTCTTTGATTTTTATGACCGTCTCAAGAGTGTCAGCCGCGGGTATGCGTCGTTCGACTACGAAGTGATTGGTTTTCGGTCCACAGATCTGGTCAAGATTGATATTCTTATAAACGGAAAATCTGTAGATGCGTTGTCCCAGCTCTGTTTTAGGGGAAATTCGTACGACAAGGCTCGCCATATTTGCGAACAGCTCAAGGAAGAAATTTCGCGGGAGCAGTTCAAGATTGCGATACAGGGAGCAATCGGCGGGCAGATTATTGCCCGGGAAACCGTCAATGCGCTGCGAAAAGACGTTCTGGCAAAGTGTTACGGCGGCGATATTACCCGAAAGCGCAAGCTGCTTGAAAAACAGAAAGAGGGTAAAAAACGCATGAAAATGGTTGGCGATGTCGAACTTCCGCAGTCTGCCTTCCTTGCGGTGCTGAAAACAAAAGAAAGCTGATTCGCCTGCGATTTCCGGACCGGATACGGTCGAACAGAGTGAAAGTCAGACAGATTATAGGGTGACCGACTGCAGATCGGTCAATGCATTCCGTATTGTCTTGACGAATACGTCAATTTCTATCCGTACGCGTTTAAGAAACGCCTGTTCGCCGGAAAAGCCCCGGTGACCGTCCGGGAAGTGCATATACAGATAGTCCATGGATTCTGCCAGATCCCGAATGCATTGCTCTTTCCGCCTGCCGAGATCCGGGGTTTCTCCGGTCAGAATGCCGCGGAGTTCAAGCAGCCTAGAAAGTTCGTTTTCCAGAAAACAGGCAATAGCCTGGCTGAACTGTTCGGTCTGAGCTGTGTCTGCCTTGGAGACCGGAAACGTTTCCGGTGCATGTGCATCGATCAGGGCGCGGAACTTATCAGCATTCAGGCAGGGAATCCCGATATCCAGACCAGTTTGCCCCAGTACATAACATTCTGAAAAATATCCTGCGCGGGCAAACTGGACGGATAATTCTGCATAGCCTGACAAAGCCGGATCTGTTTCGATCGGGGTATTTCGCATGCCGGTTCGTCCGATTTTTCCAGGCTTCACTGAAGGGCAAGCCGATGACACCGGGAAAAGCCTCGTGGAAGCACAAAAAATATCCCGAACAGGAGAAGTTCCGCGGGCATGGGAAAAGGCTTTTCCCCAACTAAAATCGAGTCCCGACGCAATGACCGGTACACTGTCAGCCGCAATTTTTCGTGCAAGCAAAAGAGCGGCAATCCCGACTGATCCCATTGCCGGAAGTCGTGCTGGAGCAAACGGAGTTTCAAGAAATCGGCGCGTAAACCTGGTGTCGGCAAATTCGGTGAAGAACAAATATACCGGGCCGGATAAAACTGAAAAAGCACCTTTTCTTGCTGTCATATCGGCGAACACGGGAATACCGGAACAGGTTGCGCCGATAAATGAATGTTCGATCCAGAGTTGCGATTCCAAAATTACGATCGCATCGGGCTTCAAACTGTGGTCCAGAAGCAAGGGCAGGGCTGTATCGACTGCGAGGAGATACAGCTTTTCGCGGTATTCGTGTATAAATGGCAGTGCGTTTTCCGCAGACGGACCAGCGCCGAGCACCATGACCGGACGATTGACTGAACCGTACGGCAGTTTCAGAGAATTGCATAACAAGGGAGTATTCCTGAATACATTGCGCGTGTAGTTTCTGCCGAGCTTTATCAGGGTTATCCGGTTTTTCCAGTAACACGAGATCCAGTTGTCCAATACAGATACTGTTGAGTCGTATACATCCGCGTGTAATGCCGAGCCTCCGGACATATCGATTCTGAGACAGCGTCTAAATGGTGCTTGAGATAATTTTGCCGCTTCCTGCAGTACAAGGTTCGCTGAGGAGGTTCTGATATATCGAAACCGGGGGTTTTGGAGTATTGATGGCTGAATGTGGGACACAGAAAATTTCATGAGTTCTTCATCGGCTTCGAGTCCAAGAATAACGGATTTTTCGGGAAGCTTGTCGAGTAGCAGGTCTAAACCGTAGCCAAGAAGAGGAGAAATACACAAAACAAGCGTTTCGGGAAGTATTTTGGCAGATGAAGCAGTAGCGACAGGGTGTTTTTGCGGATCATACCGCGAATACAGGAAGCGTTTCCTGTATTCGACCGTATATCCCCGGGCTGTGTTGAATAGAATCGGCAACCCGGAGTTCACGTCAGTTTAAAAAATATTTGAGGTAGGTTTGCATAAAGTTATCTTCCAGCTTGTCGCTTTCGAGGAAAGCGGAAGAAAGAGCGTCCTGCGACCAGGAATTAGCATAGTAGTTGTAGAACAGCGGCATCATTTCGAGTGTCTGCTGATCAGCTGCTTTTTCTTCGAGCAGCTGGAGAACAATAACGTATGATCCGACAAGCAGCGGATCGGAGACCGCGCCGGGTTCAAGTGAAAAAGCGGCGGTAAAGAAATTTTCGCTGTTGACTGCGCCGGATAGCTCGGTATTTGTCTCCACCGGTACAGGACTCAGGATGTCGGAATTTCCATAGTTGACGGCAAAGGAAGCCGTCGTTTTTTTCTCCAGCCGGTTTGCTGAAGCGGCCGAGTCGAAACCGGAAATCCGCGCCTGTTCGGCGAATGATGCACCCTGAGCCATGTAGTAGTCCTGGATGATGCCGGCTTCGGATGTTTTCATGTAGGTTTTAACAGCGGCCAACACAGATGAATCGGAAAAATCAGGCTGGGACGCTGCTTTGTCGCAGCGCACGATGGCGAAATTATTCCCGGCCTTTACAATCGGGCTGATTGATCCCGGTTCAAGAGTTGTAATGGTTTCCAGATCGGAAGATTCTGTAAAGAGTGTCTGCAAGTCGTACGCAAAGGAACGGGTAAGAATTCCGGACGCATCGGTTCCGGATCGGTTCGAGTAGGTTGTTACAGCGTCTTCAAAGGTTATTTCGTTTTTTGCAATGCCGGAAGCAGCTTTTTTCGCTGTTGCTTCGGAATCCGTCATAATGGCCGAAAGCGCATACTTGACGAATTTCTGGCTGTTTGCTGCGCCGTATTTTACGGCTTCTGAATCGGGATAGGAATCTGTTGACAGGGCAATATAGGAAAAGCTTCGTTCCGGGCTTGCCATGGTCTTGATGAAGTCAGTCTCTTTTCCGGAAGTTTTCAAACCGAACAGGCCGGACTGTTTTCCAAAGATATCGCTGATATAACGCTGTGCCGTAAGTTCTTCCTGAAGAGTCGAACGGCGGGATGCACGTATATTTTCCGGAGTCTGTTCGAACAGGGTGCTGGAGTACTTGCCGCTTGAATCGAGGTAATAGTTTACGAGGCTTTTATTCACGAGCGTGTCGGGAATTACGTATCCGGCGGATTCAAGCTCCTGAAGTATGCCCAAGCGTACCACGGCTGAATTGAAGGCAGATTGCATAACCTGATAATACGTAAACTGATTGACTTCCTGCCCCTGATTCTGCATCTGTTCAGACAGATTCTGAATCTGGCGGACAAAGAACGTGTCCTGGGCATATTCGATAGGAGTACCGTCCCACTTGCCGAAGACCGGAGTGGTATTTCCTGAAACTCCTCCTACCGTGGGGATAAAGACAAAAGTAATTACGGAGAGAACAAGAATGAACACAGCTCCGAACCAAAGCAGATTTTTCTTTGCGGACATGACAAACTTCCTTGATAGTAGCAATTTGTTAGTACAAAAGAATACCATGCGCGATACCCTCTGTCAACGAGCGCAGAAAATGCAATTTGCATTTTTTTCAATCGAGGTGATTGACACAAATCAGTCCTTTATATATAGTAATCAACGTAACGGGGGCGTAGCGAAGCTGGTTTATCGCGCCGGCCTGTCAAGCCGGAGATCGCGGGTTCAAGCCCCGTCGCTCCCGCAAAAGCCCGTCTGATTCAGACGGGCTTTTTCTTTGCCGCCGCAGCAGGATCCGTCATAGCGGCTTATATACTGGGATCCTGTTTATATATACGCCGGTCCACAAGACCGGTATTACGGGCAGTAGCGCAGGGGTAGCGCGCTTGGTTCGGGACCAAGAGGCCGGGGGTTCAATTCCCCCCTGCCCGATAGATTAAGAGCCTTCCGTCAGGAAGGCTCTTTCGTTTTAAATTAGCTGGGGAATTGAACCGAGTATTCCGCCGAGCGTATACGACTCGCAACGAAGTTTCCAGCGGGAAAAGGCGCCAGGGATGCCCGGTTCGCTGAAAGCGAACACGTTGATGAATTTCCAACAGGCAAACGGCCCGAAGGAACGTATGCCCGGTTCGCTGAAAGCGAACACGTTGATGAATTTCCAACAGGCAAACGGCCCGAAGGGACGTATGGCGCCGAAAGGAATACAAGGCGGCCTGCAGGGGGGACACACTTTGACGCTATGCCGGATAGATACCCGAAGGCGTTGAAGAACAAAATAAAGGGCACCTCGAAAAACTCGGTTAGTTTTCCTCGGTGACTTTGTAAATCCTTACAGGATTTACATCTACATTATGGGAACACCTCTAAAAACTGAAGTTTTTAGAGGTGCCCTAAATGCGTTTGGCAGATGGTCAGAGCAGTGTGCGCAATCCTTCGCGCGAAATAACCTTGATCGATCCGCGCGACAGTTCTACAAGCTTTTTGGATTCGAAGTTCTTGAGCATTCGCGACACAACTTCGCGTGCGCTGCCGACGTATTTTGCGATCTGGTCGTGCGTTGCAGATATGAGCGCATCCGGGGATTTAGCCGATTCATCCAGCAGGAAAATGGCGAGCCGGGTATCAAAGCGCATAAAGAGCACTTGCTCAAATGCCCACATGATGTCTCCGAATTTTTCCACCGCATTTTTGTACGAAATGTTTTCCACCCAGACATTCTCGCGCACCAGCCGATCGAACAAACCGGTGTGTATTCTGATCGCCTCGGTATCTTCGTCCGCATCGATCGAAACGTCGAAATGGAGACTGTTGAGCACGCATGACGCCGAAAAGATACACAATTCTCCTGGTCCGAGGCGGTACAGGGTTACTTCGCGCCCGTCTTCGGATCGGATAAAGGCGCGGAGCGCTCCTTTTTTGAGCAGCAGAACACCGAGGCACTCGCTGTCCCTGCTGCGCAATTCTGCGCCCTTTGCGTAGGTTACGGTAGACACGGAGCTCTCGAGTGCAGATTTCTGGTCTGCTTGAAGCTTGTCCCAGAAGTCCAGATGTGTCCGAAGATAGTCGAGATCATCTTGTAAAATCATAGTCCTGGTGCTCCTGAATCGATTTTTTCAATGAAGGAAGAAAGCGCATCAATCACTGCTTCGGGATTTTCCTGATGCGGCAAATGCCCCGCTCCGGGTATTAGCAGGTCGATGCAATCTGGGCGCGCTTCGAGCAAAAGCCGGCGAGTGTCGGGGGGCAGGATTTTGTCCTGTTCTCCCCATATGAGGAGCAGGGGCAGTGTAGTGCGGGAAAAATCCCGCAGCAGTGCGCCGCGGGCTCCAGCCGCCATGAACAGGAAACTTCGGAACGACGAGCAATAGGCTCTGCATTGCGAATCGCTCATGATTCGTTCGACGACTCTCCGGGCGAGGAACGCTCGGTCGGTTTCTGCCATGGAGGCAAGATCGGCGTAGTAGGGCGTCAATGAACCGTAGGCCTGCCCGGGCTTTTTTCTCCATGCGCGGTATGCCCGTTCGCCGACTCCGGGAAGCAGGGCAAGCAGCAGTTTGCCTGACATGGCGCTGCCCGACGGGAGTCCGCCGTCAAGGAATGCAAGCCCCCGCACAAGATCGGGATGCTGGAGCGCAGTCAGCTGCCCCGCCGCTGCACCCATCGAATTGCCTGCGAGTATTGCAGGACCGGTGCTTTCCAAAACGGCACGAACGGCCGCAACGTGTTTTTCCATTGTGCTCGGCCCAGTGCATGGCGTGCGGCCGAAGCCGGGAAGATCCAGCGCAACAACCCTGCGCGAACGGGCAAGATCGGGAAAAATGTTTCGCCAGGTGTCTGCTTCGTCTCCGAGCCCGTGGATCAGCACCAGCGGAAGCCGGCCGGCGCCCGGCGAATGTGAATCGGCGCCCGGCGAGTGTGAATCGGCGGGGGATACAGGTGAACCGGCAGAATCATACGTGAAAATCCCGTCCGGCCGCATCAGCGCGAACGGAGCAAGCTCCCGGGCATAGTCCATCTAGAATTCCATCCTTGTCGAAAGGCTTACAGAAATCGAATTGTTTCCATAATACCGCGTAAACTCGGTATTGTCTTCGCCTCCGTTCCACGTTGCCGATACGGTAAAAGGAAGCGTCCCCGGAATTGCACACGCAATCGCAAGCTTTGCCTGCAAGGACGGATCGCTCAGGTTTATGGTTCCGGAAAGTGTCGGGTTAACCAGGTCCGGGAAAAATCCGTCTGAAGCGAGCGATGCCCAGGCGTACCATTTTCCCTGATACAGGGAAGCCTGACGTTCGGCAGGCAAGGACGTGAACGCAGGGAATCCTGTCCCCGAAAGATCCATTCCCGGCGAATTGAAAAAACCCTCCGCAGAAATCGAAATTTTCCTGACAGAGCCGAACGAGCGGGTGCCGCCGAGAGAGGCGAGCAGCGTAGATTCATACGAGTCGTACTCGGGCGCCCAGTCTGCTTCTCCGTAGACAGTCGCTCCGGCAAGACGGCCCGAAAAATCGGCGCCGAAACGAACCTGCGCCGTCCTTCCTCCGTAAGCAGAAAGGCCAAACTCAAACCCCGCAAAGGTTCCGTCGATCCGGACCCCTCCGTTCGTGTTGAGCACCTCGAACTGTTCGGACGTATTCGCGAACAGCGGAGAAAAATCCGCAATCGCATACAGATTTCCTCGCGCAAACGGAATATGGAGCCTAAGCGCACGTCGTCCGGTCCGCTTGTCTACGAGTGCGGCCGTATCTTCTTTTTCCTGGTTCACAAAATCCACGGGGCTCCATTTCCCCGGAGGCCCCCACCCGGTCAGCTGCGTTCCCAGCCTGAAAAACAGTTTTTTCGAAAAATCGAAACTGTAATGAATCTCGGAAAGAGTGAACACCGGCGTTTCCGGCGCAGTCAGCTGCGCAGGCGCTGAGCCTTCTCCCGTCCATGAGCGGAAAAAAGCCTGAGTGACCGACCAGGAAACATAGAGCGAACCTGAATCAGGTATACTTACTTTGGCGAAAATCTTGCCCACAGCGTCGCTTGAACCAAGCGCGCTCTTCGATTCGGGAAGGAACGTCCCGTTCGCCTGGACGGCAACAGTCCCGCCAACCAGATATTCCGTTTTCGCTTCTTCTCCGGCGGTGGGGATGCCCGCATCAAAGGAAGCGAAGAGCGCTGATTCGGCATCGAACAGCGATTCGTCAAAAAGCGCCGCTTCGCTGTCGGCGGCCGTCGTTCCGACGGCGGCCGTCTGATCGACGGCACCTGTCTGATCGACGGCGCCTGTCTGCGAAAGCGCAAACAGCGCATCTTCGTCGATAGCCGTTGCGGGAGCTGCTGTTGCGGCGAGCACGACGACCCCTGCGATCCTCGCGATCCTCATGATCCCCGCGATCCTGGCCTGGAATTTTTTTGCTGTGCGCGAAAGGCGTTTCATTGCTGGCTCCCTTACCGCGACTTTTCTTCAAGAAACGCTTTCGAGAAGGTATAGTCAGGTATCTTCGAAGTCGAGATATTCTCATTGGTCAGGAAGGTTTGCTGACCTTTTTCCAGGGCGTCGACACCGAGCAGCTTTGTAAAGATGTACTTGCCGGGTGCAACCTGCTTGTAGTCAATATAGTAGGTGGTGCGCAGCAGTATTTCGGAGGCGCTGAAGTTGTCTACTTTTACAGGAAGGCCGTCTGTCTTTCGGATATACCATTTTTGCACAGGATACGAAACGTCGAGCGTCTTGCCGTCGAAGCGGAGCACGTCGCACTCCATTTTTGCGACAATCGCAGTTCCTTCGGAATTGATCCAGTACTGTGATGAAAGATCCGACTTGCCAAATGTGTCGGTGCGGATGTCGGTCGAGCCGACGTCGTCCTTGCTGTTCCGGTACACGAACTCGCGGGTGGACGGCAGGTACAGGAACAGGTCATCCCTGTTTCGGTAATATCCCTTGCCTTTTTCGCTTTCAGGATACTCGAACAGCATGGTAAAGGTATCCGAACTGTCCCGGCGGTATATCCTGAGTCTCAAAACCCGGTCGCTTTCTCCCGTTTTTTTCTGGACGAGCGTAAAGGTGCTGGTAATGTCGAGGCCGAAAAGATTCAGTTTTTCCTCGAATGCCTTGACCAGCGAGACGGACTTGGGATCGGAGGACGACGTTTTTGGCGTCTGCGCGGAAAGCGGAAGAACGAAAACCAGCAGGACAAGAACCGGCACACACCGGAATGTACGATAGATTGCGTCGACGGATATTTTGTGTTTCATGTCTACTCTCCTTGAAATTAAAACGTATTGGTAAGCGCCTGTACTGGAGGAATGGCTCCTCCCTTTCGGGCCGGGAAAAACGAAAAAACCGCTGCGAACGC
>Ga0116149_1001436_pt1 | contig 28739 bp, 20 predicted proteins | sample AD_UKC057_MetaG_FD_89787 | JGI IMG/M metagenome (GOLD analysis project Ga0116149, IMG submission 89787) | Active sludge microbial communities of municipal wastewater-treating anaerobic digesters from USA - AD_UKC057_MetaG | ecosystem: Engineered > Bioreactor > Anaerobic > Digestate | place: USA...
AAGAAGTTCAAGTTGAATCAATTTCAACAGTGCTTCATAAAAAGCCTTTTTTCAAGACTGTTTTTTTGTTTTTGAAAACTGTCTGCTCCGAGACCCCTGTCTTTTTCTCCGTTTTTCTATTTCTGTTAACAAACGGCTGTTAACCAACGCGAATGAACGGAATCCAGATTCTGAGAGTTTGAGAGGATTTTCGGTGCTTTTCGGGGCGGAATCGAGGATGTTTTCGCAGTGCGGAGAGTTTTCTTTTTCGGTTTAAAATCATAGCGAGAGCCGGAGAGACAGAAGAAACGCCACTCAAAAGCGGAGATTTTAACAAAATATGAAAAACAGCACCCCGCACCGACCTGTTAACCAGCGGGTAAAGGTTTGTTTCGTAATATATCTGATAAAGCTCCCCGGGCCGGATTCGAACCAGCAACCTAGCGGTTAACAGCCGCTTGCTCTACCTTTGAGCTACCGAGGATTTGCGGCGTTTCTTTTCTATGGCCCGGAGCGGACGGGTCTGCTGTCCGGGCTTTTTTCAACTGTGTAATTTTATTCGGTTTATTGTGTGTGTCAAGGGGGCGGGAAGCGGGAATGTGTGTCCTAGTGTGTCTTCATATTGTTTATTAACATAGATGGCGCGCGCCGTGGATGAGTGGGGGACGCTCAGCGCGAGCGCGGTCTGATCTCCTTTAGCGGTTTGGTTCCCTCTCAAAAAAACTGGACAGTTTTGTAGAAGGAAAGCGGGGTGGCGGAATTTTGCTACGCACGGAAACGCGGCTGTGGGAGGGTAAAGGGGTTATCCCGGATTTTTCACGAGAGAAATGCGAGAAATCGAATATAGGGCGGTCTACGTCGTTGAATTCGGATTCGTCCATAGATCTGACGAACCGGGGCGATTTCATAGCGGCGAACTGCTTCGTTGCCGCCGCATATTTTTGTTCAGTAGGGGCGCTGTTTCCGCGCCCAATGACTGCGAGTATTCAGGGCGGGGCAACCTCGCCCCTACTGCAAAAACTCGTCTTGCGTTCCGCGTTTCATCCGCTCTGAACAATCGCTCCCGAATCCTAATGAAGGATTCTGGTTAAATTATCGACTCGAACTGCTGTCACATACGAAACAGTATGCTCCCTTGTTCTCGCTTGATTCGCCTCGTATCTCATGCCTTTCTTCGATTTAAACCCGCATTGGTGAACATTCGGATTATCTGTTTTTGAGTTTAATTGAGATAATTTCTGGATTTCAGTCGGGGGTCATAGAACTACTCCTTCGAAATCTCGAACTTATTCCGGGAGAGTTCGTTAATTTTTTTTACGAGTGGGGTTCTGTCGAAATAGACTTCGTTGCGGCGGATTTTTCCGGAGTCGTCGAATTGGACGAAACAGACGCCGACGCAGACGAGGGTTTCGGCTCCCACCGGGATATCCGCCCGCCATTTGTTGAGGAAACCGCCTTCCATTGGGATGCCTTCTATCTGGGTCCACACCCAATCCGGGTTCTGCGCGAGGAGTTTTGCGAAGTATTTCAGCAGGGCTTCCTTGCCCTTGACGCCGCCGGGGATGGCGGGGTCGAGATAGAGGGCGTCGTCTGAATAGAATGACGCGAGTTTTGCGGGGTCGTTGCCTGTCCATGCGGGGAGCCATCGAAAGGCGAACTCGCGGGCCTGTTCTTTCGTCATCATAGCAATATGTCTCCAATGGTCAAAGACTGAATCGGCGCGGGCCGCCGCCGCGGGCGTCCGGGCCGTTACAATTTGATTATAGCACACGCGGGGCGTGTCAGGCGCGTTGTTGCGCGGGGGGCCGGAGCGCGCTATTATTAGACGCGTTATCAGGGATTCCGGTTCTTGAATATTTATCTGGAGAGAAACCATGACAGAGGAAAAAAGCAAGCCGCTCGCGGCCCCGGTGAAACTGGCGGATTTCGTGGAGTACGCGGAAGGGTCGGTTGTCAGCCGGGAAGTCATAAAGAAGGACACTGGGAATGTGACGCTTTTCGCGTTCGACGCGGGGCAGGGGTTGAGCGAGCACACGGCTCCGTTCGACGCGATGGTTCACGTGCTGGACGGGGAGGCTGAGATATTCGTGGGAGGCGAACGGAATTTGGTGGGGAGCGGGGAGGCGATAATCATGCCCGCGAACGTGCCGCACTCGCTGAACGCGGTGTCGAGATTCAAGATGGCGCTGATAATGATAAAAGCGAAGAGTTGAGAAGCGGCGCGATGTCAGCGCGGGGGCGCCACAGGCGGAACGATATTGGCGGGCATCCCCGGCTGAGACAGCCTCCTGTATTTCTCCGCTTCGTCCAGCATCCCCAGTTCTGTGTATATTCTTTCATACATAAACATGTCGATGGTCTCTGTCGGGCCTGTCATGCTCTTTTCATCCAGCAACTTCAGCGTTTGATAGAAATGCTTTTCGCTCTCGGCGTAGTCGCCCTGCTGTTTGAGAATCAGCCCGGTGAAGAACCCGCATTCGATGTTGCGCGGATGAAGCGACGTGCATGTCCTGAAAAGTTCGAGAGCGGGCGCTATGCGTTTCTGCGACCAGAAATTCTGCGCTGTTTCCGATATAAAATCGGAGACGATGGCGCTCCCGGCGTTTCCGGCGGCGGCGGGATGTTTTCCTAGCGCGGCCAACTCCTCCATTGATATCAACTGCGGTTCGGAAGATAGTTTGAACAGGAACCCTTCCGGGTGGAACTGCATGAGTTTATACAGGCGGGAAGTCACCAGTTTTTCAATTTTATTGTAATACACGGGTCTTGCCGGGTAGTTCATAAAGAGGAGCGTCTCGTGCATTATGGAAACGAGGCCGTCCAGCAGGCGTTCCCTGACGACGCGGGATGGTTTTTGAGTGGACGGCGCGATGCCGGCTAGTTGTTCAAGCAGGGCTTTGTAGTGAACTTCCGAGGGGATGATTTCCTGCCCGGCGGCAAGGAGCCGTATCGATTTTCTGTAAGGCTCATTGATGATGAATGGCGGGCGAACTACCACGATGTCGGGCCTGAGGTTGCGCGCGCCCTGAAAGTATTCGAGAGAAAAGAGCGGGTCGGGTTTGTGGTCGATGATGAGGACGGCGTCGCGTCTGGCGGTTTTGAGGATGGTTTCGGCGAAAGGGGCGGAGCCGTCATGTCTCATGTCCGCCAGTCTGTTTGAATTGACGGCGAAGGGGAAGGCGGCGACGGCGGCGCACGCGGCGCAGACGGCGGCTGTTTTTAGCGCGGAGGAGCGCGGGGCGGCGAGTTTGACGAGTTCTGCGAGGCCTGCCGAGCCTGCGGCGACGAGCGCTGTGGCGACAAGGGCGAGATGGGCTTCTCTGACGTTTTCTGGCGAGGCAAGGGCGGCAATGGCGGCTATGCCGGCGGCGGCCCAAAGGCCGGGGATGGAAGCGTCGGCTCTATCCCTCCGGAGCGCAGTTCCTATAGCTCCCAGCGCGACTATGGGAGGGAAGGACGAGAAAGCGAGCCGCAGCAGCGAGCTGCCGCCGTACAGGAAGTTCGACGCCTCGACGCCTCTGAATATGAGCGGCGCGGGATTTGCGATAGGGGCGTCGTATCCGAGCCACGGGGCCAGAGGCGCATCCCAGTTTACGTAGATAGGCGGCCTGAACGCGGCAAAAATCATAGGAGAAAGAGCGGCGAGGGCCATGAAAACTGCAGCCGCGATATATGCAGGTTTTGCCGGGCCGAATCTGCCGCGAAGCGCTGTCGGGAGGGCCGCGCCAAGCGCGAGAAGCGGAAGAATCCCGTGGTGGAAAGAGCCTGCGGCGGCGGCGAAGACAAGCAGGGCCAGCGGCCGCGGGCCCGGTTCACGGGCGGCCCACATACACGCCGCAAGCGACACGGCGGCAATGAAAACCGACCACCCTCCGGCTGACATCGTTCTGAATTGAGCGGCGATTTCAGGGGAAGCGCAGAAGGCGGCGGCGGCGACTGCCCCGCCCGCGATTCCCGCGAAACCTTCACCGGCGGCCTTGTTCACCGCAGCGAAAATGAGAACAGCCGACATCGCGAAAACAATCGAAGCGGCCACTGCGGAGGCGAACGCGAAGGTGTCCATAGGGAGCGTTCCGGCCGCGCGGCCCAGAACCTGTGGAAGCGGGTAACCGAAGAATGAGATTTTACCGAGAACGGCGGAGCCAAGGCCGAACTCAGGGCCGTTTCCCCAGCCGAAGAATGACGCCGCGCGCGTAAGCGCCATCGCGTATCCCGCGATGAACGCCAGAGCGACCGCGAACCTAGAGCTTTTCATTCCGCGCAACTCCGGATCGGGTTGTTACCCGCCGCCTTTCTTTCGATAGAACTCGTTGCCTATTCCGCGATACATTATCAATCCCAGAACAGGGACAAGCAGCAAAACGAACCAGAACAGTTTGTCCATCAGCCCGAAATCTTTTCTTCTGAGGCATTCGACCAGATGGTAAATCCAGAACACCGCGAACAGCGATGTAGCGGTAACGGCAGTGATTTTCAAAACTGTTTCGAAATGCATCGCGCGCTACGAGTCTCCCATTAAGCTTCATTGTAGATTCGCGCGGCGGGCGTTGTAAAGCGGGGGCGAATGCGGGGCGGCGCCGGCTGATTGAACGCGCGAGGCGGTCGGGTGGTTTGTCATACGGCGGCGGTCTGCTAAAATGAACGCGTGAACTATGAACCCGGCGATTAGGAAAAACAGCGGGCGGTCGATGCTTGCGGAATCACAAGACGATGACGGCCCGGCAATGAAGGAATGTCGCCGGTGTTCGCGGAAAGAGACCATTAAGTTTTTATGAAAGCGGCGATAACGGCAATAGCGGCGCTTGCGGCGGCGGCCTCATGGTTTGCGGCTCCGTGGCTTCCGGTCGCGCTCGTCCCTGCGGCGGCGCTCGCGGCGGCTCTGCTGTGGACGGTTCCGCCTCCGAGAGAAGAAGAGTTGTCCGAGTTGAAGCCCGGCGGAGCGCGTGGAAAAGCGCGAGGCGCAAGCCTCGCGGGGTCTTGGGAGGCGAGGTTCAACGGCGGGGAGTGGGTGTCCGTCCGAGTTCCGGCGGATGTGGCGACAGTCGCAAAAGGATTGCGTCCGCTAAGGAGAATAGAATACCGCCGACGGGCGGATTTTCCGGCCTTGAAACCCGGGCAGAGGCTGTTTCTGATGTGCGACGGGATGGGGGGGACGGCTGACATATACATCGACGGGGATAAGGCGGCGCGCGCGTTCGGGCTTTCTCCGGTAGAACTGGACATAACGGAGGCGGCAGGCGCAAAGACCGCCGCTGAATTGCGTATTGTCATCAAGGCTCCGCGCGTTTCCGAGAACCCCGGCGGGCGGTCAGGGATGGCTCCGCCGTTTGCGGGCGGCGTGTACGGAGATATTCGCGTTGAAGTCAGGGACAGGGCGTCGATATCTTCGATAGCCGTCCGCTCGGCGGGCGGCAAGGACATAATAGATATTGAACTTGAAGGAGAAACCGCGTCGCCTTCGGCGTTGGCGCACAAGGTCGAGGGCGTTTCCGGCGGAGCGGCGGCGGGCGAAGTCATTATCCCGCCGTTCAGCGGGGCGACGACAGCGAGCGTCAAGCTTGAGGGCGGCTCTCTGCCAAGGTGGACTCCGGAGTCGCCAGTCCTTTGCAGGGTGTCCGCGACGCTGATCTGTGAAGACATCAGACACACGGCGACGGTTGAGACGGCAGTTAGGGGCATCGAAGCGCGGGGCGGCCGGGTCGAATGCGATGGAGGCGAGGCGAGGCTTAGGGGAGTCATAAGGAGCGCGAACTATCCGCCGTACGGCGCGGGGGCGCCCGCGTGGGCCTGCGCGAACGACGCAAGAAGCATAAAGGAGATGGGGCTTAACGCGGTATATTGCGACGGCATGCCTCCCGGCGAGGATTTTTTATCGGCCTGCGACCGCGCGGGGTTGTGCGTGATTTCAGATTTTCCATGGGAGGCGGCGCGGAGGTCGGCCGGGGAAGAGGAAGCGAAAGCGGCGCGCAAGCGGGCGGGCAGGGCGGCGCGCTCTCATCCTTCTTTCCTCTGTTTCACAGGCGAGCCTCTCAGCGTCGAAACAGCGCGCTTCGACCTCTGGCGGGACGGAGCGGCGCGCGAGACTGTCGAGGCGTTCGGCGGCGGCCCCGGCGCGCTCGCTCTGGATTTCATAGACACGCGCTGCGGCAGGGACGACCGCAGGCTGCGGGAGATGCGCAAGACATCCGCCGACGCCTCGGCTCTCAAAGCGGCGGACAGCGCGGGAGTCTCCGTTTTCTTCGTCGGTTCTCTTTTCACTTGGGGGATAAGCCAAGGCGCGCTATCTATCAACAGACAGAAAAAATCGTCCGTCGAAGCTATAAAGGAATATTTGAGGTCGGGCGGGATGCTCGAACCGGCAAGGCCGGCCCCGCCTCCCAATCTGCCGCTCAGGGCGGTTCCGATTCTGGCTGTCGTTTTTGCTCTCGCGCTTATAGCCTATCCCGCGTCGAGGGAGTTCTTTTTTGCTTCGCCGCAAGTTTTTATGTGTTTCCACGGGCCGCTCACAGCCGCCGCGCTCGCCGCGGCGATGCTCGTCGCGTTTTCGTTTTCGGCGGCGCTTTTGACGGAGTGGAATCGGGGCTGGCTGCCGGGCGCGGCTCCTTCTCTGGGGTTCCGCGTCTTGCTCGCGCTGCAGAACAGTTTTATTTTAAGAGCCGGAGTCGCCGCGTCGGCGCAGGCGTATCTGTTTTTCGCGGGGGCGGTCGCCTTGTCGGTCGCGGAGGGCGCGCCATTCTCACAAACTGCATGGCCGGCAATGCTTTCCACGTTCTCTTGGGCTGCAGTTTTGCCGTTGCTGTTCGTTCCCATCGAACCGCTTCTCGTTGTCGCCGCGTCGGCGGCTTTGGGATTCATTTATCTGCTGTGGTTCTTCCCCGCGCCTGTCGCGGCTCTTTATATAGTTATTCAGTGGCTTCCGTGGGCAGTTCTGTTTCTCCATCTGAAAAAAGGCGATATATTCCGCAGAAAACGCCGCAGGCCTTCGCGCGGATAATCCGCGTTTTTATTAGCTGTACAGCAAATAACACTTGTTAGTTTGTAAACAAAGTTGATTCTATTTTGCGGCGGGATTGTCTCTGGTGTCGAACACCGGGAGGCTGCGGCCCACAATGGCTGTCGGTTCGACATCTTTCAGCCATGAGAAACAGTCGCCTCCGCGCGCCCGCTCGAAGGGATTTATACCGTATATGTAGTTGTAGCTGACGGCGATAATTCCTTGAGTCGGCCCGCAGGGAACCCAGTCGTGCATGACTCCGTACAGCGCGGGGGGGGCAACGCCGTAGTTGTACAGCATGACGCGCTCAAGCCCGTTCTCATTCATGTATGTTTTCAGGGCGATGAGGTTCTGTCCCCAATCGAGGTTGGATTCCAGAAGCATCCGGCTCGCTTTTTCGGGGCCGCCGGCGGCCTCGTTGAAATATGATATGAAGTATGGATACTGCCGGACCGCTCCGTTTGCATGCCAGACGAGCGCGAGCGCGATGGCGCACGCGGCGGCTGCCTTTTTTCCGTTCATTCCCGCGATTCCTTTTTCAGCCAGTCTTCCGCACAGAAAATATATCGCCGGAAGCGCGGGAAGAAGGTATCTGACGCCGAGGTCCACTTTTGACACGAACGAATAGAAGAAGAAAACCATGACGGCGGAGACGGCGAAATAGAGTTCGAGCGCGCGCGGACGCTTTGCGACAAAAGAGGCGGCGGCCACCGCCGCTATAGCTATTGCGGGTATGGATTCTTTGAGGATATACGTCCAGACATAGTAGCCGCGCCATCCTTCGGAGGAAAGTTTTTCCATAAGGTAGAAGACATGGACCTTGCCCGCCGCCGCCATCTGGGCGTCGATGCCGAGGATGTAGTATTTCGGCAAAGGAACTCGGAGCCAAGGCGCGGTCTCGGCCGCCGCCCTGAAAGCGCCGCTCCTGAAATCGAGATCCGAGAAACGGATGAGGCAGCCGTCGAAACCGTAAGAAGCGTTCAGGGCCAGCGCCGCGAAAACAAAAGACGCCGCCAACCAGAGAAGCGTTTTTGCGGCAGCCGCTTTTGAGGGCGCGTCCGCGACAACGTTAAGTTTGAAGATTAGAGGGACGAAGACGACAGCCAAACAGATTGCCTGCGTCAGCGGAAGAAGCGCGCCGGTGAATTTTGCGGACACCGCAAGTCCTGTAATCGCGCCGCACAGCGCGGCGGTCTTAAATCCGGGAGAACTGACGAGCGCGTTGAACGCCAATATACCGGCAAAGCAGAACAGAGCCAGCCCGGCGTCGAGAGTCGCAAGAGACGAGTGCGCGAGCATGTTTGATGAAAAACAATAAAGCGCCGCGGAAAGGAGGGCCGCCGCCGAGCCGTAATAAACCCACGCCGCCGCCGCGAGCAGCGCGCCGAGAAGAACGCCGAGGATGAGCGTCTGCTTTCTGGCAGCCTCGACGAGTTGATGGTACACGGGCGCGTTCGTTATCGCGAAATGCCATTGGGTCTTCATGCTCTGAAGGTCTTCAGGCCGCTCGTCGACGATGTATGAAGGATTGTGTTTCAGCAATGGAATCGCGAGCCACCGACGCAGCAGGGGCGGATTGCCCATGAAGTCCGCCGCGTAGCTGCCCGACTTCAGAATGGAATAACCGATAGGGATGTGGGTGAACTCGTCGACTGTCGCGGAGTTGTTTCGGATGAACCCCGCGCCTAGAGCGGCGAAGCACGCGAGCATTATTGCGGCGGCAGCCGCGGTTGCGAGATTTTTAAGAGGTGTCAAATCCGCCTTTTCAGGAGGCCGCGAGGCCGCGGAGACTCCCGCCCCGAAATCAGAATTTAAAGAAATAGCCCGCCGCGATCCTGCCGAGAGAGCCGATGTTAAGGAACATGTTTGTGTAGCAGGCGTTTGCCATAGGGCAATAGCAACGGTTGTCGCGAATGAAGCGCCGGGCCTCCGCCGCGGCCGGGCCTCCCCATACTTTGCTGAAACTGTAGTTCTTCTCCCGCACATTGCCCAGAGACTTCGCGAGCGTGCAGCAAGCCCAGATATCGCCGTTCGGCGCGATGTGCCCGGATGCCATTCCCGCGTAACATGGAACGACCTGAGTCTTTTCTTTCATGATGCGCGTCGAAAGCTCATAGTAGCTCCTTCTGAAATCGTCTATGGCGTCGATGATGGCAGAGCCGGTTTTCGGGGGCCTTGTCGCCGACGTTATAGCGTCGGTTATCATCTCGTAATCCTCGACGGCAGGCTCGACGTCTTTGTTCTGAACGCCTAGTTCCGCGCGCCGCTGCGCCGGTTCGAACCGGTGAAAATCAGGCTCGAAATTTTTCAGGTACTCTATCAGTTTCGGAACCCCGTCGCTGTTGAACCGCGATATCACAGTGTGGAACCCGACGCTCATGTTTTTAATCTCAAGTTCCTTCAGCGCCTGAAGAGATTCCAGAACCAGAGAGAAACTGCCGTCGTGGCCGCGAATCTTGTCATGTTTCGGCCCTATGCCGTCCACCGATAGGTTAACGATGAAAGACGTGTTGGGATGAGTCGCGGCGACGGCGCGCGCGAAGGAAACCAGCCTGTCCGGGAACGACGCGTTCGAGGCGATGGTTACGGCGTCGGGCCGCGCCCGTTCGATTATCGCCGTCGCCACCTCCTCGATGTCCCGCCTCATGAACGGCTCGCCGCCCGTAAGCGTTATCCACCGCGGAGTGTTCCTGAACGATTTGAACACCGCGTCGTATTCGCGCGCCGACATCTCGTCCGGTTTCTTCCGCGACACGTTGCATGTGGCGCAGGCGAAGTTGCACCGGTTCGTCACGCTAACAGCCAAACTCAGCGGTTCGATCACCGGAAAGCCGAACTGTCGGAACATGAGGTAAAGCGGATATCTTCTCGCAAGCTCGAGCATGAGAATATTCTAACCTAATGCCGCTCAATCGACAAAGCAAACAAATACTTATCCGTTTGGCCGGAAACCTGAAGCCTATCTGGCGTAATAGCTAAAAAGCAACAGTCAGACGATGGAGCCAGAAATGAGGAGTTCGAGGAGATTGTGTCCGCCGGGAACGTAGAGGCCTGAGGCGGAGGCGGTTTTTTCGGAGAAAGAGGCCGCTCCGCATGGCGCGATTCCGGGCGCGGCGGCGATGAACGGAACCGGGTCGGACGTGTGAGTGCGGATGCTTATCGGGGTGGGGTGGTCCGGCAGGACGAGCAGGGCGCAATCGCCGCGCTCCTTTGCGTGTTCAGCTATCGGGCCGACCACTAGCCGGTCGAATCTACGGATGCCTTCCATCTTCATCTCAAGGTCGGCCATGTGCGCAGCTTCGTCAATCCCTTCCACGTGGACCAGAACGAAGTCGAGGCGTTCGAGCGCTTCGAGAGCGGCTTCCGTTTTTCCCTCATAGTTGGTGTCAACCATGCCAGTAGCGCCGGGGATTTTGATTATTTCGAGGCCGGCGATGACGCCAAGCCCCTGAACGAGGTCAACTGCTGAAATAACCGCGCCGGAGAGGCCGAACTTTTTGGAATAAGGAGCGCCGGAAGGAGAGCCGCCGCCGCTCCACGGCCATATCATGTTCGCCGGCTGTTTGCCTGCGGCCTTGCGCGCTTTGTTAATTTCGTGGTATTCAAGGACATCGCGGGATTCTTCCATCAGGGTCAGCAGAGCGTCCGCGCCGGGGCCGGACGGAAGCCAGTCCGCCCAGCGCTCTCCGAGGTGGTCGTGAGGCGCGTGGGAGCGCAACTTCGAGAAATCTCCCCGCGCCATCAGCAGGTTGCGGAAGCTGACGCCGTGAATGAATTCCGCGTCGGGTGAATCGAGTTCGGATTTCAGGGCGGAAATCAGCTCGCCGGATTCCTCCGTCGAGATGTGGCCGCCGCTGTAGTCGTGGAGAGTTTCGCCGTCTATCGTTATCAGGTTGCACCTGAAAGCGGCGAAACCGTCCGGGATGCGCGCTCCGATGCTTGCGGCTTCGATGGGGCCGCGCCCGGTGTAACATTCTCCGGGGTCGTAGCCCATGATGGACATTATGGCGACATCGCTGCCCGGCTCCATGCCGGGCGGCACGTTGCGGGACAGCCCGACAGCGCCGGCGCGAGCGAGAGCGTCCATGTTCAGAGTCTCTACGGCCTCAAGCGGAGTTGCCCCGCCGAGCGCTTCTATTGGCAAGTCCGCCATGCCGTCGCCGATTAGCACAACGACTTTATTTATTCTGGGGTCGCGTGTCATTTCGCCTGTCATTTCGTTCCGAAAACGCGGATCACGGACAGCACGCTGAAGACGCAGCCGAGAGCTTCGATCTGTTCCAGAGCGTCCATCATGTTGCCCTCGGAGACCTTGTGGGTGAGCCACACGATTTCCGCTTTGTCGCCGTCGATGGTGTCTTGGGCGACCTGCGCGATGCTGACGCCTTTGTCGCCGAGGCAATGGCTGATTTCGGCCATGACTCCGGGCCTGTCTTCGACCCGCATCCTGATGTAGAACGCGTTGTCCACGTCGCACACCGGAACGAGTTCGGCTTTGTTGAAAATATCAGGGGCATTCGGGCAGTTTCCTTCGGTCGCCACTGTGATAATGTCTCCGATGACGGCGCTGCTAGTGGCGGAAGGGCCTGCTCCCTCGCCGACAAACATCAGCGGCCCAATAGGCTCTCCCTCGATGTAAACGGCGTTCAGCACGTTGTTCACCGCAGCCAGCGGGTGATTCTTCGGAAGCAGCACGGGATGCACGCGCGCGTCCACTCCGTTTTCCCTGTCTTCAAGAACCGCCAGAAGCTTTATGACATATCCCAGCCCGGAAGCGAACCTCATTTCTTCCCGGCTCACGTTGGTGATGCCTTGCCTGAACATCGACGCCGCGTCCACATGTTTGCCGAAAGCGACGGTAGAAAGGATAGAGGCTTTGTATGCGGCGTCGAAGCCTTCCACGTCGTTTGTGGGGTCGGCCTCGGCGTAGCCTCTGGCCTGAGCCTCGGCGAGGATGTCGTCGAAAGATGCGCCGGTTTCAGCCATCTGCGACAGGATGAAGTTTGTGGTGCCGTTGACTATTCCGAGAGCGCGCTTAATCTTGTTGCCGCGAAGACAGGAGAGCAGGGGATGCAGGATGGGGATGCCGCCGCCGACGCTCGCCTCGAACAGGAGCCGCGCTCCGTTTTCGCGAGCCAGAGCTGAAAGCTCCGGCCCGTGTTTCGCTATCAGTTCTTTGTTCGCGGTGACAACGTGTTTGCCTTTTTTGAGGCAGTCCGAGACGATTTGGCGCGCGACGCCCGCGCCGCCTATAAGTTCCACGACGATGGATACTTCCGGGTCTTCGATGATAGCCGAGGCATCCGAGCCTAGAGTAGCCGGACTGAAGTCAACGCCCCTGTTCGTCTTAGTGTCTATGTCGACGATTTTAGTGAGAGACAGGGAGATTCCGGTTTTGGACGCAATAACGTCCGAGTTTGCCTTCAGCGCGCGGACGACCCCGGCGCCGATGGTTCCGAAACCGAACAGCCCTACCTTGACTTCTTTCGCATCCATCTGCGCAGCCTCACAATTCATGGTGTCGCGCCCGGATTAGCGGTCTGCCCGGAATCTTCGGGAGAAAAAACCGGTTAACGCTTATCGGGATAGCGCGGCGCGGGCGGGCGCTTTTCAGCTATCCGCCCGCGTTTTCAGACGGCCTCACTATAGTCCGTTCCCTCTAGTTTTTCAAGGCGTACGTCGCTCGCGACGAACTCCAAGCTCTTGAGCCGGAAGACTAGCGAGAAGTCCTGAGACTCGCCCGGCGCGAATGGTTTCAGCTTCACGTATAGCCTGTCGCGCACGCGGGATTCCGAGTCGTGGAGAAAGACGAGAAGCCTGTACGCGGGAACGTTCCCGTCAGAGACATTGCGCGCGGCCCCGACCAGCCGGGCGTCTCCGTCCTTCAGGCGCGACACAGCCAGTTTAGTTATGACGATCGGCTCTTCTTCCATGTCGGTCGGCGCGGCGGGGCGCTACATCTTTCTCAGCCGCCGCCGAAGCGCGTCGTGCTCGGCGAGTATCCGTTTCGGGATCGCGTCGCCGAACGTGTCGAAGAACTTGTCAATGTCCTTCACTTCGCGCTTCCATTCCTCTTTGTCTATTTCAAGCAGTCCCTTAAGTTCTGCCGGGGACAGGTTGAGTCCGGTCATGTCGATGTCGCCCGGATGAGGCATATAGCCGATGGGAGTCTCCGCCGCCTCGCGGACGCCCCTGCAGCGCTCCGCAATCCACGCGAGCACCCTGAGGTTGTCGCCGAATCCCGGCCAGATGAACTTGCCGTTGTCGTCGGTGCGGAACCAGTTGACGTGGAAGATGCGCGGCGTTCTCAACATCCTGTTGCCCATGTTCAGCCAGTGGCGGAAGTAGTCGGCCATGTTGTATCCGCAGAAGGGCAGCATAGCCATCGGGTCGCGGCGCACCTCGCCCTGAAGGCCGAACTGTGCGGCGGTGCGCTCGGAGGCCATAGTGGCTCCCATGTAAACTCCGTGCTGCCATGTGAAAGCTTCGTACACCAGCGGAGCCACATGCGCCCGCCTGCCTCCGAATAGTATCGCAGAGATAGGCACTCCGTGGTGATGCTCGATGCGGTTCGTGATGGACGGACACTGCGAAAGCGGAGCGGTGAATCGGCTGTTGGCGTTCGCTCCCAGAACGGGTTCTCCCTTTTCGTTCTTCATCCCCGGTTTCCATTTAAGTCCCTGCCAGTTGATTCCGCCCTCCGCAGGCGGTGGGTCGTCATGTCCTTCCCACCACACCGTTCCGTCTTTTTTCAGAAGCACATTCGTGAAGATTGTGTTCTTCGACACCGTCGCCATAGCGTTCGGGTTGCTTTTCGAGTTGGTTCCGGGAGCGACGCCGAACATGCCGGTCTCCGGGTTCACCGCCCAGAGTTGGCCGTCGGTGTCAATTCTCATCCACGCTATGTCGTCGCCCACCGTCCACACCCTGTAGCCCTTCTTTTTCAGGGCTTTGGGAGGGATAAGCATGGCGAGGTTGGTTTTTCCGCAGGCGCTCGGGAATGCGCCCGCCACGTATATTATGCGCCCTTCAGGGTCTTCGACGCCGAGGATTAGCATGTGTTCGGCAAGCCAGCTTTCCTGCGCCGCCAGATAGCTGGCGATTCTCAGAGAGAGGCATTTCTTGCCCAGCAACACGTTTCCGCCGTAGCCTGAGTTCACGCTCCAGATGGCGTTGTCTTCGGGGAAGTGCAGAATAAGCCTTTTATCAATGTCGAGCTGAGCCTTTCCGTGCAGGCACTTGGTGAACGCGCCGTCTGTGCCCAGAGCGTCTAGGACGCGGGTTCCCACCCTTGTCATGATAATCATGTTTAGGACGACGTATATGCTGTCCGTCAGCTCGATTCCTATTTTGCTGAACGGAGAACCAACAGGCCCCATCGAGAACGGTATCACATACATCGTCCGTCCTCGCATCGAGCCGGAAAAATACTTCGACGCCGTCGAGTACGCCTCTTTGGGGTCCATCCAGTTGTTGTTCGGGCCCGCGTCGTCCTTCTTAGAAGTGCATATGAAAGTAAGATGCTCCGTCCGCGCGGTGTCGTTCTCAGCCGTCTTGTGATACACGCAGCCGGGCAGCTTTTTCTGGTCGAGCCTGACTATTTCACCGGTCTTTATCGCTTCTTCTTCGAGTCGTTTCTTCTGTTCGTCCGAGCCGTCGATCCACATGATGTCGTCCGGCTTGCACATGGCCGCCATCTTGTTGACCCATTCGATCAGTTCCCTGTGATTCGTGTGCTCGCTTTTTACCATCGCCTTTCTCCTTTATGCTGAGGCTTTTAGCCTAGACCATTATTGTAGTTACAGAATCGTAAATTGCCATATTCTAAAAATATCTCCCGGTGGAGACATTTCCACAGCAGCGTTTTCGCGAGATTATTGCGGAAATAACGACCCGATAAGGACCGCCGCGTAGGGTTCGGATAATCCCGCTCAGGAGCGGGGATTATTCTCGCGCAGGCAGGTGGGAACCCGGTTCTCTTGTTTTTTCCCGTTTTCGTACATCAACTTTTCCAGATGAAGCTGCTGGGGAATCGGGATGGGATATTCCTCGGTAAAGCAGGCCGAGCAGAAATTATGTCTGTCCATGCTCGTCGCCTTGAACATCCCCTCCTCGCTGATATAGCTGAGGCTGTCAGCCCCCAGCATTTCCTTTATCTGTTCCACGCTCAACTGAGAGGCCACAAGCTCCTCCCGCGAAGCGGTGTCGATTCCGTAAAAACAGGGGAATTTAACTGGCGGCGAACTGACCCTCACATGCACTTCCGTCGCCCCGTTGGCCCTCAGCAGGCTGACGATCTTGCTGCTGGTGCTCCCGCGGACGATTGAATCGTCCACCATAACGACCCGCTTTCCCCTGATGTTGTCCGAAAGCGGGTTCAGTTTCATTTTGACGCCAAGTTCGCGCATCTCCTGATTCGGCTGGATGAAAGTCCGGCCCACGTAACGGTTTTTTATCAGCCCGTCCACAAAAGGAATGCCGGACGCTTGAGCGAAACCGATCGCCGCGGGCGTCCCGGAGTCAGGCACGCTTATAACTACATCCGCTTCCACTTGTGACTCGGCGGCGAGTATCGCCCCCAAGTTCCTTCTCACCGTGTAGAGAGTCTGGCCGAGCATCACGCTGTCCGGCCTCGCGAAATAAATGAACTCGAATATGCAGAGAGCCTCTCGTTGAGGCTTCGTGTAATCGACGGATTTGACTCCTGAATCGTCTATGATGACCAATTCGCCGGGTCTGATTTCTCTTTCAAACTGCGCTCCGATTATGCTGAACGCGCAGGTCTCTGACGCCACCGCCCAGTTGCCGTCTCCGAGCTTTCCGAGGCATAGCGGCCGGATGCCGAAAGAGTCGCGGGCGGCGAATATCTTCCCTTCGCAGAGCGCGACGATGCTGAACGCCCCGCGCGCTTGCCTGAGCGAATCGGCGACCGCTTCTTCTGCGGTCGGCTTGTCCGACATCGCTATCATCTCCGCTATCACTTCGGTGTCCGAGGATGTCTCGAATTCGACGCCCTGTTCCTGAAGCTCTTCGCGGAGGGTCGCCGTGTTCACCAAATTGCCGTTGTGGGCGACCGCCACCTGACGGCGGTATTTAGCGCCGCAACTTTTTGAATGTCTTATCGTATCCGAGCCGGCAAGAATCGGCTGGGCGTTCACTTCGTTGCTGGAGCCGGTGGTGGAATACCGCACATGGCCCACCGCCATTCTCCCTTTGAGAAGCCTGAGTATTTTTTCATCGAACACGAGGGTAACTAGGCCCATGTTCTTGTAACAGACGATTTCTTTGTCGCTGTAAACGGCTATGCCCGCGCTCTCCTGTCCCCTGTGTTGAAGAGAGAAAAGCGCGAAATATGCCAGTCTGGCAACGTCTTTGTCTGGAGCGTGTATCGCGAAGACGCCGCAGGCGTCCTTCATTTTGTCTTGCTCAAACCCTGCTTTCATCTTCTACCTCGTAGGTCGAATAGAAATAAGGGGTCATCGCTTCGAACTCCGCGCCGCATGTGTCCACAAGCTTGTACGTCGGCAGCACATTCTTTTTTATTCTAATCTTCCGCATCTGGATTTCGTCCACGCCGAAAATCCGTCCGAGCTGCGCGTCCGAGAATCCAAACTGTTTCGCTCTTGTCAGCGTTTCTTTCGTCAGAGCGGCGACGCCCTTGTTCGCGATTGATTCGATTTCCGCCTCAAAATCGACAATCTCCCGCATATTATAAAGAAACCAAGGGTCAATCCAACTCAATTTGTGAATATTTTCCAGACTCATCCCTTTTTTTAGCGCATGCTTCACATAAAGCATCCTGTCCGGGCCGGGCATTCGGAGCTTTTCCTCAATCTGCTCGTCCGACGGCTCGGTTTTCAGGTCGTCCAGCCCGCGCAGCCCGGTTTCCATCGAGCGCAATCCCTTTTGCAGGGCTTCCTTGAAGGTTCTGCCTATCGACATCGCTTCGCCGACCGATTTCATCTGTGTGGTGAGAATTTGCGACGCGCCCGAAAACTTCTCGAACGTGAACCTCGGAATCTTAACCACGCAGTAGTCTATGGTCGGCTCAAAACACGCCGGCGTCTTTTTCGTTATGTCGTTGGCTATCTCGTCGAGGGTGTACCCGACCGCCAGTTTCGCGGCTATCTTCGCTATCGGGAACCCGGTGGCTTTAGAGGCCAGCGCCGAGCTGCGCGACACGCGCGGGTTCATCTCGATTATGATCATCCTGCCGTTCGCAGGATTGAGCGCGAACTGAACGTTCGAGCCTCCCGTGTCCACGCCGATTTCCCTCAGACACGCTATCGCCGCGTCCCTCATCTTCTGGTATTCCCTGTCGGTGAGAGTCTGCGTCGGAGCCACCGTTATGCTGTCCCCGGTGTGAACCCCCATCGGGTCGAAATTTTCTATCGAGCAGATTATGACCGCGTTGTCCTTGCAGTCGCGCATCACTTCCAGTTCGTATTCTTTCCAGCCGAGCAGAGACTCCTCGATGAGGACTTCATGAGTCATGCTGGCGGCAAGCCCGGCCTGAACCTGCGCCTTGAATTCGTCCATGTTGTAAGCGACGCCGCCGCCCACTCCGCCCATTGTGAAGCATGGGCGGATTATCGCCGGGAACCCGACGCGATTGATCGCGGCCATCGCTTCCTTGAGGCTGCCTACTTGGGAAGAGCGGGGCAGGTCGAGGCCGATTTTTTTCATCGCCTTCTTGAACAGGTCACGGTCTTCGGCTTTTTTTATCGCGTCGATTTTCGCTCCGATGACCTCGACTCCGAACCTGTCGAGAGAGCCTCTTTCGGCCACCGCGACCGCCGCGTTGAGCGCCGTCTGCCCGCCCAGAGTCGGCAACAGCGCGTCCGGCCTCTCCCTCTCGATTATCTTCTCTATCACTTCAGGAGTTATCGGTTCAATATAAGTGGCGTCCGCCATCATCGGGTCCGTCATTATCGTTGCGGGGTTCGTGTTGATTAGCACGACGCGGAATCCTTCCGCCTTCAGCACCCTGCACGCCTGCGTTCCGGAGTAGTCGAACTCGCACGCCTGCCCGATAACTATCGGCCCGGACCCGATCACCAGTATCGATTTTATGTCAGTTCTTTTCGGCAACGTTCTTTTCCAGAAGTTTGATAAATTCCCCGAACAAATATTCCGAGTCGCGAGGCCCGGCGGCGGCTTCGGGGTGATATTGCACAGAGAACGCGGGAAGTTTTTTGTGTCTGAACCCTTCAAGCGTTCCATCGTTCAAGTTTATGTGAGTGATTTCAATTTTTTTCGGGTCGAGCGAGGCCGGGTCGATGCAGAAGCCGTGGTTCTGAACCGTTATCTCCACCGAGCCGGTCAGGAGGTTCTTCACCGGATGGTTTGCCCCCCTGTGGCCGAACTTGAGTTTGAACGCGCTGCCGCCGAGGGCCAGCCCCAGAATCTGGTGGCCGAGGCAGATTCCGAACAGCGGCAACTCCCGCGAGAGCATCTCTTTCGCTGTGTTCACAAGATAGGGCAGGTTGGGGTCTCCGGGGCCGTTCGACAGGAAAAATCCGTCAGGTTTGGAAGCGAGTATCACTTCAGGCTCGGTCCCGGCGGGAAAGACTGTCACAGCGCAGCCGTGGGATTCCAGCAGCCGCAAAATGTTCCTCTTTATGCCGCAATCGAGCGCCGCTATTTTATATTTGCCTTTTTTCGACCACTTGTAAGGGCCTTCGGGAACCACTTCGCGCACCAAATCGCGCCCCACGATGTTCGGGGCCGTCCTCGCTTTTTTCACAAGGCTCTTCACGTTGAGGTCTTCGGTAGATATGACGGCAGTCATCGCTCCGGCGTCTCTGATATGTTTCGTAAGCGCCCGCGTGTCGATCCCCTCAATGCCCACCACATTTTGTTTTATCAGGAAATCTCCCAGCGAGCAGGTGGCGCGCCAGTTGCTGACTATCTTGCTGTATTCCTTCACCACGAAACCGCTCATCCATATCCGGGACGACTCGTGGTCTTCCTCGTTTATCCCGTAATTGCCGATAAGCGGATACGTCATAGCCACGATCTGGCCTCTGTAGGAAGGGTCGGTGAGCACCTCCTGATAGCCGGTCATGCTGGTGTTGAAAACGGCCTCTCCGAAGCTTTCGCCCCGCGCTCCGAAGCCCTCGCCGTGGAAGGCCGTTCCGTCCTCTAGAGCAATAATCGCTTTCATAGTCACCGCTATTATACGGCCCGCGCGGGGCGTGTCCACATCCGCGCCTCACATTAAAATTAAACGGCAAGATGTGCCAAAAATAATAAACGGCAAGCCGCCAAAAGCGATTTGTTAGCCTATGTAGAATATGATTCTGCGGCGGCGGGCGCGAAAAAAAGATTGCCGTTATTCGCTGCGAGAATTTCTTTCAGCTACTCCGCTCAGCCGTCAAGCCGTTCGAGGACTATCTTAAACATCCTTCTTATCGGTTCCGCGGCTCCCCACAGCAACTGGTCTCCAACGGTGAATAGCCCGAGGTATTCAGACCCCATGTTGAGTTTTCTGATTCGTCCCACAGGAACTCCCAGCGTTCCCGACACTGCGGCGGGCGTCAGATTCTTTCTTGTTTCATCCGGCTCGTTCGGAACCACGCTGACCCATTCGTTGGCGGACGCGATGATTCCGGTCAACTCGTCGAGCGGGACGTCTTTTTTAAGTTTGACGGTTATCGCTTGGCTGTGGCTGCGCATCGCGCCCACCCTGACGCATAACCCGTCCACGGGGATCGGCGGGTTCAGGCCGAGTATCTTATTCGTCTCGGCGAAACCTTTCCATTCCTCGCGGGTCTGGCCGTTTTCCATAAGGCTGTCTATCCACGGGATTATGCTGCCCGCGAGAGGGGCCTTGAAATTTGCTGTCGGAAAACCATCGCTCCTGATGACGGAGTCCACTTTGCGGTCGATGTCCAGAATTCCGAACGCCGGGTTGTCGAGCATCGCGCCCGCAGCTCCATGAATGGCTCCCATCTGGGCGACAAGCTCCCTCATGTTGTTAGCTCCCGCTCCGGAAGCCGCCTGATATGTCATCGATATCATCCACTCGACCAGCCCGCGCTCGAACAGCCCCGCAAGCCCCATCAGCATCAGGCTCACTGTGCAGTTGGCTCCGATGTAGTTCTTCACACCGGAGCCGAGCGCGGCGTCGATTACCTTCCGGTTCACCGGGTCCAGAACGAGAACGGCGTCTTTTTCCATCCTCAGCGCTGACGCCGCGTCTATCCAATACCCGTTCCAGCCGGATTTGCGGATGGCCGGATATACTTTCTTCGTGTAGTCTCCGCCTTGGCAGGTGACGACTATGTCGTTGCGAGACAGGCTCTCGATATCAAAAGCGTCTTCGAGAGGCGCGGAATTGAACCCGCCCAGCTTAGGGCCTTCTGAGCCTTTTTGCGAAGTAGTATAAAACGCCGGCTCGAATCCTTTGAAATCGCCTTCCGCCTCCATCCTCTCCATGAGAACGGACCCGACCATTCCTCTCCAGCCTACGAATCCTACTTTCAGCATGTCGCGCCTCCTTAAACAAAGTCGATATATATTATGAGGATAGAGCGAAAAAAGAGAAGATTTCGAACGTAAAAAAACAGGTTGGCGGGAAGAAACCGGGGCGGATTCGCGGGCGCAAAGGCGACTGTCGCGCGATGATTGAATATGAAGCTGTTTTTTATTATCATATTCATTTGGCGTTAGCGGGGCATGGCTCCCCGCGCCGCCAACTTAAAGGGCAGAGGTGGACATCTTGAAAGTTGAACCGATGGGGGACTGGAAAAGGACGCACACGTGCGGAGACCTCAGAGAGAGCGATATCGGCGCGGAAGTTTGCCTGATGGGATGGGTAAACCGCAGCAGGGACCATGGCGGCGTCATTTTCGTTGATATGCGAGATAGGTACGGCTTGACTCAAGCCGTATTCGATCCGGGCGCGGCGGGAGACGTTTTCCCGGTCGGCGAATCGCTCCGCAATGAATTCGTGGTCGCGGTAAAGGGGAAAGTGCGCAGAAGGCCGGAAGGGATGGAAAACCCCAAACTGGCCACCGGCATGATCGAGGTTCTCGTCGGCGAGGTCAAAATCCTCAGCGTAAGCGAGCCGCCTCCGATTATGGTGAGCGAGGAGGGCGCGGAAGACGAACGCGTCAGGCTCCGCTACAGATACCTTGACCTGCGGCGGCCCCGGATGCAGCGCAACATCATCTTCCGCAGCAACGTCAACAGGATTATCAGAGACTATTTCTTCGAGCGCGGTTTCCTCGAAATTGACACCCCCGTGCTCTCAAAATCGACTCCCGAAGGAGCGCGCGACTTCCTCGTTCCCAGCAGGCTCAATCCCGGCATGTTCTACGCCCTTCCTCAATCGCCTCAGCTTTTCAAGCAGACTCTCATGGCTTCCGGCTTCGACAAATATTTCCAGATAGTGAAATGCTACAGGGATGAAGACCTTCGCGCAGACCGCCAGCCGGAACACACTCAGATCGACCTCGAACTCAGCTTTGTCACCGAAGAGGACATCTACGCGCTCATTGAAGGCCTCGTCAGTTCGGTGTTCGAAGGAGCTCTCGGTGAAAAACTGGAGACGCCTTTTCCTCGCTTCTCATACGAAGAAGTAATGCTAAAGTACGCGATTGACAAACCCGACCTGCGATTCCCTTTGGAAATCACGGACGTCACGGAAGTCATTCGCGGCTCGGACTTCAAAGTGTTCGAGGGCGTCATTGCTGGCGGAGGCGTCATTCGCGGCATACGCGCTCCCGGAGGCGGCAAGTCTCTTTCCAGAAAACAGATTGACGACCTTATCGCTTTTACGCAAAAACTCGGCTCGACCGGTATGGCTTGGATGCGAGTGACGGAAACCGGGCTGGAATCAAATATCGTTAAATACTTCAACGAGGAAAAACAGAAGGCGCTCATAGCCGCGTTCGGCGCTCAACCGGGCGACTTGCTCACGTTCCTCGCCGGACAACTGACCGACTTGCTTCCGATTCTCGCGCAGACTCGCGTCGAAATTGCCCGCGTCATGGAAATGCCCCCTCTGAAAAAATTCTCATTCTGCTGGGTCACGGAGTTCCCGCTGTTCGAGTGGGACCCGAAGGAAAAGAGATGGTCTCCCATGCACCACATGTTCTCCATGCCGAGGGACTGCGACCTCGACAGGCTCGAAACCCACACCGGCGAAATCCTCGGCAGACTCTACGACCTCGTCCTGAACGGCGTCGAACTCGGCAGCGGCAGCCTCAGAATACACGACCCGGTTCTTCAGAAAAGGGTGTTCAACATTATAGGCATGACGGACGAACAGGCGGAAGACCGGTTCGGGTTCCTGCTCGAAGCGTTCAGGCACGGCGCGCCTCCTCACGGCGGCATCGCCCTCGGCATTGACCGCCTGCTCACTGCCATGCTTGGCGAGACCTCCATAAGGGACGTGATAACGTTCCCGAAGACACAGGCCGGCACGTGCCTGCTGACCGGCGCGCCGTCCACGGTCGACCGCCTTGCTCTGAAAGAAGCCGGCGTCCAGATTATCAAGCAACGCGCCGTCGGCGAGGCTCCGGCGACCCCGGCCTCGAACGATGAAGTTTGATTTCCGCCGGGTTTTCTCCCGCGCGGCATTAATAAAAGGATTGCTAAGTTGAAGGAGAGAAAAATGTCTAAAGAATCTTATCCGGACCGCATCAAGGGCCTAGTCGAAGAGACTGTGGACAAGATGAACGAGTTGCTCGACGAGTTCAACGAGAAAGTCGTCGAAATCGTCAAGGACGCTTCGGACAGCGAACGCGTCGAGAAACTGGTGGACAAGATAGCCGGAGTGCGCAAAGACGTGGCGGACGGAACAGCCGACGTCATCAAGAGCGTCACCCGCGCCATCGTGGACACTGGCGAATCAATCGTCGGGCTTATAAAGCGCGACGAGGAAGACGACTGAACCGCGCGGCGGCTCTCAGGGCGACGCCCGGAGCTGCGGCATTATCTTCATCGAATTGATTCCGGCGGACGCCGGGCGCGCGGCGCGGCTTCCGCAACTGTCTTTTGTCGCCGCTGTTCGTGACTGTTCCAGCGCGGCGTCCGCTCGCGTGACAACTTGATATATATCTTTTACACCATCCTCGGCTGCTTCATCTGCGCGATAGCGCAAGTGGCGGGAACCGCCGCCACTCGCGATCTGCATCCCGTTAAGGTCTGCTTCTTCCGGTTCGGTCTCGCCGCACCCATGTGCTACGTTCTGAGCGTGGCTATGACGGGCGACGCCGTTCCCGACCTCACCCTGCGGCAGTACTCCATGACCGCCCTCGTCGGGCTGATATCTTGGGTGGTCGGAGCAATCATCTTTTTCACCGCAATGAACAAAGGCGGGATGCACCGCGTCGCTCCCGTCTCGAACTCCATTGGAATCTGGACGGTGCTGTTGAGCGTCATTTTCCTCGGAGAAAAATTTCTGCCCATGTTCATCCCCGTGATAATCCTTCTGGGGATAGGCGTGGCGTGCATGGGCCCGGCTCCCAAGAACGGCGCTCACAACTGGCGTCCTGCGATCCCCGCCGCTCTGCTGGTATCCATCCTCTGGGCTGTCGGCATAATCATCACGAAAATCGCCGTGGCGGGCGTCCCATACGCCACCTTCGTGTTTATCAAGCTGACGGCGGCGGCGGTCGCGCTCGGCGCGATGTATCCTTTCGTGGGCGGAAAAGTCACCCGGAAAACTTTCCTAATCTGCCTGTTGTCCGCGACTACCCTCGTATTTGGCGACACCCTTCTGATGGCAGGGCTGGACGGGTTGCCGGCTTCCGTATGGGCTCCTCTGTTCGCCACCACGATTCCTTTCGGCTTCGTTCTGTCGATAATATTCCTGAAGGAAAATCCCCTGCGCCGCAACTGGCTGGGAATGATTTTTATATTCGCCGCCGCCGCCATCTGCGGGTATATCGCCGCCGCTGGCTGAGCGCTCTTATTTTTCATCTCAATTTCTTTAATAAATGCCGATTTTGAACCCGAATCATAATAACGGATTCGGTTTTTATCTGCGGCATGTCCGGTTTAACTATATTTGAAAATATTTAGCGGCGGGGATAGAATATCGCTTCAACGAAAAGAGACGGGGGAATTTGAATTGAAATCCACTCAGACGCTAATACTATTATCTATCAAGTTTTTCTGTTCGGCGGCCGTTGTCGCGTTATTTGTGGCTGTGGCGGCGTCGCGCTCTTTCGCACAGTTCAACATCGTCACCGAGATGGTTCCGATGAGGGACGGCGTAAGGCTAGCCACCGATGTGTATTTTCCCGTAAGCGAAAAGAAAATGAAGCGCCCGGCCGTCATCGTGCGCACACCATACGGCAGGGTAAGAATGGGAGCCATGCTCGCCCCGTTTTTCACCAGCAAGAACTTTATATGGATTATTCAGGACACACGCGGCAGAAACGCCTCCGAAGGCGTGTCTTCCTCTTTCCTCGACGACGCCGACGACGGATTGGATACGCTCAACTGGATAACGGCTCAGCCGTGGAGCAACGGGAAAATTGGAACCGCGGGCGTTTCGGCGATGGGCATCACCCAGTTCACGCTTGCGAAAAATCCCCCGGACAGCCTTGTGTGCCAGCATGTGATGGCGGCCCCGGCCAGCCTGTACCATACAGCCGCGTATCAGGGCGGCGCTCTCAAGCGCTATCTGATTTTCGGCTGGCTGCTCGACAATAAATTCCCGCTCCACACTCTGCAAATGATGGTGTCCAACACCGAGTACAACGGAGTGTGGGAGCGCATCGACCTCACGCCGGATTACGGCAAAGTCAATATCCCCGTCATGCACATGGCCGGCTGGTACGACATGTTCCTTCAAGGCAATTTGGACGCTTATGTCGGCATACGCAAAAACGGCGGCCCCGCCGCGCGCGACACGCAACTTCTGGTCATAGGCCCATGGACTCACATGGGCTTCCTCGGTCTGGGGGGCGCAAAACAGGGCGACCTCGTTTATCCGGTAAACTCCGTGTACGACATCTTCAAACTGCCCGAATGGTTTCAGGAATGCCTGCTCGGTAGAGACAAAGGATATATCCGAGGGCCTAAAGTGCGCTACTACGTGATGGGCGATGTTGACGACCCCACCGCCCCCGGCAATGAGTGGCGAACCGCCGACAACTGGCCCGTGCATGACAACTCAGTTTCCTATTACTTCCACTCGGACGGCTCGCTATCCGCCTCGCTCCCCGGCGACGCCCAAGCTTCACGTTCATTCGTTGACGATCCCGCCAACCCCGTGCCGTCTATCGGCGGGGCTAACCTGATGCTGCCCGCAGGGCCGAGAGACCAAAGCCCTATCGAGGGCCGCGACGATGTCCTTGTTTTCTCGACTCCCGTTCTCTCCGAGCCGCTTGAAATCACAGGCCGCGTCAAAGCCGTCGTCCATTTCACAACGGATGTAGTGGACACCGACATCGCGGTGCGCCTTACCGACGTCTATCCCGACGGACGCTCCATGCTAATCACCGACGGGTTCCTGCGCGCGTCCAGCCGCGAGAGCGACAGATACCGCGTCCCTCTGAAGCCCGGCCAGACGTATCAGGTTGAAGTAGATTTGTGGTCGACCAGCATCATTATCAACAAAGGCCACAAATTGCGCGCCGTCGTGTCCGGCTCAAGCTTCCCGCGCTTCGACGTCAATATGCACAACGGACGCCTCATCGACATCCGGCCGGAGCCGCTGGAAGAATCCGCGAAAAGCTTCCGCAAATACGCCTCCACTCCGCAGTTGCCGGATGACTATAAGATAGCCAACACTACGATACATCTAAGCAAGGACAAGCCGTCGCATCTACTGTTGCCCGTGCCCGCGCGCTAGCGCGCCGCCCGGCTGAAGCGTCAATTCTTGCGCGGCCCGTCCGCAGCGGGTATCATTTGTTTCATACTTATTGCAATTTATGAGAGGTGATTCGTTATGAGGAAACTTCTCGTCTTCGCCGTCGCGTCGGCTCTTTTGATTTGCTCATCGCGCGCGCGAAAAAAACCTTGCGGATCGCCCCGAAATAGCTCACAAATGAAGTTGACTTTTCGATTTCATCCATTATAATTTACAGCGCATTGCGGGATCGTCTAATGGCAGGACAGATGGCTCTGGACCATCTGGTGGGGGTTCGAATCCTCCTCCCGCAGAACAAAAAGCAAGGCCCCTTCGTCTAGTGGCCCAGGACGTCGGATTCTCAGTCCGAAAGCAGGGGTTCGACTCCCCTAGGGGCTATACCCAATAAAGCTTTTATCTACAAGCTTTTATAGTTTTTTACATTTTCAACCGTCTATTCTTTTTTGCTCATGCTTAACAGTAGGCGTGCAGTAATCTCCGAGAATGGCCTAATAGCATGTTGCGCGGGGTCGCATGATAGACGTCCGAAAGATGCGCGTGCCGCTCAGTTGTTGCCTGATTCTGACGGCCTAGAAGCCCCCACATATGTGCCGTGTGTTTATAGCAAACAATATGTCTGTTTACAGATGGCAGAAGTCGTTGTGACCAAAGAACTATTTTAGCTAATCGTGGCGCGAATCAATCGATTGCGATGATGTCCGGCATGAAAGCCCTAACTGCGATGATGTTTAATAAACAACTACGTCTTGCGGACGTATTTTCTGCTTGCGATTCGATTTTAGCGAGGTCTTCAGGTAGAATGATCGTCAGTAATTGGCATTCAGACAACCTGACAGGTGGTGGCGCTCGATTTTCGGAGACTCAGGGTCAGTTGAAGCCAGTTTCAAGACTTGATATAGGAATTGTCGGCGAACAGCATTGATAAAGAATAATACAAATTCAAAAGAAATCAGCTCCGGAAAACGATTTGTTTATGCGTTTATAACCATGCTTATAGCAGTTCTTCTCGCGTTGCTTTGCGCGGAACTATTTTTTCGGGCCACTGGGAGATTCGTCCCTACGGCCTATAAAAAAAGCGCAATTCCCGGTCTCGGTTTCGAAATGAAAAACGGGTTTGTTTTTGACAACGGAGAAAACACAATACGCTTCAACAGCGAGGGGTTCAGAGACGCCGAATTCACTGTAAAAAAAATGAAAAATAGTTTGCGCGTTGTGTGTCTCGGCGATTCAATGACAGCAGGCGTGGCTCTCCCGCTTGACGCGTTGTATTTGAATGTGCTCGAACAAATGTTTGACGCCACAGAACAAAAAGTCGAGTTCCAAAACATGGCGGTTGGCGGATACAACACAGCGCAGCAATGGCTTGTTTACGAGCATAAAGCCAAGAAATACAACCCCGATCTTATTATGGTTCAGTTCTTAATGAACGATCTAACATATTCATATCCCGTCTATCAGGGCGAATCTTCTATCGGCAAGCTCAAAGCATTTCTAGGCGACCATTTGCGCTTGTATAATTTCCTATCTTTTTTGAAGCGCGGCATCAAAGCGAACCAGACAACCGAGCTTATAAACATTGACCCGCAAACAGCGCCGATAAGTCTAGAATTTTTTAATGCTATTTTTGACCCGACCGCTCCTTACTTTAATCAATGGACGTCGCAGATTAAAAAATTCGGAGAGCTTAACAGATCGGGAACGCCGACCCTTTTCGTGATTTTTCCGTGGCCGATATATGCGGGGATGGACGAAGGAAAAGCATATCCGTATTATTGCATCCACAATCAGGTCAAAGACGCGCTCCGGAAAGAGGGACTCAATTACGTTGATGTCACTCCCGAACTAATGTCACGCGGAAACATTCGCCAGTTCTGGGTTTCGTCGGACGATTTTCATTTAAATGCCGAAGCCCATCGAATAATAGCGGAAGTTCTTTTCAGAGAACTAAGAAGCTCATTAGCTGACTAGCGTCGTCGTTGATTTTGAGCGCCGCGGCGCCGCGAGAAAAATATTATTCCGCTTCCTACGAGCGCCGGGCGCCACCCTCAATACGAAATTCTATATGCCAAATGAGCGTTATGCTCTTAGATGTCAAGGATTCGCCATGTTTGTTCAGAGCATAATAAACGTGTTTGATTTTGTAGATTACTGGAGCGCATGCGCTTGAATTCTTCTTCTTCCTTTCGCTATGAGGCGGTCTCGTCAGGCGTCGAGATCTTTTTTATTATTGAGTCGGTTTCGAATATCAGGCAATGGGCAGTTTTTCGTATGCATATTCGTAAGCGGGCTGTTTCCAAGCGAACTCGCCCTAATACACATCTTGCTTGTGTTGAATTGGCTAAAACGGTCCGTATCCGAGGCCAAAACTATGCATTAGCTATGACAGTGTAAAACCCATGAAAACAAGCAAACGCAAGGAAACACAGCATCAAAAAAAACCGCATCGCAACGTAAAACCTTTATGAACAAGCATTCATAAAATCGCCCGACCGGATTCTCAGTCCGAAAGCAGGGGTTCGACTCCCCTAGGGGCTATACCCAATCCAAATGTTTTTTCGACTTTGCTATTTCATGTCGTTTGCGCGACGAGCGGGGTTGCGATAGCTGGCGTTTCTCTCCATTGATTTTAATTTTGGAATATGTAAAATAATATGCATAGAATAAGAATAGGGCAATTTTATAATGATTATTAAGATATGTTGCATAATTGATGTCAGCGAAATAAATTGAGTGAAGATGGTGCGAGGATTGAATAAAAACACGCTACGCTGGATTCTTTATATATCTATTAGCATTATAATATATTTCGCATCACTACTGTCCGGTTAAATATCCCACAAATCAAGCTGTTTTTTGAAATCGCCCACGTTGCTGATGAGCGACGCATCTGAAAACGTTTCTAAAATGGGCGTTTTTTCAAAAATGGTGACACTC
>Ga0116149_1001443_pt1 | contig 28691 bp, 18 predicted proteins | sample AD_UKC057_MetaG_FD_89787 | JGI IMG/M metagenome (GOLD analysis project Ga0116149, IMG submission 89787) | Active sludge microbial communities of municipal wastewater-treating anaerobic digesters from USA - AD_UKC057_MetaG | ecosystem: Engineered > Bioreactor > Anaerobic > Digestate | place: USA...
CGATAGCGATAGCGAATTTTCTGGTCGGAATCGGAATTCGGAATCGGGATCGAACACGCAGGTTCGCGTTTCTGTTCAAAATAAACCCCGACGAGTCGGGGTGGTTCGCTCGCAATGACAGAGCATCCATAAAGCCGTCATTGCGAACAAAGTGAAGCAATCTCGACTTTCCGTACATGCACTTAGGCTTTGAATTTACTATTAATAATTCGCGTTTTGTTTCAAACCGGCAAGAAAGAAACAGCGCAAGCACGGCTTACGCACTCCAAAGGATTCAAAACACCGGTTACGGCAGGCCTAACCGTAAAAAGCAAAAACGAATCCTTACCTTATTACAGTTCCGGACCATGAAAAAAGGGTCCCGCAACCTCAACTATCCCAAACAGCCAGATAGGATTCTTGAAAAATGAGACGTATCAATCGCCGCGAGTTTATAACGAGAACAGCGGGGACGATTGCCGCCACGGTGGGGTTGCGGCAGCCCTTTGGTGTCGCCGACACTAGCGGTGCGCCATTGCCTGCAGCCTCGGTGCGGTGCGCCTTGGGCAAGTCCGGGCTTTCATGCACCCGCCTGGGAGTTGGAACGGGCACCCGCGCCTGGAACAAAAACTCCGAACAAATTCGCCAGGGACGTGAAACCTTTCTTAAAACACTAACCCATGCCTATGAACGGGGCATACGGTATTATGATTTGTCGGATTCCTACGGTTCCCATGAATACCTCCGCGATGCCATGGCGGAGGCCGGCATGAAACGGGAAGATTTATTCATCCTGACCAAAAGCCGCGCCACGACGGCAGCAGAGATACAAGCCGACCTGGACCGCATGCGTCAGGAGGTCAACACCGACTACTTTGATGTGGTTTTGTTGCACTGCCTGACCACAGGCGATTGGCCGGAACAGATGGCCGGATGTATGGACGCGCTCAGCGGGGCTCAACAAAAGGGCATCATCAAAGCCAAGGGCGTATCCTGCCATCACCTCCACGCACTTCAGGCGGCGGCCAAGCACGACTGGGTGGACATCCTGCTGGGCCGTATCAATCCTTATGGAACGCACATGGACGGCACGCAGGAAGAGATCAAGTCCGTGCTAGGTGAAGCACGGGCGAACGGGAAGGGTGTTATCGGCATGAAGATCCTGGGGGAAGGAAAACATGCTGCAGAACGGGAAACTTGCCTGAAATTCGCCATGAGTCTGGAATGTATTGACGCCTTCACCATTGGTTTTCTCAACGCCGGTGAACTTGATGATATCATTCAGATTATGGATAGAACGGCATCGGGATGAACCCGCACACCCTGTACGCGGTATGATTGCGAGTGACGCATCATTAGCATAATCGAAAAAAACGCAGAAGGAAAGGGTTGGCTATGCTTTACAACAAAATCTTTCTTGTAAGCCTGCTGGTTATGGCGGGTATTCTGTTATTCCCGATGGCGCCGGCCCATGGGGAATCCGCCATTGACCTCAACCGGTTATTGGATGAAATGACCGACCTGGAACGCCTGACCAAAACGGAGGAAAACTACACAACGCACCAGTTCTCAAGTTATGACAGGCGGTCCACAGACCCAGGCGTTCTCACAGAGGAAAACTGGTTTGCCAATGGAGACCGGGGTAAACACCTCAGGGAAGAACAAATCGATGGGAAAGTGGAATATGTGCTGATGGATGCGGAAGGCCCCGGCGCGATAGTACGGTTCTGGTCCGCCAATCCGAACGACGGCGGTGTCGTCAAATTTTATCTTGACCGGCAGGCCTCTCCAGCCATAGAAATGCCGCTTCAGGACTTTCTGGGCGGTAAGGTGGCTCCCTTCATCGCCCCGCTCTGCGGCGAGCGCAGCCGGGGGTGGAACAGTTATTTCCCCATCCTTTATGCTGAACACTGTAAAGTCACCATCACGGAGGGAAACATCTATTACATAATCGACTACAGGACCTATAAGGAAGGCACCCCGGTCAGGACCTACACGGCGGAGGAGGCCCAATCCTCTTTCGAAAAAATTCAGGCCGTCTCAACGGTCCTGACCGACCCAGGCCAGAATATAAACCCTCAACAGGGGGCATTTACGCCCTATGATGTAACCCTCGCCCCGGGCGCCGATGAGTCCATAACCCTGCCCGGCCCGGCGGCCCTATGCCGGATTACCTGTAAGGTTTCGGCGGAAAACATGGAGGCGGCCTTGCGAGGTTGCGTTGTCTCCATCGCTTTCGACGGCCACAGCCCCGCGATACTGGCGCCGCTGGGAGATTTTTTCGGTACGGCACCCGGTGTCAATCCCTATAAATCCCTTCCAAGCGGCGTTCTGGAAGACGGGACCCTGTACAGTTCCTGGGTCATGCCTTTCAAGCGGGAAGCCGTCACTCATATACGCAACCTCTCCGGCATCCCTGTACAACTGCAAGGCATTCTCGCCGTGAAAGACCGGCCCTGGACGGAGGACTCCCTCTATTTCCATGCCAAGTGGCGCTCTGAAAAGGACATCCCGACACGGCCGATGCAGGACTGGAATTACCTCACGGCAAACGGCAGGGGACGCTTCTGCGGGGTCATGCTGCATATTGCGAACCCTGTCAAGGATTGGTGGGGAGAAGGCGATGAGAAGATTTACGTGGACGGGCAAGCATTTCCCGGTTTCTTCGGCACGGGCACGGAAGATTATTTCGGATATGCCTGGTGTAATACGGCGCTCTTTACCCATGCCTACCATAACCAGGTTCGCTGTGACGGCCCCGGCAACATGGGGCACAGTTGCGTGAGCCGGTTTCACATCATGGATGACATTCCCTTCAATACCTCTCTCAAATTTGACCTGGAAGTATGGCATTGGGCCGACACCAAAATCACCCAGGCCATCATGGCCTACTGGTACGGGGCGCCCGGCGCAACGGACAACTTTGCGCCCATAGACCCGAATCTGCTGGTCATACCGGAGATTCCCGAACCCCCGGGCGTGGAAGGCGCCCTGGAAGGTGAAAAAATGCGGATCGTTTCCGTAAGCAACGGCACCGCGGAAGTACAGGGCGGACCCTGGCCCTGGAGCCGGGCCTTTCAATTATGGTGGAAGCATGGCGGCACCGGCGACAAACTGGTGCTTGCATTTCTTGTGGACGAACCCGGCGACTATGAAGTGCGGGCGGCCTTCACCATGGCGCCGGACTATGGCATGCATCAACTTTACATCAATGGCGAGAAGGTCGGCAGCCCAATCGACTTCTACCACGAAAAAGTCATTGTCGCCAAAGAACGCAGTCTGGGCAGGTGCCACCTGAAACAAGGGGAGAACCTGTTGCAGGTGGAATCCGCAGGGTGCCGTGCTGAAGCCAGTCCCGGAAATATGTTTGGCCTCGATTACCTGTTGCTGACCCCTTGATATTGACGGTGGAAATCCTGGCTTTATATTCCCGGCGGGCATAAGTGAAACGGTCTATGCACGAAATGCCCAAGTATCCTTTTTTCGCCGCAGATCGTGTATAATTTCGTGAGATTGCATGCTGGTAAACAGGCGCTCAAACAAACGCCTGTCAGATTGGTTACAAACGCTATGTACACCCTGTACTTTGTTTCAAAAACCAAACAATAAGGACTACCGGTTATGTGGGAATTCTTCATCGGCGTGAACCTGATGTACATTGTTTTCTTTATCAAATCCCTGCTTTTCGGGGACTATCCTGGAAATCCCCTCGGCGGCGGTTATTAAATCGTAGCGGCATGGAATCATGAATGAACTGCCGCAGGTCAAGCCGATGAAGGCCTGGCATGAACCGGTTTCTTCCCGTGCCGTAGAATTTTGTTCATCCTTCCGCCACAGGCGCCCGTAGGCAGAAATGTTATGGACCGGCCCTCAGCGCACCGTTCCGGAGTTATAGGTATCGTGTGACAGAGAGCGTCGTTAATGGTAGAGTAGTTTGACGCCCGAGGGTGGCACAGGACGCGCAGTCGCTGTGCGGTTCACAAAAACCAAGTGGATTCTGTTGCGCTGGCACGCGAAGTACGCGTATAATGCATCCTGTGATTGGCTTTGCTACGCACAATACGGGTGAGTTTAGACGTGTTTAGCCATGTATAACAATAAAGGCTCTCAGTATGAAACACATTTCAAACCTCTCAGGGAAACCTGCGCACGCCCAAATTATCCTGGGAGACATTATGAGTGTGGCCGGTCAAATCCTGCAGGTCATCGGCACCTTGATCGTATCCAAAGAACAAAGTGCCAGCGACCCTTACGATTGGTCTACGGATACTACCGATGCGGGCTCTTTATTGACGGATATTACCTCCCTCCTTTAAAAAAGCCCACATGACCGAATCTGACCAACCGGACCCACAGGCGAACTCCATTCCGGAAAGGCTGCCATCCCGCAATCGGTATTGAGGCTCGCATTCGGGAAGCAAAAGGCAAGCCTGACTCCCCGCACCACTAAGGCCGTCCTGCCCCCCCCCGTTCCTGCCCGGCGGCGCGGGGGTTTTCTTGTACCTGTCTCAATCACGGCAGTTGAATCTGGCACAGGCATTCGCAGGAATTCCCTCTTCCACAATATTCCCCTCGAACATAGACGCCCGCAGCTTCCTTAATACACCTATCGAATTCGGCAGGACAAAAAAATGGAGGCGGCACACGGATTCGAACCGTGGTATAAAGGCTTTGCAGGCCTCTGCCTTACCACTTGGCTATGCCGCCCCATTGCCTGTACATTTTAAAGATATTGTATTCTGAATGTCAAATCGCCGGAAGCGCCAGGGCCTCTTGTGCGAAGATAACGGCGCTATGCGCAGCACAGACTTTTATTAAAAGCGAACCACACCAACGCATCACGGGGGAATTGCCCGCACTGACGGGTTAAAATTTGCTTTTAACGGGTACCCACATTCAGGCATACTGACCTCGTCGGAAATGCCCGTGGCACTGGAAAACGAACAAAAAGACGGAGCAAAAAGAGACTGACGGCGAAATAGCCGTCAGTAACGAAGCATGGATGCCCTTTACTGCTCGCTATTGGCTATTTCGCGGTCTGTCCCTTTCTTGCGGTCCTATACGAACATGGCATCAAAAAAGTGCCAAGCCGGATTCCGAGTAATCATTGAATAACCCCGACGAGAACAGGGAGTCTGAAATTCCTATTTGGGAATCCACCCCCTCTTGAAATTCTATTTCTCGTCTCTGTGGTGATTTCAATACATATTTTCGCTACTTGTAGTCCATGTTCGTGAGGGCCAAATAGGAATTTGGACACCAGATTCTGGATGGCTGTACACACGCTCAAACCAAAGAACAGCACCCGCATTGGAGATCTGATAAACCGCTTTCCTTGCCCGACCTTGAATGCCACAAAGCCGGATGATATTATTTTGGTGTGACATAAGGTATATTCCATTCGGTGTTCCTGGCGCCAAATAGAATTCGCACCATCCCATGGCCCATACCTTTATTATCCACGACATTTCAGAATCAAGCAGAAAGGCATGCGTATGCAAATCCTCCGAACGCCCACCACCGGCAGATGCGGCAGAACAGACTGCAATCCTTTACACGTCCTGCCTGTGACGGCATTCCTGCTAATCTGTCTCTGGGGTATGGCAACCATTCCAGTGCATGCCGAATCAACACAATTCCGGCAAGAGTCCGGCAATGCCGCCAAAAACACGACCGTCGTGCGAATCGTCCCTATGGAGGTAATCTCCGGGAACGTGGTCACCCTGTCCGTTCTCCTCGAAGCTCAGGGCATGGAAAATGCCGCAGGGTTTAGTTTTGCTTTTGATTTGTCCTACCTGACCTACCAGTCCGCGCTGCGCGGTTCCGGTCTTCCTTCCAACGCCACCTTCGTCCGAAATGAAAACGAAACACCAAATGGTAAACTGGGTATTCTCATAGGCCTTGATTTTATGGAAACTTTCGCGCCAGGCCCCTATGAAATCGCGCGTTTGACCTTCCTCGCCTCTGACATGCTTACAGGAGCTACACTCGTTTCCTTCGGCGATGTTCCCATCCCCCGCTCGTTCAGCACGGCGGATGCCCAGGATATTTCAGATGTCCTATACCTTCCAGGTACCGTAACGCTGGTATCACCAGAGGAAGGTGAACCCCCAGCCGAAGGTGAACCCTCACTCGAAGGTGAAGCCGCAGCCGAAGGCGAGTCGGAACCACTATCTATTCAGTTGCTTTGCGGTACCCTTGAATACAAAAACAGCGGTCTTCCCCTTACGCTCAGGGTAACCACCCACGGAGGGCAGGGCACCATCACCTATCAATGGTATCGCATCCACACCGATGAGACCTATACTCCCATCGCCGATGCACTGGATGCCAGCCTCTTCTTCCCGGAACTGGCCCCGGAGGACGCGGGATACTATTTCTGCCGCGCCATGGACGATTTTTCCACCGTGGATTCCGAACACATTGAACTTGTGGTACTCACCCAGCTCCCCCCGGGGCCCATGACTGGCATGGTCGCGGCAATACTGCTCTGTCTGGGCACGATATCCTTTTTAAAATTGAACCAACACCCGCGCACCCTGGCTCGTTGCCACATAAAATTTGGCAACCAACGACATACACCATAACTCCACGGGACCAGTGAGCATACCTTCCGAGGTGCGCCATAGTGCAGCAAGTGCTGGAGATTACCCCCTATAGCGCACCTGGGAAGGTACGCCTACTAAAATACGGGGCTGATAACGAGTTCCCGACGGCCGCTTTTCCCTCGAATTCCCGTGACGAAAAACACTTCACGAAATACACCATAACTCCATGGGACCAGTGAGCATACCTTCCAAGGTGCGCCATAGTGTAACAAGTTATGGAGATTACCCCTATAGCGCACCTGGGAAGGTACGCCTACTAAAATACGGGGCTGCTAACGAGCTCCCGACGACCGCTATATAAATCCCCACAGTTGCAAAGTAAAAATTTGCACCCAATTGCGTTACCAAATGGAATAATGTAACGGACAAAACAGGGAAGTTGGCACAGGCGATGCGCTCTATGTTCGTTTGTGCCCCGCGCGGCGGAGCGCGTGGATTGAAACGCTGTTGGCGAGGCGATTATCACATCGAGCCTCGTCTCACAGACATGCGTGGTCCTACTTGGCTTTGTCGCCGTTTTTCCGCTGTCCGCTACGAGCACGGACTGAAAAGAAGGCGAAAATCCGTTGATACCACTTTTGTTTAGGACTTTTCCGGAGGACGGTATCCTGTTCTGATGCGCCTCTGGAACTTCGATAGAGTTCGAGCAGCGCATCGCGGAATTCGACTGCGGTTTGAAACCGTTTATCGGGATCCGGCGCCATTGCTTTTTCCGCGAAAGCGTCCGCACCCGACGGCAAACCGGGACATAACTGGCTGAGTCTGTGTCCCGGATGGGGCGCTCTGCCGGTAAGCAATTCAAAAAACATCACCCCGAGTGAGAACAGGTCGGCCCGATAATCCACTTTGGCCGGATCCAACTGTTGTTCCGGCGCCGTATACCGGAATTTTCCGAGATTGGTGCCTACGACGGTCAGCCCTTTGAACTGGTCATCGAGTTTCGCGAGGCCGAAATCCAACAGACGGATCGACCCGTTTCTCATGACCATGATGTTTTCAGGGGAAAGATCGCGGTGTATGGTGATTTTATGGGCGTGGCTCAACGCGTCCGCCACCAGGCACAATACCCGGACAACGGATTTAAATTCCAGGCGATGCCTTTCCTGCAGCCACTGACGCACGGTTTTACCTTCCACATATTCCATGGTATAGAACAGGATATTGTCGGATTTACAGGCATCGAATATTTTCACGATGCCCGGATGATTGAGGCTTCGCGCGGTTGTCACTTCGCGGATGAAGCGTGCAATGGCATATTTGCTGCCCGCGTATTTCGCGTGAAGCATTTTCAACGCCACTTCCCGTCCTGTTTTTTGGTCAAAAACCAGGTAGACGGAGCCCATGCCGCCCCGTCCGAGTTTCTGGCGTATCTCGTACCGTTCCGCGAGTACCCGGCCCACTTCCAATTGTAGTTCTGTTGTCAATCCGTACACTCCATCCTAAATCCGCACATAAGGAATGACGACAATCGCAGAAGAGGCATCTTGCCGCTTCCATCGTGATTGCGGTCCGCATGTTTTCCTTGATACAAGGCGGCAAGATGCCGCTTCTACATTTTTTTTCCTTATTACCCTTGCACCGACAAGGCGGTTTACGGGTGAATCCCACGGCGCACCACCCGCAAACAACGAACTAGCCAATTGCAGCGAAAGGCGTGGATTCTTCGTTACTGATGGCTATTTCGTCATCAGTCCCTTTTTCCTCCGTCTTTCCGTTTGTTTACCAATGCATGCACATTTCCAACGGGTTCAGGAAATCTGAGTTTGGGTTAGCCTCATAGCGTAATTACACGCCACATGACTGCCTGGTCATTAGTTACCGTGTTTCTATTCGCAGTCTAAGTAGTATACACAATGGGATTGCCCTATAAAAAGGGAGGTTGCCCGTAAAGATGAGGGAGGGAACCGCCAGGTCTGTTATCGCACCCACTCGATACCCTTCGGCGAGGGATTCACCACACTTGTTGGACACTCCGGTTTCTCGGCATGGAACACTTCCGCTATCCTGAGTGCCTCCTGCCGGGAGCGGCACACTCCGAACAGCGTGGGACCGCTGCCGCTCATGGCGACGGCCCCACAGCCGGCCTTGTATAAACGTTCTTTCAGTTCTCCGAGGGCCTGATGCTCTGAGAAGACGGGTTTTTCCATCCTATTGAAAAGCACCCGGGGAAAATCCCCTTCCGCCAAGGCGATAATCGCTTTGCGGAAGGAAGGGGTCCTTCCGGCGAAAGGAAATTCAGGGCTCATTTTAAGAAGAACATGGTTATAGGCGGAAGCCGTGCTCATGGCGGCGGCAGGATGGACGAGAATAAACCACGGTTCGTGTACCGGCGGCAACGGAACCAACGCTTCCCCACGCTGAGTTCCCGCCATGGTACCGCCATAGAGGCAATACGCGACATCGGCCCCCAGTCCGCGCGCCAGGCGCGCCAGATGTCCGAAGGAAAGCCTCAAATTCCATAGATTGTTCAAAGCGGCAAGGGTGGCGGCCGCGTTGCCGCTGCCGCCGGCCAATCCCGCCGCGATAGGAATGCGCTTGTCCAAGTGTATGCGCACTCCCTTTCGGCATCCGGTTTCCTCCCGGAGCAACGCCGCGGCGCGATACACAAGATTGGAGGGTCCCATATCCAATCCCGGCCCGTTGCAGGACAAGGAAAGACTGTCGTCGTTAATAAAGGTGAGTTCATCGTAAAGACTTACGGTCTGAAATATCGTTTCAATATTGTGGTAACCGTCGCGACGTTTTCGTAACACATCCAGGTACAAATTGATCTTCGCGAATGAACGCCACACCATGGGCGCATAGACCTGCGGGTGTCCATCCTCTATCAGCGGCATATAGGAAACCCTTTCCTCGATTCGGCAGACATATCAAAAGTATAAGGGACTGCGTTTCTTTCGGGACGTCGCCCGGAAGAAGTGGTGTCTTTGGCGCAACAAGTTGCACTGCTATAGATAAAGAAAAATAAAGGGAGAGTAAAAAACGCCTGTATCAACCTATTTCACCTTTCCTTATGAACAGCCGTAAACATGGTCATTCCGGTTTTTTCGCGATCTCCGGCTCGGGTCGAAGAACGGTATTGGACAACGCGAAAAATACCGGAATCCAGATTGGGCCTGCTGCAATGAATACCCAGTTCCCTTCTCGAAAAACACAACGAATGCGGCCAATCCCGCATCCACGGCTTCAGGAACTGGATTCCGGTCTTTTCGCGGTTTGGCACCCGCGCCGCTAAGCGTCCTTTTTCCACCGCGAAAAACCGGAATGACGCGTTGTTTGTGGATTCTTGAACTCAACCAGGACATAACGCTCCTTGTGGTAAGAAACTGAACCCATAATAAATTGTCAGCAAGAGCGGCTCACGCGCCTACGCTTCAGAGTAGCAGATGGACCACATATTCATATACCAGCGGATACAGGTCCACTCCCTCCGCCTTCAGCGCCTCCATCGCCTCCACTGTCATAGTATAATCTCCGTCGCGAAGAAAGGCATAAAAGAAGGAACTGAATTGTCTTGCGTAGGCTTCATCCATGGTGAAGGCCTTTTCCGCGTATTCCAAGGCCTTATCCAGTTCGTTTCGAGCAATAGATACGACCGCCAGCAAGCCGTAAGCACCGGGAACGGGCGTACCGTCCAGCGCCAGATAGGCATTCAGTACCTCCTGCGCTTCTTCAATCTTCTTCTGGACAATCAGGACAAAGGCCAGCGAAGTGTAAGCATCATCGAGATGGGGGTCGGCGGCGGCGGCCTGTCGCAACAAGACGGACGCGACCTCATATTCGCCGCGGCTTTGCGCGCCGATACCCTCGCGGTACGCCTGCACCGCCTCAAAGGCATCTTCAACGCGCCCCCCTGTGCGCAAGGCACGCCCGAGACTGTCCAGCATATGATACCGGCCGTCCGCCGCCGCGGCCGACGCAAACGCTTCCGCGGCTTCCTGGTACCGGCGTAAGGCATAGTATGCATTTCCCAATTCAAAACAGGCGAGGGCATACCGGCCATCATAGGATACCGCTTCTTTAAAAGCCCGGCAGGCAAACTCGGTTTGTCCATTTTCCCGGAAGCCATACCCCGCCCAAAGTTTCTTCACGGCGGCAGCTTCCGGTGTGATATCACCGCCCGTTTCCAAGGCTGCGTAGAGATTGCCATAAATATCCCGGGCGGGGGAATGTTCGAATGAAAACAGGGCGTCAAGAATCCCGCGCGCCATTTGCGGCCGTCCGTGAACGGCCAGTTCCGTGGCGAGGTCTCCGAATGATTGCAGGGTGGTATGGTCCAGGCTGCCGTCCCATGAAACCGCCGGTTCTGAAAAATTTTGCCATTGCGCAAACAGTTCTTCCATGGTCGCCACGGGGACCGTCGACGTAGAGGTCAGTTTGTAGAGGGCAATCTTTCTGATGGACGGCAACGCCCGCCTCTCAAAGGAAATCCCCCAGGCGTGCAGGCATTGTTCAAACGCTGCGGGCCATCCCGGGTCGAAGTAACCCAGCGCAAGGACCGCCCACACGTGGGGGGAATGACCCGCCGAAGCCTGTTTCGCGAGCGTACCGGTGCACAACGCGGCCTGCGCGGCAAGTATCTGTTGCGTTCCCCCCGCAGCCACGGGCAATGGAAGGGGCCCCTTTGTGAGATGGTTTAGGTTATGGGTGAACACATCGCGCCACAAAAAATTCTCGACCAGCACGATATCCTCCCCGCCGGCCTCTTCGTGAAGCAGTATTCCGGCGGTACGCCAGTCGGTCCGCTGCGGGCCGGGCTGCAGCCAGAGCCACTGCAGGAACATGGAGCCGATCAGGCATGCAATCAGCGTCCTGTTCCACACTGTGCTCTTAATGGAGGTAACGGCGCCGCCTGCCAGGAGATACAGCGGAATAATACAATGCACCGTGTAGCGTGGAAACATGCACGGGCGAAGCAGGTACGACACGACAAACAACATCAACGGCGGCAGCAGCAACCAGACGACCAGCAGCAATTTCTGTTCCCGTACCGCCTGGTCCGTTGGGGATTTCGTACGATAGAGGCATTCCCTCAGCGCCCTTAAAAGCAGGAACAATATCAGGACAGCGAACAGCACGTCAAGCGCCAGGCGGCCCGGTGCAACCCGTTGGGCAAAGTCATTCAAGCGAAACTGCCAGTGAAACGCGCTCACATCGTCAAAGAACAGGTCGGCCAGCAATGCACGGAATCCCGGCTTCATAATCCAAAGGCTGGTGGAATCTTTCGGCCAGAACCGCACCGTTGACAGATAAAACAAGGTGGGCGCGAACAGCAAAGCCTGGGAAATGGTCCAGCGCCAAAACACAGCCGTCCGGCTGCGATAGCGCAACAGCAAGAAACCACCCAGCACGACGGGTATCAGACCGGCAAAAGGATGGGTCCAGTACAGCAGGATGGAGACCATGCCGTGGAGTAACCAGGGGCGCCACCCGGGCCGCTCCAGTAGCCGCAGGAACGAGAACACCGCCGCCACGGCCAGGAACACGAATACGACATACATCCGTATGCTCTGGGAATGATGAATATGTACCGGGGAAAGGGCCAGCAACGCCGTCGCCACATAGCCCGCACGACGGCCGTAAATGCGCCTGCCCAGGCCGTATACCATCGGCAAGGTGGCCAGGCCTATGAAAATACTCAGCAACCGAAGACCATAGACGGAACCGGTCACGTAATGAGTCCAAAGATATTCAAGGCAATAATATACGGGCAGGGTAAGGGGGTCCAGCGCTCGATTCATCCACAAAAAGTCCGCAAGGGTCGGGCTATCGAGATAGACGTGGCTGGTATATTCATCCCACCACAGGGACTCATGACTGATGCCGAAAATGCGGAGAAAAAAAGCGGCGGCCATCCAGAAACTCACCACCATTACGGGGTGAAACGCTTTGTTCGTGCTTGCTCCATTCATGGACTCATCATATATAAAACAGGCGTGGGGAGTCGAATCTAAAAATCCGGGCAGACGCCGGCGGGAATCAGACGCCGATAAACCCCACCCTTGCTATTGTCGCAGATGTTTGGCAGCTTCCTCACAAAGAGAGGTTCGGCTTATCTTGCTGTCCAGCGGGACATCCTTCGGCCAGGGAAAGTAATATCGAGGAAGTTTATGCCCGGGCAGAAGCTGGCGCAACCGCACATTCAGCGTTTCCGCCACGGCATCCTGAGGATTCCGCAGAGCGATAAATGCCACCGGTATGGCCCCATATTCCGGGTCGGGCACGCCTACCACAGCGACGTGCTTCACTTCCGCCAGGGTTTTCAGGGCTTGTTCTATTTCCTCGGGATAAATGTTTTCTCCGCCGGAAATAAACATGGTATCCGCCCTGCCCGTAACAAACAATCGCCCCCGGCCATCCCAATATCCCCGGTCCCCGGTGGGAAACCATCCCTCTTCCGTTTCAGGCTTTTTCAGTTGCCCGCTTTCCTCATAGTACCCGAGAAAAACCGAAGGTCCCCGCACTTCAATGCCCCCCTCCGGCGATATACGCACCGTACCCGGCATCAGCGGTCGGCCGCTGCTGTACAAATCTTCCAGTGTAGCGTCGGGGCTGGTCGCAACGAGTTGTGCGGAAGTTTCCGTCATGCCGTAACTTCGGATTAGCGGAACCCCTGCTTCCCAGGCCCGTTTGACAAGAACCGTATCCACGGGCGCACCGCCCAGAAGAATTCCTTTCATATTGCGCAACACTTTCCTTCCATTCGCGGATTCCATCAGCCGGTGCAACTGCGTAGGCACCAGGGAGGCGTAGCCCGCCTCCGTTCGCGCCAGTTCCTCCTCCAGGGGAGCGCCCTGCCGGGGAATGGCAACAGCTGCACCGGCCAGGGCACAGCGGAACAGGATCCCGAGGCCGGAAACATGATACAGGGGCAACGAAAGAAGCCATATGTCGCCCTGTCCCAGGGGCATGTTCGCATTCGCCGCACAAGCGGCATACCGGTGATTACCCAGGGAGTGTACCGCTGCCTTGGCGGTTCCTGTGCTGCCGGAAGTCATCACCATGGTGGCAGGCAGGCTGCCGTCCAGCATGGGCGTCAGCGCATCCATGCCCCCCGTCTCCGCCTGTCCTTCCAATTCCTGAAAAGAGACGCGAGGCACATGGATCCGCTCCAGAGCGGTCTCCATGCCCGTATCGTGGAGAATACGTCCCGGCTGTAACCGTGCGGCAATATCCGCGATTGCACTTCCGGGCAAGGCCGGATTCAGCGGACATGCCACCGATCCTGTTTGGATAAGGGCCCACAGCGCGGCACAATAGCAGGAGGAGGGTTTGCCCAGTAGTATTACCCGTTCTCCCTGTAAGATACCTTGCCGCATCAATATCTGTTTAAAGTGAACTACCCGGCGGCGAAACACGGCATAGGAATAGACCCGGTCATCAAGACAGGCGAGGGCCTCGGGAAAAGCCTGCGCGGCTGCAGCCAGGGGACAAGGTATGAAAGAAGCCAAGTCACACATGCCATAAAACCTTCAACCTGCTGGGATTCACTGAAATACCCATGCCCTCGCACGCGACTAGGTCAATCTCGGGCATGTTCAGCGGCAAAGGCGTTTCCAGAATATCCGATGAAAGGCGGGTGTAGGTATCCACCCCTGCGGCCCACCGGCTGCCCGAAAACGCGGCGGCATACGCCAGAATCGCGGCCGTGCCCACACCGGTCTCATAGGCGGCGCTCAAAATTACCGGCACCCCGGATTGAATTCCCAGCATAGAAATGGGCAGGCACAGGGAAGGTTTCCAAACCAGAAACCGGGCCTGTTCCACAACGCTTCGTAGCTGTTCCGCTTCCCCCCTGCTCTTCCCGGATCCCGGGCACACTACATGCCGGCTTAACGCCTGGAGTGTTTCATCCACCGCGCAGGCCACGCCGGTCCTTTCCTGAATGAATGGCAGATCCTGAAACTCCCTTACAGGCTCCTCGAGAAAAGCGATTAGTTCCACGGGCACCGCCTGACAGAATTGCAGGGCTTCTTCCCGGGTCCACGTCCGGTTGGCGTCCAGACGCAGGGAAATTTCCGGGCCCCCTTCCCGGAGTAGTTCACAAACAAACGCGGCTTCTTCCTTTAAAAGAGAACGGCCTACCTTAAGTTTAAGTGTTGTATAGCCCCGTTGAAAAGCGCGACGAAACTGTATACGGCTCCTCTCCCCCACCCCGTCTATCAGCACGCACAAAGGCACACGGTCCGATGCCTCCGGGTTTAAATAACGGCGCAGGGGAAGGCCTTCTTCCCGGGCCGAAAGTGACTGGAGGATATGTTGATAGGCAAAATAGACTGACGGGGAAACGCCTTGCGGCAGGGCAGTTTCCGATACAGCATGACTGTGTTTGAGGTGCAGGGCGACACTGCGGGCTTCTTCCGCAACCCGGCCGGGCGATTCTTCGGAAAAACCGGGCAGCGGTGCGGCTTCACCCCAGCATACAGAACCGTTTTCCATCTGTGCGGCCAGGAGCACGCCTTCACGGTACGCGCAGCGATGCCCCGCCAATGTTATCGGCGCCTTTAAGGAAAGTTTATAGGAATAAGCGGTAACCGAGTTGAAAATCATGGCAACGATTCTTTAGTAGACTGTGACACTGGGGTTCCTGATACAGGAAGGGGGCATTGCATTATATTGTTTAAAAATCTTATCATAGAAGCCTGCCAGGGTTTTAACCGGCCGAATAGAGTTCTTCCTGAAATCATGAAAACATGGCCCGCGGCCTGATACCTATGGTCCCTTGCAACGACAGAAAGTTCACGCTGAAAAAGTAACAAAACAGTGGAGGAAACGCCATGCGTCTTAGGACCACACTCTTCATTGGGACAGGAAGTGTATTGCTGGTGCTTCTTTTGCTGGCAGGAATCTTTCTATACGTGCTGCTCCACCGCACGCCAGGCGCGTATTTTGAATCGAACGGTGTCCGGATATTTTATTCTGTGGAAGGGAGCGGCACACCGCTCATTTTGGTGCACGGCATCGGTGTCAACGCGGACTTGAACTGGCGCAGGCCGGGTGTCACCAGAATGTTGGCGAAGAATTTCCAGGTAATCTCGTATGACCTTCGCGGTCATGGACGGAGCGATAAGCCTGAGGTTCCGGCCGCTTAAGGCGTGAAGATGGCGGAAGATATTGTGCGGCTCATGGACCATCTGGAAATTCGCAGAGCCCATGTGGCGGGCTATTCGCTGGGCGGGTTTCTGGCGCTCAAGGCGGTCTCCCTGCATCCGGACCGTTTTATCAGCGCGTCCATATGCGCGGCAGGCTGGAAGGACCCGAATGACCCCTCCCCCCTGCCCAACCCATACAAGCCGCCGGAGAACACCGATACCCGAAAGGTAGAAACGGCCTCCGTTTTCGCCGCCGCCACGCCAAAATCACTGTTTAACCGGATCCGCGGCTCTATCGGCGATCGTATCATCAGCAGGCCGGTCAGAACCGCCCTGAAAGCCGGGTACCAGGAACTGGCAGTGGAACAATCCCTGCTGGAAAAGAACACGGTGCCCATGTTGAACATTATCGGCGACCATGATGGGTTGTTGCCCCTGGCACACGACCTGGTTGCGGTGACCGCCAATCTGGAGGCCCGGGAAATCCCCGGGGCGACCCATTTTTCCCTGCCCTTTAAGAAAGCGTTTAAAGAAGGGTTACGAGAATTCCTTCTAAGACACGACAAAAAAGCCGTGCCCCCGGGGTCCTGACGCGTTGAAACGCCAGTCCTATTCCGCGTCCCCTGCCAAAAAAGAATGGAGAACAGCATCTTCGCTGTTCTCCGAATAGACTGGATTGACTTTGTATTAAAGGGATGGGGTGTAGTGCTTCAGGATTTTCAGGTAATTGGCACGCTCAAAGGCGGCGGGCTCGGCACATTTACCCTGGCTGAGACTTCCCTGCATCTGCCGCACGGAATCATACTCGTGCTTTTCCATCCATTGCGCCATGGCGTCACGCACCGTGCCGAGATGGCCTATGCCATTCTTAAGCAGGGCCGAGGTCATCATGGCGACCTTCGCGCCGGCCATCATGCATTTAAGCACGTCTTCCGCGGTATGCACGCCGCCGGTTATGGCCATGTCGGCTTTGATAAGGCTGCACAGAATGGCTACCCAACGCAAACGCGGCCGCAGCTCACCCGGGGAACTCAACATAAGGTCGGCTTTGACTTCGAGTGTTTCGAGATTAAGGTCGGGCTGATAAAAACGATTGAACAGAACCAGGGCGTCCGCACCGGCTTCATCCAGTTTTTTCGCCATATTGGCGAAAGCGCTGAAATACGGGCCGACCTTCACCGCAACCGGGATCGAAATCGCGGCTTTTACATCGCGGACCAAATCAATATACAGGTTTTCCACGGTCCGGCCGTCCATGTCTGGGTTGGTGGGAATGAAATAGACATTCAACTCCAACGCATCAGCGCCCGCTTCCTCAATTTGTTTGGCAAAATCCAGCCAGCCGCCTTTGGAAACCCCATTCAGGCTGCCGATGACAGGAACACCCACAGCCGCCTTCACTTGACGTACATATTCAATGTAGGTATCCGGCCCCATTCTGTACTCGCCCGCGTCGGGAAAGTAGGAAAGCGCTTCCGCGAAACTCTCTTCGCCCTGTTGAAGGTTCGCGTTCAATTCGTGGCTGAGATGGGCAATCTGCTCCTCAAACAACGAGTGAAGCACCACGGCAGCCGCGCCCGCGTCTTCCATACGTTTCACGTTGTCCAGAGACTCACATTGCGGCGAGGGAGATACCACGAGCGGATTTTTCAGTTCAAATCCAAGGTATTTGGTTGTCAGGTCCATTTCTATCTCCTTGTCTGGATGGCACCGGCCAGCCGGCCTGTTACAGGGGTTTACAGCAATTGCAGTTTGATTGAATCAGGAAGCCGGCTTTTCCGGTTCCGGATTGACGGAATCACCACAGGGCATATCGGCGAGATAAGAATAAATCCGCCAACGCTCGGCGATATCCTTACGCGCCTCGACCAACAGCTGCTTGGCAACTTCCGGCTTGCTCAGGGTCAGCATTTTGTATCGTGTCTCATTGTAGGCATACTTTTCAAAGTCCAAATCCGGAACTTTCGAATCCAGCTGGAATGGATTCTTGCCCTCGCCCTTCAGAGCGGGATTGAACCGGAAGAGGGGCCAATGGCCGGATTGCACCGCCGCTTTTTGCTGTTCAAGGCCCATGGACAAGTTATACCCGTGGGCGATGCAATGGCTGTAGGCGATAATCAGGGATGGTCCCGGGTAGGCTTCGGCCTCCAGAAAAGTCTTGACCGTATGGGAATCGTTCGCGCCCAGCGCGACATGGCCCACATAAACACTGCCATAAGTCATGGCTATAAGGGCCAGGTCCTTTTTGCCTAAGGTTTTGCCGCCTGCCGCGAATTTCGCCACGGCGGCGCGGGGGGTTGACTTGGAACACTGCCCGCCGGTATTGGAATACACTTCCGTATCCAAAACAAGCAGGTTGATATCGTATCCCGAGGCGATTACATGGTCAAGGCCGCCGAAGCCGATATCGTAAGCCCAACCGTCACCACCCATGCCCCACACGCTCTTGTGCACCAGGAAGTCGGCCACGTGCAGCAACGCCTTCGCTTCCATACTCGACTGCCCTGCGAGTTTTTCTTTCAACAGCGCCACGCGTCTGCGTTGCTCCAGGATTTCCGGTTCTGTTTTCTTGCCGGAATTTTCGAGCAGCGCCTGGACTAATTCGCCGCCGATACCCCCTTCAAGTCGTTTCAGCAATTCTTCGGCGAACTGGGTCTGGCGGTCAATGGTAACACGCATACCCAGGGAAAATTCAGCCGCATCTTCAAAGAGGGAGTTGTTCCACGTGGGACCGCGTCCCTCTTTATTCGGCGCCCATGGCGTGGTGGGCAGATTTCCACCATAAATACTGGAGCAACCCGTGGCATTGCCGACATATAAACGGTCGCCGAACAACTGGGACAGCAGTTTGAGATACGGGGTTTCGCCGCACCCGGCACAGGCACCGCTGAATTCAAAAAGAGGTTGCAACAACTGAACATCCTTGACCAGGTTATGCTTCACGGCGTTGCGATCCACTTCCGGAAGAGTCAGGAAGAAGTCCCAGCAGGCGCGCTCACGCTCGCGAATGGGGACCTGTTCCACCATATTGATGGCGTGAAGTTTCGGTTCCTGTTTATTCTTGGCCGGGCAGGTCTGTACACACAAGGTGCATCCCGTGCAATCTTCAGGGGCGATTTGCAGCACAAAACGTTTGTCGGGAAAGTCTTTCCACTTGGCCTTGGCGGACTTGAATCCTTCCGGTGCATTTTCCAGCGCTTCAGCATCCACTATCTTCGAACGTATGACGGCATGGGGACAGACCAGGCCGCATTTGCCGCACTGAATGCACGTTTCCGGATCCCAGAACGGTATTTCAAGGGCAATATTGCGCTTCTCCCACTGGGTAGTGCCGACCGGGAAGGTGCCATCTACCGGCATCTTGCTGACCGGCAGCGTGTCGCCTTCCTCCACGAGGATGGACGAGGTAAATTCGTGCAAGAATTCCGGGGCATGCTCCGCCACCGGCGGACGCAGATCAAACTTGCTCGTCACCGTCGCCGGCACCTTCACTTCGTGCATATTCTCAATGGCCATATCGACAGCGGCGCAGTTTTTCTGCACAATCGATTCGCCCCGCTTGCCGTAGGTTTTCTTGATGGAAGTCTTGATGGATTCGATGGCCTGTTCCTGCGGCAGCACGCCGCTGATATAGAAGAAACAGGTCTGCATGACGGTGTTGATGCGTCCGCCCATCCCGGCCGCCTTGGCCACTTCAAAACCGTTAATAACGTAGAACTTAAGTTTTTTCTCGATAATGCGGCGCTGCGCCGTTTTCGGCAGATGGTCCCACACTTCTTCGGGACCGTAAATGCTGTTGAGCAGGAATACCGCCTCGTCTTCGGCGCACTTGAGCAGGTCGAATTTTTCCATGAAGGAGAACTGGTGGCAGGCGACGAAATTGGCACGGCTGATGAGGTAGGTGCTCCTGATGGGCTTCGGACCGAAACGCAGGTGAGAGGTCGTCATGGCGCCGGATTTGCGCGAATCATAGACGAAATACCCCTGGGCGCAATAGCCGGCATCCTCGCCGATGATCTTGATGGAGTTCTTGTTGGCGCCGACGGTGCCGTCCGCGCCCAGGCCGAAAAAGATGGCCCGGGTCGTATCGGGGCTCTCCGTGGTAAAGTTGGGATCATAGTCGATGCTTGTATTGCCAACGTCGTCCTTGATGCCGACAGTAAAGCGCTTACGAGGTGTTTCGAGGGCCATTTCATCAAATATGCCCTTGACCATGGCGGCTGTAAATTCACGGGAAGACAAACCATAACGTCCGCCCAGCATGACCGGGAGTTCTTTAAAGGGCGCGGTTTTCGCCATCACCGCTTCAGCCACTGCCGTGAAGACATCCATGAACATGGGTTCGCCCGCGGCGCCGGGTTCCTTGGTGCGGTCGAGCACGGCAATGGTCTTCACCGACGGAGGCAACGCGTTTATAAACGCCGCCGCGGAGAAAGGCCGGTACAGGCGCACAATGACCCCGCCGATTTTTTCTCCCTTTGCCGCCAGGTATTCGATGGTTTCCGTCACCGCTTCGGCGGCCGAACCCATGACAACAATTACACGTTCCGCATCGGGTGCACCGACATAGTCAAAGAGATGATAGTTGCGGCCGACGACAGCGGCGAACTTGTCCATGACTTTCTGCACGATTTCCGGACAGGCATCGTAGTAAGGATTGCATGCTTCGCGGGCGGTGAAGAAAATGTCAGGATTCTGGGCGGTACCCCGGATAACCGGGCGATCGGGGGACATGGCGCGCTGGCGATGGGCAAATACCAGTTCATCATCTATCATCGCACGGATATCTTCAGGGAGCAGCATCTCTATACGGTTTACTTCGTGGGACGTGCGGAACCCGTCAAAAAAGTGCATAAAAGGAATGCGCGCCTCCAGCGTCGCCGCATGGGCGATGAGCGCCATGTCATGGGTTTCCTGAATGGAGTTGGAACACAGCATGCCAAATCCCGTGCTGCGCGCCGCCATGACATCGCTATGGTCGCCAAAAATGGAGAGGGCATGCGTCGCCACCGTGCGCGCGGTAATATGAAACACCGTCGGCGTCAATTCCCCGGCAATCTTGAACATGTTGGGCAGCATCAGCAACAAGCCCTGAGACGCGGTAAAGGTGGTTACCAGCGAGCCTGACTGCAGGGCGCCATGCACCGCCGCAGAAGCGCCGGCTTCGCTCTGCATCTCCACTACCAGCGGCGTAGTGCCCCAGATATTCTTGCGCCCTTCCGACATCCACTGGTCCGCCCACTCACCCATGGGGGAGGAAGGCGTAATCGGGTAAATGGCCGCCACTTCACTCACCTGATAGGCAACATGGGCAACCGCCTCATTTCCATCCATCGTACGTACAGGTCTGTTCATCGTCATTCGAACTCCACTTTTAATTTAGGGAAAACTTGTTGTTGAATACCAGACATCCGCCGCCCCGCGACACTCAGACACGGTAGCGCATCTACCGTAAAGAAACGGCACCTCTCCTGTGCAGAATAGTTCCGCCAGTGCAGGGCATACTGAAATCCACCGTTGGCGAAAAGGGTTCACGCTCTCAAGCAGACGATGGAGGCGGTGTTCTTATTATGCAAGACAGGGGCGCCGGATTCAAGAGGAGGTATTACCACTTGTTAAGCACACTAAACAACCAGTCTCTCAAAAAATGACGCGCCCCAGGTACGCCATGGCCGGCCCACCATTGAAAGGCCCCGGCGCCCTGGCGTTGTTTAACACGCCACGCGATTCAGGGAAACGGTTTTTGACCCTCCGGGAATTGACGCGGAAGTAAATGACATTGGGACCCTCCGGCAAGCGGAGAGCCCCAATGACCAGTAGAGCGTAAGTGAAGAGGTCGTGTTTAGGCGTTTATTGTGTTATGGAGCGATAGGATTTACCGACGAGGAAGGCGCTGGAAGCGCGATGTCCGGAAGGGACGCCACCGGGCAATTACCAGTCGGGCAGGCGCCCCGTGACGGCACGCAACCCATGCTGAGCAACCGGTTGTCACTCGCGGGAGCGACGGGAGAATGCACTACCGCCGGTGCCACACCGCATTCCTGCGACAGGAGCGTAAAAGGTTCGCCGGGGAACGGATAGGCATTCCCATATAGATACGTATTGTTCATGAAATTGAATGTGGGGCGTTCCACTTCCAGGAACCGTTTGCCGGCGGCGATGCGGTACTGCAAGTAGGCGTCGAATTCACGTTTCTGCATATCAAGGCGCATTTCCCGCTCCCGCAGGTTCAGCACATGGTTGGCATCCCATTCAGCCTGGTCGCGGTAATTTATCGTTTCAATATTCTGTTCCATGCATTGCCGCGCGTATTCCTGATCATGGCGCAGACTCTCGCGGTTGTACTGGGCCATTTCATCAATAATCATCTGTGGAATGGCCGCCAGTACCTTGGCTTTCCAGAGTTCGCCGTAGCGCATTTCATTATTGGGACAAGGCCCGCTGAAACGTTCGGCAACCGACCAGGTATCGATAATATTGACTTGCGCGACCCAATTGCAGCCCACGGTCCGGGCCAGTTGTGCCTCCGCCTGGGCTTCTTCCGTTTCGCGGCTTATCTGGGCCGGTGATTTCAAGATCCAGTTCAACTTATAGGCGGCACGGTACGGCCATTCGGCAGAGCTTTCGGTGGCGGTCGTAAGGGTATAGGCGTCGGTATTACCCAGATACAGCCCGATATAACTGCTGACCTTTTGCAGAGCGTCCTGGTGCGCCTGCTCAAGGGCAAGCGCTTCGCTTGTCGCCTGCTCCTGCGACACGCCTACAAAATAGATGGTCCCGTCGGCCGGCGGCAAACCATTGGCTTGGGCCCACGGCGGTGCGGCGACGGTCATGTCGTGCATGCTCGGTGTCAGCACAACCCGGTTCTGGGCGCATCCAAAGCTCAGCACCATCAATACCGCCAATACACTCAGTTGTACATAGGTTTTCATAATGCTCCACTCCTTTTTTTTTGGGTTTTGGGTTTCAAATATTTCCAGAGGCGCCCCACCACGGGAAGCCCTTTTGCACACATAAGATTAAACTGAACCACCAGCACGGCCGTTTCCGGACTCACAGTCAACGCATGCGAGCACGGGCGCACTGAACTTCCTGGTTGTAGATGCCGTGAATGTTCATCTGGTCAAGACCCGTCCGGATGTTGCCCAGCCGCGTAACGGCCAGAATAGTCCCCAGCGTTTGTGCCTGGGCGACCGGGTCCACACCGCCGCCTTCAACGCCGACAATTTGGTGGACAGGGCTTACATCCGGTTCCATGCGGCCGCCGCCGGGATACAATTTCTGCTTGGGTTTCCCATACGCATCCTGCGTCCATACCTCCAGATTGTCGGGCGGGGTGATATCCGAACCGAACACCCACATGCGCGTGCCATCGCTGGAATGCAGATACACGCGGCTCTGTCCGGCGGGCCCCGCATATTCACGGGCCGCCACATTGGGGTATTCTTTGTAAGACACCTGGGTGCTGCCGGCCAGACCGCCCCGGGCGGCGCGTGCTACCCCCACGGCATCGTTGGTGTATTCCAGGATCATCAAGTCATTCTCTTTCCAGAACTGGGGTAGACACCCGCGATAGGCGGCATAATGCGGATTTTCCGGCGGAGAATACGGATCATAGGAAACGATGGTAACCACCTTGTCCTCGCGGAGCCAGTCCAGGTATTCATCCTCGATACGGAACGGGATGGCGCTCACCGACGTGTATTCCGTGGGGAGATAGGTCTGAATGATGCCGTTGATTACCCGGGGATAAGGCTCGTTGCCGTTTTCAACCATCAGCCGAAGGGCCACAATACGCGCCTTGATGCGGTTCAACTCCGTTCTCCAGTCCTCAATCTGGTTCGTCAGGGACTCCACCAGCGGCTGGGCCAGCAACTTGTCACGCGCCTCGTCATCCGCCTTGAGCCAAGCCTCGTTCGCCTTTATCTTCTGGACAAGCCTTTCAATCTCTCCGTCAATCTGGCCGCGTTCCACATCACTTTGCGTGGTGACCTTCTGCACTTGAAGGCCGCTGATTTGGGTACTGATCCCGGCACTCTCCGAAATCAGCGTCGCGCGTGCATCCTGAGACAGCAACTTGGCGGTCAACCCCATGTTCTCACTTAACTGTGTTTCCGCGTTTCTAATCGCGTTGTAAAGGGTTTCTGATTTGCCTTGCAGTATCTGCATACGACGAAATTCATAATTCGTCGGCAGGGTCATTGACATCCAATAGGTGGAGTTGTTGTCCAGGTTTACCCGGTTATTAATGGCATAGGACGGGTTCTCCCAGCCGAACTGGACCGACTGCACATCATCGTCACAGCCCATCTTGGAAAACACCGCCACGGGCAGTGACGCCGGACACCCTCCGTCATCGGATACGGTCGGTTCCGCCATTCGCAGCTGCATGGTTACGGGCACGGTACTGCAGCCTGTGACCACCAGACCCATACAGACGCCCATAAACACCAATAGACATAAGGGTACTTTTCGCATAGGGGTTCCCTTCCCATTTGTTTGCAGGCCGCACAAAACTCGTCCTGTCTCTTGAATCATTCTGTTCTTATCCTGAAACAGCAAACAAGACAACCCAAGCCCTGTTTGTCATGAACACACGATTCATACTTTCATTCGGGACAGCCCTTGTCCCGCTAGCCCTTCAATCGTCCTTATCCATGTGCGGTTTCTTCGGAATACCCATACTCAGCCTGTCAGGAATCCAACGAAACCACATTCAGCCACTTATTCCAAGAAATGATGAAAAGGACGACAAAACGAGTTTATTGTAAACTATTTATCTTAAAAAGTCAAGGATTTATTCTTGACAAATTTTGAGCGCCCAAAATAAGGGGATAACATTTCATTAAAAACAGTCTCAAACCTCAGATACGAGTCATTTCTTTACAATAACCATGAGATACAATGATTAAAATATTTTGCTTGTAACGTTTTTGATTATTGTCAAAGGTCATTCTTTGGTATTCATAGAACTTGAGGAAGATTTTTATGGGCCAGTATTTAAATTGTTGTTTTCTTGAACAAAATACAATACTTTACAAAGAAAAGGATTGCACACAAAAAGCCAAATTCTGTAAGGAAATACTTGACGGAGGTGGAAAGATAAGAGGTGTTGGACTATGAGATGGACCTTAAGGCAATGGATTCACTCAGAAGTTAATTGCTTCGTGATGTAAGGCGATGGGATGACGCTGCCACGGTCCTTATGCTTATTGGCTTCACCCCAGCAATTCGTTTTTTTTTCGTGCGGAATCAACAACCACCGGCAGAGCCGGTGGCATGAGGAGGGCTCCTAAAAGGAGCCTCATGAAAACAACTATCGATTCCGTCTCAAAGCCTTGTTGTCCATCTTGTCACCACCAAGCCTACGTCATTCCGGTTTTTTTCGCGCGCATGGACGCGTTTCAAAGGAAGTACCGTATAGGCGCGAAAAAGGGTTCATAAGACCGTGGAAGGTAATAAAGGGCACGGGGCACAAGTCCGGGAGACTGCCTTGGGCGCCTCCATCTGGATGCCGGTCTTTTTCGCGGTATACCGGTAACGGCTCTAATAAAAGTTATCGGCCGCGAAAAAACCGGCATGACGGTACAAGCAAGGACATTGTAAATAGCAAAAAGGGCCGCTATGTTCATAAGCGAAGAAAAACGATGGAACGGCAAAGCCTGACGAATTCTCACCGGCAGAGCCGGTGGATTAACATTGATTTAGGAAGAATGGAAGCCTGTTGCCGCTATTGGCTATTGCGTTGTCAGCTCATTTTTGCATTCTTATGGTAAGACGACTTCAGAAAAGGCGGAGAACTGGATTCCGAGGAATCCTTGAAGAAAACCGGCCGGTTCGGGAAGTCCGCTCTTGGAGGCATGTATCCCGCCGCTATTTTGGGTTTTGCGAGAACCCCTCCGCAGAATCGCGTTCACCTTCACGCGAAAACACTTCGTAGGCAACCAGTACCTGAGGCCCTGAAATCAAGGTCCTGGTATGGCACAGGCCCAGGTCAACTAACAGGCGTTCAACCGCTGCGGGCATATCCGCATTTTCGAAGGCATGGGTTTCTTCCAAAACAATCCATGCCCGTCCCGTTGCCAGAATGGCAGCTTCCAACCGGGACTGGACCTCCTCTATGGAATAGACCTGTTTCATCGTTGCTTCGTTTGGCCCGCCATTATAAGCGACTTGGGAAACAAGCAACGCGGAATCTCCCATAAGGATAACAGGGCTATTATTTTGGTCCGCAGCAAGCAGACGTCCCAGGGCAAGATAATTGCCCCGCATCGGCAAGAACACCGAAAAGACCCCAAGAACCATCATGCATATGGTCATGCCCGACAACTGCAATCGCCGGGGCCATTGTGTATGTAAGCGCTGCGCTCCCAAAATCACCAGATAATGGAGTGCGGGAGACGAAAAAATGGTGTATCGCGGAACAATCGCGGAGCAATTGACCATGAAGACGGGTATCACTAACAGCGCGGCCGGCACACAAAACCAAAGCAGCAGAAACCCTGTGGTGTGGAGTGAACCTGTCGGCACAAAACTGCCCTGTGTCTGTTCTAATTCCTCTTTAAAAACGCCACCCCTTGACATTCCAAAATGCGCAGCCAGACGTTTAAGCAGCACCACACACAAGTGAAGGAAACTTACTGCAAAAAGTAAAGCCAGCAATAAGGATATGCCAATGACGATACCCCTTCCCCAAACAAGCCACGGGGCAGATAGTCCCGCGTTCACGACATAGTCGTTCGGAAGAGCGTCCATCACATAAGAACTGTCCTTAAAAAACGGGGCTATAAGCGCCACAAGCAGCATGAACGGGTTCAGTACGGCTGTCTTTTCCGCCCCCATCGCCGTCTGGTGACCCATGGTCAACGCCCCAATTCCCCATAAGGGCAACATCAGAAGCCCCTGTGCGGCCAGCCAGACCGCAATCCGGGCCTTATGCCGGCGCAACCATAAAAGCGCTCCCGTCCCCCAGGCACAGGCAAGCAATACACCTCCAAGGTGTGTCCATACCAGCAATACGGTGAAGGCGGTATTGACAACCCACCATGCGGGCCCTCCCCCGCGCATCATATGCAGGAACGTCCAGGCGGATAACAATCCCAAAAGAACGACCAGGGGATAACAGCGTATTTCCTGCGCGTGATAGATTTGTTGAGGGGAAAAGGCGAACAGTATCATTGCCGACAGGGCCCCCTTCACACCCAGCAGCTGCCGGCCCAAGATATACACCAGACAAAGACTCACTGAGGCCATTATTACGGAAAGCAGGCGCAAGGTCCAGGCACTGTCCCCGGCAAAACGGGCCCAGCCATACAGCAGGGCATAATATACGGGCGGCATATATTGGTCGTGTTGTTTATACCCGGCCTGGAAAACGGACCAGCTGGGCGCACTGAGGTAGGCCACACTCACATATTCATCGTTCCATACGGACTGTTCATCAAGGGTATATGTTCGCAGGAACAGGCCCAGGACAACAATCAGGGCGGCACCCGTATATAAACAGTAACATCTCCATGAGGCACGTTTGTCCTCACGAATACCGCCGGTAGCTACCACCGACGGAAATGTGTTCACCTTCACGTTGTGCAACGTTGGCTCTCTCGCTGGGTGTTCACTGTTTCAGAACCCGAACACAGCGTATTGGCTTTGATGCCTGCGGCAAAACGACTGTCGAAGACCTTGATTTTAGTATAGTTGAGGCGGTGCTTGTTATACAAACAAGGCATCCCGAAAAAACACACCGTGAAATAAATGTGCAATACCCCCACAAGATTTTGTATACTATACGTACGTACCTGATACCGTCGCTCCCTGTTTCAACACAGGGCAAAATCAATCCCCAATTGCTGAAAGGCAGCATTTTACGTGATAGAATTTGCGCAACGAAACACCGTAGAACAGGTTGAAGAAGGCAACGAGCTCGCTCCCAAGTTCGATGCGAACGGTTTAATCCCCGTGGTCACCACAGATTACGTTACCGGGGAACTGCTCATGCATGCCTATATGAACGCGGAAGCCCTGAAAAAGACAATCGAACTGGGCGAGGCGGTGTACTGGAGCCGCAGCCGCAATGTGCTCTGGCACAAGGGCGCGACCAGCGGCCTGGTGCAAATCGTGCGCGAAATGCGGATTGACGATGACCAGGACACGGTCTGGCTGCGTGTGGACGTGCAGGGCGGCGCCAGCTGCCATGTGGGCTACCGCTCCTGTTTTTATCGCGCCGTGCCGGTGGGTGATGCGGCAAAAACCGGCATTACGCTCGCCTTCACGGAAACGGAAAAAGTATTTGACCCCCAAAAAGTATATGGAGACGCTCCAAATCCGACGCGCATTTGAAGTACGCTAAACACGTTGGATTTTTTGTATCCTTGTATAACCATCAATTCAGGCGAACTTGAGAAGGAAAATCAATCATGGCATCCAAAGCGAAGGGCAATCGCGAAACCATCATCCTGGAATGCACGGAAGCGCCGGGAACCTCCCGGTACAATACGGAAAAAAACAAGCGCAAACATACGGAACGCCTTGAACTCATGAAGTACAACCCCACGCTGCGCAAGCACACGCTCCATCGCGAGAAAAAATAACGCGATTTTTATCGTTGGGCGGATGATTTCTGAGTTGAAATTTAATAAGACGATTTATTATAATCGTACCACGTGCCGAGGTAGCTCAGTTGGTAGAGCAGCGGACTGAAAATCCGCGTGTCGCCAGTTCGATTCTGGCCCTTGGCACCATTTTTTTGTTACGAAACGCCTGTATTCATTGAGTACAATCATGGATACAGGCTTTTTTTATCTATGCTGGCATTTTGTATAACTTTCGGCGCTTACAGCGATTCTGTTGAAAAAAATGTATAGGTGTGAGTTTTTCGGGCACGCCGCTCCCCAGAGCGGCAGGATCATGGGTACAGACGAGAAGAGAGAGAAAGCAAAGGTTTGCACGACTGTAATTCAAGTGTTCCGTTCCTGTGGTTTGCCGCTCTGGGGAGCGGCGTGCCCAGGCGTAC
>Ga0116149_1001452_pt1 | contig 28614 bp, 18 predicted proteins | sample AD_UKC057_MetaG_FD_89787 | JGI IMG/M metagenome (GOLD analysis project Ga0116149, IMG submission 89787) | Active sludge microbial communities of municipal wastewater-treating anaerobic digesters from USA - AD_UKC057_MetaG | ecosystem: Engineered > Bioreactor > Anaerobic > Digestate | place: USA...
AAGCAGTACGTACCCAACTTTTTGCGCCGTGTCACGCGTCTTCGCTTCGGCTCGCTGCGCTCGCCTCCGCTCCGCCGCGTGACACGATCATCAAAACTTACACACAACTAGTTACACTACTCAGCGAAAATGGCCGGGTAGACGATGCCAGAAACGCACACCGGATCGACCGGTCTGCGCAGCCTGAAACGGAAACTGTCGCGGGGTCGGTCAGCCCCCCAGGCGGTCCAGGACGACCTGTCGCATGGTGTCGCGCGGGGCGGGGCGGGCGGTCCAGCGGACGAACTGGGCGACGGCCTGGTTGACGAACATGTCCAGCCCGCTGACGGTGAGGCAGCCGGCCTGTTCGGCCTGCGTGATCAGGCGGGTGCGGATCGGGTTATAGATGGTGTCGAATACAACGCCGGCGGTACGGGGGATGCTCTCCAGGGGCGAGGCGTCGCAGTTGGGATGCATGCCGATGGGCGTGCAGTTGATGATGATCTGGGCCTGGAGGCGGTCCAGTTCGTCCAGTCCGACGGCCTGGGCGCCGAACTCCCGTGCCAGCCGGCGCCCGCGCTCGACGGTGCGGTTGTAGACGACGGTGCGGGCGCCGTGGCGGTGGAGGGCGGCGAGGATGGCCCTGGCGGCCCCGCCGGCGCCCAGCAGGGCGACGGTACGTCCGGCCAGGTCGTCGCGGGTGATGGACATGGTCTGGCAGAGGGCGTCGATGGCGGCGGCGTAGTCGGTGTTGTCGCCGCGCAGGGAGGATCGCTCGCCACAACCGGCCGGCTCGAAGGTGACGGTGTTGACCGCGCCGATGGCGGCGGCCAGACCGTCGCATCGGGCCGGACCGACGTAGCGCAGGGCGTTCTCCTTGTGGGGGATGGTGACGCTGAGCCCGCGCCAGTCGAGCCAGGGGCGCGCCAGCAGGGCGTCCAGGAAGCGGTCGAACGCCTCGGCCCCCGGCTGGATGAGCAGGGGGACGTAGACGGCGTCCAGGCCGGCGGCGCCGAAGGCGGCGTTGTGGATGGCCGGGCTCATGGAATGACCCACCGGACAGCCGATGACCCCGAAACACTGGGTCCGCGGGCCGATCGCGTCCCAGCGGTAGAGTTGGCGAATCTCCTGGACGGAGACCTGTCCCGCCGCTGAGCCGCTCTGGCGGCTGAGGGCGGCGAAGACGCCGAACGCGCCGACCTTGCGGGCGAGGACGCGGCTGAGGAAGCCGGGCTCCCCCATGGCCGAGGCGATGGTGGGTTTGCGGCAGGCGCGCACGACATCGAGGGCGCGGAGGGCGTCCTCGGGCCCGGCGGCGGTGAAGGCGATCTTGTTGACCTCGGCGGGCGAGGCCTCCAGGTCAGCCGCGATCCGGTCGAGATCGGCGGGGCAGCCGGCGAAGTCGTGATGGCTGAGGATGGTCCGCGCCTGGGGCCGTTGAGCGGGCGGCACGTCGCTCTCGACGTCGACCCAGGTGGCCCCCGCATCGGCAGCGTCGGCCAGGACGGCCAGGCGACGGTCTTCCGGCCCGTCGTATCGTCCTCCCTGTCGGACGGGCCGGCAGGTGGCGATGGTCTCCAGGGGGGCGTCGCCGAGCAGGATCTCCAACTCCTCGCGGTCGGGCAGGCGGTCGAGCAGGTCCAGGCGGCATTCCGCCACGTCGGCCCCGTCGCGTGCGGCGGCGGCCAGACCTGCCCGCATATCCTCCAGCGAGGCGGAGGTCAGGGCGCAGATCAGGCGAGTGGGTCGGCTGTCCATGGGTCAGGTCTTCTTGGCCGGCTGGGCGGGCTGGGCGCCGCCTCCGGCGGGCGCCTGGCGTTTCGATCCGCCGCCCGGGGTGGCCGGCTGCTTGCCGCTTGCCTTGGAGCCGGTGTCTTTGCCCTTGGGGTCTTTCAGGGCGGGCATCCGGGCCATCGGGGCCAGGAAGTTGATTGTCCGCAGCAGACGCGGGCAGGGGTTCTCTTTGTGGACCTTAAAGACGCTGTTGTCGGTCGCCCGCAGCTCGACCTCGCCGTAGTCCACGTACTCCTTCACCTTGAGCTTCTGCTGTTCCATCTGCTCTCGCAGTTCGTTCCAGCGGCGTTCGAACAGCAAGTAGAGGGCCTTGGCCCGCTCGGGGACCATGCGGTGGGTCTCGCCGCGGAAGACCTCGGCGATTTCGGCGTAGGTCCACCAGCCGCGGGTCTCGGCGTTGCCCATCAGCTTGAACAGCTCGGTGTCCTCGTTCTGGTCGTTGGCGAGCACCATCAGATTGAACAGCAGAGTCTGAAGCTGGGAGACCTGCTCGTTATGGAGCTTGATGGGCGTCTCCTTGTCGAGCTTCTCCTTCTGCCGCTGCTCGAATCGCTTGCGGGTCGCCTCGTCGGCGCCGTCGGGCGGACGGAAGTACTCCAGCTTCTCCTCACTGTAGACGGGCAGGTCCTGGAAGGCGCCCTTGCCCTTGATGAAGGCCTTGACCATGGGCAGACCTTCGCGGATCACCTCCACCTTCGACCACTGGAGCGGGCGAAGCAGGCGGTTGGCCACGAACAGGTCGATGGGGTCTTTCCGCTGGGCGTTCAGAACCGCCTTCAGCGGGGCCAGGGCGGCTTGGTCGATGGTGATCGACTTGAGGGCGCGAATCTCGTCGCGATACGCCTCCTGGGACTCATCGAGTTGCCCCGACTGCACCCACTGCTCGCCCAGGCGCTCCAGACGCTTGGCCTGGTCGGCCAGGTCCTGTTGCGAAATGCCCTGACCATGCAGTGACGAACCCGCAACCGCCAACGCCAGAATGAGGATGCTGTGCTTGACCATAGGTGCACCGAGTATACCGTATGGGAGCCATGGGGGCTATGGGACCACGACCGAAAACCCACGCCAGCGACGAACCACCAACGCCTATTGTCTCTTCTTCTTCTTGCTCGGCTTTTCCGGGCCTGCGGCTTGACCCTTCTTCATGTGTTCGGGGCGGGCGTCGCGGTAGCGGTCCAGGGCGGCCTGGAGGCGTTTCCTGGCCTCGGCTGCCTGGGCGTCCAGCTTGTCGCCCGCGAGCGGGGCCTGTTCCTGCCGGTCGGTCGACCACTGGTAGAACGCGCCGTCCCGGTAGAGCTTGTAGCGATGATCGAAGGCGAACTCGCGGGCGGCGCGGACGCTGCCGTCGCGGCTGAACCAGCAGTAGACCCATTGCCTGGGCTGGGCGTTCAGGCCCGCGAGCTGGGGCAGGAAGCTGCGCCCGTCGATGCCTTCCGGCGGGGCGATGCCGGCGGCCTGGCAGATCGTGGGCAGGAAATCGGTGGTGTCGACCAGGTCGCGGCAGACGCTGCCTGCCTTGATCCGCGCGGGCCAGGAGGCGACCAGCGGCACGTGCATGCCCGTGGAGATCGTCTTTCCCTTGCCGCCCTTGACGACCTGCTCGCCCATGCGCGACGTGGCCCCGCCGCCCGTGCCGTTGTCGCCCAGGAACAGCAGGAGCGTGTTCTCCCGCAGGCCGAGTTCGTCGAGCTTCGCGACCAGCCGCCCGATCAGCTTGTCCATGTACGTCACCATCTCGCCGAAGTGGCGGACGTGGCGATTGACCTGCTCGCCCTTGGCCTTGGGGTCCCAGTCGCCGCTGTCGGGCGTGGGCTGGTACGGGTCGTGCGTCAGGATCATCGGGTAGTACAGGAGGAACGGCTTGTCCTTGCAGCGCGAGATGAAGTCCAGGGCGTACGCGTTGACCAGGTCCGGCCCGTACTCGCCGCCGGCGTAGTCCTTCTGCCGGCCGTTGATCTCCAGGCCGGGGTTGGCGTAGCGGGGCGGGCGGCGCGTGTGCTGCCACAGGCATGACTCATCGAAGCCGAAGGTCTTCGGCAGGTCCACGTCCTGCCCGAGCTGCCACTTGCCCGCGATGCACGTGGCGTAGCCCGCCCGCTTGAACAGGTGGGCGAAGGTGGTGCACGCGGGGTCCATGTGCCCGAAGTGGGTGTAGTTGCGGACGTTGTAGATGCCCATCATGAGCTGCACGCGCGTGGGCGTGCAGAGCGGCTGGGCGAAGCAGTACTCGAATCGCGCGCCTTCGGCGGCCAGCTTGTCCAGCACGGGCGTCTTGTAGGACGTGCCCCCGTTGGCGCCGAGCGTCTCGTAGCCGAGGTCGTCGGCCATGATGAGGATGACGTTGGGGCGCTTGGCGTCGCTCGCGGCGGCGCGGGCGTCGGTCCGATCGGCGCCCAGCAGCCAGCCGCTCGCGGCCGCACAGGCGGTGCGTCTCAGGAAGTCGCGTCGATTCACGGTTGCCATGCCAGCTCCTTGAGTCCGGTGATCTTCAGGACAAACGCGTGGTCGCACGGCTTGTTGTCCGGCAGGGTGACGGTGAGGGCGTCGTCATCGCGGGTGAAGGCGAGCCTGCCCGGGCCGCCCAGCAGGCTGATCGACTCGATCTCGCCCTGGACCGGGCAAGCGGAGCGTCCGAGCGTCTTGATGACCGCCTGCCGGCCGGGCCAGTCCAGCAGGACGGCGTAGAGCGCGTCGCCCTTGACGGTGAAGCGGATGTCCTGGGCGGTCATCTTCTTGTTGGGGTCTTCGGTGAAGTGCCCGCCCTTGATCTGCGTGGGCCCCTCGCCGAACACCCGGAAGGGCTTGGTCGCGTAGATCGCCTCGCCGTTGACACCCAGCCACTTGCCCATCTCCAGCAGGGCGTCGACGACCGGCTGCGGGATCGTCCCGTCCGGCCGGGGCGTGATGTTCAGCAGCAGGTTGCCGTTCTTGCTGACGATGTCCACCAGCTCATCCACCAGCGTGTCGGGCGACTTGACGTAGGCCGGCTCTGTGTGGCACCACGACTTCCAGTCGATGGAGTCGTCGTTGAGCCACTTGAAGGGCGTGATCTTGTCCATGCGCCCGCGTTCGAGGTCTTCGATGGCCGCCCCGCGGGGGATCTCGATCTTCTTGGCGGTGATGACGACGTCGCGCCCCCACCGGCGGGCCTGGTTGTAGTAGTGAGCGGCCATTCGCTGGCGGTAGGGCTCGGGGATGATGCACAGGCGGCTGTCGAACCAGATGAGGTCGGGCTTGTAGGCCTCGACCACCTCGCGGACCTTGCCCTCCCATGCGGCGCAGAACGCCGGCGTGGGGGCGGGGTCGGGCTTGTCGTAGCGGAACGAATTCGGCCCGCCGGCATTGGGCCCGTACAGGCCCGCGTACCGCGGGTCGCCCGCGTCGACGCCCTTGTCCCACGTGGGATACCAGCCCCACAGCCACTGGTGGTGGAAGGTCGCGATGAACTTCAGCCCGCGCTTGCGGATGGCCTTCTCCAACTCGCCCACCAGGTCGCGCCGGGGGCCCATCTGCGCGGCGTTGTAGCGGCTGAGTTTCGTGGGCCACAGCGCGAACCCGTCGGCGTGCTCGGCCACCGGGCCGGCGAACCTGGCGCCGGCCCGCACGAACAGATCGGCCCAGGCGTCGGCGTCGAACTTCTCGGCGGTGAACTTCGGGATGAAGTCCTTGTAGCCGGACTTGTCCAGCGGGCCGTACGTGGCCAGGTGGTGCTTGTGGTCCTTCGAGCCCTTGACGTACATGTTGCGCGAGTACCACTCGTTGTGGAAGGCGGGCACGGAGAAGGCTGACCAGTGGAAGTAGATGCCGAACTTGGCCTGATCGAACCACTCCGGTTCGCCGTGCTTGACGAGCGAGTCCCAGTCGGCTGTGTAGGGGGCGTCGGCCGCCTGGGCGGGGCGGATCGGAAGGAGGGCCAGGCAACACAGCCTCAGAACGAGCAGTCGAGCAGGCATGGTCGATGCTCCTTTGTGCAGGCACGGCGTCAGAGCCGACGGGCCTGTCCGCCGCGGCGGAAGGCCTGCCGCGGGCTTCTTCTCGACAGCCAACAGCCAACACCAGACGGCTACACCGTCCACGTCCCGCGCATGGCCCGGGCGGTCATCCGCTGGGCGGTGTCGTCGCCGATGACGCGCTCGGCCTGCGGGTCCCAGCGGATCTTCCTGCCGATGCGCATGGCGATGTTGCCCAGATGGCAGACGGTGGCGGACCGGTGGCCGACCTCGATGGGGCAGATCGTCGTGCCGTGGACGCGGACGGCGTCCAGGAACTCGCGGCGGTGGCCCTGGCGGTTCTGGCTGGACGGGCCGCTCAGCCGGACTTCGTTGGCGCCGAACCGCTCGCGGATCAGGGCGACCGGGCTGGTCTTGAGGTCGCCGCGGCTGACGCGGACCCACCCGTCGGTCCCGATGAAGCGGACGTGGTCGGCCTTGTCGTCGTAGACGTCCATCACCACGCCGTTGGCGTACTCGCAGCGGAAGCGGAAGGTGACGGCGGCGTCCCACAGGCCGTCGCTGGGATAGTCGCCGCTGCCCTCGACGGCGACCGGGCCGGTGGAGTCGGCGTTCATGCCCCACTGGGCGATGTCGATGTGGTGGGCGCCCCAGTCGGTGACCTGCCCGCCGGAGTAGTCGAGGATCCAGCGGAAGTTCCAGTGGCAGCGTTTCTCGGTGTAGGGGGCCCAGGGGGCCGGGCCCAGCCACGTCTCGTAATCGAAACCGGGCGGTACGGGCATGACCGGCTGGGGCTCGATGCGGTAGCCCGGGCCGATGCCCACCTCCACCTTCTGGAGCTTGCCGATCCGCCCATTGCGGACCAGCTCGCAGGCGTGGCGGAAGTGCCACGTCGATCGCTGCCAGCTCCCGGTCTGCCAGACCACGTTGCACCGCTCGACCTCGCGGACCATGGCCCGCCCCTCCGCGATGGTCAACGCCAGCGGCTTCTCGCCGTAGATGGCCAGCCCGGCCCGGGCGGCCTGGACGGCCACCACCGAGTGCCAGTGGTCGGGGACGGCCAGGCAGACGGCGTCGAGGTCCGGGCAGGCGTACAACTCGCGATAGTCGGCGAAGGTCCGGGTGGAGCCCTGGCCGCGGGCCTTCTCGATCACCTCCGCCGCCTCCTTGAGACGCGTGGCATCGACGTCGCACAGGGCGGCCAGGTCGCAGTCCGACTCTTCGAGGAAGCCCTTCACGTGGCGCAGGCCCATGCTGCCCAGGCCCACCAGGCCCAGGCGGATGCGGTTGCTCGGCGCGGGCGCAGCGGTGCCTGCCCGGCCCAGCACCCACGCGGGCACGATCATCGGAGCCGCCACGGCGGCGGATCGGCGAAGAAGCGAGCGACGTGTGATTCTTTCACGCATAGTATGCACCTCAGCCGAACTAGGACCTGTCAGCAACCTGGTATCCACGGTTGGTGAGTTGAAAGATGTCATTCTCCTTGCTATCGACCAATCCCGCTTCGACTAACTCTCGGAGAACCGACTCCCATCGCGCGTATTCGCGTTGCGATTCTTCGCGACAATGATTCTTTCCCCCGGCTTGTATCCCTTTTCCTTTCCTCGTGCGGGTGATGATAATCACGCCATCGCTGTCTGCGGCATGGACAAGTAGGCCCAAGGCATCCTCGGACAGCCCAGACGGCAAACGCGGCTGCCTTCCGTTTGCCGTAGTTCCGGGGACATGTGGCTGCAGGCTTTCCCGCACGACAGCCTGCAATTGCCTGGTGAACTTGTTGCGGAACTCCTCGGCCGAAGAGAATTCGTCAATTAACCCTTTGCTCTTGCACTCCTGTTTGAAAGCACAAAGCGCCTCGTATTGTCCCGAATCAACACTGTCTGGTTTGACGGGCGTATTTGAGAAGTAGAGCATAGCGGGCTTCCCCGCCCTCAAATGCTCTTGAATTTCCTCCACAGTTCCGCTCGGTGCTGTTCCGGTTTCAGTTCCCAGTCTTGTCCAAAACACCGCCACTAGAAGATCGCAGTCCCGGAGGATCTGTCTGTTTATGATTCCCTGGGGTCGTTCCCCCATGGCCGGCGCAGAATGTGTGTCCCACCCCACCGGCATTAAAACCATGTGCATGGGTTTTGAATGCACAGCGTTCCATTCATGGATGACCTCACGAATAACCGCCCTCTCAGCATGCACGTCGGATGGTGTGGCGATCATGACGTCAAAGACTGTGACTCCATAGCTCATGATGTAATCCCTTGTCGGAAACCGCCCTAACCCACAAGACTATCCGACCTTCGCTCGATACTCCATCAGCATTTTGATCCACGCGCCCATGTAGTACCCGTGGTCATGGAAAGTGCGTCCGCTGACGAGGTTGCCGTCGATCACGCAGGGCTCGTCGACGAAGGTCCCGCCGCAGACTTCCAGGTCGAACTTGCACTTGGGGACGGTGGCCATTCGCTTGCCCTTGACGCAGCCGGCGGCGGCGGGGATCTCCACGCCGTGGCAGACCGACGCGACGGGCTTGTTGGCCTCGAAGAAGTGGCGGGTGATGCGCATCAGGTCCTTGTCGTAGCGGATGTACTCGGGGGCCCGCCCGCCGGAGAAGAAGATGCCCAGGTACTCGTCTTCCTTGATGTCCTTGAAGGCCACGTCCGCCTGGATGGTGTAGCCTTCCCACTCTTTGGTGATGGTCCAGCCGGGCTTGACCTCGTGCATGACCATCTGGTAGCGGCGTTTCTCCGGGGCGGCCACCACCGGCTTCAGCCCGGCCTCGATGAGGCGGTAGAAGGGGTAGAGCGTGTCCACCGTCTCGGTGGCGTCGCCGACGATAATCAGGACCTTGTCCATTTGCGCAGTCTCCTGTCTTTCCGTTGCCAGTTTGTCCAGGTAGTTTCTTGCCCGGTTGATCTCTTCGGTCACGCCTTGGGCCGTGGGCAGGATCGGCCGTCCGCGCGGCGTGGGGTGCATGAAGATCGATGTCCAGCCCGCGTAGTTGATCTTTCGCAGGGCGGCCACGATCGGCGCGAAGTCCAGCGGCCCGCGCCCGGGCATCTGGAGCAGTTCCTTCTCCAGCGGCATGGGCTTCATGCAACCGTCGCCGTGCTGCCAGGCGTAGAAGTGGGCCAGCTTGGGCCCCAGGTGCTCGATGAGGGCAGCGATAGCGGCGGCGTCCTGGTCCAGGTGGTAGGGGGCCAGGGCGATCCCCAGCGGCGCGTCGCCCGACAGCTCGGCCAGCCACTTGATCGAGTCCACCGAGCAGATCAGGTTCTTGCCGTGGTTCTCGATGGCCAGTGTGGCCTTCGCCGCGGCGGCGGCCTCCAGCGTGGGCTTGAGCTTCTCCACGAACGTCCGCACGGCCGCCTTGAGCTGCGGGCCCTTGACGTCGTACGGCCCGGCCCCGCCGCAGACGATGGTCCGTCCGCCGAGGCGCTTGAGGAGCTTGAACTCGTCGGCCAGGCGGAAGGGCCCCAGGTCGTAGCGGGTCAGGATGCCCAGGGCGAGGTTGTGCTTGCGGAGCCGCTCGGCGAAGGCGTCGACGCCCATCTCTTCGAGCTGCTCACGCTGGTTGCCGTGGGGCTTGGGCCAGATGTCCACGACCTCGCAGCCCGCCGGGCGGGCCTGCGGGAGGATCTCGTCCAGCTTGAGCGTGCCGTACATGCACGAGGCCTGGATGTATCGCAGGCGGAAGGGGGTCGGCTTGGGGGCGGCTGGCAGTCGCCCGGCCCACGCCCCGGCTGCCAGGCCCGCCAACAGCTTGCCGCAGTCTCGACGAGTCAACTTGCTCATACGCACCTCGCCCCGGGTCAATGGATCGCGAGCCATCCTATGGGAAGAACGCCGAGCGTGCAAGGAAACTGCTTGCAACGAGGGTATCCTGCGAGACAATCGGCGGCAGGAAATCAGGAGCGTCTCGATGAGCAATCGCATTTCTCTCTGCATCGTGTTGGCCCTGACGGCAGCGGCGTGCCCGGCGGAGACGGGCGACCCGCTGGACGGCGGGCAGTGGATCGCCCCGCCGGTCGGCGAAGAGGGCGCCCTGCCCCTGCTGCGAAAGGAGTTCACGCTGGAGGCCCGCCCGCGGAAGGCGACCCTCCGCATCGTCGGCCTGGGCGACTACGACGTCCGGTGCAACGGCAAGCGGCTGAGCGACACGGGCATCAATCAGCCGTGGTCGCAGTACGAAAAGACCCTGTACTACCGCGAGTTCGACATCACCGCCGACCTTCAGCCGGGCTACAACTGCCTGGGCGTGATGCTGTTCAACTCGTTCTGGCACAATCCCAACCCGCCGCGGGGGCGGTACAACAAGCACGGGCCGCAACGGTCAGCCGACGAGCCGCTGCTGCTGCGGGCGGTGGTGGTCGCGGAAATGACCGACGGCACGACCCGGCGGATCGGCACGGATGGAGGCTGGCGCGTGGCCGGCGGGCCGGTCACGTTCTCGCACATCTTCGCGGGCGAGGACTACGACGCCCGCCGCGAGCAGGGCGGGTGGGACCGCTACGGCTTCGACGACAAGTCCTGGTCGCCGGCCCGGCTCGCCAAGGCCCCGCCGAGCAAACTGGTCGCCCAGCACTGGCCGGCCATTCGCACGTTCGACCGCTTCTGTCCGCAGGAGATCATCCAGTCCGCGCCGGGCGTGTGGCTCTACCGTTTCGGGCAGAACAGCAGCGCCCAACTCCGCATCGAGTTGGAGGGCGGCCAGCCGGGCGCGCGGGTGGCCTTCCGCTGCGGTGAACACAAGAACGACAAGGACCGTCTCTTCGGCGGGTATGTGGTCGGCTGCGAGATCGTCGTCAACGGCAAGAGGCTGACGCACCAGTGGCTGTCGTTCTACCTGGGCATGCAGTTCGTCGAGGTCACGGGGGCCGTGCCGGCCGGTCGGGACAACCCCGACCACCTGCCCGTCATCCGCTCGATGGAGCTGGTCCACGTGCGGACGGGCCTGGACGAGGGCGGGCGGTTCGAGTGCTCCAGCACACTGTTCAACCGCACGCACAACCTGATCGACTGGGCGATGCGGTCGAACATGAGCCACGTCCTGACCGACTGCCCGCACCGCGAGAAGCTCGGGTGGCTGGAGGTGTCGTACCTGCTGGCCCGCTCGCTGGAGTACCGCTACGAATGCGACCGGTGGTTCGCGAAGATCCTCCGCGACATCCGCGACGCCCAGGAGCCAGACGGGCGGGTGCTGACAGTGGCCCCGAGCTATCCGGCCGGGCGGTTCCCCGGGGCGTTCAACTACACCGTCGAGTGGGGCGCGGCAGCCGTCCTGCTGGCATGGGAGAACTACCTGTGGAGCGGCGACAAGGAGGTGCTGGCCGCCAACTTCGACATGATGTGGCGCTTCACGGACAACGTGACCAGCCAGGCGAAGGACGGGCTGGCGCCGGGCGGTCTGGGCGACTGGTACGACTACGGGCACGGGCACGGCCCGGGGCCCTCGCGGTTCACGCCGACCAACCTGTCGGCCACCGCGACGTGGGCGCGGTGCGCGCTGGCGGTGTCGCAGGCAGCAGAGGTGCTGGGGCGGGCGGAGGAGGCCGGCGTGTATCGCAAGCTGCATGGGCGGATCGCGGCCGACTTCCGGCGTCACTTCCGCGATCCGGCCACTGGCCGGCTCAAGCACACGGGCAGTCCGCAATGCGCCAACGCGATGGCGCTGATCGCCCAACTCGTGCCGGAAAGGGAGCGGGCGGCCCGGGTGGAGGAGATCGTCGCCGACCTGGAGAAGCGCAACTGGCAGCAGACGCCCGGCGACGTGGGGCACATGTATTTCATCCGGGCGCTGGCCGAGGCGGGACGGTCGGACGTGCTGCACCGGGTCTACTCGCGGACGGGCGTCGGCAGCTACGGGGGCATCCTGGCCAAGGGGCTGACGGCCTTGCCCGAGTCGTGGGACGCGATCATGGACGGAACGCAGTCGCTCAACCACTGCATGCTGGGGCACGTGATGGAGTGGTTCTACGGCTACGTGCTGGGCGTTCGACAGGCGCCCGGGAGTGCAGGCTGGAAGCGGGTGGTCATCCAGCCCTGCCCGGGCCCGCTGGAGTGGGCCAGGGGACAGGTCAAGACGCCGGCCGGCGTGATCGACTGTCGCTGGACAAGGGCGGACAAGCGGTTCCACCTGGTCGTTCAGATTCCACCCGGCGTGGAGGCCAGCGCCGTCTTGCCGGACGGCCAGATCAAAGCACTTCGTCCGGGCCTGAACGCGTTGGACGAGCCGGTCAGGGAATAGCGGCCCCGGGTTCGGGCCCTGGGCCGGCGGCGGGCTGACCGGCATGGGGCGCTATCCCCGCAGGCGTCGCGGGGCCTGAGGCAGGCGGCAAGTCCGGCCTGCCGGGCAAGACGGTGAACGGGCGAGGCCAGCCGCCCGTTGTGAAAGTTGCTCCTGCTGCGGGCGGGCCTCTTGCCTGCGCTCCGGCGTCGCGAAAGCTCGACAAATCGCCTGGATTTGCCTTCGCTTCCGCTCCTGGGTGCTCGGCAACATGCCGCGCCCTCGCGACGGAGCCCATCCTTCAACGGACTGCTAGCTCTGCAGGTCGCTCTCCGGGCGGCCGACGTGATCGATCTGCAACAGGACGACGCCCAGCACCTTCTCCGTGGAGATCAGCAGACGAAGGCGGGGAAGACTCGAAATCAGGTCGCAGTCGAGATACGCCTCGACATTCCGAAAGCTCTTGCCGGTGACGAACGTCTCGGTCACCGAGCGGCGGATGGCGCAGCCGCTGCAATGGATGGTCTTGCCGCATCCCCCCGGAAGATGGGAGTGCGCACACTCGAACACCTCGCCGCCGCGGTGACCCGCCACCTGCGGGAGATCCTTGTTCAGCAGCGCCAGGAGGGTCTTGTTGGCCCGGGTCACGACCACGTCGCTGTCGGAGACAAGCACCGGCATGCCCAGCGTGTCCAGGAAATCAAGCAGGGGTACGCCCCCTTGCGCCCCGAGATGCTCCGTGCATTCCTCGCAGATTCCGCCGGTGACCGGCCTGGCGGCGACTGCATCTCCAGGCATTCCCCGGTGGCACATCGCGCAAGTAACCTGGCACGGTCCCACGACTGGCCTGCTCCCTCAGCCCGCCAGGCGGACCGGCGCCCCAGTCCGTGCCTGTCGGGACACATCCATTATAGAGGGGAGGCGGCCGTCCGGTTCAAAAAGTCGCGCCGCCCCAACGGGAGGAACATGGCCAGGAAAGAAGGCCTGCCGTGACTCGGCAAGCCCTTTCCCGCCACCGAGGCCGACGGAAGCCGACCCCGCGCGCAAAGCAGGGCCGGGATCGGCACGAATGCCGATCCCGGCCCTGGCGGTACCCATGTCAGCGATGCCGCCCCGCTGAACTCCGCGGCTGGCTACTTCATTTCCGCCATCGCGGCACCGAGCTTCATCAGCGCGGCCGGGTCCTTCACTTCCGTGGCGATGCGCTTCATCTCGGCTTCGATCTGCTTGCCGATCTCTTCGACCTTCGGCTCGTACGTCTCGTCCATCTTCTTCCGCTCTTCCTTGCTCATCGCCTTCTCGAGTTCCTTGTACTCCTTGCCGATCTCGCTGCCCTTCTTGGCCAGGTCCTTGATCTGCGTAGCGGCGGCCTCGGCCGACTCCTTGTCCTTGACGGTCTTCAGGGCGTTCGCGATGTCCTGCATGACGTCGATCATCTGGTCCGCCGCCTGCTCTTGCTTGCTCTTGCAGCCGGGCAGGCACACCACCAGACCCAGAACCGCTACGGCCATCAACGCGTTCTTCAGCATTGCCACTTCTCCTTTGCCGGGACTTCCTGGATAGGTTCTCGCCAACAACCGATGTCGACGTTTGGGGCGATTATACCGCCCCTCGCGAAGCCCGCAAGCGCCTCTTCGGCTCGACGAAGAGGTCATCCGCCCATTCCCATTCCCGGGGCACGACCGGGCTCGGACCGTCCGGCCTGAAGACCCGTTCCCCTCAACGGAAGCCAGGCCAAAAATAAAGGCTTGCCGAGATTCGGCAAGCCTTGACAACCGAGGCCGACGGGAGTCGAACCCGCAACCACCGGATCGACAGTCCGGTACTCTAACCAATTGAGCTACGGCCCCATGCTGGGTACCCATTCGGCTGACCGCCTCAGGGTCCATCAAATATATCGTACGCCGCGTTATAGTCAATGACATTTTGCGTGGCGAGGAAATTTTCGGTCCGTGGCGGCGTGTGCCGCGGCCGTCCCGGGGGCCGAGACCGCGCAAGTGCTTGACAGGAAGGCAGGTCGGGGTACACTGGAGGGTGTCATTTCGTGGGACGCAACAGGAAGTAGTAACGACTTGGACGGAGGTACGCATGATGCTGGACATTCGCCCCCGCATGTCTCTGCTGACCGGTGTCCTGTGCGCGCTGTCGGTCGTGTCGTTCGGCCTGGCCGGGACGACGATCCTGGACGAAGAGTCCGCGGTCCTGACCGGGGCCACCTGGGGCAGCGGGGGCGGCGGGTACAACAACGACTGCCGCTACTCCAACGAAGCCCCTGCCGTCGCCACGTACACGTTCACGGGCCTGGGCAGCGGCTTGTATGACCTGATGGCGACCTGGCCCACGCACGCCAACCGCAGCAGCGACGTCAGCATCAGCATCAACGGCGGCCCGGCCATCCGCGTCAACCAGGAACTCACGGGGGCCGGGGTGTACACGGCCGGCTCGACGCCGGCGAGCATCTTCCACTACCTTGGCGCTCCGGTCGCCCCCGTAGGGGGGCAGATCACCGTCGCGCTCAGCAACAACCGCTCGGGGGCCAACGATTACCTGCTGGCCGACGCCGTCGCCCTCCGCCCGGCCGGGCCGAGGTCCATCGTTATGGACAACACGTCCAACGGCTTTGCCACCACGTTCACGGGCGGCAACACCACCGAGGGGTTCCTCAGCGGCATCAAGTACAGTTCTCCCTCCGCCGGCGCCGCCGGCGAACTGGCCACCTGGTCGTTTACCGACGTGCCGGGCGGGCGCTACCGCGTCCTGTCCACGTGGTCGACAAACGCCAACCGCACCCAGGCCGCCCCGTACTCCGTCTGGGACGGCGCGGCGCAACTGGGCTCGTCGAGGGTCAACCAGGAGGCCGCCCCCAACCGCGGCTTCGGCGGGGACATGACGGCCGACGGCGCCGCCTGGCGCAACCTCGGCGTCTACACGGTCAGCGGCGGGGCCATTCAGGTCCAGGTCCAGGGCGTGGCCAACGGCGGCACCGACTACGTGATTGCCGACGGCGTACGGCTCGAGCCGATCTTCTCCAACGGCCAGACAACCCGCCTGGGCGTGTTCCGTGGGCGGGAGTGGCACTTCGCGGAGAGCCCCGCCGCGCAGAGCATCTGGAAGACGAATCCCGGCTGGGGGACCAGCGCCCTGGGCGACCGCCCGGTCATGGGCGACTGGAACGGCGACGGGAACGACACCATCGGCGTCTTCCGTTCCGGCGGGGACAACCGCTGGTACTTCAACAACACGCTGGAGAGCACGGGGACGGACTTCTACACCACATCGTGGGGCAGCGGAGCGCTGGGCGACTGGCCGGTGGCGGGCGACTGGGACGGCGACGGCAAGGACGGCATCGGCGTCTTCCGGCGCACCGGCAACACCGCGGGCAACGATATGTGGTACCTCTCCAACAGCGCCGCCCACCCGGCCTCAGACATCAGTTTCGGCTGGGGCGCGGGCTATTTGGGCGACTGGCCCTTCGCCGGCGACTGGGACGGTGACGGCATCGACGGCATCGGCGTCTTCCGATCCAGCAGCGGGTGGGTCTATCTCAGGAACCTGTCGGGCGGCATGCAGGCCTCGTTCCCGATGAGCAACTGGCAGAGCGGCGACCGCCCGGTGGCCGCCGACTGGGACGGCGACGGCATCGACGGCATCGGCCTGTTCCGCCCCTCGACCGGGCAGTGGTTCCTGGACAACAACCTCGACGGCATCATCGACCAAATCAACCAGGGCTTCGTGGCTGCGGACCCCAACGACCTCCCGGTGGCCGGCGTGGACATCATGCCCGAGCCGGCGTCGGCCCTGCTGCTGGTGCTGGGGGCCTGGGCCGTCGGCGGGCGCGCCAGGCGGCGGCTGCGGCAGGCATAATCGGTTCGACCGCCTGCCGCCGGAACCAGTCGCATGCCCCGCCCGCGGTAGAGCGTTCGCAGGCCTTCGGGCGTCCACTGTTCGAGGCCGACGGCCGGGTCGGCCATCTGGACCCGCCCGTCGTGGCGGAAGGCCAGCAGCAGCACCGTATGCAACTCGCCCGGCGACCATCCCCACCGCCGGGAGTATACCGAGTCCGCCCGGGCGTCGCGGGGCAGGCCGACCGAGAGGATCAGCGGTCCCGGGGCCAGCTCGGACAGCCTGTCGACGGGGCAGTCGAACACCTCCACGCGGAAGCCGGTGTCGGCGGTCTTCTTCTTGAGCCCGCGGTAGAGGCCCTGCCACCGGGTGCCGTCGCGGGTGAGGCAGAGACGGGCCATCTCCTGCTCGGTGGTCTGAATCCCGCAGCGGGCGAGCAGCGTGGCCGCGCAAGCGGGCGAGCAGGTTGCGGGCGAACTCTGGCGGCAGACGTTGCCGGCGGCCCACAGGTCGCGGCAGGGGGGCGGGCTGCCCAGGAGCGGATGAACCAGCACATACCCGCCCGCGACGGCCAGGCCGGCCACGGGCCAGGCGCGGCGAAGAAACGAGCCGGGCGTGAGGCGCCAGGCCAGGCCGGCCAGGAAGCCCGCCGCGATGGCCGCCCAGTTGCCCAGGACGATCGTGTTGGAGAACGGCAGCAGCCTCAGCAGCCACACGCTGTCGCGGAGATGCACCTCATACAGAGCAGCCGCCAGGATGACGACGACGGCCGCCAGGCCGGCCAGCGCCTTATGCACCCGCCGGGCCAGGGCCAGGCCGCCCGCAAACGCCGCCACCGCCAGCACGACGATCACCACCACGCCGAGAACCAGGTCCCACATGCATTTCTCCAGGGCCGTCAGTCCCATCCTATCGCAACGGCGGCGGGGAAAGACAGGCAATAGACAACCGCCCGCGGACAATAGACAATAGTCGGCACCAACCGCCGCCCTTGTCAAGGAGCCCGAAATGAACCGCATCAGTCGCCGGAACTTCCTGGCCGCCGCCGCGTCGGCTGCCGCCGCCCCGATGATCGTCCCCGCCGGCGTGCTGGGGCAGAACGCCCCCAGCAACCGCGTCAACGTCGCCGCCATCGGCGTGGGCGGGCGCGGATCGAGCAACGTCTGGGGCGGCTTCGTCCCGCTCGACGATGTCCGCCTGGTGGCCGCCTGCGACTGCTTCAAGGCCAAGCGCGACTCCTTCGCCGCCCGCGTGAACAAGAAGTACGGCAGCGCGGTCTGCAAGCCGATGGCCGACTTCCGCGAGGTCCTGGCCCGCGCCGACGTCGATGCCGTCGTCGTCAGCACGGCCGACCACTGGCACGTGCCCATCGCCTACCAGGCCGCCCTGGCCAAGAAGGACATGTACGTCGAGAAACCGCTGAGCGTGGCGATGGCCTGGTCGTGGCGCCTCCGCGACGTGTGCAATCGCAACAAGATCGTTTTCCAGTACGGCACGCAGCAGCGGTCCAACGCGGGCTTCCGCAAGGCCGTCAACCTTGTGCGCAACGGCTACATCGGCAAGGTCGAGCGGGTGGACGCTTGGAGCCCGGACATGTCCACGCAGTTTCACTGCGCGAAGGTCCAGCCGTACGGCTCGACCGAGCCGAGCGACCCGCCGGCGGACTTCGACTACGACATGTGGATCGGCCCGGCCCCCATGAAGCCCTACACCGTGGACCGCTGCACGTGCTTCGGGGGCTATCATATCCACGACTACGCATTGGGCTTCATCGCCGGCTGGGGCGTGCACCCGCTGGACATCGCCCAGTGGGGCCTGGACATGGACGGCCAGATGCCCGTCAAACACGTGGGCACGGGCAAGATCCCGCCCGCGGGCAGTCTGTGGGACACCGTCGAGTCGTGGGACACCACCAGCACCTACGCCAACGGCGTGACCGTGCGGAACATGGGCAGCCGGGTGGCCAAGCCGGTGGTCAGCCAGATGGAGCGTCGCCCCTGGGTGGACCACGGCACGACGTTCTGGGGCAGCGAGGGATGGGTCAGCGTCAATCGCGGCGGGGTGTACATGAACATCAAGGGCAAGAGCGAGAACGTCTCGAAGTTCAAGACGAAGGACGGCGACCCGACCGTCTACGTCAGCGACTCCCACGCCCGCAACTTCATCGACTGCATCAAGAGCCGCAAGCCCACGATCAGCCCGCTGGACGCCGCCATCCACGTGGACGCCATCAGCCACCTGGGCGAGTTCGCCATCCGCCTGGGCAGGCCGATCCAGTGGGACAACCAGAAGGAACAGGTCATCGGCGACGCCGAGGCCTCCAAGCTCCTCGACCGCCCGCAGCGCAAGCCCTACGCGATGTGAGCGGGGGCTCGAACCGCCCCAGGACGTGGGTACAGGCGCATCCACCCCGCGGCCGCACCGTTCGGCGCAGCTCGCCGCAGGCAAGCCGGCGGTGCGGGCGGGCGCGTTACGCTTTTCGCCGTCGGCGGAGGTATCCGCCGAGGCCCGTGGCGGTCAGTGCCAGGAGGGTCAAGCTGGCGGGCTCGGGCACCACCGTCAGGACGATGTCGTTGCCGTCGCCGCCCATGTAAGTGATCAGGAACGGATTGCCCGTGACGCCGTCGGCGTAGAAGATGCTGCCCTCTTCCAAACCCTCGAACTGGCCGGAGATCGGGTTAGCGCCCGCGTTGTCGAGCAGCAGGAAGCTGGTCGAGTCGAGGATGGGCGACAGCAGAATGAGATGGAGATCGCCGTGGAGGTCCACGTCGCCGTGGACGATCAACTCGTCGATGCCCGTGGGATCGACCTCGATCTCCAGCGTCGCCAGTGAGCCCTGCGAGTAGTCGCCCCACACCTCGGTCGTGCCGATCGAGGCTCCCGGCGCCAGCGTGCCGGCGACGTTGTTCAGGGCGAACGGGAGGGCCGACGTGCCGAACGTTTCCACGTGCAGCGTGCCGCCGGTGAAGCTGAAGACGGCGGCGCCGCCGCCCGCGGCGATCGCGGGGGTCGTCAGCGTCCCGCCGCTGAGGTAGACGTTCCCGGCGACCCTTCCGCCCGTGCCGTTGGCGATGAGCAGAGTCCCGCCGGGGTTGACCGTGAAGTCGCCGTCGCTGATGTACAGGTTTCCGGTGGCCGTGCCGCCGCTGCTGCCGGGCTTGGACCCGACGGTTACGGAATTGGCGGTGAACGTCCCGCCGTCGAAGTAGAGGTTCCCGTTGGCGCCGCCGCTGCCCGTGTCATTGCGATGTCCGATGAGCACCGCATCGGCGGTCACCTGTGCCTGGTGCCCGCGAAGGTCGAGCAGGCCCTGGAGGGTGGCCCCCGTGCCGCTGTTGGGATAGGCGGCCAGATTGATGTCCGCCGCGCCGGCCTTGCCCGCGATGATCACCGTGCCTGGCCCGTCGGCTGTCGACGCGAAGGCGACCGTCCCGTTGCCCTTGCCCCGGCCGATGTTGATCGTATTGGCGTAGATCTCGTTGGTTCCTTCCCCCAGCGTGATGACGCCCGGGGAGGCATTGTTGTTGACCGAGTTGGAGACCTGGAGGGTGTTGGCCGTGATCGTGTTGGCCACGTTCGAGAGGGTCAAGGTGCTCTGGATTCTCGATTCATAGCTGACGCGCAGTTCGTTGACGTTCGCCGTGAAGGAACCCAGGTCGTACAGGTCGAGAGTGGCCTGGTTCGTGGTGCTGTTCTGATTGCTGTTATTGACGCCGACCACCATAGTGCCGCCGGTGTTGTTGACCACCAGGTCGCCGCCGCCGGTGAAGACCGCTTTGGTCACGATGCCCGTGTAGCCGCTCAGCCCCAGCACCAGGCTGCCCGTGCCGTTGACGGTCAGGGTGTTGCCCGCGGCGAGGTTGACGGTGTTGGTCGCCGACGCGTTGGTGCTCAGGAACTTCAGGCTGCCGACGGTGTTGGTCGCGCCGCCCAGAGTGAGCGTACCGGCCGAGTTCGTGACGCCGACGTTGACCGTGTCCACGGTCAGGTTGCCGTCCACCGACATCGTGCCGCCGTTGAGATTCACCGTGCTGGACCCGCCGCCGTCGGAGACGTTCCCGGTGACGTGGAACGTGCCCCCGGTCATGGTGATGATTCCCGTGGCGTTCGCGTTGGAGTTGTGGGTCTCGCCGAGGGTGACGCTGCCGGCGGTGATCGTCCCGGCCGCCATCTTAAGCTGGCCGGTTCCCGATCCGCCGTTGCCGTCATGCCGCCCGAGCACCACGGCGCCCAGCGTGGCGTTGACCGTTCCGGCGGTGAAGTCGACCGTGCCGGCGGGGGTCGAACCGGTGCCGGTGTCGTTGTAGCCCACGTACAGGTTGGCGCCGCCCGTGCCGGCCAGGTTGGCGATGGTCACCGAGGGATTGGTCAGGCCGGTGTCGAACTGGAGCAGGGCGCTGGTCTTCTTTCGGCCCACGTAGATGGTGTCGGCCTGGATCGTGTTGACGGTTCCCAGCAGCAGCGTCTCGGTGCCGGTGTTGCCGTTGTTGAGGCTGTTGCCCATCGTGATCGTATTGGCGCGGATCGCGTTGGACCCGGCCAGGCGGACGGTGGCGACAGCGTGCGCGGCGTTTTCGTAGCCGGGCTGTCCGATGAGAAACTCGTCCACGTTGGCCTCGAAGCTGCCCAGAGCGGACATGTCGAGCGTCACGTTGACCGTGCCGTTGCCTGTGCCGCTGGGGCCCCGGCGGGCGAGGACGATGTCGGCGGTGTTGGTCCCGGTCTGGCCCACCTGAAGCTTGCCCGCGCCGGTGAAGGTGGCGTTGGTGGTGATGTTGCCGGTGTAACTGAAGGGGACGTTGCCCATCTGAAAGTCGGCTGCATCGAGCGAGCCGTCGGCGTCGCCCTTGACCAGCAGCGTTCCGCCGGCGATCGTCACCGTGTTGATGCTCGCGGCGGCGGTGCTGGCGAACGTCAGGGTCGTGGCGCTTTGGCTGCTGGTTCCCATCGCCAGGTTCCCGGCGGTGCTGCCCACGCCGTTGACCGCCCCGGCGCCGAGGCTCAGCACCGTGTCGACGGCCAGGGCGTTGCTGGCGCCGATCTGAATGGTGCCCTCTTCGATACTGGTCTTGTCCCCGTACAGGTAGCCCGTCCCGCTGCCGGCCGCAGTGGTGTTGGCGCTGAGGATCCGCAGCGTGCCGGCGCCGACCTTGACCAGGTCCATGCGGTAGTCGGACGTGCGGCGCTCGAACTGGTTGATCTCCACGTCGCCGCTGCCGCCGAACGTGCCCACGATGGTGCCGGGATTCTCCAGATGGACCGTGATGGCGTTGTTGACGTCGAGCAGGCCGGTGCCGTTGTTCACCAGCGAGAAGGTCGCGCTGCCCCGCGGGCGGACGTTCGTGGTGAAGACCTGGTTGTTCGTGCCGCCCAGCACGGTGATGCCGCTGTCATAGACGTACAACACCCCGCCGCCGCTGTTGGTCGTGAAGGCCGCGTCCCCCGAGAAGGTGATTCCCTTGACCCACTTGTCGCCCGTGTGCGCGGTGGTCAGGATGTTCGAGGTCGTGAACTGGACAATATCGTTGACGGTCGGCACAGTGGCAGGCGTCCAGTTGGCCGTGTTGTTCCAATTGCCGTCCGCGGCGGGGTTGTTCCAGACCACGTCGGCCATCGCCGACGCCATCGGCAGGGCCGCGATGATCAAGAGCACCGACAGACGCGAAACGAGATGAGATAGTCTCAAATGCACGATGGTTCTCCTCTTGGATCTACTCCTCGATCCCTGCAACCGGACGCCGATGCGGACGTCCTCTTTCGTACCTCTCACGGACGAATGGAAAGCACCACAACCTCGTGCTTATATCTTATTGCCGCCCGCCGCATCTGACAAGGCCGAAAATAGTTGCGATGTCAGGGTTTCGGCTCGCCGGACGCGGCCATCCGCGCGGCCCGGCCCGTCCGCCGGGACCCGCAGAAGGCGAAGATCATCGGCGACCCCCAGGCCTCCGGGACCCTCAACCGCCCGCAACGCAGGCCGAAGGCGACAGAAACTCCAGCAGCGGACGGGACGTCGGTCGACGCGGTGGGTTGTCAAGCCGGCTGCCGCAGGGTAAGCTGCCGCTGCGGTCGAAGCCGGCTGGACTGTGCGCAAGACCTGCCCGTCGGCAGGGCTTCCGGCGGTGGGACGTCCCGTGGCGGGCCCACGAGCCGGCCCTTCTCCTGGTGCGGGCATCCACCCGGGACGGCGCCGCACCTGAGTCCTTGGAAAGCCCCCGGCCGGGCAAGAACGGAAAGGCGGCATCATGAACAGGTATCTCTTCATCGTCCTCGCGGCGGTGTTGGCGTTCGCGGCCGGTCGCGGTCTGGCCGCCGCGGATCCACGGCCGAATTTCGTGTTGTTCTACCTCGACGACCAGCCGTACAACGGCATGCGATGCACCGGGGCCCCGCAACTCAAGACCCCGAACATGGACCAACTGGCCGCCGAGGGCGTGATGTTCGAAAAGTCCTTCGTCACCACGGCCATCTGTTGCAGCAGTCGGGCGAGCCTCTACACCGGCCAGCACCTGCGCCGCCACGGCGTGAAGGACTTCCAGACGCCGCTGACCGCCCAGCAGTGGCAGAAGACGTTCCCGGCCCTGCTCCGCAAGAACGGATACCGGACGGCCTTCCTGGGCAAGTACGCGGTGGGGGCCCCCATTTCCGGCAAGGTCCCGGCCATGCCCGCCGACGAGTTCGACCTCTGGTACGGTTTCCCCCAGATGATCGCCTTCAAGCAGGTCATCGACTCCAAGGAGCGGTACCTGACCACCGTGATGACCGAAAAGGCGACGGCGTTCCTCGACGAGGCCAAACCGGGCCAGCCCTTCTGCCTGATCATGGCCTACAAGGAGCCGCACGGCCCGCTGAACTACTGGGACCCGCAGTTCCCGGACCCGTATCCGGACACGGTCTTCCCCCTTCCGCCCACCATGACAGCCGACGCCTTCGGCGCCCTGCCGAAGTTCGTGCGGGAAAGCCTCGGCGCCCAGCCCTCCTGGCTGAAGAACCCCGACGCCTACCAGCAGTCCATGCGAAAGCTCCACGGCTACACCAGCCGGGCGGACCTGGCCATGGGGCGGCTGCGCCAGGCGCTCAAGCAGCGCGGGCTGGACAAGAACACGGTGATCATCCACACCTCCGACAACGGCTCGATGGACGGCGCCCACGGCCTCAACGGCAAGTGGCTCATGTACGAGGAGTCCATTCGCGTGCCGCTGGCCATCCTGGACCCGCGCCTGCCCGCCTCCACGCGAGGACGCCGCCAACAGATGGCCCTGAACATCGACCTCGCGACGACCATCCTCGCCATGGCCGGCGCAGCCGTGCCCGAGACGATGCAGGGGATGGACCTCCAGCCCATCCTGCGCGACCCCAAGGCCCCCGGCCGGCAGGACTGGTACTACGAACACCTCTTCAAGACCCCGCCCTCGCGCCGGCCCATCCCGCAGAGCGAGGGCGTTCGCACCGACCGGTGGAAGTACATCCGCTACACCGAGCCGACCCCGCCGGTGGAACAGCTCTTCGACCTCGACGCCGACCCGCTGGAGCAAAAGGACCTGGCCGCCGACGCCGCCCACGCCAAGACGCTCGCCGACCTCCGCGCACGGTGCGAGGAGTACCGCAAGACGCTGCGGTGATCCCGTTCCCAGGATTCCACCAGTTCGGAATGTGAACTATCTATAGGAACGGAAGATGGAACAGGCTGTCATCGTTCACTTGCCGCTTGATGACTCCAGGTTCGGCACCCAGGAACGGCGGGAGGCCCTATTCCAACTTGAAGACGAGTTAATTGAAGCCATTGAACTGGCGGAGTGCGGCGAGTTCGATGGCAATGAGTTCGGGGAAGGCGAATGTGTATTCTACATGTATGGACCGGATGCCGACGTGATCTTTATGGTGGTTGAGGTGGTGTTGAAGGAGTTTCCCGTGGCCCATGGCGGTTTTGCCATCAAGCGGTACGGGTTAGCCGACGACCCCAATGCCCGGGAAATCCGCGTGACGTGGTAGGTGCGTACCCAACAAGCGGGATAGAGTGAGAGCCCCCGGGCCCGCAGGCGCTTGGGGCTTGGGCGTGTTCGGCCCGCCTGGATGAACGACATTCGGGAAACCGTCGTGGGCTCTTGGCAAGTCGTGCCAGGCGGTCCATCAGACGCTTGCAGTCCTCCCGGAAGATGGATAGAGTGAGCCTATGCAAGCCGGGGAGATCATCCGCAAGACGCGCCGCCGCTGGAGCATTCCGTGGCGGGCGGCTGGATTGGGCGTCGTCGTGTGTTCGCTGGTAGTTGCCGGCCTGGTGTCTTTGTGGTACCGCGGCCCGAGGAGTCACCTGGAGGACGCTTCTGCTTCCGGAGCTAAACCGGGCGCTGCGCAGGGCCTGCTTCCGGATGCTCACGGAGACCCCGATGGAGTACCGTCACTCACGCCCCGCACGCCCCCAGGCCCGAAACAACCTGAGGCAGACACCCGGACGAGCCCGCTTGCACGAGGACTTGCTGAAACAGGGTTCGTGTTCATCGACGGACAATACATCGAATCGCCGTACGACGTTGCATTGGTGGATCATTCCATCCTGATAAACGGTCGCATCGTTCGGCAAAGAATCTCGCCGCAAACAAGGCCACGCCCTGGCCCGATTGCTCCGGGAACGGTGGCTGCGTGCACGCGGGATACGTCGGCAGCGGAGTTCTTTGACGCGACGGAGAACCGGGGCGCGCCCGTTGAAGAAGTGGAACGCGTCTGGGCGAAGTTGCGGAAAACACATGCACGAGATGAGGCTGTACGCAGGGTGGTGGACTTCGTCCGAGCCATTGAATGCGTGCGGGATATCCGTCTGGAAGAGAATTCTGATCGATTTGCCATAGAGATCTGCTTTTTCAACGGGGACAGGGGAGGCTTGGAATTGGAGGCCCCGCAGCGGCTTCCCAGGAAAGGACTGGCAGTAATGGAAGTCCTGGTAGATGAGCATGCGAGGATATTGCGGTATCTTCGATCGAATGCCTGTTTGTACTACGACACGGTCCTGGACGTGAACATGTGTTGGCCCGCAAGCGTAACCGGTAAGCTCCTCCCGCAGTGTATTCAGGCAATGACCGCCGGCATGGGAGAGCAGAAGACCTGCGAGGCGGTGGTCAATCTATTGGCATCTAATGCGACGGATGACACGAAGGCGTGGTATTCCCGTTGGGTCACGCGATGGGTGCGGGGTTTCAAGCCCAATGCTCAATTGATGGTGCGACTGGATTCGCTAGTAAAGGACCGGCGATGAATAGTTGTCGCAAAGCGCATCACTGGGTGAAGACGACAGGAGGACCGCAGTAGGGGCTTCTACTGTGCAGGGCGGGTGGCGGGTTGGCTTGCGGTGTGGCGTTGGGCGGCCGCGCGGAGGGCCTCGAGTTCGATCAGGAGCCCGCACTCGACAGAATATCCCTCGTTGTTCCGGACTGTCCATCTGTACTCAATCGCGTTCAGCGTCACCCCGCTGCTGTCCGTGCAGGCGACGAACATGAGAGGGGCCGGCCTGCCCTCGGCATCGTAGGGATAGCCTTCGCTGTAACTGCTGACGATTGTGCGCCCCTCATAACTGGAAGCAGGCCCGACGACATGCTTGTCCACCAGCAGCAAGGCGTGGGCGGACAGGATTTCCGGGCGCGAACTCAGGCAACTGCGGTCCAGCGGCGGACCGAACCGGGCGTCTCGCCTGAGGGCCTTGGCGAACGAGGTCAAATAGTCCACCGGCGCGGCATATTCAGACTCGATCAGTTCCTGGGTTACGAAACGCGGCATCGGATTGGTTTCCATGTACATCCAGAACGCCACGCTCCCGATGGCCAGGGCCAGCACGTAAACCACCAACTCACGGATTATGAATCGAAAGCCCCTTCCCGGCGCGGACTGTGGGTTGGTTTCTCGCTCCATCTTGCGTTGTCTGCGGCTACGGAGGCGCCAGGAGATCGTGGCCAGCAGCACGCCGAGAACGGACAGAGCCAACGTGGCCACGCGAACGAAGTCGCTGCGAGAGGGCAGGTCTTGGGAACTGGACCACAGCAGGAGGAGGGCAAAGACGCCCAGCGTGAATCCGAAGTAGAGCAGTCTCATGTGATCGGGTTCCTTTCGTAGCGGGCGAGCCGATGATTGTATCGCGAGATCCCGCTATGGGAAGCGGGAAATCGGCAACCGGCGGGAGGCTCCCCGAGTCATGAAGGGAACACCAGCGGGGCCGCCAGGCAACACAACCGTGGCGCGGTTGTGCAATCTTACGTGCGATTCGTGGAGCCCTTTCGCGTTTGGACATGGGAACGTGGAACTCGACAAGACGGAGACCCAGGTGATGATCAAGGCATGTGTAGTGTCGGCGATGCTTGTGGCGGCGGCCGTGTCGGCTGCCGAGCCGCCGAAGTACAGCGACGGCCGGCCGGCGGCAACGTTGCGAATGGACGCGAAGGACCACGGCATCGTGCTTCGCTGCGGCGACGGGCCCGGCAAGTGCGACGAACTCGGCGCCCGCGACGTGTGGGTGTTCGAAGCCGGTGGCACGTACTACATGCACTACGACGCCGCCGGGCCGAGGGGTTGGCTGTGCTCGCTCGCCTTGAGTACGGACCTCGTCACCTGGCAGAAGAAGGGCCCCGTCCTGGACCTCGGCCGGCCGGGCGACGACGACTCGAAGTCCGCCTCCTACGGCGTCACGTATCACGACGGCAGGGGGTGGCACATGTTCTACCTCGGCACGCCCAACGTGACGCCGCCGCCGAACCTGGTCCCCATGTTCCCGTACCTCACGATGAAAGCCAAGGCAAGCGCCCCGGGCGGACCGTGGATCAAGCAGAAAGGCGTGGTTCCCTTCCGGACGAAGCCGGGCACCTACTATTCGCTCACGGCCAGCCCCGGGCAGGTCGTCCGCAACGGCGATGAGTTCCTCCAGTTCTTCAGCGCGACCACCCGCAAGAGCGGCAACCCGTGCGTCCAGCGCACGCTGGGCATCGCGCGGACGAAGGACCTCGACGGGCCGTGGACCGTGGACGCCGCCCCCATGGTCCCGATCGAAGAGCAGATCGAGAACTCCTCGATCTACTACGAGAAGAGCAGCAAGACCTGGTTCCTGTTCACCAATCACATCGGCATCGACGGCGGCGAGTACACCGACGCCGTCTGGGTGTACTGGAGCCGCGACCTCAACAAGTGGGACCCGCGGAACAAGGCCGTCGTGCTCGACGGCCGCAACTGCACCTGGTCCCGCAAGTGCATCGGCCTGCCGTCGGTCGTCCCGGTCGGCAAGAGGTTGGCGGTGTTCTACGACGCCCCGGGCGGCGACAGCATGAGCCACATGCGACGGCATGTCGGCCTGGCGTGGCTGGACCTTCCGCTCTCGCCCCCGGCCGGAAACGGCACTGAATAGTCACGCGCGGCAGGAGCGGTGGGGGGGGCGCATGGCGTCATGCGTAGTCGGCCACGGTCATCTTAGGGGATCGCTCTGGCCCCTCAGTCCCCGGGAACGAGGTCCGGGTCGTCTTGCCCGCAAGGCTTGGCAAGGCGCAATCTCGGGTCTGCCTTCCGCGAGAACCTCAATGGTCTGTAGGGCGTTTACCTCAGTTTAAGAATCTGTAGAACGACAAGCGGAATTCTCTTGCCAGGCGCGACGCCGCACGAGTACCGTACATATATACTTCTCGCGATGCATGCCTTAAACGGGTCGGGACACACCAGGGTTTCACGGTCGGCGGCCACGGATGGCCACGGGCTTCTTAGTCTGGTGACACCATGCATGCGGAGACCGGGTCTCAGGGCGGAATCAGGTTCGTCACTCTCCTTCTTGCGGTAGTTCTTGCGCTCGGCCTGGCTTGGCCGGCGGCTGCTCGCGCGGGCCCTGTGGGCGCGGCGTCCCCGGCGCGTTGGCTTGGGCCCCTGGCACTGGCGGCCCCGGCGAAGGCCAAGGCCAAACCGGCCGCCAAGCCGAGCGCCCGTGAGGCCAGCAAGGCGGGCGCCGCACCTAAGACGGGCCAGCTTGCTCCGCGAGGCGAGCAGGCCCGCGACGAGAAGCTCTACAAGGCCCTCACGGCCGCCTGGTCGCAGTTCTACGCCAACAAGCTCAAGGACGCCGCCGCAACCGTCGAGCCCCTGATCGCCAGCGAGGTCGAGTGGGCCCGCGTCGAGGCGCTGCACATCCAGGCCCGCTGCCTGCACGCGGCCGGGCCGCAATACCAGGCCCGGGCCGCCCAGACCTGGAGCCGCCTCCAGGCCCAGTCCACCCTCAACGCCAACCTCATCCGCCTGGAGGTGGGCAAGGCCCTGGCCGCCATGGCCGCCAAGCCGAGCGCCGGCGAGGCCCCTAAGGGGCGCCCGGCCGACGCCGCCGCCACGCTCGACGCGGCCCTGCGGCGCGGCATCCCCGGCACGTGTACTCCCGAGGCCGCCATCGAGCTCGGCCGGGCCTACGTCGCCCAGAAACAGTGGGACAACGCCAAGAAGGCCTTCGACTTCGCCGTCGCCTATAGCCAGTCGCAGGCCAAGGCGGGCAAGGAGCTGCCCGGCTACGTCTACGCCCCGTTCATCGCCGAGGCCAAGGAAGCCATCGCCCACCTCAAGTACGACCGCAACGAGGGGCGAGAGGAGTTCGAGCACGCCGAGAAGCTCCGCGCCGACAAGAAGTACGCCGAGGCCGGCAAGCTCTACCAGGCCGTCGCCAAGAAGTACCCCGAGAGCAACTACGCCCCCCGCAGCGAGCTGCACCTAGGTCACTGCCTGCTGGGCCTGGGCGAGCCCCGCCAGGCCGTCCAGCACTGGCAGAAGTTCATCTCCGCCCAGCCGTCGGGCCCCTGGCGCGGCCAGGCGTACAGCGAGATCATCGAT
>Ga0116149_1001456_pt1 | contig 28585 bp, 22 predicted proteins | sample AD_UKC057_MetaG_FD_89787 | JGI IMG/M metagenome (GOLD analysis project Ga0116149, IMG submission 89787) | Active sludge microbial communities of municipal wastewater-treating anaerobic digesters from USA - AD_UKC057_MetaG | ecosystem: Engineered > Bioreactor > Anaerobic > Digestate | place: USA...
AAGGAATGACCCGGTGGGTCATTCCAGCGAAGCAGCCAGACTGCAGCAGGGGCGGTTCGAGCATATACCAGACAAAAAAAGGCAGCTTCCGCTGCCTCCGGTGATCCAGCTGGGGCTCGAACCCAGGACCCCATCCTTAAAAGGGATGTGCTCTACCTGCTGAGCTACTGAATCAGTCCATTTTTTGAGAGTGCAAATGTATGGCAAAAAATCATCCTATCAAAAAAAAAGGCTCACTTTTACCGAAAATTGTAAAATATTAGTTCACCGCGCAGCCAAGGGCAAAATCTCATTATATTTATCCTTCATCTTTGAGAAAATGAAACGCAATATCTTCCGGGATAAGGTCATAATAGTCACAGGCGCTTCATCAGGCATTGGAAGAGCAACAGCACTTGAGTTCGCACGCCAGGGCAGCAAGGTTGTGATAGCTGCACGCTCGGCGGAACGACTGGCAACTCTTGAAAAGGAAATAACCGATATTGGTACCGAGACTCTTGCCTGCGTCACCGACGTCTCACGAGAGGAGGATTGCCGGAAACTCGTGGAAAAAACTATCGAAAGATTCGGCACAGTCCACATCCTGATCAATAATGCCGGCATATCAATGAGAGCTTTATTTGACGACGTTGATATTTCTGTCCTTAAGCGACTTATGGATGTCAATTTCTGGGGTACTGTATATTGCACAAAGTATGCGCTGCCCTATATCGTTGGCAACAGGGGATCTATAGTCGGTGTCTCATCCACGGCAGGCTTCCACGGACTTCCCGGCCGCACCGGTTATTCCGCATCCAAATTCGCCATGCATGGATTCCTTGAAACCATCAGGATAGAAAACCTGAAGGAGAAGCTCCATGTCATGATCATTGCACCGGGATTCACCACCTCTGAGGTGCGCAAACACGCGCTTCTTGCTGACGGCACCGAGCAGGGCAACTCACCAAGGGAGGAAAAGAAGATGATGTCACCTGAATTCGTCGCACGCTGGATACTGAAAGGGATACGCAAGAAGAAGAGAAACAAGATAATGACCTGGGCCGGCAGGTTTACGGCACTGCTGCAGCGAATCATCCCTGCAGTGGTCGACTATGGCTATTACCTCGAGATGAAGAGGGAGCCGAATTCACCCCTAAAATAACACCCAATGGCTGAACTGGCCGCACAGATACGCAGCAGGCAAAGCCTGGTGCTCAAAGCACTGCCTGCACCTGCAACTGCAGGAGACAGAAAGGCACTCACCATTGCCACCGATATAGCCAGGTCATATTACCCACCCGACAGCAAATACCTGGGTGAGCCATTGCCCCTGTACTACCTTGAACTTGCAAGAGTTACAGCATCGGCCATCGGCCTGGGACTCCCGGCTGTGATCAGTGCATTGCTCTCCGGCGTCAGGGAAGGCACTGAAGCGTGGTCAAGCATTGATACACTGAAAGATCCTTCAATAAAGCAGGTGATCAAAGGGCTGTCACGTGTCACTGCCCTGAAAGGCAGGGATTTCACCGGCCAGGCAGAGAACTTCCGCAAACTGCTTCTCTCGCTGGCAGATGATGGCAGGGTGATACTGATAGCACTGGCTGAACGGCTGCTTGTCATGAGGCGCCTCGACTGGCTTCCTGAAAAAGAAAGGCTTCCTGTAGCCTCGGAGACCTATTTTCTCTTCGCGCCACTGGCGCACAGGCTGGGCTACTATAACATTAAGTCAGAGATGGAAGATCTGGCAATGAAGCTCATGGAACCGGAAGAGTACGGCGCGATCGAAGCCAGGCTGAAGCAGACAACCACATCAAGAAACAGGCTCATCAGGGAGTTCTCGGAGCCGGTGGCGGAGAAACTTGACTCCATGGGCATCAGGTACGAACTCAAGAGCCGCACCAAGTCAATTCACTCCATCTGGCAGAAGATGAAGCGCCAGGGAGTGGCATTCGAGGAGGTATTCGACATCTTTGCAATAAGAATAATCATCGACACCGACCCCGCACATGAGAAATCGTCGTGCTGGCAGGTTTATTCCGTGGTGACTGACCTCTATCAGCCAGATCCGAGCAGGATGCGCGACTGGATCTCGGTGCCCAAGACAAACGGCTATGAATCTCTCCACACCACTGTGGTGACTCCTGCCGGCCGCTGGGTGGAGGTTCAGATACGCACAAGGCGAATGGATGAAATCGCTGAGAAAGGCCTTGCCGCTCACTTCCGCTACAAGGGCATCAAGGGTGAGGGCGGCCTCGATGCATGGATGGCGCAGATGCGCGAAGTCCTTGGCACAGTGGAGAAGGAGGGAAGCGACTTCCTCGGGGACATAAGACCCGGCCTCTACGCTGACGAGGTGTTTGTTTTTACCCCGAAGGGGGAAGTAAGACAGCTGCCCGTGGGCGCCACGCTGCTCGACTTTGCATTTGACATACATACGGAGGTGGGCTCCAAGTGCATAGGAGGAAAGATCAACGGCCGTAACGTACAGCTTAAACAAAAGCTGCAGAACGGTGACCACGTATCAGTCATAACCTCGTCAAAACAAACGCCGAAGCGCGACTGGCTGTCGTTTGTCATCACCAACAAGGCCCGCACCAAGATTAAACAGGCTCTTAACGAGGAGAAGTTCAGGCTGGCAGCCGACGGCAAGGAGATGCTCACCCGCAGACTCAAGAACTGGAAGATCCCCTATGGCGATGCCACCGTGGTTAAACTGCTCACTGAGTATGGGTTCAAAACGTCACAGGATCTATATTTCAGTATCGCCATCGGCGAAACAGACCTCCTCCAGATCAAGAAGGTGCTGCTCAGGACAGAGGAGCAACCTGAGGAAACCACGGCCAGGACACCCGAACAGCATCCCCAGGAAGAGACAGGTACCGTTGGCGATTATCTTGTTATAAATGAAAAGGTTGAAGGACTGGATTATAAACTGGCCAAGTGCTGCAACCCGGTCTTCGGCGATCGCATTTTCGGATTTGTAACCGTCCTTGAGGGGATCAAGATCCACCGGGCAACCTGCCCGAATGCTGATTTCATGATATCGAACTTCCCTTACAGGGTTGTGAGGGCGCGTTGGACAAGGCTTGATTCTGCCAGAGGATTCCTGGCCCAGATCAGGCTGACAGGGGTGGAAAACCTGGGGATAGTGTCACGCATTACAGAGATCCTGACCGAATACAAGGGGGTGGCAGTCAAGAACTTCACCTATAGCATGAACAACGGCCTCTTCGAGGGACGGATTGAGCTGCTGGTGCCGAATATCAATATCCTGTACAGCATAATCAAAAAGGTTCAGTCAGTCAAGGGGATCACCCGGGTAACCAGGGTGGACAGTTGATTTGTGATTGCCGATTTGCGATTTACGATTTACCAAAAAAATTCGCAATTCGCAATTCGCAATTCTCAAATCGCAAATCTTCAGTATCTGGGGTCAGGCTGTACTGGCAGCTTCGCCATCTTTTCCACCTCGACGGAAGTATAACCGAATTCGTCAACAACTTTACCCTGGATAAGATAGGTGCCGCTGCCGCGAAACGGCCAGCCGGCAAGTGACTGCGGGAAATGGGTTGTGTCAAAGAACTCTCCGTCATTGTCGATGAAGCAGCCGAAGTTCATCCATTCATGCTTGACGGTCTTGATGTACTTTACGGTCACCAGGTGGCCCACCATCCTGACCCGGCGGCTCACGGCACCCTTCATGCCCGCGGCAGTCACATCGCCCCTGAACTTTGTCTGCAGCAGGTCAAACCATGTCAGCGTTACGGGAAATCCGAGCAGTTCAATCTCGTCATAGGCATCCTCGAGCTTCGACTGCTCGAAAGGAGGCATGGAAAACCTCTTTGGCTCGGGGTTGAAAAGGGTGCGGGCCGTCTCGCTCTTACCCCTGTTGATAAGCATGTGTGCCTCCCACAGTAGCAGCGCCTTGCTCTTCCCGGTAAACCGGAACGCACCGGTTCTTATCAGTATGACGGTCTGCTCGAGACCAGGACCTATACGTGAGATGAAGTCCTCTATCCCGCTGAAAATGCCATTTTTATCCCTGTCGATGATGAGGGCTTTTGCGAGATTCGTTTCCAGTCCCTGGATGTGTATCAGTCCGACGAATATGGTTTTGTCATACAGGGTGGTTTTGTATGTGCTGCGGTTGATGCAGGGGGCCTCGATGACGGCTCCCTCACGACGGGCCTCCTGAACATAAACCCAGGTACGGTAGAACCCGCCGAAATTGTTGATTACGGCTACCATGAATTCGAGGGGATAGTGCGCTTTCAGCCAGAGGCTCTGGAAGCTCTCCACGGCGTATGAGGCAGAGTGAGCCTTGGAGAAAGAGTATCCTGCAAACGACTCAATCTGGCGCCACACCTCCTTCGTGATCTTCTCAGGATAGCCCTTGTCACGGCAGTTGCTGAAAAAGCGTTCAGTGATCTTCTGCATCTCCTTCTTCGAGCGGTACTTGCCGCTCATGGCACGCCGGAGCGTGTCGGCATCGGAGAGGTCGAGGCCGGCGAAGTGATGACACACCTTCAGCACATCCTCCTGGTAGACCATCACCCCGAAGGTCTCGCTGAGAAGATCCTTCATCACCGGGTGGATATACTCGAAGTTGTCAGGGTGATGGAAGCGATAGATGAACTGCCGCATCATCCCCGAGCGCGCCACACCGGGCCTGATGACAGAGCTTGCTGCCACAAGTGTCAGGTAATCATCACATTTAAGCTTCTGAAGCAGTCCGCGCATAGAGGGACTCTCGATATAGAAACAGCCTTTGGCGTCGCCGCGGCGAAGATGGTCCTTCACCAGCGGGTCATTCTTGAACTGCTGGATGGCGTGCACGTCCACATCCACACCACGGTTGGCACGTATGATCTCCGCACTTTCCCTGATGTGTCCTATGCCTCTCTGGCTCAGTATGTCAAGTTTCTCATAGCCAAGCTCTTCGGCGGTGTACATGTCCCACTGAGTGGTGGGAAAACCCTTTGGTGGCATGTCAAGTGCAGTGTAGCAGCACAGCGGTTCCTCCGAGATGAGCACTCCGCCGGCATGGATGCTCCGCAGGTTGGGAAAGTCGGCGATCTTGTTGCCGGTCTCGAAGATAAGATCCTGAATCTCACCCCTGTTGCTCTCGGCGGAGGGGTTTGCTATCAGGGCATCAATCTCATCGACGGGCAGTCCGTGCACCTTGCCCAGCTCGCGCACTATCGACTTGCCCCGGAAGGTGTTGATGGTGCCAAGGAGGGCCGTGTGACGGTGGCCGTAGCGGCGGAAGATATACTCGGTTACGGTGTCACGCTCCTTCCAGGAATAGTCTATGTCAAAGTCGGGCGGCGAGGTCCGTTTCGGGTTGATGAACCTCTCGAAGTAAAGGTTCAGGTCAATGGGATCAACATTGGTGATCTTCAGGCAGTAAGCAACGACGGAGTTAGCCCCGCTGCCACGTCCCACATGGTAAAATCCGCAGGCCATTGAGTAGCGTATGATGTCCCATGTTATGAGGAAGTAAGCCGAGAAGCCGAGGCGGTCAATTATCTCCAGCTCGTGGCGCACCCGTTCTTCTGCCACCCTGTTGTTCTTCCCGTATCGGTACTTCATGCCGTCCCATGCCAGTTTCTCGAGCAGGAGCTTGTCATCGTACCTGCTGGCAGAGTATATTTTTTTGTTTTTCGGGGTGGTGAAGTCGATCTCCAGCGAACAGTCGTTCAGCAGCCTGCGCGTGTTGTCTGTTACCTGCGGCCACATGGAGAAAGGACCTGACGCGTCTGCTTCCGGGATGATGTACTCATCGGGTGAGCCGGTCATCTCCGGGGTGAGACGGCTGAGGAGGATGTTGTTGTCCACTGCGCGCAGGCTGCGGTGCACCGGATAGTCAGCGGGCGACTCCATGGTGACGGTATGAAGGATCACGCACCGGGCTATGTCGCTCTTTTTCATTGATATGAGGCGGCCGGCGGAGGAGGGTCGTATGCCGAGGTACTCGTTGTCGCGCAGTACGTCGCGGGGAGCGCTGAAGGAGCCGTTGATGCCGCCGGCCGGGTAGATGACATACGCGTTGGGGAAGGAGGGAGGGCATGGCGGGAGCGGATCACCGCTGATATTGTGACGGGTAAGGAACTCGTTCAGCTCACGGAAGCCCTCGTTGTTTCGTGCTATGCCTATGTAAAGCAGCCTGTTGCCGTCGCGGAACTCTATCCCGGCGGCCGGGGTGATGTTGCGGCTGCGGCACTCACGTACAAAATCGGGTACCCCGGTGGTGTTATTGATATCGGTCAGCACCAGGCGCTCCACGCCCGCAGCCGCAGCGAGCTCAGAAAGGCGCTCCACGGTGAGGGTGCCGTAACGGAGGCTGTTGTATGAGTGGCAGTTGATGTACATGGCCTGATGATTTGCGAGTTGCGAGTTGCGAGTTGCGAGTTGCGATTTGAGAAAAAATCGACAATCGCAAATCGGCAATCTCAAATTCCTAATGATAGTGCCATCCCCGCAGCCGTTCCTCCATTCGTGATTTCTCTGCCAGCAGTTCTGACGCCTTTCTGAGCTCGCGCTCGCTCCGCTCCGCGGCGGTCATCACCCCGGCCGCCCGGCGGATGGCATGACGGCCAAAACGGCCCCGCAGCCTGTCCATTGTCATATAGAGACTCACCATCTCCGGCGTGTCTTCAAACATATTCAGCTGCTGCACACCCCGCACCAGTCCGCTCACCTTCACCCCGATGAGCCTGATGAGCATGCGCCGCTGCCAGAGACGCCGGAAGAGACTCTGCGCCTCGCTGATGAGCACATGGTCAAAGGCGGTGTAGGGCACCCGCTGCTGCAGCGTGTGAGTGTCAAAGTCAGAGTACCGTATCCGTACCGTCAGGCATGACGCCAGCTTCTCCTGGCGGCGCAGCTCATAGGCCAGCTTCTCGGTCATGCTCACTATCATCTGGTTGAGCATCACCGTGTCAGTGGTGTCACGGTCAAACGTGTGCTCGGTGCTGATAGACTTCTGCTCTGAGTAACTGATGACAGGTGTATTGTCAATGCCATTGGCCTTCTTCCATATCTCCATGCCGTTCTGACCCATGAGCGACCCGAGCATCTCGGCCGGGATGACACGCAGCGTATGTATCGTGGAGATGCCCATAGAGCGCAGCGTGTGATATGTCTTCTGCCCTATCATCGGTATCTTCCTGATGGAGAGCGGATCGAGGAAGGGGAGGACCTGCTGCTGCGCCACCTCCCGCTCACCGTTGGGCTTCGCCTCTCCGGCAGCAATCTTAGAGACGGTCTTGTTGACCGACAGCCCGATGGAGATGGGCAGCCCCGTCTCCCGTATGATAGTGTCACGCAGCTCATGCGACCAGCCGGCACAACCGTGGAATCGCTCCATCCCGGTGAGATCAATGTAGTGCTCATCCACCGACGCCTTCTCATAGAGCGGCGCCTTGTCGGCGATGATGTCAGTCACCATCCTTGAATATTTCGTGTACATCTCCATGTCACCGCGGATGAATACCGCCTCGGGACACATGGCGCGGGCCATCTTCATCGGCATGGCCGAGCTGACGCCGAAGCTGCGCGCCTCGTAGCTGCAGCTCGAGACCACCCCGCGGTCAGAGCTGCCTCCGATGATCACGGGACGGCCATTGAGCCGGCTGTCGCGAACCCTCTCCACCGACACGAAAAAGGTGTCGAGGTCAAGATGCAATATGCTGCGTGCGTCCATGGTTAAAGGTCTGAAGGTCTGAAAGTCTGAAGGTCGGAAGGTCTGGAACTGCGCTCCGTCGTGCGGTCCTGCAGCCTGGCGGTCTGCCGGAGCGAAGCTGATATCCCGGCCGTAAGGCAGAGACGGTCCTGCAGTCAAAGAATCAAAACCGCAGGACCTTAAGACATCAGACCTTTCGACTTTCAGACTTTTTTTTCATTTTCTGCTTGTTATTTCAAAAACTTAATTTATCTTTGATTAGAAATTAATCAAACATGTGATTACAATATAATCAAATTTTGTAATATGTACTTCGCATCGAACATAAAATTTTTGAGAAAACGCCGCGGACGTACACAGGATGACGTGGCATCAGCCCTGCAGATGAAACGGCCAACCCTCAGCGGCTATGAGAACGGCGTGGCACAGCCCGGAATAGAAGCACTGGTGGCTTTTTCCGGATACTTCAACATCTCGCTTGACACTATGCTCAAGATAGACCTGACCCGCCTCTCCGAGAGCCAGCTGGGCGAGCTCGAGAGGGGATATGATGCATATATCAGGGGGAGCAACCTCAGGGTCCTGACCACTACGGTAGCCCCTGACAACCGGGAAAATATCGAGCTCGTCAGCGAAAAGGCCAAGGCGGGCTATACCACCGGTTATGCTGATCCGGAATTCATTGGTGACCTCCCCCTGTTTAACCTGCCATTCCTGTCGCCAGACCGCAAGTACCGCACATTCCAGCTGAAGGGCGACTCCATGCTGCCCATCCCCGACAGATCATGGGTCACCGGCGAGTTTATGCAGGACTGGCGTGACATAAGGAGCGGACAGGCATATATCATTCTTACGTCGGATGACGGCATTGTCTTCAAGGTTGCCGAGAATAACATTGAGAAGAGCGGCCGCCTGGTACTCTATTCACTCAACCCGCTCTATGAACCTTATGAGGTCCACATAAGTGACATCCGGGAAGTATGGAAGTTCGTACATTATATAAGCGACGAACTCCCGGAACCGGTACTCCCCGAGAAACAACTCCTCCGGACCGTTGCCTCAATGAAACAGGACCTGTACCAGCTAAAAAAGAGCATGGGTCGTGACATCGAGGATGCGAAAGAACTCTGAACCAATACGTTGCTGCAAACAAATATTTTTGTGCCGGCACTGCAATGCAGCACGATATTTGTAGTTTATTGTACATTCTGAAACCAATGTCATTTAAGAGTTGTTACCATGAAAAAAACAACCATTCTCCTGATCTCCCTGCTTCTTTCAGCCGCGGGAGATGCTTTCTCCCAGATACCTCTGAGCCTTAAAGCCAGGCATCGTACAGACGGAGACACAATTACCCTGACCAGCGTCCTCAGAAACCGCGGACTCCTTTCAGTCCGGACTTCTCCTGACCCGGTAACCGGAAAGAGCGGGAACATTCTCCTTGACGACCTCAGGTACTATGAGATAATTCCTGAAAACCTGGAATCACTGTGGCAGATGATAATCCTCAGATCACCTGTGTATGACAACCTCCTGAAGTCGGGGTACAGCTATGAGACCCGCTCTGCGATGGAGGATCTGATGAAGGAGTATCTGGCCAGGGCAGAACAGAACAATTCATTTTATATCGACAGTTACCTGGAGGCCAGGCTATATGCCATCCTGCGCAAGGTCTATCCGGTCAGGAACACTGACAGGCGCCCGGGAATTCTGAGCCTTCGTATCCTGTCGGAGATTGCCCCTGACGCATGGGTGGGCCCTGATGGCACCCTGGTGATTACCACCGGATTGATTGCAGCCCTGGACAATGAGACCGAGATGATGGCACTGATGGCCCAGGAAGTCGCCCATTTTGCACTGGACCATCACCTGTCAAATTACACCAGTACTGTCACATCCGGGATAAATCCCGCACTGGGAAATATCATCAGGTACACCGGGCAAGAGGAGAGGGTGGCTGATAATTGTGCAATTTCAGTGCTCTCATATTATGGCAAGAATTTCTCATTTTTGGGTTCAATGCTGCGAAATGTAATGGATTACGGAGAGCTGATGGGCAGTTTTTACCTTGGATCATTCCCAAATGCCAAATCCAGGGTAGACAACTACCAGGGTACGATCACGGATAAATCCGCTGATTATGATAAACTTGTTGCACCTGTTATATCCTATAATGCCTTCATGGCATACAACCAGTCACATTACCTGCTCTGTCGCCGCCTGCTCGAACGGAACATTGCTTCAGGCACCGCCACTGCCGATGATATTGTGTTGCTCTCACAGGCAATGATGAACCTGTCAGGTTCGGATCATGAAGACCTGGAGGCACTCGTCCTGGTCCGCTCAGTGACAGACAGCCTGCAGGAGCCTCCTCCCGGAGCATTCAAGCAGGAAGCCCTTCTTTTGCTGAGGCTCGGACGCAGGGATGAAGCTGAGACAGCCCTCGACAGATGCCGGGAGGCACTGGAAAGGGAAGAAATGAAATACAGTTCAAAGTCTGGTGACTGGTCGGAGATGCTCAGCTACCTGGCATCGGAAAAGGACTGGGTGGCCAGGACAAGAGCAAGGTGACTCCGCTGAAGCTTCCCGGTTTCAGTGTTCTGCCTGCAATCAACAATGATGATATTTGCATCACAGACCGGATATACCTCGGATCTTGTTAAAATATTAATCCCGCTCCAACGTTTCAATATTCAATATATACATTCATCATGCCAGGTAAAGATTATAATCCCGCCATGCATACTGCCGAGCATATCCTGAACTCGGTGATGGACAAGATGTACCATTGCGGGAGATCATTCAACAGCCACATTGAAAGCAAAAAGAGCAAATGCGACTACCATATCAGGAAAGGATTGTCTGACAAGGAAGTTCGGGCAGTGGAAAGAACAGTAAATGAGATAATTAAACTTGACATACCGGTGGGAGAGGAGCTTGTCAGCAGGAGGGAGGCTGACGAAAAGTATTTTACAGGGAAACTGCCGGGAGACGCAGGAGAAACAATCCGGATCATCACTATCGGGAATTTCGACGCATGCCCGTGCATCGGGCAACATGTGAAAAACACATCTGAAATTGGCACATTTTCAATAACATCGGCAGATTTCAATGAAGGTATTCTGAGAATCCGCTTCAGGATCGGCCAGGAAGTGTCTCAACCCGGCCTCCGGATACCGGCCTGATGGTTGAAAACAACGTAAAGCAAAGCTGACACACAAAAAAAACCGGCGCTATACCGGTTTTTATTTATCATGATTCAGGTAATTCCTATTCTTTTGTGAGTTTGGTTATCATGTCAATGATGCCCGGGATGTCGCTGTCGGCAATCTTGCCCTTATATACACCCCTGACAATGCGGTTCTTGTCAACAATCACAACTGTATAGCTGTCCTTGGGCATACCCCATGACTCATGCAGAAGTCCTTTATAATCAAACAGAATGGTAGTGTCATACTTTTTTGCCTTCCTGCCGGCAATGGCACGTACCAGTCCGTCGGGAAGCTTGGTCGACTGGAGGTCGACTATCCCGAATCCCTTGAAAGCATTCTGGTCAATAATCTTGTCAATGTCAACGGCCTTGTTGACGGCGTCATTGAACGGATCATTAAGGTCATCATTGTCAGGATCAACGTAGTTTATCTGAAGAACTTTGCCCGGCCAGGAGTTCATGGTGAATTCCTTTTTGGAAGCATCGGTCAGAGCCCATTCCGGAGCTTTCTTTCCAACTTCGAGCTTGCCCTGGGCTGCAGCAAACGGCAGAGTAAAAGCTGCCAGGAGAACAGTAAACAACAGTTTTTTCATTTTTACGGTTTCTTAAATTTAGCGGAAAGATAACATTTTTTAGTATTCATGCACATTATGGCGAAAAATGTGAAGTGAATCCGGGTGAAGCCCATGATGTTACCTGCGTGGGCTCTGCAGCACTGTGAATGTGAATGTTACCTGGGTAAAGCCCATGCTTGAATCAGGAAGAGCTTTGCGGCACTCTGACAGCCACAATACTGCGCGCCACCCGCAGGGATTGACAAACTGATTATCTGCCCGTGGTGAGGAAGTCGTTCAGTGGTTTCATTGCCCTGAAAGCGCCAGTCACCACTTCGAAAAAACCGGGATCAACCACCTCCCTGTCTGTCAGCAGCTTTTCAGGCAGGAAGCTTTTCATCTTTATCAGCTCAATATGAGGATGATCCTTTGAGAATCCGCGGGGCGGAAGCTTTAGTTTTTCTCCCTCTAGTCCGCCAAAATACTTCCTGTACTCCCTGCTGTTCAATATCTTCACCAGGCTGTCGCCTTCACCGGCAATTCTGTTGCGGATCGAATTCAGCCAGGGCGCAGGAGGGATGTATGACCCTCCTGAAATAAACGACTGGCCCGGCTCGATATGAAGGTAATAACCTGGAAACCTGTCGGCGCTCTTCTTTCCGCCACGGACCATGAACGCCCCGAAATTAGTCTTATAGATGGTCTTATCATTTGTGAACCGGATGTCTCGGTTGATCCTGTAGATGCAGCTTTTTGCCTCAAGCCCTCTGAAAATCGGGTCAAAACTGACTATGTCATCAATGACAGCCTGCACAAACAGGGAGAAATTCCCGCGAGCCGCTTCATAGCGGGAACGGTTTTCGGCAAACCAGAGCCTGTTATTATTTCGGCGCAGGTCAGAAAGGAACATCAGGGTTGAACGGTCAATACTGATCATATCATTATCAGGTTAATCAGATAAATCTGTAGAATTGTTTGTTAAATAATTGAATATCAATATGTTACAAATGCACGTCAGTTTATCCCAAAGCTACGAAATTTCTCTGATTGCCGTAACGGTTCAATAACTGCATTTCTCTGATTGAAGTAACGGTTTAATAACATCATTGTTAAGCCATTTAAATCATAGCATCAGAAAACTTTTCTGATTGGCAGATGTTAAACGCATGAGGCAATCTGTAATCAATAAAATAAATGTCATGAAAATTAGTCAGTTAGCAGCATTGGTAATCCTGTCCGCAGCCATGATGATATCCGGTTGCACCAGGGAGGAAGAGCCTGATCATTTCAGGTACACTGTGAATGATTACCCTCTGTACCAGGGATTTATCCACAATTATGGAATGCCTGAAGGCGCATCCGGTTACAACTTTGATGTGACCATACATTCTGCAGGTGTAAGTTATAACCGCGACCGGCACGAGTTCCAGGGTACCGGACACCTGGTTTTTTTCCAGATGTTCTCATCGTCAGCAACAGAACTGGCAGCAGGTTTGTACCAGTTCAGCGCCGATGACACCCCGGGTGATCCGTCGACTTTCAACGTGGCCAATTTCGGAATGGATATAAATTTCAGTGAGGATACCGGAACTCTTGTATCTGCTGTCTCCGGAGTGGTCAAGGTATCAGGGACCGGTGACTACAGAACCTTTGACTTCGATTGCCTGACAGGGACCGGGGAAAAGATCACAGGACACTATTACGGTTTTGTTCCTGCCTATGACATGAGGGATGCCAGGAAATAACATGGTTTTGGCAAACAAATGCCTGACCTCTATTTGCCTATAATTAATATTATGTTAAATAGAAACATCAGTACAAGGGTTTCAATAGCAAAATCCTGCTGATGGCGAAAAGATGGCCCCCCTGCCCTGTCTCTGGTTGTGAGCGATGAAGCGAGCCAAAAAAAAAGAAGGCACCTCAACGGGTGCCTTCCATATTTATTCTGGTAACGCTTTGTTACAGGTTCTCAACCTTTGCCTTATATGCCTCAAATTCAGGCATCATCTTAAGCTTGAGGTAGATCTCACGAAGGAACTCAAGTGTCGCAACTGAAGTCGGGTTTGCCTTTTCTGCATCCAGGAAGAAAGGAATTGCCTTCTTCATCTCATCAAATGCCTTGTTCTTGGCAATCTCATACTCCCTGTTGTCAGAGATCAGGTTGGCTTCGTTCAGCATGTCATTTGCAATCGAGACGTAGCAAAGACCGATATTGTAATTGCTCTCGAACTGAGTCGGGTTCTTTGTGAGTGATGTCTTCAGGCTCTCGATGGCTTTCGGGTAATCTTCAAGCTTCATGTGGAGGCTTCCCTCGACAAGATAAAGGATATGGTTTTCAGGATCCATCTCCATGGCCTTGTGAACAAACTCAAATGCCTTCGGCGAGTTGTTGGCGTCAAGATAGAACTGGGTTGCCTGGAGAATAATATCCAGGGTGTCAGGATATGCCTTGAACCCTTCCATCAGAACAGCTTCGGCCTTGACGGTATCCTTCATCTTCATGTAGCAGTCGCTCATGAAAATATAAGGTTTCGTATCCTCGGTGCCCGACTCGGTGCAGGTACGGAAATACGCAATTGCTTCAGGATACATCTCACCGTTGTAAGCTGCCAGCCCGGCATTGAAGATCACCAGTGTGTCTACCATGCCTACATAGAGATCGCTGGAGGAAACCTTCACGTTCCTTTCAAATGATTCCATAGCTCCCTTGAAGTTCTTTTCATTGAACTTGTTGATTGCGTCATTCAGGAATGAGTTGCCAAGAAGTGCATACGCATTGTCCCTGATGATGATGTTCTTCATCTTGGGATCAAGCTGAACTGCTTTCTCGAAGTTGTTGTAGGCTTCCATGAGGATGTCAGGATAGAGACCGATAAACTTCGGATCGCCTGAATCAAACGCAGCCTGGCAAAGTTTTCCCTTAACGTAGTAAGTCTTTGCAAGGCCCATTGACTTCGGGTGAACGATGGCTGTCTCAATTGCTTCCTTAGCCTTGTCGAATGCACCTTCCCTGATAAAAGTTTCGGCAGCGGTAATTTTTCCCTTCTGTGCCATGGCACCTGCTGAGATGATTACTGCCAGTAAAAACAATGTGATCTTCTTCATGTCTGGATAATTTGCTTTTAATGTTGGTCCAAAAATAAAACTTTAGAATCTATTCTTCAAATAATTTGCCAAATTACTCGGCACTGTCGGCCGACTGCTCCTCAATATCGATACCAGGCTCGTTATCATCCTCATTTACTTCGACATAAGCTACTGAAGCAATTGAGTCATTTTCTTTGATATCTATGAGTTTTACGCCCTGTGTTGCCCTTCCCATCACTCTCAGTTCGTTCACCGGCGTCCTCAGGATGTTACCGTTCTGAGTAATAATCAGCAGGTCATACTGGTCGTTCACATCCTTGAGGGCTATCAGTTTCCCGGTCTTGTCAGTGATGTTTATGGTCTTCACTCCTTTTCCTCCGCGGTTTGTGATACGGTAATCGCTTATGGCCGACCTCTTTCCGAAGCCGTTTTCCGAGACCACCAGCACATCTGCCGCTTCGTTCTCAACGGTTATCATTCCGATTACAACATCGTCATCGCCGGAGAGGGTTATTCCGCGTACACCTGATGCCGTACGGCCCATTGGCCTGACAGTGGCTTCTTTGAATCTGACGGCACGGCCTGATCTCACTGCAAGCATAATCTCATGGCTGCCGTTGGTCATCCTGGCTTCGAGGAGCTCATCCCCTTCCCTTACCGTGATGGCGTTGATCCCGTTCGCCCTGGGGCGGGAATAGGCTTCGAGCGACGTCTTCTTGATTACTCCCTTGCGGGTGCAGAGGACGATGAAGTTGTTGTTGATATAATCACTGTCATCAATTGTCTTTACATTGATGAATGCCCTGACGCTGTCATCAGGCTCAATATTGATCACGTTCTGAATCGCCCTCCCCTTACTGTTGCGCGTACCCTCGGGCAGGTCATAGACCTTCTGCCAGTGGCACTTGCCGTTACGGGTAAAGAAGAGCATGGTGTTATGCATTGTTGCAACATACATATGCTCAATGAAATCTTCTTCCCGGGTAGTGCTTCCCCTCTTGCCAGTACCTCCCCTGTTCTGGCGGCGGAACTCGGTCAGAGGCGTCCGCTTGATGTAACCCATATGCGAAATGGTAATAACCATCTCATCATCAGCGTAGAAATCCTCAGGATTGAATTCGCCTGCGGCGGGAACAATCTGAGTCCGCCGTTTGTCTCCGAATTTGTCCTTTACCTCGAGAAGCTCATCCTTGATAATCTGCATCTGGAGCTTCTCGTCTGCAAGAACCTGGTTCAGGTATTCGATGAGTTTTTTAATCTCCTCGTATTCAGCATGCAGCTTATCCTGTTCCAGCCCGGTGAGCTGCCTCAGGCGCATCTCCACGATTGCTCTCGCCTGAATATCAGTCAGCCCGAATCTCTCCATCAGCCGCTCACGCGCGATGTCAGTATTCTGCGAAGACCTGATAATAGCTATGACCTCATCGATATTATCGCTGGCAATGATCAGACCTTCAAGTATATGAGCTCTCTTTTCGGCCTGGTCAAGATCATATTTCGCCCTGCGCACAACGATATCATGCCTGTGCTTCACGAAGCTGTCAATTATCTCCTTGAGGGCAAGGGTCTTGGGCCGACCCTTGACAAGTGCTATATTGTTGACATTGAACGATGTCTGCAGCTGCGAATGCTTGTAAAGATGGTTCAGGACAATGTTGGCCGGCATCTCCTTCTTGAGGATTATCACAACCCTCATTCCTGTTCTGTCAGACTCATCATTGATATAGGAAATCCCTTCCAGCTTTTTTTCATTGATAAGGTCAGCTATTCTCTTGATCATCTCGGCCTTGTTGACCATATAGGGGATTTCGGTGACCACGATGCACTCTCTTCCCGAGTGGGTCAGCTCCACCTCCGTTTTGGCCCTGACAACAATCCTTCCCCTGCCGGTTTCATAAGCCTCCCTTATCCCCTGCTCACCATATATTATACCCCCAGTCGGAAAGTCGGGTCCCTTGATATAATGCATCAGCCCCTCGGTGGTGATCTCCGGGTCATCAATGTAAGCTATGATGGCATCAACTGCTTCGGAGAGGTTGTGAGGAGGCATGTTGGTTGCCATACCCACTGCAATACCTGAAGCTCCGTTGACCAGCAGCGTTGGTATCCTGGTGGGCAATACGGTAGGCTCCTGCAGCGTGTCATCAAAATTGGGCTGAAAGTCAACAGTTTCCTTTTCAATGTCCGAGAGAGTCTCTTCAGCGATCCGCTTGAGCTTTGCCTCTGTGTATCGCATTGCTGCAGGACTGTCACCGTCTATTGATCCGAAGTTTCCCTGCCCGTCAACAAGCGGGTACCGGAGAGACCAGTCCTGCGCCATCCTTACCATTGCATCATAAACCGATGAGTCACCATGCGGGTGATACTTACCCAGAACCTCCCCCACTATCCTTGCTGATTTCTTGAATGGCCTGTTTGAAAGCACTCCAAGCTCTGACATACCGAAGAGAACCCTCCTGTGCACCGGCTTTAAACCGTCACGCACATCGGGTAATGCCCTTGACACTATGACCGACATCGAATAATCGATGTAAGCCGACTTCATCTCCTCCTCGATATTGACTTTTACTATTTTTGCTTGATCTGACATATCAGATTGATAATTAATAAGTTACAAATATATTTTTCTCATTTGAAATTAATCCACGAAAATAATCAAAATGCCTCATTTTTTAACCTTTTGAAGCCTCTATTTGTTAACAGTTGATGTTAAAAATTGGGCACAATTCTTGCCAATACATTTTTACAATAGAATTAACTTTGAAATCTGGCGTTTTATGTATTAATGGCAGTTTTACTGACACAATTGCATGAAACCCGTAACGAAAAAATAATGGACGCACATTTCTCACAGAGAGTCAATGATATCCTTGGTTACAGCAAAGAAGAGGCAATCAGGCTTGGCAACAGCCACATAAGCCCGGAACACCTCTTCCTTGGCATACTCCGCGAGGGCGAAGGAGTTGCGGTTGATATACTGCTGAACAACGGAGTAGACCTGCTCATGCTCAAAGGATCGATAGAAAAGAGCATCAAGGCCGACAGGCCGGTGGCGATGGCAGACAATGACATACTGCCACTGCTGAAAAGCACTGAACGGGTCCTCAGGCTTGTACATATTGAAGCCAAAGCCATGAAGACCAGGATTATAGATACCGAACACCTTCTGATGGCCATCCTCCGCGATGAGAGTAACCTTGTCACCCGGTTCCTGACAGAACTAGACATAGATTATTCGCTTGTCAAAAAGGCAGTCGAAGCCAGCAATCCTGCCGCTCAGGCAGATTACCCCCGTGATGAAGACGATGAAGGGATCTTTTCCAGTCCCGGCTCCGGAAAACAGCAGCAGGGCGGACAGCAGGCACAGCAGAGGAGCTCATCCGAGACTCCGGTGCTTGACAACTTCGGCATCGATCTTACCAAGGCCGCAGAGGAAGGGAGGCTTGACCCGGTGGTCGGCCGTGAACGCGAGATTGAGCGTCTGGCGCAGATACTCTCAAGACGCAAGAAGAACAACCCGGTGCTGATTGGGGAACCCGGAGTAGGAAAATCAGCAATTGCAGAAGGACTGGCGCTGAGGATCACAAAGAGGAACGTCTCGAGGGTGCTCTTCAACAAGAGAGTTGTGGCGCTCGACCTGGCATCAATCGTTGCCGGCACCAAGTACCGCGGACAGTTTGAGGAGAGAATGAAAGCCATCCTCAATGAGCTGGCTAAAAATGACAATATAATTCTCTTTATTGATGAGATACACACCATTGTCGGGGCAGGTGGAGCCAGCGGCTCACTTGATGCTGCCAACATGCTCAAGCCGGCACTGGCAAGGGGTGAGATTCAGTGCATTGGCGCCACAACCCTTGATGAGTACCGTCAGCATATCGAGAAGGACGGCGCCCTGGAACGCCGTTTCCAGAAGGTGCTCGTTGACCCGACAACAATCGAAGAGACAATAGAAATCCTCAATAATATAAAGGAACGGTACGAGGAGCACCATAACGTCACCTATACCCCGGAGGCAATCCAGGCATGTGTCCGCCTCACCAACAGGTACATCAGCGACAGGAACCTGCCTGACAAGGCAATAGACGCACTTGATGAATCCGGCTCAAGGGTGCATATTTCCAATATTGTTGTGCCGGAGAAGATACTGGCCCTCGAGAAACAGTTGGAGGAGACCAAGAAGGAAAAGAGCAACGCCGTCAAGAACCAGAACTACGAACGCGCCGCCAGCTTCCGCGATAAGGAACGTGACATCCTTGACCTCATAGAGGCAGAGAAGAAACGGTGGGAGAAGGAACTTGCGCTGAACCGCGAAGTGGTTGACGAAGAAAAGGTTGCCGAGGTGGTTGCCATGATGACCGGCGTGCCCGTGCAGAGGATAGCACAGACGGAAGGGACACGCCTGCTTCAGATGGCAGAGGAGCTGAAGACCAGCGTCGTGGGCCAGGATGAAGCCATTGGGAGGATTGTCAAATCAATCCAGCGCAACAGAGCCGGACTCAAGGACCCTAACAAGCCGATCGGCACGTTTATATTCCTCGGTCCCACCGGGGTGGGAAAGACACAGCTTGCCAAGGTGCTTGCAAAGTTTCTCTTTGATACCACTGACAACCTGATTAGGGTTGACATGAGCGAGTATATGGAGAAGTTTTCGGTGTCACGCCTTGTCGGGGCGCCTCCCGGATATGTAGGTTACGAAGAGGGCGGTCAGCTGACCGAAAAGGTGAGGCGCAAGCCTTACTCGGTTGTGCTGCTCGATGAGATAGAGAAGGCGCACCCGGATGTGTTCCACATCCTGCTGCAGGTGCTGGACGAAGGCCAGCTTACTGACAGCCTCGGACGAAGGGTCGATTTCCGCAACACCATCGTGATAATGACCTCGAACATAGGCACCCGCCAGCTTACCGAGTTTGGCGCCGGTGTCGGGTTTGACACCTCGGCAAAGCGGACGACGCGCAACGAGCAGAACAAGAGTATCCTGCAGAAAGCCCTGCAGAAGACTTTCGCTCCCGAGTTTCTGAACAGGATTGACGACGTCATCATGTTCAACCAGCTCACCAGGGAGGATATCGACAAGATCATCGATATAGAGCTCAAGGGACTGTTCGACAGGATATCGGCGCTGGGATACAGGATAAAGCTGAGTCCGCAGGCTCGCGATTTCATGGCAGACCGTGGTTTCGACGTACAGTATGGTGCCAGGCCGCTGAAACGGGCTATTCAGAAGTACCTTGAGGATCCTCTGGCTGAGGTCATTATCAAAACCGCTGTGGCTGAGGGTGCTGTTATCAGCGTCGGGTATTCAAAGGGTAAGGAGGAGCTGACCTTCAAGGTTGGCGGCAAGAAGGATGCCGAGGAACTTCCTGAAGACAACCAGATAGGTGGATAATCATAATTGCGATACAATAAGCGAACATCCTGATTATAACGAATATATCACTACTGCCTACTGCCTACTGCCTGACTTCAGCATAAAGATCGAATTCCGTTGACCCGGTTATCTTCACATCAATGAAGGTGCCGGGTTTAATGTTTCCGGCGGTGGTGATAAGTATCTCCTGGTCCACTTCGGGAGAATCATGCTGGCTGCGTCCCACATGAAACAGACCCTCTCTCCTGTCGATGATCACTTTCATGACCTTCCCGGTCATGGAGGCATTCCGTGCAGCTGATATCTCCTGCTGCAGCCCCATGATGCCGGCCACCCTCCTCTCCTTCGTCCTTTCAGGGATTGTGTCTTTGTAATTCAGCGCTCCGTGAGTGTTCTCCTCATGCGAGTACCGGAACGCACCTAGCCTTTCAAACCGGTACTCACGGATGAATTCCAGCAGTTCCTTATAGTCTTTCTCTGTTTCGCCGGGATGGCCGGCAATCACGGTGGTGCGCACCGCTGCATCAGGCAGCATCCGGCGGATGTCAGCCAGCAGCCTCCTCGTTCCCGAACTGTCATGCTCGCGTCGCATCATCTTCAGAACCCTGTCGGAAATATGCTGGACCGGGATATCAATATACCTGCAAACCTTCGGATTCTCCTGCATTATCTCCAGTATCTCCAGCGGGAAGTCTGCGGGATACAGATAGTGCAGCCTGATCCATTCAAGGCTGTCAATCGCAGCCAGCCTCCTGACGAGCTCGGGAAGCATCTGCCTGCCGTACAGGTCGGTGCCGTAAAGAGTCAGGTCCTGGGCAATGAGTATCAGTTCCTTAACCCCCTGTGATGCGAGCAGGCGTGCCTCCTCCACCAGCTCCTCCAGCGGGGCTGAGATGTATCTTCCGCGTATGTCAGGTATTGCACAGAAGGCACAGGTGCGGTCACACCCTTCTGACACCTTCAGGTATGCATAATGCGAGGGTCCGGAAAAAATTCTTTCACCCGTCAGTTCCTGCCTGTATGCGAGGCCAAGCTGTGAGATGACCTCCTGCGGCCTGTTCACCCCGAACCACCCGTCCACCTCAGGCAGCTCATGCTGCAACTCATTCCGGTACCTCTCCACGAGGCATCCCATGACAAACAGCCTGCCCCGGCCCTCCCTGCGGATGGCTTCGGCATGCCTGATGATTGTATCCACACTCTCTTCCTTCGCATCGTGGATGAATCCGCAGGTATTGATGATAACAATGTCAGCAGGATCGGCTGATTCAGCCATGACATTGTATCCGCCCGCCGCAAGCTGGCGCATCAGTTTCTGTGAATCGACGGTATTCTTTGAGCACCCCAGGGTGACAATATTGACCCTGTTATGTTTCATCAGGCGCGGTCGCTGAAGAGTGAATCGACGAAGGCATAGCGGTTGAAAATCCTCAGGTCTTCCATCTTCTCGCCTACCCCGATGTATTTGACCGGTATCCTGAACTGGTCAGAAATTCCTATCACCACCCCGCCTTTTGCAGTGCCATCCAGCTTGGTGATTGCCAGTGCGTTGACTTCGGTGGCTGCGGTGAACTGTCTGGCCTGCTCGAAGGCATTCTGACCTGTTGATCCGTCAAGGACGAGTAACACTTCGTGAGGTGCGGAGGGTATCACCTTCTCCATCACCCTCCGTATCTTGGATAGCTCGTTCATCAGTCCTACCTTGTTGTGAAGACGTCCCGCAGTATCTATTATCACAATATCAGTTCCGGCAGCCACTGCCGACTTTACGGTATCATAGGCCACTGAAGCTGGGTCGGCACCCATTTGCTGGCTCACCATCGGCACACCGGCACGCTCTGACCATATTTTCAGCTGCTCTATCGCGGCAGCGCGGAACGTGTCGGCTGCCCCTAGAAGCACGCTGCGTCCCGCTTGCCTGAAATTATATGCCAGTTTGGCGATGGTTGTGGTCTTGCCCACACCGTTTACGCCAACAACGAGGATCACGTATGGTTTTGAAGGCAGAGGTGCATCAAATCCCGAGGAGACATCATGCGTCGCCTTATTCTCTTCGAGAAGACCGGCTATCTCTTCCCGCAAGATGGTATTGAGTTCCGTGGTGGTCAGGTACTTGTCGCGTGCAACGCGCTTTGAAACCCTGTCAATTATGCGGAGGGTTGTCTCCACCCCTACATCCGAAGAGACAAGTACCTCCTCCAGGTTGTCCAGAACCTCATCGTCAATTTTCGATTTGCCGGCTACAGCCCTGGTGAGCCTCGAAAAGACATTTTCACGTGTTTTGCTCAGGCCACGGTCAAGTATCTCCTTCTCTTCCTTCTTAAATAATCCGAAAAATGCCATTCTTCTGCTGTTGATGCCCCAAATGTAAAAAAAGAGACGCACTAACCGGCGTCTCCCTGTATAACTGATCAGAAAAACTGACCTTATTTCTTCGTGAAAAAGTCCTTAACGTGGTCGTTATGAACTACTTCTTCCTTGAACTGATATGCACCGGTCTTATCAGATCTCACCACCTTGATACATTTGGTGAATGATTTGCCGGATCCTGTCTTTAGTGTTGCAACAACTTTCTTTGCCATATCTCACTGTTTATTTTATCTCCCTGTGAACGGTGACTTTCTTAAGGATGGGATTGTATTTCCTTCTCTCAATACGGTCAGGAGTGTTCTTACGGTTTTTGGTTGTAATATACCTTGAGGTGCCCGGCTGTCCGGATTCCTTGTGCTCAGTGCATTCAAGGATAACCTGCACCCTGTTGCCTTTGCTCTTCTTTGCCATTTTCTCTCCGGTTTAATTTAGTTGATAATGTAACCTTTTTCCTTTGCTTCCTTAAGCACCGAGGCAAGTCCGTTCTTGTTGATGTTCCTCATTCCTGCGGCTGATACCTTAAGGGTGATCCACCTGTTCTCCTCGGGAAGGAAATACCTCTTTGTGAACAGGTTGGCCATAAATTTTCTCTTGGTCCTCCTCTTCGAGTGGGAAACATTGTTTCCAACCACTGCTTTCTTCCCGGTGACCTGACAAACCTTTGACATTATTATCCTTTTTTACTTGTTCTGAAAACTCCAAAAATCGGTTCGCAAAATACGTGATTTTTATTCTATTAACCAAATTTATTGTGCATTTTTTTCCGACAGAGTCGCTTTCGCGAAGATTACCTGCTGATTATCTGTTTCCTAAGCAGGTTGAGGGCGTTGGTGGCCGACCTTGAAATATTGACCTGCCTGTCGTCGGCAAACCGGTGTTTCTCAGCTACTACGCCAGATGCAGAGGCAACTGCAATCCAGACGGTCCCGGCTGGTTTTTCCGGAGTCCCCCCGGTGGGCCCGGCTATACCCGTAACTGCTATCGCATAATCAGTTTCTGCAATTGACCGCATTCGCTCCGCCATGGCCCTCACTGTCTCCTCACTCACTGCTCCGTACCTGCTTATTATGCCGGGGTCAACCCCCAGCACCCCGGTCTTGATGCTGTTGTCATAAGCCACCACCGATCCCCTGTACCAGGCCGAGCTGCCGGGTACCGAGGTGATCATCGAAGCAATCTTCCCACCGGTACAACTCTCAGCTGTTGATACTGTCAGATTATTGTCAAGCAATAACTTGCCTACGATCTCCTCAAGCGTTACTTCATCTTCACCGTAGATAACCTCAGGTATGATGGAGTATAGTTTCCGCACCTGCTCCTCCTCCGTCATGCGTACCAGTTCAGGGTCATCTCCCGTGCCGGTCAGCCGAAGCTTGATGATGCCGTGTGCAGGCAGGTATGCAAGCTTCACCATGGCAGGCAGTTCCTTCTCGAAACCCTCCAGCCTCTCGGCCAGTTTCGCCTCGAAAGTGCCGAAAGTCATAATGTTCCTGTGAATGATTGTATGACCGCCGGCCATGGCTGATATCATCGGCAATACATGCTCCTGCATGATCTGCTTCATCTCGGAGGGAACCCCGGGCATTGACACTATAATCCTTCCCTCCTTCTCAAACAGCATGGCCGGAGCTGTACCCGCATGGTTTGCAAGTACTCTGCAGCTCTCTGGCACCATCGCCTGGCGCCTGTTGTTTTCATTCATCTCCAGATTCCTCCGCTTGATCCTGGCAGTGACTTCTTCAAGAACACCCTGGTCCATGACAAGCTTCGTCCCGAAATACTCAGCCAGTGTCTCTTTCGTGATATCATCACTTGTAGGGCCGAGTCCTCCCGTCATCAACACGAGCGGCACTCTGCGCAGCGATTCGTCAAGAGCAGCAATGATCCCTTCCCTGCTGTCAGAGATCGATGTAATCCGGTTCACCCGTATGCCTTTCATACTGAGCTGCATACCCATCCATGCCGAGTTGGTGTCAATGGTCTGCCCTATCAGCAGTTCATCGCCTATCGTGATAATCTCTGCGCTGTTCATATTTTGTAAGTGACCTTTGATCAGGGTGGCAAAATTATCAATATTTTGCGTCACTAATTATGTAGTTTCTAATGAATGATGAGAAGGAAGTCATCAGGGAGGTAATCACCTTCGTGAAGCAGGCAATGCAGGAGCATGAAAGCGGCCACGGATGGTCTCACATCGAAAGAGTTGTCAGAATGGCTTTGCATATCCGCGAAAGTGAGGGATGCGGTGACAGGCTGACTGTAGAACTGGGTGCACTTCTGCACGATGTGGGCGACCATAAGTTCAGGGCTCACGACGGACCTGCGGAGATACGAAAGTTGCTGGGACGCCTTGGTGTCGGAAACAAAGTTACAGATGAAGTTGTCAGCATCAATGAGAATATCTCCTTCTCAAAAGGGAAGAGACCTGACAGCGGCAGCATCGCGTTCCGGATAGTTCAGGATGCTGACAGGCTTGACGCCATCGGGGCTATCGGCATTGCCAGGGCATTCAGTTACGGTGGGTTCAGGGGGAATGAAATATATGATCCACACATAAAGATTACTGATCCGCCCCTGCTGGCCGGGGCCAGTACAAAATCAGTGTCGACCATCCATCACTTCTATGATAAACTCCTGCTCCTGAGAGACCTTATGAACACTCCCACAGGCCGCAGGCTTGCGGAAGAAAGACATGATTACATGGTGAAGTACCTCGAACAGTTCTTCACGGAATGGAATCCGGGGAATGATTTATAACCTCTCAACAAATGACTGCTGATTCTTCACGTCTTCATGTGGTGGATGCACTGCGTGGATTTGCCATTGTCTCAATAATGCTGCTTCATAACATTGAGCACTTCGATTTTTATTTTTTGCCTGAAGGACTGCCTGCCTGGATGGTCACGCTTGATAAAGGGATATGGGACACCCTCTTCTTTATTTTCGGCGGGAAGTCGTACGCAATCTTTGCCCTCCTGTTCGGACTGACCTTCTTCATTCAGTCCGACAACCAGGCAAGGAGAGGCTTCGACTTCCGCGGAAGATTTGCATGGAGATTATTCCTGCTTCTGCTATTCGGCATCATAAACTCTTCGTTTTACCAGGGTGATATACTCACAATCTATGCAGTGATCGGGCTTGTACTCATACCTGTGGCCCGGCTGGGTGACAGAAGTGTCTTCTGGATTGCATTGTTTCTGATGTTCCAGCCTTATGAATGGTTTGGAATAATAAAAGGGTTACACAATCCGGGAGCCGGTCTGGCGGATCCCGTATCATGGTCTTATTTCGCGAGGACAGGTGAACATATTACAGGAGATTCCCTTCTGAAGACCTGGGTGGGTAACCTGACAATCGGAAAACCTGCTGTCCTGTACTGGAACTGGGAGAACGGCAGGGTCTTCCAGACTGCATCACTCTTCATGTCAGGCATGCTGGCAGGCAGAAGGAAACTGTTTGTCCTGTCAGACTCATCACGGAGATTCTGGAAAAAAACTTTCCTGGTTGCATCTGTGACTTTCATACCCCTCTTCATCATTAAAACACACATTTCCGGGTGGATTGGCAGTGAAGCCCTGAGCCGCCCGGCATCAACAATTTTGACCTCCTGGTCAAACATGGCCTTTATGCTGGTGCTCGTTTCGGGATTTGTATTGCTCTACTGGAATGAAAGGTCGCACAGAGCGCTGAACATCTTCTCAAACTACGGCCGCATGAGTCTTTCGAACTATATGATCCAGTCGGTACTGGGGTCATTCATTTATTATGGTTACGGCCTCGGATTGTATAAACACACCGGCGCAACCATATGTCTGTTAATTGGAATACTTCTCGCTGTGCTTCAGGGATATTTCAGTTCATGGTGGCTGAAGCATCACAACAAGGGCCCTCTCGAAACATTGTGGCACTATGCGACATGGATAGGTTCAAAATAAGTCCGGCCATATCCGTGAAAACTTGTTAAAATAAGTTTTAATGTGTTATTTTTACGTGAACAACTAAAAACTAAAGAAATGTTCTATGCATTGCTGATTATCATCGCGGTTCTGGCCCTCCTGGCAGTGAGCCTGTACAACCGCCTCGTACGCCTGAGGAATAACAGGGAGAATGCCTTTGCTGACATCGATGTACAGCTGAAACAGAGGCTTGACCTGGTGCCGCAGCTGGTTGAAGCGGTGAAGGCTTACATGAAGCACGAAAGCACTGTGCTCACCGAAATCACCAAAGCCCGTGCCAGCGCCATCGAAGCAAAAGGAATTGATGAGAAGATTGCAGCTGACGGCAGGTTGTCGTCTGCCCTGCAGGGACTGAGGGTTGCCGTGGAGGCTTACCCCGACCTGAAGGCAAGCACCAACTTCATTCAGTTGCAGGAGGAAATATCTGACATAGAGAATAAGCTTGCCGCAGCACGCCGCTTCTTTAACTCCGCCACGAAGGAGCTGAACAATGCCGTTGAGACATTCCCCTCAAACCTTATTGCAGGCATGTTCGGCTTCAAGCGCGAAACCATGTATGACCTGGCCGAGACCAGGGCACAGGCTGAGGAGACGCCAAAACTGAACTTCTGAAAAAATGAAATACACCGGGCTGAGCAGGCAGATCTGGAACAATAATATCAAATCTGTCGTTTTGCTCATTCTCTTTCCGATTGTCATACTGGGACTGGTGTGGCTCTTTGTCTTCCTGGTGCAGCCTCTGCAGGACTACAGGGTTGACCGGGCCAACCAGCTCTTTTTCACCTCATTGCCATGGGTGATTGCAGGCGTTGGACTGTGGTTCGTAATTGCATGGTTTTCCCATACGGGGATGATCGAAAGGGCAACCGGCTCCGCTCCCCTCAGCAGGAAGGAAAACAAGAGGATTTACAACCTGGTCGAGAACCTGTGTATTGCCAGCGGCATGCCGATGCCGAAGGTCAATATCATCAACGATGACTCGCTGAATGCCTTTGCCAGCGGCATCAACACCAAAACCTTCACTGTCTCGCTCTCGCGGGGAATAATTGAAAAACTGAATGACGAAGAGCTGGAGGCGGTCATCGCCCATGAGCTGACTCATATCCGTAACCGAGATGTCAGGCTCCTGATCATTTCCATTATTTTCGTCGGGATCTTTGCTTTCCTGACCGAGGCACTGGTCCGGTCGGTTCGCTTCAGCGGAGGCAGCAGCGGAAGAAAGGATGGCCGGGCTGTTGCCGTGGCGCTGATGCTTGCCGCCGTCGGGTACTTCCTCTCGTCGATATTCCGTTTTGCCATTTCGCGCCAGCGCGAATACATGGCAGATGGCGGTTCGGCAATGATGACAAAGAACCCGCTTGCACTCGCATCAGCACTCGAAAAGATCTCTGTCGATTCGCAGATCGAGGCGGTAAAGCGAAATGACGTTGCCCAGATGTTCATTGACAACCCCCAGGACAAGAAAGTAAGGCCGGTATCATTTTCAATCGGCGCCCTGTTTATGACCCACCCTCCCATCGAAAAAAGAATTGCTTTGCTAAGGCAGTTCTGAAGATGACCTGATAATATGACACTTAACAAGAAAAGGATCCACGAGATCATATTCGAGGCTGACACCCGCGAGGGGAAAGCCTTTGACGTGACTATCATCTTCCTGATACTGCTCAGCGTTTTACTTGTTCTGCTTGACAGTATCGCAGTTATCAGGGAGAAGTTCGGACTGGCGATCCATATTATCGAATGGTTCATCACCGCAGTTTTCCTGCTCGAATATATTCTCCGCATCTGGGTGCTTGAAAAACCGGTAAAGTATATCTTCAGCTTTTATGGCATTATTGACCTGTTGGCCATATTGCCGAACTTCCTGGGCCTGGTACTTACCGGCGGACAGAGCCTGATGGTCATCAGGGCTGTAAGGCTGCTGAGGGTCTTCAGGATTTTCAAACTGAGCCGCTACACCTCGGCGGGCAGGACGCTGGCGAAGGCGATGTACCGGAGTCGCGAAAAGATCTTCATGTTCATCTCCGTCATTATCACCCTGGTGGTGATCTTCGGTACCATAATGTACCTGGTTGAGGGTGACGAGAACGGCTTTACCAGCATTCCGGTGAGTATCTACTGGGCCGTGGTCACACTCACCACCGTAGGGTACGGCGATATCTCACCGGCAACGGGTTTCGGGCAGTTCCTGGCAAGCATTGTGATGATCATGGGATATGCAATCATTGCCGTACCGACCGGTATCGTTACCTCCGAGATGATGCGGATGCCGGCTGAAAACAATACCCAGGTATGCCCGAAATGCATGTACGACAGGCATGATGATGATGCCCGGTACTGCAAGAAGTGCGGTGCCTGCCTCGATGTCCGGAA
>Ga0116149_1001457_pt1 | contig 28558 bp, 25 predicted proteins | sample AD_UKC057_MetaG_FD_89787 | JGI IMG/M metagenome (GOLD analysis project Ga0116149, IMG submission 89787) | Active sludge microbial communities of municipal wastewater-treating anaerobic digesters from USA - AD_UKC057_MetaG | ecosystem: Engineered > Bioreactor > Anaerobic > Digestate | place: USA...
CGCTCCCGAATCGTAAATCATGAAATCATGAAATCATGATACAGATAAAAAAATCCGGCACTGCCGGATTTTTTTATCTGTACATTTATAAACGGGCGGTATAGCGTACCATGATGGACCAGAAAGACGCGTTCAGCCCCCTCGCGGACCGGTGCCGGCCGCGCACCATTGACGAGTTCGTGGGGCAGGAGCACCTCCTCTCGGAGCACAAGATCCTCAGCACCATCATCGACAAGGGGACGGCCTTTTCACTTATACTCTGGGGCGAGCCCGGCTCGGGCAAGACGACCCTGGCGCGCATCATCGCGTCGTACTGCAACATGGAGGCGCACTTCCTGAGCGCCATCTCCGCCGGCGTCGCAGACGTGCGCAAGGTGATCGAGAAGGGGAAAGAGAACCGGGCGAACGGCAGGCAGACGCTCCTCTTTCTCGATGAGATTCACCGCTTCAACAAGGCACAGCAGGACTCGGTCCTGGGCTCGGTCGAGTCCGGGGACATTATCCTGATCGGCGCCACCACCGAAAACCCGTCGTTCAACGTGATATCGCCGCTCCTTTCGCGTACCCGCGTGCTCAAGCTCTCGCGCCTTTCTGAAGAAAATTTAATGAAGATACTCGACCAGGCGCTCCGCGGCGACGAGGTCCTGAAAGAGGGCGGCGCCCGCTTCGCGGACGACGGGGTGAAGAAGACGCTCGTGGCCGTGGCAAACGGGGACGCCCGCAGGATGCTCAATATCCTGGAAACCGCCTTCGCGCTCTCGGCGGACGGCGCCGTTACCGCGGCCCACATTGAGGAAGCTGTGCGCAACAGCATGCTCTACTACGACAAGACCGGCGATAAACACTACGACACCATCTCGGCCTTCATCAAGTCCCTGCGCGGCTCGGACCCGGACGCCGCGGTCTATTACCTGGCGCGCATGATCGAGTCGGGCGAGGACCCGGTCTTTATCGCGCGCCGCATGGTCATCTTCGCGTCCGAGGACATCGGCAACGCCGCGCCCACGGCACTCACCCTGGCGGTGTCGGCCATGACCGCGACACAGAACATCGGCCTGCCGGAAGCCCGCATCGTCCTGTCGCAGTGCGCCACCTTCCTGGCCTCTGCGCCCAAGAGCAACGCCTCGTACCTGGCCATCGACGCGGCGCTGGCCGCGGCGAAACAGTCGAATTATGAGATCCCGCTCCATATCCGGAACGCGCCCACGAAGCTGATGAAGGAGCTCGGCTACCACAAGGGGTACAAGTACCCGCATGACTTTAACCGGCATTTCGTGAAGGACCAGTACCTTCCGGACGAGCTCAAGGGCGAGGTGTTCTATAAGCCCACGGAGGAGGGGAGCGAGAAGGCGCTCTGGGACCGGCTGAAGACGTTGTGGCCGGAACGATACAAGTAGGCGCGGGTTTCAACCCGTGCCGGGGCGTTCCATATTCTGATAAGGTCGGGTTTCAACCCGACCATGATAGAAAAAATGTTCTCGCAGAGACGCAGAGGATATTAATATATGAAAAAAGTAATACTAATAATGCTAATTGTTTCATTATCATTATCATGCTTTAAAAAGAATGATTCCGAAAGGATTTCAGAATCATCAAAGCCTATGAAGAATTACCCGGAAGAAAAACATGATGATACTATAACTCGGAAGAAGCTGATAATAACTGATGATTTATTGTATAATTGTGATATATGGAAAATAGATCGTGAATTTGAAGATGGCTCTCCAATGAAAATCATGGATGAGCTGAAACGGCTGGTAATTCAAAAAAAGGATAAAAAAGCATTTGAGCAGCTGAAATATTTGTCCGGATCCATGGATGGTGATTTAGCTGAATATTACAGCAAGGTTATGAGTGATTTGTTTAATTATAACACGCGATATTTTTTGCAAAACACATGTAAACATTACTATGCCGAATCTATTTATGGTTATGTTATTTATCATAACTTTATGGATGAAGTAGACCAGAAACAATATCCAAAAAATTATCAGGAAATACAATCGTATGGTGATATATCTAAATTATTTATAATGACATATAAGAAATATTTAAAGAATGGTTTTTAACCGCTCATTATATTCACTCCGCGTCTCCGTGCCTCTGTGGTATGAGAGATGCATTAAGGCAATATGAATGATTTAAGCCCATATCTCAAGTCCACCGCCTACATCGACAGCGATTCGCCCGCGATTATGGCTCACGCGCGCTCGATCGTAAGCCCGGACGACGGCGACGTCGAAAAAGCGGTGAAGCTTTTTTACGCCGTGCGCGACTGTGTGCGGTACAACCCGTACCGGATGTCGGTCGCGGGGGAGGACTATGTTGCGTCCCGCGTGCTTGCCGCGGGCGAGGGCTTTTGCGTGCAGAAGGCCGTTTTACTGGCCGCCCTCTCCCGCGCGTCGGGCGTTCCCTGCCGGCTCCGGTTCGCGATCGTGAAGAACCACCTTGTCACGAAGCGGCTCCGCGACCTGATGGGAACGGACCTGTTCGCGTTCCACGGGTTCAACGAGTTTCATCTCGACGGCCGGTGGGTAAAGGCCACGCCGGCCTTCAACCTGTCCCTGTGCGAAAAGTTCGGCATCCTGCCGCTGGACTTCGACGGCTCGGCCGACTCGATCCTGCACCCGTTCGACGCGTCCGGCCGCCAGCACATGGAGTACCTGCACGACTACGGGCCGTTCGAAGACCTGCCCGTTGACCTGATGATGGAAGAGTTCGGGAAATACTATCCGGCCATCATGAAAGCGCTCGAGGCGCGGCAGGCGGGACCGGCCGGCGACTTCGAGCGGGAGGCCGATGACGAGAAGAGGGGAGAAGGACGATGAGTGCCGACATAGCCGCGGTGATCGAGTTTATCATGCAGCACGCGACCAAGCAGGAATTGCAGTTCGTGGGCGAGGCCCTGCGCAGGCGCCTGGAGCGCGAGTCCTCCCTGGGCCTGGGACAGATCGACGTGAACCGGCTGGCCCGCGAAATGGCGCAGAATCTTGAGAGCAGGATGGGCCTGGGCGCCGACTCCGTGAGCGCGATGTCGCGCCGCCTCGTCGCGGACATGATACGGATGGAGCAGCCGGACATCAGTGAGGCCGATTTGCAGAAGCTCCTGGACCAGTGGGTGCCCGGCGGCGCGGCCCGGACGGGAAGGAAGCCCGCCGATGGCATACCCCGGGAGATGGTGCTGTCCATGATCACGCAGTTCGCCGCGTTCGGCAGGGGCGAGATGAGCGAGCAGGAAAAAGCGCAGTTCCCCCAGGGATGGTACGAGAAGTACTGGAATGCCTTTGCCCCCGAGGTGCAGCGGTTACTCAAGGAATATATCCACGACAGGATCGGGAAAAACGATTTCTGGCGGGGGATACGGGAATACATGGGCGGGATGAAATATTAGTTGATTTTATTTATCGCTTGTAAAGAAAGGGTATACCGCTTGATGCATAGGGCGATTTACATGCGACAGGTCCGTTGACTGACCTGATAGTAGTTCCCGGTTTTCGAAACAGAGCAAACTATATCATGATATAAATCAATCTCGAGGTCCTGAAATGCCCACCGCTAAAGAACAACTCTTCGACATCCTCTATGCCAAGTCCTTTATATACCGGGAAGACCCTCCCTTTACGCTCGTGTCGGGGAGGCAGAGCTTCTATTATTTCGACTGCAAGGCCACGACCCTGGACGCGCGGGGCGTGTCCCTCATCGGCGAGGTGATGTTCGACGCGATAGAGCCCCTGATGGACCGGCTCGGCGTCGACGGAATCGGCGGGCTCACGCTGGGGGCCGACCCCATCTCCATTTCCACCGCCATAGCCGCCCAGAGGCGGGGGCGCGTGCTGTCGCCTCTCATCGTGCGCAAGGAGCCGAAAAAGCACGGCACGCAGAAATGGATAGAAGGAGATGCCGGCCGGGTGAAGAACGTGGTGGTCATTGACGACGTCATCACCACGGGCGGCTCCACCGTCACCGCGATCGAGCGCCTCCGCGAATCGGGCCTGAAGGTGGTCAGGGCGGCGGTCATCATAGACCGCGAGGAAGGCGGCAGGGAGGGGATAGAGAAGGCCGGGATCGAGGTCGTCTCACTGTATACAAGGTCGGATTTCGACGCGCGAAGGCTGGAGGGGAAATGAGGGTGTACTGCGCGGAGGGGGTGTCTTAAATAGTCCGGCTGGGTATTTTTTGTCATCGCGAGCGCAGCGCGCCTCGACTCCGCTCGGCAACCGATTTGTCCCTGAGTGTAGCCGAAGTGTTCTTCGTCGCGGAGTTTACCCCGAGCAAGTCGAGGGGCTCCTCGCAATGACATTACGAGACAGTCCCTATCTCGGCTCTTCCACGAAAGTTACGGCGCAGTCGGCCATTACCGTGACCGTAAATGTGAAATTCTCCTCCGCGAACGTGGTGTAGCGGACCCGGTAGAGCGATCCGGAATCCAGGTTCCTGAACGGCTCGGACTTGATCGAGACCAGCGTGATCTCCGTGTCCCGGTTCCAGTCGCTGTTGAAGTTCCTTCCCAGCTCAGTGTGGAGATGCGTGAGATTCCTGTTCTTGAAACGCGACATGTCCGTGACCTTTTCCACGATGAAGTACGATGTCCTCTTCTTTTTCGTGCCCATGATGTCGGCCACGTATTCGGCGGTAACGCCGACTTTCACGCTCTGAACGTCTTTCGCCAGCCTGAAGTACGCGGCAAAGGTCGTGTACCGGTCGATCCGGTCGTTGGTGCGGACGGCTTTTTCAAGAGGGACGGTCAAAACCGCCGTGTTGCGATACGACTTCTCCCTCAGGTTGGGGGTGCAGCCGGATGCGAATAGCGCCGGCAGCGCGCAGATGATCATCAGCGCGGCGGATACGGGTGCGAGGTGCGTTCGGGTCATTCTTTTCTACATATCGGCCGGGTTTCGGAGTCAAGGATTATTTCCCGCGGCGGCGGTGAATTTTTTCCGCTATCATATAAAAATCTTCTTGCATTATGTCGTCATTGCGAATTTTAGAGTAGTAAACGCCTGATTGTTTGCTTTGATACGGCTTTAAATCCCGGGCGGCAGCATTTCCGCACTACCGCGGCACTGCCACAACCCGCCCAACGAATACGCTATCTGACGGGTTTTCACTATGTTCTTACGATCCATGGAATTGTACGGGTTCAAGTCCTTTGCAGATAAGACCCAGATCAGCTTCGAGCCCGGTATTACCGTTATCATCGGCCCGAACGGCTGCGGTAAGTCCAATGTCGTCGACGCCATCAAGTGGGTTCTGGGCGAGAAGCAGGCGAAGCAACTGCGGGGCGAGAAGATGGAGGACATCATCTTCGCCGGGACCGAGAACCGCAAGCAGCTCTCGCTCTCCGAGGTGTTCGTTACCATCGACAACACCGGCAGGGTGCTCGACTTCGATTCCGACACGGTCACCGTAGGCCGCCGCATCTTCCGCGACGGCGAGTCGGAGTACCTGATCAACAAGTCCCCGGTCAGGCTCAAGGACGTGGAAAAGCTCTTCATGGATACCGGTATCGGCAAGTCCTCCTACTCTGTCATGGAGCAGGGCAAGATGGACCTGATCCTCTCGACCCGGCCGGAGGACCGGCGCTATATCTTCGAGGAGGCGGCCGGCATATCGAAATACAAGTACCAGAAAAAGGAGTCGCTTAAAAAACTGACCGAGACCAGCGACAACCTCGACCGGATCAACGACATCATCAAGGAGATAGAGCGGGAAAAAGACTTCAAGTCGAAGCAGGCCGAGACCACGAAGGTCTACCTCTCCCTCAGGAACGAGCTCTCGGACCTTGACATTAAAATCAACTGCATTCGCTACCGGGACCTGGAGAAAAAGGAGAACAAGCTCCTCGATGACATCAACCGCCATAACATGGAGCGCGAAAAGATCTCGGCGCGGGTGTCCACCACCTCGGCCGACAACGAGGTCGATGAGAAGCGGAAGAACGACCTCCAGCACCAGCTCTTCGAGCTGGAAAAGCGGCTCCACGCCTACAAGATCCGCGTGGAGGACATCGACGCCAAGACCGAGAAGAACAGGGGCCGCATAACCGAAGAGCAGGGGCTCCGGACGGGCGTCGAGGCGAAGATCCTGGAGCGGACGAAGAACCTGGAGCGGCTCCTCGAGGAAAAGGCGAAGTCGGAGCAGTCCGGCGTCGACATCGGGCGCAGGATCGACGATGACCGGCAGAAGCTCGCGAACTTCTTCACGACGCGCAAGAGGAAGATCGACTCGATCCATAACTCGCGCGACTCGATCGAGGAAAAAAAGAAAGGCATCAAGGAAACGGAAAAGGACCTGGCCGGGCTCAGGGAGCTGCTCGAGGAGGTCATCCGGAAGCTGGTGGACGCCATCGAGAAGAGGAAGGCCGAGCTGGAGGGCTCCGAGGCGGAGCGCGTCCTGGTCAGGAACAGCATCGACGAGCGGATGGCGGCCGTGGAAGGGGGCCTCCGGGGTGCGGTGACCGCGCTGGAGGAGGGCCGGGCCACGGACGCGCTCGCGGCGCTGCGGGCCGTGGACATGTCCGGGCTCAGGCGGGACATCGAGAAATTCGAGAGCTACGAGGACGGGTTCCGCTCGATCCTCTTTGACAAGACCGGCATACACGCGGAAAAGGAGGGCCTGGACCGGCGGATACAGGGAAAGATCGACGACATCGACCGGCTCAGGAACGAGATCGCGTCCCTGGAGACCCACATCCAGCACGAGCAGGCGGAGCTCGAGGACGTCAACCAGATGATCACCCGGGTGGAAAAGGACCTCTCCCGCAACGAAACCGAGCGGGACTGGATAGAGAAGCACCTGCAATCGCTGGGCGCGCAGATCACCGACTTCCGTAAGCAGATCGAAGGCTACCGCGAGGAGATCGCCCGGACCGAGAAAAAGATCGAGGAGCTCGACCGCGAGATACGGGAATGGGACCAGCGCCTGATCGAGTTCAACGAGAAGAGCGAAGCCCTGATGAAGGAGATCACCGGGCTCACCGAGAAACGGGCGGGGATCGAGAACGCGATCCACGACCGCAAGAACGTGGCACGAAAGGACGAGGAAGAGCTCAAGCGCATCGTCGAGAAGATAACCAGCCTCGAAAAGTCTCAGGTCGAGATCTCGTTCAGGAAGAACAGCATCGAGGAGCACCTCTGGATCGAATACGAGAAAAAGATAAAGGAAATCGGCGAGATCAAGGTGCGCGACGGCCTGCTCGAAGAGATGACGGCGCAGAGCCAGGACATCAAGCACCGGATCCAGGAACTCGGCCCCATCAACAACCTGGCCATAGAGGAATACAAGAATTTAAAGAAGCGGTTCGAATACTACATCAAGCAGAAAAAGGATATCGAGAAGGCCCGCGATGACATCTACACGGTCATAGAGGATATCAACCGGACCTCGATCGAGATGTTCCTGGACACGTTTAAAAGCATCCAGAAGAACTTTTCAGAGATATTCCGCCAGCTGTTCGAGGGCGGCGACGCGGCCATCGAGCTGAACGAGCCGGAAAACGTGCTGGAGAGCGGGATAGAAGTCATGATCCGCCCCCCGGGCAAGAAGCTCAAGAACATCAACCTGCTCTCCGGCGGCGAGAGGGCAATGACCGCCATAGCGCTTCTTTTTGCGACCTACATGGTGAAGCCGTCTCCCTTCTGCTTCCTGGACGAGATCGACGCTCCCCTGGACGAGCAGAACGTGGGGAGGTTCGTGCGCCTCATGCGCGAATTCTCGCGCAGATCGCAGTTCATAATCGTCACCCATAACAAGAAGACCATGAGCATCGGGGAGACGCTCTATGGCGTGACCATGGAAGAGCCGGGTATTTCCAAGCTTATCTCGGTCAAAATGGATAAAATCGAAGGGACTGACTAGCAAACGAGGGTGTTTTGATATGTCATCCCCGCGGAAGCGGGGATCCATTTACAAGATGCATTATTGGGAAATTCATGATTGTGGCATGATAATTAAAAGTGCCGGCCTCTGGATTCCCGCCTACGCGGGAATGACAGCTAACTTGAGCTTGGCTCAGCTTGTTTAACTGAAAAAAACTTGACATTTTATATATTAATTTATATTATAAATTTATTATTGGTGTTTATCTAATTAATCGTATATAAGGACCGCCCGGCGATAAATCGCCACCAGTAACACAAAGGAAGGTGTAAAATGAAAGTATCAATTGACGGCATTCTCGGCACCGCGCGAAAAATAAACAGCCAGAAGGAACTGGAAGAAGGCAATCAGAACAAGAAAAAGGCCGATGTTAAAATGGATTCTGTTTCCATCGGAAGCAGGATCAACACGCGCCTCGATGCCATGGAGACCGAATTCCGCGAGATCCAGTCATCGCTTACGAAGAACCAGATCATCAGGGACGGCATCGAACAGCTCTGGGCCGACTTCAAAAAAGGCGGGCAGGAGCAGCAGAATATTTTGAAGAATGTCACGTTCGAGGGAACGCCGGTCCTGAAAGGCTTCATGGCAGAGAACGTTACCGAGCAGGCCCTGAACGAAAAGCGCGATACCAATACGAACATGATCAACGAGGACATCGGCCGGCTCAAGAAGCTCCAGGTAGAGCTGGACAATATCATGGCATCGGACCTCGTGGGCCGCGACCGGCTCTCGGGCATCATGTCGAACGTCGACTCGATCTTCAGCCGCTCGGAGATCACTAACATAGACAGCATATCGAACCTCAGGCCTGACGCGGTCATGAGGCTGATCAAATAGGACCTTCCGGTCCTTTTCCTCGCCAGGTGCCGGCGGCAGGCCCACATGGGAACGCGGAAGTATCATCGTATCAGCCTCACGTGCATGGCTGCCTGTCTGCTGGCTGCGGCATTCTGCATTCCCGTACAATCCGGCAATAACGACTATATTCTCGTAATCAATCCCGGCTCACCTTCGTCCGAAAAGTTAATGAAGCGGTGGCTGGCGCCCTTCACGCGGCGCGAGCTGGCTGACTGGGGTGCGGGCAGGCGCAGTCTACTGGAAGACGACCAGGGGCCCGTTGTGGACAATGTCGCGGCATACGTGTCGGAGAACGGGTCAACGGTTTCGATCGGCGGGCTCAGGCGCGGCGTCCGCTACCGGGTATGGATCGATTTCGTGCGCTACCGGTACGGGGAGGCCGAACCCGTCTCGGCCCTGAAGATATACGCATCGGCACCCGGCACGGGCAAGCGTCTCATCGAATCCCTTGTTCCGGGAGATATCGCCGGCTGCCACCGACTCGAGATTCCCGAGGATATTACCTCGTACGGGTCCGTGGAGCTCACATTCGTCGAGCATGCCCGGCGTCCGGGCAGCTGGGGCGTATGGGATATGATCGTAACGAGAAGTCCGGGGCTTCCTTCGAGGGATGCGCTGCCCGGCGAGGAAACTATTAATCTTGATATAATCGACAGAATTGTCCAGTAAGCCAGTCTCCCGCCAGAAAAGCCCGCCAATTGCCGAAAATCATCATAAAGGGCATGCCGACATTTTTTTTAAAAAAATAATTATTTTTTTGACAAAAAAAAGGGGTAATATTTTCTGATTCACGTGTTTACACTGTAATGAAAAGTTGTTATTTTGTAACTGACAGTTTCCTGAAAAATTCCCACCGTGGATTTTTTCAGGACCGGTTTTACGAAGTGAATATGAGGCAGACAGTTACCCGGGATGGAAGAAAAGCTATCGGTGAGATAAATTTACAAGCAGGGTGGGGTTATGGGCAGCGACTACCATGAGAAAGATTACGAAGACGAAGTGTACGAAGACGATTATTACGAAGAGCATTACGAGGAAGAGGAGCTGACGGAAGACTCCGAGCGCCTCGAGGAAGAGGAGCTTGTTGAAGAGGAAGCGGTCGTTGCCGAGGAGGGCCTCGAAGAAGATGAGCCCGCCGAGCCCGGTTGGGACGACGACGAAAAGAAGGTGACTGTAAGCTACGCCTGCGAAGAGTGCGATTACCGCTGGGACGACATCATCATCAAGAAAAAGAGCGCCATCGAAGAGGAAGAGGTCGACGTCATCTGCCCCATGTGCGGTTCCATGAATGTCACGCTGATATGAGCAACCGCAGCATCGTCATCAAGGGAGCGCGAGAACACAATCTAAAGAACATTTCACTTGAGATACCGCGGGACAAGCTTGTCGTGATAACCGGCCTTTCCGGATCAGGCAAGTCCTCTCTCGCTTTCGATACGATTTACGCCGAGGGGCAGCGCCGTTACGTCGAATCGCTTTCATCATACGCGCGGCAGTTCCTCGGCCTCATGGAAAAGCCCGACGTCGATTACATTGACGGCCTCTCACCCGCCATTTCCATCGAGCAGAAAACCACGCACCGCAACCCGCGCTCGACCGTGGGCACCGTCACGGAAATTTACGATTACTTCAGGCTCCTCTACGCGCGGATCGGCGTGCCCCACTGTCATAACTGCGGGAGGAAGATCTCCTCGCAGTCGCTCGACCAGATCGTCGAACAGCTCATGACGTACCCGCAGGGGACGAAGCTCCAGGTGCTCGCGCCGCTGGTGCGCGGGAGGAAGGGCGAGCACGCCGACAAGTTCGGCCAGGCGCGCGCGAAGGGTTTTGTCCGGGTGCGGGTGGACGGGCAGGTCCGCGAGCTCGAGGAGGAGATAACCCTCGACAAGAACAAAAAGCACACGGTGGAGATCATCGTGGACCGCCTGGTCGTAAAGGACGGCGTCCGGCCGCGCATCGCCGAATCGGTGGAGACGTCGATGGACATGGGCGAGGGACTGGTGACGGTCCTGGTGGAGGAAAAGGGCGCCGGCAAACCCGAGGAGCGCCTCTTCTCGTCGAAGCTCTCCTGCACGGAGTGCGGCATCTCCATCCCCGAGCTTTCGCCCCGCATGTTCTCCTTCAACAGCCCCTACGGCGCGTGCCCGGCCTGCGACGGTCTTGGATTCATCATGCAGTTCGACCCGGACCGGATCGTTTCCGATCCGGACAAATCGCTCTACGACGGTGTGTTGGAAGTGTGGGGGAAGACCACCAGCTACTGGTACCTGGAGCAGATAAAAAACCTGGAAAAAAACTTCAACTTTGACGCCCACACGCCCTGGAAAAAGCTCCCGAAAAAGATACGCGACATCATCCTGTACGGCTCCGAGGGAAAGAAGATCGATTACACGGTCAAGCGGGAGAACGCGGAATACCGCTTCGCGCGCTCGTTCGAAGGTGTGATCCCCAACCTGCACCGCCGCTACATGGAGACAAAGTCCGAGGACATGCGCATCTGGATGGAGGGCTACATGTCCAATATCGTGTGCGACGCGTGCGGCGGCAGGCGGCTCAAGCCCGAGAGCCTGGCGGTTAAGGTCGCCGGATACACCATAGACGCGATCACCGCGCGCTCCATCGGCGCCGCCCACGAGCTGTTCCAGAGCATCAGCCTTGATGAGACCGAGAAGAAGATCGCCGAGCGGATCATCAAGGAGATCCGGGTGCGGCTCAAGTTCCTGACCGACGTGGGCATCGATTACGTCACCCTTGACCGCGCGGCAGGGACCCTCTCGGGCGGCGAGTCGCAGCGGATCAGGCTGGCGACGCAGATCGGCTCGAGCCTGACGGGCGTGCTCTACGTGCTGGACGAGCCGAGCATCGGGCTGCACCAGCGCGACAACCGGAAGCTCCTGGCGACGCTGAAGCGTCTCCGCGACCTTGGAAACACCGTCATCGTGGTGGAGCATGACGAGGACACGATCCGGGAGGCGGACTACGTGGTGGACCTGGGGCCCGGCGCCGGCCTTCACGGCGGCTACGTCGTGTCGCTGGGCGTACCGGAGGAGATTGAAAAGGACCCGAAGTCGCTGACCGGACGCTACCTGGCAGGGGAGCGGTTTATCCCGGTCCCGGCGGGCCGCCGGGAGCCGAACGGTTTTCTCGAGATCCGGGGCGCCCGGGAGAACAACCTGAAGGAGCTCAACGCGCGGTTCCCGCTCGGCGTGTTCTGCGCGGTGACAGGCGTGTCCGGCTCGGGCAAGTCGACGCTGGTGATAGATATCCTGTACAAGGCGCTCGCGTCGCTGGTAATGAAATCGAAAGAGTATCCCGGCTCGTTCGACAAGATCGTCGGCCTTGACCGGATCGACAAGGTGATAGACATAGACCAGTCCCCCATCGGCAGGACGCCCCGCTCGAACCCGGCGACCTATACCGGGCTCTTCACCCCGATCCGCGACCTGTTCGCGAAGCTGCCCGATTCGAAGGTGCGGGGCTACCAGCCGGGCCGCTTTTCCTTCAACGTGCCGGGCGGCCGGTGCGAGTCGTGCAGCGGCGACGGTGTCATCAAGATCGAGATGCATTTCCTGCCGGACGTCTACATCACCTGCGACGTGTGCAAGGGGCGGCGATACAACCACGAGACGCTCGAGGTCAGGTACAAAGGAAAGAACATATACGAGATTCTGGAGATGACCGTGGAGGAGGCGCTCGGGTTTTTCGAGAGCATCCCGGCGGTCCGGAGCAAGCTGGACACCCTGAACCGCGTCGGGCTGGGGTACATCAAGCTCGGCCAGCCGGCCACTACCCTGTCGGGCGGCGAGGCGCAGCGCGTCAAGCTCTCCTCCGAGCTGTCAAAACGCGCGACCGGGCGCACCATCTACCTGCTCGATGAGCCCACGACGGGCCTTCATTTTGCCGATATCCAGCGGCTCATCGATGTGCTCCAGTCCCTGGTGGACAAGGGGAACACGGTGGTCGTGATCGAGCACAACCTTGACGTGATAAAGACCGCGGACTGGATCATAGACCTGGGCCCCGAAGGCGGGGATGACGGCGGCCGCATCGTGGCCGAGGGAACGCCGGAAGACGTGGTCGCGGTCGGCGAGTCGTATACGGGGCAATACTTGAAGAAGATGATCAAGCAGAAGAAGGCGCGCGGATAGGTCCGGAGCGCTTGCGGTCCTGTCGATAACGCGGCCTTCACATAGCGGGTGACATCCTGCGCTGGGCTACCCTTCGCTCGATGGCGCCTTCACCCCTCGGGTCGATCATCGATCCCCTCCTGTCCGGCTTTTTCCTCCGGTCTATGTGCCGTTCTTTCATGAAGGCGATTTCAGAGTCCGTCATGTCCTCGTACATGGCAGCGATCGCGTCGCGATAATGTTCGACTATCATGTTCCTCCTTATTTTCATCGTCGGTGTCAGCTCGTCGTTGTCGATCGTAAACTCCGGCACAATGGTGAATTTCTTTATGCTCTCAAATGAAGCGAGGGACCTGTTCTTTTCCTGTATCTCGTTGTGTATCAGGTGGATTATTCCCTCGTTGGCGATCAGGTCCTGCAATCGGGTAAAGGGAATGTGTTTGTTTTTCGCGTACTCCTGCACGTTCTCGGCATCCAGTGTCACCAGCGCGGTGAGATAATTGCGGCGGTCTCCTATCACGCAGAACTGGTTGATGTATTTTGACGTGATCATGAGGCCCTCTATCGCCGAGGGCGCAATGTTCTTCCCGCCCGAGGTAATGATCAGGTCTTTTTTCCTGCCGGTGATCATGAGGAACCCGTCGGAGCTGATCCGGCCAAGATCGCCGGTGCGGAGCCAGCCGTCGGGGGTGATCGCCTCCGCGGTCTCGGCCGGCATCTTATAGTACCCCTTCATGACGTTCCTTCCCCGTACCAGGAATTCACCGTCATCGGCAATGGACTGCTCGATGCCGGCGCCGGGCGTGCCCACCGAGCCGAACCGGAAATTGCTGATGCGGTTGACGTGGGAATAGGACATGTTCTCCGTCATGCCGATCCCCTCCAGGATGAGTATGCCCGCCGCGTGGAAGAACCGGGCTATCGACGGCTCGAGCGGGGCGGCGCCGCTGATGCAGAACCGTATCCTCCCTCCCAGGGCCTCTTTCAGCTTGCTGAAAACGAGCCTGTCCGCTATGGCGTACCTTATTTTCAATCCGGCGGGAATCGGGTTACCCGCGATGATGCGGTCGCTGACCTTGTACCCCGTATCGAAGGCCCACTTGAAAATTTTAAGCGCCAGGCCGCCCCTGGCCTCGGCGCCGCTGACGACTTTCGAGTAGACCTTTTCGTAAACCCGCGGTACGATGCAGAAGAAGTTCGGCCGCGATGTTTTGATGTCTTCAATGATCGTGTCCATGCTCCGGCAGAACGTGGTCGAGATGCCCTGGTATATGCAGGTATAGGTTATCAGGCGCGCGTAGATATGGGCCAGCGGCAGAAAGAGGAAGGTGTCCTCGCCGGGCCTGAGGTCGCTGCTCATGACCACGGACTGCACCGTGAAGGTGGCATTGTCATGGGTAAGCATGGCCCCTTTCGGGACACCGGTCGTCCCGGACGTATACACGATGGTTGCAATATCGTCAGGATGGACCGCGTCGATCATGGCCGTGAGCGTGTGATCGGGGACGGACTCGCCAAGGGACAGGAACGCGTCATACGGGATGACCGGACCGTCACCCTCGTAGGTCCCATTCATAAGGATGATCTTTCCAATACGCGGAATATCATTCCGCACCTGGAGGAGCTTGTCCAGCTGCCTGGTGTCCTCGGCAAATACCAGTACGGAATCGGAGTGGTTGATGATATACGCGCAGTCCTTGGCCAGGTTGGTCTGGTAAATTCCCACGGTGGTGGCCCCGATGCTCATGATTGCCTGGTCGGTAAGCAGCCATTTATAGCTGGTGTAGCTGAGTATGTTGACCTTGTCGCCCTTCTTTACGCCCAGCGCAACAAGGCTTTTTGCCGCTTTCCGTACCTGTTCATAAAATTCCCGCCAGGTTACGGATTCAGTCCGCCCGGGCGACGGGATCCAGGAAAATGCCTTCTGATCCGGTATTCTTTCAGCTGTTTCCGTGAGCAAAGCATGGACATTCTGGTAATCTTTGAATTGCATGTGATTCCTCCTTCCATATTTTTGGCATGCAGGGAAAGAACACCTTCCGGAATTCTCATTAATCTACTATAACATTATGAAACAGAATGGATTATGTGGTTATAGTATAACATCTGTGAGGGCGAATATCAAAAAAATAGTTCGAAAATGTTAAAAAATACGGATAACCTGCTGCCGGCATAAATATCCATGGCAGGCGCGGCGGTACGTTCGGCAGGCCTTCAAGATAAAAAATAGTTGTTTTAATTCCCGGCCTGTGCTGAATAGAAAAATAACTCCGGTTTTTGCATGTCTTCGTGACACGTATCAGGCGATGGTCCGCATGTGTGCGGATTGTCAAAATGACATGATAGCAGAGGTGCGTTATGATGAGAAATATGAACAAAACGGCGCGCGGCATCACCTGTGTTGCTGCTGCGGTTTTACTGGTAGCCGGCTGCGGCTCCCTGTCGAAGTCAGCGATCAACGGCAGCATCGAGGGCGTGAAGAAATACATGGCGAAGGGGGAGAGCGTCAATGCGGTCGACCGCTGGGGCTGGACGCCCCTGCTGTGGACGGCGTACTACAACTACTACGACGTGGCGAAATTCCTTCTCGAGAACGGCGCGAACGTCAACTTCAGGTCGAAGAAGTCGTACGGCTCGATCGATGAGAAGAGCACGGCGCTGATAGTAGCCTCGTATTACGGGTTTGACGGCATGGTGCGCCTGCTGCTGAACCACGGTGCGGATAAAAGCATTGAGAACGTCAAGGGCATGACGGCGATGGACATCGCCACACAATATAACATGACCGCCGTTCTCGATCTCCTGGGCAACGCGCCGGTCCGCAAGGCAAAGCCGGTTCCGGACGAAACCACTGTTGACGCGCCCCAGACCCAGACTATCATCCTCACGGACGGGAGCCGGATCGTGGGCAGGATCGTGTCGCAGACGCGGACGACCGTGACGGTGCAGACCAGGTACACGACCATGACCATTGAGAAAAGCAAGATCAGCGAGATGAAATACAAGTGACCGGCGGGTAGAGGGCCTCACCCGCGCGGTTACCTGATGCGGATAGTGACGATGCTCCCGGTCGGGACCTGGACGACGCCGGCGGTTGTGTGTATCCGGGCGACCCTGGTGTCCTGGTAAATCACCGCTCCAATGAGGACCGAGCCGTCGTCGAGGTTGACCTCTTCCAGCTTGTGGTAATATTCCCTGATCGCCTGTTCGGATTTCAGGACCGGGGGCGCAGCCTGTGGAGCCGTTTTTTCTTCTTTGACCTCTTCTGCCTTTTTCCCTTCCGGCTGCCCCAGTGACGTCTTGATCTCGGTCTCCTGCGTCTTCAGAGCCCTGAGCTCGCCCGCCGTCATTTTTTTCGTGTCTTCAGCGACACGGTCGCCGGCCATGACTACTGTGTGGCCTTCAGTTACCGAGCGCGTCTCGCCCGGCGCGTTCTTCGCCGCCACTTCCACCGTCCCGTCGACCACCGACACGCCGGTCCGGGACGACTTCTTTCCATTCCCTGCGCCGCTGACCTCGACCTTGAAGGACGTCCCGCGCACCGACGCGACGGCGGTCGGGGAATTTACCGTTACGGTCCTGCTTTTGGCCAGCTTCTCGATCGCGAAGAAGGCGCTTCCGCTGTCCAGGTCAAACCGCGCGTCCGTTGCCGCTCCGCTCTCGTTGACCCGGGCCTCGGTGATGAGAAATTCCGTGTTCTCGTAAATCTTGATCCCGGAGCGCTCCGGCATATGAAGGATCGCCATCGATGCGCTCCCGGTTATGATCCTGTCCCCGGGCCGGAGCAGCGCGCCTATACGGGCGTTGTTTTCCGGTGTGTTTATGCCGACCTGCCCGATAACAGCATTGACCCTGAAGGCGGCCGGTTCCGTGCGATCTTTTTTGCAGCCGGCGAAGGCTGCCAGGACGCAGATGACGGACAGGGTTGGCACGAGTATTATGCGCATAGGACCTCGTTACGTGGTCAGGTATAGTTACAAAAGAGTATATAATGATAAAACCATGCTCCGTCAAGGAGATTTTGCTCCGGCCGGGCAGGGGACCGGGGTGCGGTCGGATTTTTATCTGCCTGGAAAAAAAACCTTGCATTATGTCTCATCGGATGATAGATATGCTGATGGGTTCATGCTTCAGTACATCCGCGAATGAAATTTTGAGGATTTCACGCGGGAAATAAGACGATAATAAATAATAGAGGGAAGCGGTCGATCGCCTGCAGTAAAAAAGGGCTGATCGCGGAAAACACAATCCGGAGTTTGCGGTGAATCAGCGTTATCCCATTAAGCACGCGGGGTGCCTTTTCATACTGACGGTCATCCTCTGTTCCTACCCGTTCGTGGCCTATTCCGAGATAAAGGACATGGTCAGGTTCGAGGTCGCCAAGAAATATTACCGCCAGGGGACCCGGTATTTCAATAACATGCAGTACATGGCCGCTGCCGAGTTTTTCCGGAAAGCGATCAGGGAATATCCCGATTACTATACCGCCCGCGACCACCTGGCCCGCTCATACAAGCTTGCCGGTTTCACCGAGGCCGCGGTGAAGGAATGGGAAAGCCTGCTCGAGATATATCCGGAGAATGTTGCCGTTGCCGCTAAAATAGAAAACGCCCGGTTCCAGGACACTGTCCTTGACCGGTCCGGTGATGAGCAGGAATACGTTGTTTCCGACACGTACCGCTCGTCCGCCAACCCGCGCTTCCATTTCAACGGGCCGGCCGATATCGCGGTGGACAACGAGAAGAGCCTGTACATCACGTCTTTTTCGAACGGCTCACTGGTCAAGCTCGACTCGAACGGACGGGGCGTGTTCTCGATCAAGACTTCCCTCAACGGCAGGCTTTATGGCATCGACTGCCGCGGCAACACTCTCGCGGTCACCGATTTCAGGGGCGACAGGGTATTTCTTCTCGACACGAAGGGAACCGTTCGCTCGCGGTTCGGCGAGTCCGGAAGCGGGGAGGGCGCGTTTCACGGTCCCGAGGGCGTCTGCTTTGACGCCGGAGGCCGGATATACGTCGTGGATTCGGGAAACAACCGGGTCCAGAAGTTCGATGAAAAAGGCACGTTCATACTCCAATTCGGCAGGAAGGGGGAGTACGAGGGCGAGCTCTCCAAGCCGACCGACGTCGCGGTCCATGGCGACCGTGTGTACGTGACCGATACCGGCAACAAGCGTATTGCCGTGTACGACGATTCGGGGAACTTCATCGAGAATGTTTCAATAGACGATATGGACTCGCCGCGCGGCATCGCGCGGTTCAAGGGCGGACTTCTCGTGTCGGACGAGAGGAACGGCCTGCTGCAATACGATCCCGCAAGCGGCTCGAAGACCTGGATGGCGGCCGCGTCGGGCGCGGTCTCGCGTCTCGTCGCCGCGGCGGCGGACCGCGACGGGTACCTCTACTGCCTCGATTACAACAAGCAGTCCGTGGTGCTCCTTTCGCCGCTGGGCAAGCGATATTCTAACGTGAGTCTGGAGATAACCTCGGTCGACATCGCGAGCTTCCCGGTGGTCGCCTTCTATGTCAATGCCCGGAACAGGGACGGCAGCCCGCTGTACGGCCTTGACTCCGACAACTTCCGGGTCACCGAGGACAGCGCGCCCATAAAGGGCCTGTACACCGGATACTTGAAGAAGCTCATGCCCTCGGTGTCAATCGCGTTCTGCGTAGACCGGTCGAGCCAGGCGGAGCAGTTCAGCGGCGACCTGCCCTGGGTGGCGGAATTTATATTACAGAAGATGCACAAGAACGATTCGCTGGAGGTCGTCAACTTCAACGAGGAGACCTGGGTCGGGAACAAATTCGACTGGAGCCGGCGGCGGGCCCTCAAGGCGCTGAAGGAGCGCGAGTACGGCTCCGGCAGGAACATCGGCAAGGCGCTCTACACCGCCATCAGCGATCTCGTTCCGCGCCTGAACCGGCGGGGCGTCGTGTTCGTCACCGAGGGCGGCGTGGACGAGGGATCGTTCGCCGGGTACACGCCGGAGACCGTCATCCAGTATGCGAAATCGCACTACATCCCCGTGTACATCGTTTCGTTCCGCGAACCGGACGAGACCCTGAAGAGCATTGCAGCCGAGACGGGCGGCGCGGTCTACCGGCCCGGAAACGCTGACGGCCTCCGCTCCATCTACTCGAAGATCAAGGGGTCGGAGGAGTACCGGTACGTGCTGGTCTACCGGACCTTCAAGCCCGGCTCGTTTAAAGGATGGTGGTCAGACGTGAAGATAGAGATTAACCACAAGGACCAGAAAGGCGTCGAGTGGGGTGGATATTTTGTCCCGTAGGAGCGAGCGATGAGCATGCGGTACGTGCAGGATGGGATGATACATGCCCTCAGGAAAAAGGGCATATCGTCCGGCGCGGTTCTTGATGCGATGGCGGCAGTGCCGCGCCACCTCTTCGTGTCCGAGGCGCTGCGCTTCCACGCGTATGACGACAGGTCCCTGCCGATCGGGCACGGCCAGACCATCTCGAAGCCGTCGGTGATCGCGGCCATGGTTCAGTCGCTCGGCCTGACCGGGGATGAGCGCGTGCTGGAAATCGGCACCGGGTCCGGGTACCAGTCCGCGGTCCTGTCGCGACTGGCCGCTTCCGTCGTCACGATGGAGCGTATCGGCGAGCTTTTCACCCGCGCACGGGGCCTTCTTTTCGGCCTCGGATACCGCAACATCCAGTTCGTCCACTCCGGCGACTTCAACGATGCTCCGGGCTTATTCGACGCGGTGATCGTGGCCGCCGGCGCGGACATCCTCCCGGTTTCCCTGTTCGGTAAAATCGTCCCCGGCGGAAGGCTCATCATCCCGGTCGGCAGCTCTGCCGGCCATCGAATCAAAAAGTATGTCATGAAACGGGACGGCTCGGTGATCGAGGAGGACCTCGGCGCCGCAACCTTCGTACCCTACGTCATCGGCGCAACGGCGTAACCGGACGCGCCCGCTTCGGGCTCCCTTAATAAACTGTGTGGGTTGTTCGCGTACGGCCTGTGGTCCCGGAGGACGGTCACGCGTTGATGCGGGCTGAAAGCCAGCCGATGGACTTTTTGAACTGCTCGTTGCCGCCGGCCGTGTTTCCCTCCTCGGGGAAGACCTCTATGGTCTTTTCGCTCAGGATGTGATTGAAGAGGCTGAAAACGCATTCAGGCGGGGCTATCGAGTCCTTGAACCCGACCGTCGCGAGCACCGGGCACTCAATCCTGTCGGAGAAATTCAGCGCGTCAAAATAGGTCAGGTTGTCCTTGACCTGCTTCTTCCTGCTTTTCAGGGCGGCCACGAACTCGTTGATCTCGATGGCCGCGTCGCTCACCGAGAGGTTCTGGCTCAGCGGAAGGTGACAGAAGGAGGGTGTGTCCATGACCATCGCGGTGACCCGGTCGCTGAAGGCCGCGCAGAACGCGGCAGCGGCTGCGCCCAGGCCCTTGCCGTACATGCCGATGGCGCTGCAGTTTATTTCGGGCACGAGCCTGAGCATGTCTATAGAGCGAAGCACGTCCAGGTAAACCGCTTTCACGTAATAGGTGTCGCGGTCGAGTATGTTCTCGATCATGTAACCGGGGGTGGTGCGCTCCTCTTCGGTTTCAACCGGCTTTATGAAGTCGTTGTGGCCGCGGAGCGTGATGAAGAAATATGCGACCGATTCATCAAGCGCCTGCTGCGGATATTTTACGACGCTGTTGTAGTCATGGATATGCAGTATCACTTTCGGCTTCTGTTTGCCCCGGGCCACCAGCAGCTCGCCGGTAATGGTCGACTTCGTGAAGCCCTTGTATGAAACCTCGTAGTGGGTGAACCGGTGCGTTGACTTCCGGCTGTTTTTCACCAGCTCGGTGTCGAGCGGCACTTTTCTGGTTTCCGCAATGGCCTTTTCCCAGAACTGGTCGAAGTCCGGCTTGCGGTCCAGGGGCGGGAGGTTCAGGAAGTATTTGTCGAAATTACTCAGTGGCATCGCGGTCAGCCGTTCGTCAGCCTGTACAGTAAATAGTAATTATTGCTCAGCAGCAGGTAGAGCAGTAAAAGCAGCACCGATGATATCAGGATAAAGAAAAAGAATATCGCTAAGTAGTAAAAGGGTTTTTTTACAAGGTAGCGGGCTATCTCCGAAGCCGGGATGCCCTCCTTCCTGAGACGGAATACCCTGAGCCCGACGAGGAAGAGGAGCAGCGCGATAATGGTAAATAACGACAGGTCCCTGACGATGAAGTTGAACGCGCTTGTATGGTTGACGGCAAAAACGGTAACCGGGTAGATGAGCAGGTTCATGATAACCAGCGATATGACCGCGACCGCGAGGGTAAAAGCGGCAAGGGTCGATATGTCCCTGAACCGGTCCCGGAGCCTTCTTTTTTCGTAGAGTAGTTCGTTGTTCATAGCTGGTTCCTGTCGTTGTACGCCGGCTGCCGGCCCGCTTCATCGTGCGGCGGGGCCGCGTTACTTCGCTTTTTCCTCGGTGACCTCGACGCCCATCTCTTTCAAAGCGCTTTTGGCGGCCGCCTGCACCTTCGGATTCTGATCATATTTCATTTTGTATTTTAAAATGTCAATAGTTCTTTTCTCCTTGAAGTCTTTTATAAGGCTGATCGCCCTGAGGCGCACCTGGGCGCTGTTGTTCCTGAGGGAATTGATGAGCTTCGGAACGGCGTCCTTGTCGCCCAGCTTCGCAAGGGCCGCCACCGAGTAGAGGTGCAGGTCGTAATACTGCTTTCGCTTCTTGGGGTCGAGTCCCTCGATCGTACCGATGATCTCCTTGATGTCAGCGGTCACCTCCTGCATCCCGAGCTTTGCCAGTGAGTTCACGGCATAGGCGCGGATCATCTCGTTCTCGTCCTCGTCCTTGTAAATTTTCAGCAGCACGTCCCGGGCGTCCCGCGCCTGTGTCTTGCCCACGAACAGGATCATCGATTCCTTGACCGAGTTGTTCGTGGTGTTCTTCTCGAGCGATTCCTTGATGAACGGCACGATCTCGACCGCCTTGAACTCGGCCAGTGTCTGGAGCAGCGCGTCGGTATAGGTCGAGGTGTTTTCCAGGTTCTGCGCTTTCAGCTTCTCGATGAGCTTCTCTTTCGCGCTCAGTCCGTTCAGCGCCTTCAGGCCGTAGACGGCCGCAATCCGCACGTCCTCGGACCGGTGGCCGAGCTTGTCGGTCAGGAGGGGCACGGCGCTTCCCTCTTTCAGCTCGCCAAGGACGGTGATCGCCTTTACCAGGAGCTCGGGATCCTCCTCGTCTTTCATGAGATCCAGGAGCTTGTTCACCAGCCTGCCCCTGATCGACGGGTCCCTGACCTGGTTGATTTTGTCGATCGCCTTTGCCCGTTCTTCCTGGGTCCCGTAATCGAGCGTCTCGTCGATGAACGCGGCCTTTTTTTCGTCCGTGACCGGCTCCGGCTTCGGCTTTTCCTTCTTCACCGCAGCGTCGGTTTTTCCCGCCGGCGCTTTTTTGTCTAATGTGCCGCCATCGGCCTTCTGTGCGAATTTTTCGGTTACGGCCGGGGCCGTTTTTCCGGGTGCCGCCGTCTCCGCCGCGCGGAGCGGGTAAAGGCCGAGCCCCGCTGCAAGGACCGTGATAATGCACAGAGCCCTTGACGTGAGTGCATAGTAGACGCGGGCTTTTTTCCGACTTTTTGCGAAGCTTCTTCTTTTCATCGCGTTACTCCGGGTATGGTGGTTTGTATTAATATCGGCCGCGGGGCGTCCGTTTATTATCATGACACGGGCCCGCCGGCGAAAAAGCGGTTAAAGAAGCCATTTAGAATTGACAGGTACGGCGAGCCTGGTGCAAAACTTGATGCATGTCGGTCATACATAAATTGCAGGCCATAATTTCATTCCTGGCATGCTCCCGGAACGGGGCACTGCCACCCCCGGCCGGCCCAGTGCCGGTCCTGTTCAGGCCGGATGATCGGGACGAGGCGTCGGCCGCACGGAACCTGGCCGCCGCTTTCATCATGACCCTGGCCGGACCGGCCGTTCCCGGACAGGGTCCGGCGGCCCGCTACCTCGCAGAGAAGGAATCGCCCGCCGGCACGTTTCTCAGGGAAGGTGTGGGGCTCATTCAGAGGGAGGTGCAGGAGCGGTATAACGGTGATGAGGAATTCCGCTCGTGCTTCAATGCGTTGTTCGTGTATGCCTCCTCGCCGGGGGCCGATCCGGGATCGCCGGAAGCGGCACGGCTTATCGCCGCAGTTTTTTTCCCCGAGGGCGAGTCCGGGGCCGCCGTGCCTGACGCCGTAGCGGGCCTGCGTGAAAAGAGATCCGTGCGGATAACCGCGCCCAATCCCCGTCCGCTGGAATTGCCCGGCAGCGAGGTGCTCTTCACCTCGAACATACTCCTTACCGTGCCGCCGAAGGAAAGGATCGCCGCAATGGACTGCTCCGCGGACATGAAGCGCGCGCTTTGTGCCGCCGCAGGCGAAGAGCAGGCGTACTGGTATGATCATCCCATGCCGGTGGGCGCGGTCCCCGGTGAGAACGAGGCCCTGCACGGGCTGAAGGGCCTGTCCGATGCCCTCGCGTTCGAGGAGCGGGCGGGGAACAAGGAGCCCGGGCGTAACATAGACCTTGTCTGCTCCCTGTCGGTCACGCACCGCGGCCTGGGTGACGCAGGCCGGGAATGGCTCGGGGCGGAGCTTGCCGGCGCCGGCGCTCTCCGCGGCATCAACCTGCACCTGTTCACGGAAAGCGATTGCCGGCGCCTGCTGGACGATGTCATACTGCCGGCCGCGCGACGCTACTGCCCCGGCCGCGATACGGCCGCCCTGCCGCGCGTCTTCGGCGTGGACGGGGAATACGGCAGGCACTTCAGCTTCCTCAAGGCGATCGCGCGCTTCTGGCAGGTCTTCGTTTCGCCCGGTGTCCGCGCTACCTTCAAGATCGACCTGGACCAGGTCTTCCCTCAAAATGAGCTTCTTCGCGAAACCGGCGCCACTGCCTTCGGGCACCTCCTGACGCCGCTCTGGGGCGCGCGTGGCACGGATTACCTGGGGAGGGACGTATATTTCGGCATGATAGCCGGCGCCCTGGTGAACAGGGCGGACATCGGATCGTCACTCTTCTCCCCGGACGTGACGCTTCCCGGGGACCCTCCTGCCGGTGACGAGGTCCTGTTCAGGAGCCAGGTGCCCCAGGCCCTGTCCACGCTGGCCGAGATGGGCCGCGTGTCCGGCCCGGGCGCGATGCAGCGGGTGCATGTCACCGGAGGCACGACCGGGATACTGGTCGAGGCGCTGAAGACGTACCGCCCCTTCACGCTTTCCTTCACCGGGAGGGCGGAAGACCAGGCATACCTGCTTTCTGTCCTGTTCAGGCCGGGCGAACGGGGACTCCTCCGGTACGCGCACGCCCCGGGCCTGCTCATGCGCCATGACGCGGACCTTTTCGTCGGCGCGGCAGGCGCGGCCCGGACCGGCAAGGTACTCGGCGATTATGTCAGGACGCTGTTCTTTACCGGGTATGCCGGCGCGCTCCCCTGGCCGGCGCCGGACATCAAGCGGGAGATCGATCCCTTCACGGGCTGCTTCGTTACCCGCCTGCCGATAACTATCGTGCTCCTCCGGTTTGCGCTGAAAACGCTCCGGCTGTTCGCCGCAGGGGAAGCGGAGGAGGGCAGGCGCCTGTTCAACGGGGGCGCGTCGCGCCTGCCGCGTGCGATCGAATCGTATGTTCTTGACCGCGACTTCCTGCGCGATGCATACCGGGTGGAGAGCGAAGCGTGGGATCTCTACTATGATGCCCTGGACGGAGCAGAGGCCGGGCTGGCCGCCGGGGACGCCGTCGCCGTGGAGTTTGCCGAACGGGCCGTTCGTTGCATCGATTCAGCAAGGATACGGATTGAGAAATGAAACAGGCCGCCCGGAAAGGCGGCCTGTCCGTTTTGCACCCTGAGAGGGAGGGTGCGGCCCTGTCAGGCTACGCCGCTGCTTACTTCCCTTCAGTGTAAATCCGCAGGTTTTTCTTGCTGGTGCCGAACAATGTCGTGGTCAGCGTCACCGGCGACCGGTCTCCATTTATTTGCTTTTTAGTGACCGGTTCGACCGTCTGTAGCAGCACCACTTCAACGTATTTGACGATTGTTGAGCCGCTTCTAAACGTAACCACATAGCTGTCTATGGTTTTCAGGATGTTTTTCCCTTTTGCATCCTGGATTGATATGATAAATGATTTTGCAGGCGGCTTTTTACCGTATGTTATCTTTACCGCGAACCAGCTCCCGTCGGAATATGACAGGGCATCGATCGCCTTGACCTTCCGGTCTTTCTGCGGATCATTGACGAAGCCTTTCTTCAAGTTATCGGTAATCTCCCGAAAGTCTCCCTTGCTCACGGGGCCCATCTCGACCTTGTACAGCCCGAGTTTTTTATACAACTCATCCCTTTTAAATATCTCCTCCGAATAGGAGCGTGCCCCGGCGGCCTCCAGGAGCTTCGCGACCTGTGTCCTTCCGGTCACACGGGCGATGGTGAGCGCCGTATCTCCCGGATAGAAGTCAGCGGAGTATTCCCTGGTGCTCCTGGAAAATTTAGCCGTCGATGTGATATTGAGGTCGGCTTTCAGGCTTATAAGCGATTTCACGGCTTCGGGCCTGTTCGCCTCCGCGGCGAGCATCAGTGCCGTCCACCCGCTCTTGTCCCGGTCATTGACATCCAGCCCCTTGTCTGCGAAGAATTTCACCATGGCCGGATTACCGCCGGTGGCCGCAAACATGATCGCCGTCTTGCCGTCGAAACTGCGCGCTTTCATTTTCGCTCCTTTTTCAAGAAGAAGCCTGGCCGCTTCTAAATTTCCGCTCTCGGCGGCATTCATGAGGGGAGTCTGGCCCATGTATCCGGAGGCATCTTCGATCTTCGCACCCTTTTCTATAAGCAGCTTCATGATGGCAACATTGCCTTTATGGGAAGCGGCCATCAGGGGAGTATTGCCGACCTTGTCCGAGGTCTTATTCGGGTCGATGCCCTTATCCAGCACCGATTGCACGCCCTGCAGGTTGTTTTTATAGATCGATTGCATCAGGTCATCGCCTGCGTCAGCGAATAACGGTCCGGAGAAGCATGTGATAAGAGCGATTGAGCAGAGTTTGACTAACAACGGTCGTAACATGTGATCCTCCTTGTATAAATGGATTGAGCCACGATGTAAGGGTATAGGGCCAGCATGTGGCTGAGTTGCCTTCTTGTGATGATAACAGGAGTGGTGCGGGCGTCAAGAATTTTGCGATTCTTCATTCGTCCCCCATGAGCTTCTTCAGGGAATCGACCTTGCCCCTCATGCGGTTGTCCTGCCCGGCGCGGTAATCGACCTTGAGGACCATGTACACGCGCCCGCAGTCGTTTTTCATGGCGTCCATGCTCTCCTTGGCCACGCGGACAACCTCGTCCCAGTCGCCCTCGAAGCAGGTGCCCATGGGGCCCATCTCGTAGTCGAGGCCGCTTGCCTTTATTATTGTAACCGCTTCCGCCACGTAGGAGCTTACGCTTTCGCCCTTGTCCAGCGGGAAGATTGAAAGTTCTGCAATTGCGCTCATGCATGTCTCCTTGTGCGCGAGTCAGACGCGCCTGAAAATTATAGTGACCGGTGCGATGCCCCGGTTTTGCGTTTCACGGTTTCCTGGATAAGGCTCTCGAGGGCGAGCCGGTCCCCGGTGCTCAGGGACCCGACGTCCAGCCTGCCGGCGTCCTTTATAACGCGTATCGCGTTGAGTATGCCGGCGAGCTCCACGGCACCGCGGTTGATGTTCTGGATAGCTTCCTTCTCTGCGGCGGTCAGAACGTAGATGCCGGTCTCGCCCGAGGACACCGAGAAGTTGTATATGACCGCGTCAATGTCGCCCAGGGGCAGGGTGAACTGGCCGGTCCTGGTTATACCGCCCGGCCTGCGGTAGGAAAGGGCGGTGCGGTCGATCTCGACGATGTTCGACCTGCCGATCGAATCGATCATCGACCAGATCGTTATCAGTATGATGAACGAAATGAAGGCCAGAGCGATATAGTAGCCCGCACCGCTGGTGGCGTAAGGACGCGAGCCGTATATCAGCATCGCCATGGAGCCGATGAGCATCACTGTCATGAGATAGCGGCCTGCCGTGTAACGGTTCCGCCACTCGATTGCGGTTGAATCGCCCCGCTCCGCCACTGTGACGCACGCGGGCGGCGCCTGCTTGTCTGCCGCAGAGGTGCCGCGGAGGGTGACCCGCTCCAGCAGCCGGTCGCGGAATTCCCCGGCCTTCTTCTCGCTGCCCGATTGAAAGAGGGTCCAGAACGAGCCGTCTTTTTTCAGAATTTCCACTATATACGAAGTCGACCTGTTCCTGCGATGCCGGTTAACCTGGAAGGTCTCGATATCCGGATAGGGAAGGGCCGCCTGGCGCGCCTTTTTGCCCCTGCCCTCAAAAACGAGAAGGGCCCCGGTCACGTTGTCGAACACGAGCGAGTTCGGCAAGTTCAGCATGGTGTTGATGGCGATTCCGCCCGACAAAAACAGGAGTCCCATGCCGGTCAGGAAGAATGGGCGGTACGGGTCAGGGTCGCCGAGTAAAAGAAGCAGTCCGGCGGGGAGCACCGCGATGGCAGCCAGGAACAGGAACAGGCTCAATACGATTTGCATCGTGCGCGACCTGACCAGTACGATCCTGTTCGGGTCAGGCTGGTGTGCGGCAAATTTGTAATTCATGCGTGAATTTCTCCGCCTGCGGTCTGGTGAGGGAATGGTGCCGGATATTTCGATTAATTACAAGAATTATTTTACGCGTGCCGGGGCCGGCGTTTACCGGTACCATTTGCTTTCGAGCTCGACGGGCCGGTACTTTCCGATGTAATCGAGAGCCCCGGCCGCGTCGTCGGCTATCGCATAGAGACCGCGGAACAAGCTTTTCGCGAACTTCTCCGCGTACATCTTCTCGAACATGTCCAGGAGCGGGTCGTAGAACCCGCCGGTGTTGATGAAGACGACCGGCTTGGCATGGAGCTTCAGCTGCTTCAGGGTGAGTATCTCGAGCACCTCCTCGAGGGTGCCGAAGCCGCCGGGGAGGGCGATGAACGCGTCCGCGCGCTCCTCCATCAGGGCTTTCCGCTCGCGCAGCGTATCGGTGTACAGGATTTCTCCGGCATCCTCGAAGGTGATGCCGGCGTTCCTGACCGCCTCGGGCATGACGGAAATCACGTTGCCGCCCCCGGCCCGCACTGCCCGCGCGATCTCTCCCATGAGGCCGACCGAGGCGCCGCCGTACACCAGCGCATGGCTGCCGAGGGCCATCAGGCGCCCCAGCTCGGCCGCGGTCATGAAATAGACCGGGGCCACGGCGTCGCTCGAGGAGCAGTAGACGCATATATTCATGTCGTTTCCCCTGTCATCCCGGGTTGCCCACGGTTACGCGCTTCACTATCTCGCCCGTTCCGCGGTCCGCGTACTCGGTGCTGAAATCGGTCCTCTCGACCACCAGGAAAAAGCCTTCAGGATCGATGGCGTACCCGTTATGGTAACCGGTCACCAGCAGCGCCTGGCCCGGTGCAAGCTCGAGTATTTCTTCCTCCATGCCGTTTTTCACGATCAGGCCCGTTTTTCCTCCCATGCAGACAAATAGCTCGTGGCAGGAATGCTTCTCAAGCACCTCGACCTTCCCGGCCGCGTCATGCTCCGGCCGGTACAGCCCCACGCGCCAGGATCCGGGATCGCTGAATATGACGTTCCACCTTGAGTCGGC
>Ga0116149_1001458_pt1 | contig 28534 bp, 21 predicted proteins | sample AD_UKC057_MetaG_FD_89787 | JGI IMG/M metagenome (GOLD analysis project Ga0116149, IMG submission 89787) | Active sludge microbial communities of municipal wastewater-treating anaerobic digesters from USA - AD_UKC057_MetaG | ecosystem: Engineered > Bioreactor > Anaerobic > Digestate | place: USA...
ACAGGAGCCAGGCCACCTCCGACGGCTCCATGCCGGCGATATTGAAAGAGACCACGCCGGACACGTGACGCTCCGCCGGCGCATAGGTCGCCAGGCCCGGGACACGGGAAGAGGCGCGCTCGATAAAGCGAAGCGCCAGCTTCTTCCTGTGCAGGCCGCTCCCCGCCACGCCGCCCGCCTGCGCCCCGATAAAACCGATGCCCGCGGCCAGACCGCAGATACCGGCGGCGTTCAGCGTGCCGCTCTCGTAGGCGTCGGGAAGGAAATCCGGCTGCTCGATGCTGTCCGAGTTGCTGCCGGTGCCGCCGAAACACAACGGCCGCACCCGCGCATGGTCAAAGCCGTCCGCGAACACGAGCCCGCCGGTTCCGGTGGGCCCGTACAGGCCCTTGTGTCCGGAAAACGCGAGCATGTCGATGTTATCCGCTCCCATGTCTATCGGCACTGTCCCTGCCGACTGGGCGCAGTCCGCGAGAAGCAGCACGCCCCTCTTGCGGCAGAGCGCGCCGATCTCCCCCAGGGGCGCGAGCGTGCCGAATGCGTTCGATGCGTGGTTGACGACGGCAAGCTTCGTACCCGGCCGCAGACTGTCCCCGAAGAGTGATGGATCGAGCTCGCCACCGGGACAGGGAACGACGGTCAGGTCGATACCGCGGTGCTTCATGTCCATAAGGGGCCGTATCGTGCTGTTGTGCTCCATCGCGGTCGTGACGACGCGGTCGCCGGGCACGAGCAGGCCCTGTATCGCCATGTTGAGCGCAGCGGTCGCATTCTGGCAGAAAACCGCGCGCATGGGGCTTCGCACCCCGAACAGACCTGTGACGGCCTCGCGAGCCAAAAAAACGCGCTCGCCCGCCTCGATCGAACGGCGGTGGCCGGACCGGCCCGGATTACCGCCGACCACGGTCATGTAGTCCACGACCGCGTCCACAACTTCCCGCGGCTTGGGGAACGAGGTGGCGGCGTTATCGAAATAGAGTCGCCCTGCCGTTTCTTTATTGAAAAGCATCATTCCCTTTTTTATACGTATCAAGATACTCATACCTCGACACTATGCAAAAACAGTCCAACCATATCAACCATTAATTCTTTATTAGCCAACCTTGAATCAACCTGAATCAGCATGGAGGATGCATCAATGCGCACCACGTTTTTTTTGCTGGAAATATTTTTTTCTTGCCTAATCTCCAAATGTAAACTATTTGTCACTCCCATAGCGTGAGAATGATTCCCATATCCCTTTTTATACGGTAACTGATGCAGTTCAATTACTTCGAATACATGTTCTTTTTCATCCCCGGGGTGATTTTTATATACTTCTTCATCTGCCGCAAGGGATTTACTGCTTCGGCAAAATGGTGGCTTCTTGCCTGCAGTATAGCCTTTTACGCATACCTGAACGTTCGCTATCTGCCGATCCTCCTGGCATCAATCGCAGTCAATTATTTTGCAAGCAGAATGCTGGCTGGAGAACGAACCGGCGTTTCAAAAAAGGCCGTCCTTACTGCCGGCATCTGTTTCAACGTGGCCCTGCTCGGCTATTTCAAGTATACCGATTTTTTCATAAAGAACATCAATTACCTCTTCAGTTCGAATATCCCCCTCCTGAAAATATTGTTCCCTCTCGGGATCAGCTTTTACACCTTCGTACAAATCGCGTTCCTCGTCGAATCATACCGGGGACAGGTCACGAACAGGTCATTTCTCGACTATTCGCTGCTTATCGCATTTTTCCCTAAAATCATCCAGGGCCCCATTTCACGCTTTGATGAGTTGTCGCCGCAGCTGACCGATCCCAAAAACATGCGGGTCAACTACGAACATATCGCACGGGGATTGTTCTTGGTATCCATCGGGCTATTCAAAAAGCTTGTCCTTGCCGACAACCTCGGCGTCTGGGCTACCCAGGCCTTCGACCATGCGACCGTCCTGAATTTCTTCGAGGCGTGGTTTGCCTCCCTCTCCTACACCCTGCAGATATATTTCGATTTCTGCGGATATACCGATGTCGCGGTCGGTGTCGCGCTCATGTTCAATATCAGGCTGGTCCATAATTTCAATACGCCATACCGGGCACTGAGCCTGCAGGATTTCTGGCGAAGGTGGCATATAACCCTGTCGACCTGGCTCAATAAATATCTGTACACCCCGATGGTCATCAACAGGCGATACTGGGGGAGGGCCGGCGTCATACTTTCGCTGATAGTGACCTTCACGATTTGCGGCCTGTGGCACGGTGCGAGCTGGAACTACATAGCCTTCGGATTCATACACGGCATAGGCCTCTCCATCGATTACCTCACCCAGAAGAGACGCACCAGGTTTGAACGGCGGCTGCCGACGCTCATCTTCTCGAGGTCGCATGCGTCGCGGCTGCAGGCGGCATGGGGGAAACACAGCGTCGCCGCCTTCCGCTTTTTCTGCTGGTTCATCACCTTTAACTTCGTCAATGCCTCCTTCGTGATTTTCCGGGCCGCTGATTTCAAGGGAGCCGCCAAGATATTCCGCGGCATGGCGGGTCTTAACGGCGTGATGCTGCCTGAAAAGCTGAAAGCCCTCGGCCCTACCGGCGCCGCATGGCTCAGCTACGGATCCTGGCTCGCTGACCTCGGAGAAAAACAGTATTATTTCATATACCTTATTCTGGCGGCGGGAATCGCGGCGCTCGCAGGCAAAAACTCCATGGAGACGTCGGAAAAACTCAAGCCTTCCATGGGGTGGGCCCTCCTTGTGTCGCTCCTCTTCGGAATAGGGGTCATTCACACGACGCAGGTCACCGAATTCATTTACGCAAATTTTTAACATATGACATTCATCAATTATAAAAAATGGCTCGTAGCCGCAATCTTCATGTCGCTGATCATACCCGCATGCGTAGCCGGGATCAACTACTACATGGACCCCTTGTGGTGCTTCTCCATATCCCACCGGTACAACCAGAAGCAGGACGACTTCAATGAGCGCCAGCAGAAGACCAATTACATCACCTTTCACGATTTCGACTATGACGGGCTCATCATGGGCACCAGCTCAACCGCAGGCATTAACCAGCACAATTTCAAAGAATTGCGAGTATACAATTATTCAATCAATGCCCTGTCAGTTCCGGAATATCTATCATATATACAATACGCGCGCGAAAATAACGGACGGGACTTCCGGGTCATCTTCCTGGGTCTCGATTTTCTCCTGACCGCTGCCGGACTGCCCTCGCCGCCGTTCGATTCCTCGAAGATCTTCGATGAAACCCGGAGTCCTTTATTCAGGGTCAAGTCGCTTATCAGCCTGAGCACATTGCAGTTTTCCCGCAGGAATTTCATGAATTACCTGTACGGCCGGCACATCTATTACGACCGCGACAATGTCAAACACACCACCAAACTGGACATGAAGGATACGCAATTCAACATGATGCGCCTGATAGAGCATTTCGAAAAATCCGACAAGGCCTACTCTTTCAACAACTACAAGTACAATCCCGGCTATCGGGCAACGCTGCAGGAAATACGCGACAAGGCGCCGGCCAAGAATTTCGTCATTTTCACATCCCCCGTAGCCAAACCCTTCATGACGTCCATGGTTCGCGCGGGGCTTCTCGACGAATATGAACGATGGATCCGGGATATCGTGGACGTGTTCGGCGAGTGCCATAATTTCATGATACCCAGCCGGCTGACGGGAGATTACATGAACAATTTCCACGATCCGAATCACTGCTATCCATTCGTTGCGGACACGATGATCGACGCCATGTACAACAGCAAAGATCCCGAGGCATCGGGTATCTGTATCCACATTACCCGCGCCAACATCGATGTAAAGCTCACGTACATACGCAGGCTCTTCAGGGAAGCAGCCGCGCGCAATTAACCGGGCATGATCCGCAGGGAACAATTCACCCGCAGCAACCTTTTCTGCAGAAAGTACGCACCTCCTGCCGGGCGCGCCGTGGCGCTTGCCCTGACTGCGATGGCGGTCTGGATGGCGCTTGTATGGCACACTCCGACAGAGGCGCGCGGTACGCTGCGGCCCCTCTTTTTTCAGGTGCATCTAACCAACCCGCTCGCCCGCCTGTCCCGTTCAGACAGCAACCGCATCCTCGCAGGGTCCGTCCGCGGATTCAGGGAGATCGGCGGTCCGGACATGCCGGTACACCTTCGGGTTGATCCCGCTATAGCCGAAATGCTCGCGAAGAGCCATCCATCGCTTAGGTGCACTCCGGTCCCCTTTGACGACGAGAGTGCCATGTCCGACAGGCAGTTCCTCGGCATAAGCGACCTGCGGGGACTCCGCCCGTACTATAAGCTCCTCCCGGTCGACGGATGCCTTCCCTGGGGAAAGACCGGTGAGGATGCCGTAATCTCGGAGGACGGTCCGCCCTATCCTGTAACCCTGGGCGGAGCCGAGGCGTGGGACCCGGGCAGGCACGTCACCGTCGTGCAGACCGGCGTGACAGCCATGACGCGGGCTTTCATCCCCGCGGTCGACAGGTCGGGCGACGTTCTCTCGCCGGTGCGTTACACGAGGAAGATTACCTCGAGGGCGGACATAGCCGTCACCTCGAACGAGGTCTCGTTCCTCGAACCCTGCACATGGCCGTTGAAAGACAGGATGCTCTTCTGCTCGCCACTCCGCTTTTTTCATATACTGACCGAGTCGGGCTTTGACGTGATCGAGCTCACGGGAAACCACAATAACGATTTCGGAAGCACCTGCAACGCCGCTTCGATCGATCTCATCGAGAAAAATGGAATGACCTATTTCGGGGGCGGAAAGAACACCGGAGACGCAGAACGGGTCCGCTACGTGAAGGTCCGGAACACCACGGTGGCTTTCGTCGGATTCAACGAGCAGGGCCCCGAACCCGCTTTCGCGTCCGGCACCCGGCCCGGTGCCGCGCGCCTTACGAGGGGAGGATTCGAGCGCCTGATAAAAGAGGCCGCAGCTCATGCAGACGTCGTTATCGTTACGGTCCAGTGGGCGAACGAGAACGATCCGGTACCCTGGGATATTCAGAAGCGGTATTTCCACCGGGCGGCGGAGCTCGGCGCCGACATCATGGTGTCCTCGTCCGCGCACCGTGCGATGGGGCTCGAGTTTTACAGGGGCAGGTTCATATCCTACGGCCTGGGCAATTTCCTCTTCGACCAGATGCAGAGCCTGAACCACCGGCGGGGTCTCATTGCCCGATACCATCTCTACCGGGGCAGGCACGTATCAACAGAACTTATACCGTACATGATTCACGACTGGTCCCAACCGCGCCTCCTCCACGGCGCCGATGCCGCCGGGCTGATGCGCGAGGTGTTCAGCCGCAGCACCGGTCCGGCCTTCAGCCGCCGCTGACGCTAGTTTCTTGCCATCGGCACCGCAATCATGATATTCGACTTCTCCGGATCAAACCCGTACCCGTAGCTGAAGGGAAGCAGCCCCTCCGACCGGGACTTGATTGCGGCGTCCAGGTCCTGCTGGAACCTGTTCGCGAAGATCGGCAGGAGCCGGTACGTGCCGTGCAGGCTTATCTTCCATTGCCCGTCTGTAAAATATTTCATTGGAATGCCGCTGTCTTCCTGCACGAGATACGCGGAGCCGGCAAGGAGATACGAGCGCAGGACCGTGAAGGTATCGTAGCTCAGCAGGTATGATGCCGACTTGATGAATGTGGTAAATTGCCTTTTACCGCCAAGGAACGCGGAAAAACCGCGCTTGTGCGATAGCGACGAGTCGGACAGGTCTATGCTGAAGAACCGCGCCGTCTGAAGCGGCGCACCCGCCCCCTTCCGGAATATAATCTCAACGCCCTCGGCGTCCCTGCCCGAAGAGCGGGGATCCCACTCCGCCAATGCGCCCGCCCGATCGACATAGACCCTCTTGACGTCCAGTATATCGTATCCGTACCGCGCCAGGAAGAACATCATGATACCGGTGATACTGGAGAAGGATTCGGGTTTCAGGTCGGCATGCATTTCCTGGGTGCGGAACAGGTTCAGCTGCAATATGGTCCGGAGCGCGGTTTTTACGCGCCATAACTCCGCCAGCACCGCATCCCCCCGGAAGGCGAAGGGGTCCGGCGCGGAACCGGGGTCCTCAAGCCCGATCATTACGAACTCCTCCGCGCGGGGAAAAAACGCCAGGGCGTTCAATATATCGGGGCCGCTGAACGGATACATGATTACGCCGGAAACGCTCCGTATATGGGTTCGCCGCCATGTTTCGATATTGTCCAGGTCGCGTTTCCGGTACTGCTCCCACAGCGAGCCGATGCTCTCGCGATAGGCGCGGTAGCCGTCGGTCTGGGTCAGCCGGAACAGGGGCGTGCCGGGACGGACCCGCGTCCCAGCCAGGAAGGCGGCCGTCTCGTTGTAATCCCTGGAATGGCGGTACAGCTTCCGTATTTTCGATTCGCTCGGGCATCTCCGGTCGGCGCAGGAAGCCGCGGACAGCGCCAGAGCGATTATCAGCGCGAGCGCCGCCGGTGCTTTATTACCTTTCATGGTCCCTCGTTGATTTGATGTTCCTGCCGGATGTCACAGTCATGCCGGGGCCCGACGGGCCCGTATTACTCGCTCCCGGGCAGAATGATTTTGGCCAGCTCTTCAGCCAGCTGTTCTATCGTATAGGGCTTCTGCAAGAATCCGCCAGCGCCCATGCGGAGCACATCATCAATCCTGGCATCGTTCCTGAAACCGGACGATATGAGCACCTTCACGTTCGGGTCGATCTTCTTGATCTCTATGAACGTTTCCTTACCGGAGCGCCTGGGCATCACCATGTCAAGTATTATTGCAGTGATGTCGGCGTGGCGCTCGCGGAACAGCTCGATCCCGCGCTCGCCGTCCTCAGCTACGATAACGTCATAACCGAGGACGTTCAGAATCCTTTCGCAGGTCTTCTGGATCGCGGGATCGTCCTCAATCATGAGAATGAGGCCGCCCCCGCGGTGGCGCGACGCATGGTCTGTAACGGCCTCAGCCGCAACATCTCCCCCCGCCGCAGCGGGTATAAAGACGTGGAAGCTTGAGCCCGTGCCCTCTTCCGAATATACGTCGATGATGCCTTCATGCTGACGGACGATATTGTAGACCATCGCCAGCCCCAGCCCGGTGCCCCGGTCCTTGTCCTTGGTAGTAAAGAACGGGTCAAACACCCGCTCCAGCGTATAGTCGTCCATGCCCACGCCCGTGTCCCTAACGCGGAGGCAGATATACTCGCCTTCACGTGCATCAGGGTAAAGGGCCCGGAAGCCCCGGTCGGACGGCACCCGGGTCAGCGTGACTGATAGGGTCCCGTGATACTCCTCGGTTAAAGGCCGCATGATGGTCATGGCGTCATGGGCGTTTATGCAGAGGTTCAGCAGTATCTGCTCCAGCTGCGTGGCGTCGCCGATAACGATGCAACCGCCGTCCGTTTCATGACGGAAATCCAGCACGATCTTCTTGTCGAACGTGTTTTTGCAGATCTCGTACACATGCCCGACTATCTTGCCCAGGTCGGTGACCCCCATGCTGAGGCGCTTGCGCCGCGAAATGCCGAGTATCTGCTCGACCATCTTCATGGCGCGCTCTGCCGATATTTTCAGAGTTTCCAGGTCGTCGTCTATCTCCTGCCGGGGGAAGAGGTCCCGCTTCTTGAGCTTGAATTCCAGGAGCGAGATGCTGCCGATAATGCCGCCGAGGATGTTATTGAAGTCATGGGCGATACCGCCGGCCAGGCTGCCGATGATCTCCATTTTCTGCGACTGGATGAGGCGCTGTTCGAGCCGCAGTTTTTCAGTCACGTCGCGGGTGACGCCACGGATGCCTGTGACGCCGTCCCTGGAACGGACGATCGCGGCATTGTTCTCTCCGTGAAAGACGCTCCCGTCCTTGCACTTCAGCCGGTGGGTAAAAATGTTCACCGATGCGTTCTCTGACTTCCGGAACAGCACGCGCTTGAGCAAGATGAAGTCTTCATCATCCATGAGGGAGCTCATGGGGATTCCCCGCGCCAGATCGGCCGGTCCGTAACCGGTCAGGCGGATCCCCGCCTCGTTCAAAAATGTTATGTTGAGGCCGGTGTCCGTTTCATAGATAATGTCAGGCAGGAGCGTCATGAGCTCGCGGTATTTTTTCTCCGAGCGCTGGATATCCTCGCCCCTCTCCTGCAGATCGGAAATCATGTAGTTGAATTCCTGCGAAATATACCCTATCTCGTCCATCTCGTTCGCGACGATCCGGTGATCAAGGTTCCCCTTCTGTATCTCCCCGATGCCGTTCAGCAGGCCGCGCAGCGGGTTGATAAGGCTAATGGCCACCATGAAGCGGAGCATGATATAAACGATCATAATGATAACCATGGAAGTATAGAAACCGATCGACACGAAGTCATGGGTATAGCGCCGGTATTTCAGGTAAGGGAAGCCCGCCTGCACAATGGCCGGGCCGCTCCGTGCAGTGTAGAAGAGGCTGACCTTTTTGCCCTGCAGCTTGACATCATGGCGGGAGCCGGTCGCAGGCACTTCCGCGGAAAACATGTGAAACATGGGCTGGTTCCCGAGGAGGAAGCGCTCCCGCCCGGTCGTGACATCCCTGACTGTTATAAACTCCGCCTGGTCGCGGTACCGGGCGGCATAGTACTCGGCGTTATCATGCCCGGTTGCGACATCAAATGCGATCTGACTGACAATGCCCTCGAGGTTGCGGTAGTATGCCCGCTTGTAAGCGATGAAGGTAAACGACGAGGTGATGCTGATAGTGATGATGACAAGGAACAGTATGATGAGGCGGATCTTGTCCGAATATTTGAACCTGATTTTCGCGTATTCAAGATACGACCAGAGGGTGTAGAGAATTATAATGCTGTTATAAAACGTGAGAAAGGTGTTCGCGATATTATCGTCTATCCTGAAAATCTGCACCATAAAATAGGACACCGGCAATGCAAGAAGGCCGGTAATCACGCACAGGCTGATCCTGGTCAGGTAAGCCTTCAGCTCGCCCTTCAGCACGAAGGCTTTGTAAATTAAATTTTTCGCAATAATCGCGCTCTGGATCGTGAGCATCAGCACGATATACTTCCGGAGCGGGCTGTGCTTGAACTCGTACGTATCACCGATCGGATTGAAAACAAGATGAAGAGGCTTGCTCGATTCGATAATAAGCGCGTGAGTCATGTAAGCAAAAATTATAGCAAGCATTACTACGAATATGACGCGCATTTCGAGCTCGAATACCGGCTTGATATAATAATAGGAAAAGACGACCAGGCCGAGGTAGCCCAGCAGCGTGAAGCCGGAGTTGAGGAAGTAATAAATCGGGTACGCTGACGCAGGATGGAACAGGACATTCTGGAACAGGAGGCAGAGCTGCCAGACCATTACCATGAAAATGAACATCAACAGCGAAAACAGCTCCCTGTTCTTTTCCCCTTTTCCCAGAAAATAGAGGAACATAACAAGCAGCAGGACAAAAAGGAGCAGGTTATTAATTGATATAATGTTAAAAAGCCACACGTAAAACACCGGGTTGTGCAAGTTTTAAACAATATGGAGCTTCAGGCATGCATTGTCAATTATTTCATAACAGCAGAGGATATTTATAAGATTTACCGGGCGTTCGGCTGCGCAGGCATCACCCATCATCGTTTCTTATGCAGACCGGGCACGGATAAGCGCTTTTCCGTTACCGGGCCCGCAACGCCGAAACTATTCATGATACGCGCCTGTAAAATATTTGGTCCCGGCACAAGCACCCAGGTGAAGCTGGTATCGGATACCGGGACCCATTCACCGTCGTTGACCCTGACCTGGTACTCCTTGAAGTTGGGCGTATGGTTGTTGGGGCCGAATCCGTCAAGGTCAACAGCAAGCGGCCCCTTCCGATACGATTTTCTGTGCGGGAGGCAAACATCCACCCTGTTAAGATCGTGAAACAGCTTATTCGGCGGTACGACCTTACCGGATCGCAAAAAAGGCCATCTCCTGTCCCTCCGGTTGAACCGGTCGCGCACCAGATACAGTGTGTCCCAGATGCCGGTGGTTGTGCCCTTGCAGCAGGTGAAATAATCGTTCCGGCCCACGACGGCAACCTGGAAGGTATAATTGAGCCAGCCTCTGCCGATCGGTATCATTCGCCAGACGGCGCTGTCTTTTCTCACGATGGGCAGCTCGCTCAGCCCGTAGCGCCGGGCCCGCTCCCCGGCCCCGACAACGTAGACGATGTCTCTTCCCCTGTTTTTTATCCACTCGCGCCGTATTTCGTGGATGCCGAGCGGTATGCCGCTCCGTTCGACATGCATGTTCCACGTCGGATCCATGTACACCCACTTCCGGTACTGGTTGGACCATATATCGTTTCCGGCATGCTCTTCAGCGGTCGGTTTCCGGAGATAGACGTTGCGCGCCGTCCAACCGAGCGACACAGCGCACTCTATGAATACGGCCGACTGGTTGGTGCAGAGAAACGTGTGGCCCCTCCGGGCCCGCCTGAGTATTCGTACCGCGTCCCGCAGCTCGGCGTCACGGTAATTCAGTCCGTACGGGACCGCGCGGTACACCCATTCTGCAAGGAGGCACATCTTCTCGAACTCGGTTGTACCGGCGGAAACGTATTCGTCAAACTTGAATTCCCGTATGAACGATTCAATCGCCGGCTGCAGGGCAGATTCGTGGTAAAACAGGAGCGGTGATTCCTGGACATCGGGACCGACTGTCGGGCGGCCGGCGCCGCGAGAGACCGTTGCGAGCAAGATCAGCGCGACTGCGAGAGTGCAGAGATATCGTGTTGTACGGTATGTCATTCTTCTCAGGGAGGCCGGGTGCCGTGCGGTCATGCCGCACGCCCGTTGCCCCCGATCCTTTTTTATTCTTTCAGCTCCCGCGCACTGACGGTAATGGTGCCCGTCACGACATCGGCAATCCTTTTCTTATCGGCACTTGACCATCTCAGGACCCTGCTCCACTCCTTCTCGGCGAAAACGCGGGTATAATCGCGGGTGTCGTAGTCGCCCTCAAAGGTGACGAAATACCGGTTATGCCGGCCCGCAAACTGCTCACGCTCATGCCCGTAGTCACGGCCGACCCCGATATCTATCCACCCGGTCCCGGGGAGATAGGCCTGATTCCAGGTGTCCCTTCCTCCCTCCTGCTTTGACCCGTCGTCGAGCAGGATGCCTCCGGCTGCACGGGCAGGAAAACCCAGAAAGCGTGTAAGCGCGGCGAAACCGACCGTCTGGCCGAAAGCATCTCCTCTCCCGCGGGTTAAATATTCGCTCGCCCTGGCCCATCGATCGTCATAGATGGTGAAGCGTATCGTGTCGTTCACGTAATTCCGGAGCGCCAGGAGCTGTTCAAGGTATGAGTTCGCGGCGGCGACCTGTGACGCGCTGGTTTTGATGATATCGTTCGACACGTCGAAGGCGGAAGTTTCGCCGAGCGACGCGGCCCGCACCTCCGCCGGAACATCATCGCCCCTGAACCGGTAGTCCCTGTCGATGGTGAAGGCTGCGGCGGCAGTCATGATGTCGAACTTCATCACGGCGCTGACGCATCCCGTCGCGCGTTCCCACCGCACGCGGGCCCAGCGGTTCCCGAACCGGTCCGTGGTTATCTCGCGCTCCCTGGGCTCCAGCGATACCCGGCGGACGTTCTGAAGAGTGCGGTTGACCGGGTACGGCACCCAGAGGTCCGCGGTGAAGGGATTGGCGTTCTGCCCGCATACCGGGAAGGTTATCCTGGCCTGCCGGACCACCGGGTCAGCGACGACCAGGTTCCTGCTAACCAGCACGGCGAAGGGGCCGATCCGCAGCTGGCCGCCACGTTTTTCCATCTTGAACGCGTGAAGGCCGTCGCTAGCGATCGCGGCCGGCTCCGTGTCGATGAAGCGCATCTTTTTCACGACTCCACGCTGGGGATCGATGAGCAGAAGCCAGTGGGAGCCATAGGTGTCAAATTCGTTATAATATGCCGCGAGCATGCCCTGGTGATATGCAAGGTCACCGATCATGCCGTGGTACGACCCCATTTTTGTCACGGCCCAGGTATGACGGTTGAAAAGATACAGTGCGGATTCCTCGCCGCTCCTCATGGAAAATGCCAGGTAGTCCGGGGTGGCGGCCAGCCCGCGCATCTCCCCTTCAGGGATAATGGTGAGCCCGACATCACCCGACCTACGGCCGGACATCGTGAGCTTGCGGAAAAAATATTTCTTCGACCTGCTGGCAATCCAGATGGAATCGCCGTCACAGGTCAACGCCAGCGCGTCATGCCGGCCGATCCCCCAGATCGCCTGGATCTTCCCCGTGTCCTTTCGTATTGTAAAAATGGCGTCAGTTATGAGGTTGAAGTTCCTTACCAGGAGGTAAATGTAGTTTCCCTTTACGGCGAAATCTGCAATCTCGCCGGTCACCGGAGTAATCTTCACAGAGGAGAGGTCATCGTTAAAAAGGCGGGTGATGCAATTATCTCCGCAATCGGCCCATGCGAGCGCAGGGTCGGGCACCCTGACCTTTTTCTTATGCTTCGCGTGGGCCGTGCGGCTGTACCGTGCCTTGTACTGCCGGCCTTTTGAAGGTTTTGACTGAAGCCCGCCATGTGCCAGGAGGGCAGTCACCACGCAGCAGAATATGAATATTCGGGAATGACGCACCATGCTATCCTGTCCGGAATCCGCCCCGTTATTACTATAATCACTAACTGCCTTACATCTAACAACGGGCCGGGATTTACGTCAACACAATTGAGCAATCCGGCGCTATAGCGCCTCACGTTATTTTTTCCACTTCCCCGCCCCCGCCGCGAGTGCGGCAGGGATCGCCAGTACCATCGCCAGGACAAGGGTCCCCCGTATCCCCAGGAGCGGAAGAAACAGCGTCACGGTCAGCAGGGAACCGCCAATGGCGCCGAAATGGTCCATAGAATCAAGTACGGAGGCTGTCGCAAGGCTTTCGTTTTCATCTGTACGCGTAAAGAGCAGGGGAAACACAGCGCCGCAGAGGGCCGCGACCGCGACGAGCAGAACCCAGAACAGGGTGTCCGAGCCGATAAACGTATTTGCCAGCACGAGGCCCAGCGAGACGGAAAGGCCCATGATGACCGCAGGCAGGCCGGGCTTACGGCGGCTCGCTGCATACGCGCCCAGCGCAAGGCCCAGCATGAAGAGCGCGTTAATAAGCGATATCCGGTAATATACGATGCCGTGCGAATTCTGGTAAACAAGTATCATGACCAGCATCGCCGATATGCTGATCATACCGGTCAGGTATATCACGATCCCGGACAAGAGCTGCCGGCGTCCATATCGCCTTCGCACGTCCCAGGCAGCGACCACGCTCAGCAGGAGTATGATCCCGGGTATGACAAAGCCGCCCCTGATCAGGCGGTAGAGCGCAGACTGTTCGCGGAACGCGGCCAGGATGATGTTCTTCCAGTAGGTCCCGGGCCTGAGGTCCCGGTTCTCCTTCACGGGCCGGGCGCGACTGTGCATCGCGTCATTGAAATATCCGAGCTGGCTCTTTTCAAAGAACGCGCGAAGCTCGTCCGCTGAATAGCGTTCGACAAGCTCGGGCTCGAACGGCCCGCCCTCGACCGGGAGCCTCCCGGCATAACGCCTGATCAGCGCATCCGCGTCCGCCGGCAGGATTCCGGGCGCGGCGCCGACGAGGTACATGGTTTCTCCCGATGCCGCCATGCCCGCGGGAAACTCGCCCTTGAATGCATGGTAAATGGAGGCGATGGAATCCCGCAGGTCGGCCGATAAATAGTTGCTGAACCCCCTGAGCGAGGTGATGAAAACGCCCCGTGCGGACAGGTGCTTTTTGCAGAGCGAGAAATACTCCCGCGTGTAAAACCTGTTGAGCATCAGGTTTTCCGGGGCCGGCGGTATGCTCACGATCAGGTCGAACCGCTCTGCGCTTCCCGACAGGAAATGCCGCACGTCCTCGCGCAACACCCTGAGCCGTGAGTAATCCGCTGCCGGATACAGCTTCTCACGGTACGGCGCCAAGGCGTCCCATAGTTGAGGATCAGGCTCGCAGTAGCTGATGCGCTCTATACCGGTCCCGAGCAGGTTGTGGAGCAGCGCGCCCGGCCCGGAGCCGAGCAGGAGCACCCGCTTCCCGTCGCCCCTGAATGCGTTTACCAGGTGAAACAGGCCGCGCGACTCGTACCGGTCCGGGAGCGTGTACATCAGCATGCCGTCCCCGCACACGCTCACCGTTCCGTCCGATGATTCCACGGACAGCGTCTGGTACTTCGTGCGCAGGCTCAGCTCGAGCTTCCCGGTATGGGTCCGGTCCCAGACGCAGCTGAATATCCGCTCTTCGATCCGTCCGGAAAAAAACGGGAGGGCGAGGATGACCAGGGCCAGGGGCAGGAGCCTCCTGGCGCGGAGCAGGCAGACGGCGGCGGCCGCGAACGACAGGAGAACCGCGGCGATCGCAAGCGGGTTCGCAAGCTCCACCAGGACGAACGAAAAAACCAGGCCCCCTGCGAAAGAACCGAGCGATTCGATGTAAAAGACGGCGCCGCCGGCGCGCTCCTTCATCTCCTCCGAGACGAGCACGACCAGGGGCGGGAAAAAGAACCCGACGAAAAAACTTACGGGAAACGTGAACAGGGCCGACAGCACAAGCTCGGTACCGAATGAATAAAAGGTGCCAAGGGCCCGGGGGAACACGAGCTGTATCGCGGAGGCCCCATAGACGGATCCGGCCAGGAAGAGAGGCAGCAGGAGCATGGACGCGAGCGCCCTTCTCTCCAGGGAAGCCGGCAGGCCGGGAGGGTTGACCCGCGCCCCCAGGTAGATCCCCATGAACCAAGATGCGAATAGTATGCCGATCACGAGCTCGTTCCCCCGGCAAAGGGTCATGAGCTCACGGACAAGCACGACCTGCGTTATTGCCGCGGCGAATCCCATGAAACATGCTATTGCCAGGTAGCCGCGGCAACCAGCCGGTTTCACGCCCACACCCCCGGGATCCGCGTGCGGCATCGGGGACAGCAGCCGTATTTCACGCGGTTGTCAACATGGTAGAAGCCGCTCCGCTCTATGATCATGGTCCCGCATGAATGGCAGTAGGTGTTCTCCCACCGATGCCCGTCCACGTTACCGACATAGGCATACCGTATTCCCTCGTCCATGGCGATCGTCCGGCAGCGCTCCAGCGTGGCAACGGGCGTCGGCGGCAGGTTCTGAATCCGATACATGGCGTGAAAGCGGGTGAAATGCATCGGCACGTCGGCCGAGAGGTTTTTCCGGACCCACGCGGTCATCTTCCGTATCTCTGCGGGCGAGTCGTTCAGAGTCGGGATCACCAGCACCACCAGTTCCATCCATTTGCCGAGGGCCCGCAGTGAGACCAGGTTGTCCAGGACCGGCGCGAGCCGCGCGCCGCATACCGTACGGTAAAAGCCTTCGGTGAAGGCCTTGAGGTCGATCTTGATGGCGTCGAGATTCTTCGCCAGCATCCTGCCTGCGGCCGGCAGGATGTATCCGTTCGAGATGATGATAGACCGCACCCCGCGCGATCTGGCAGCCGCGGATGAGTCCAGGATGTATTCGAACTGCACGGTCGGCTCGTTGTAGGTGAAGGCAATGACCGGCGAGCGGGATTGGCGCGCGCGGGCGGTGAGATCCTCCGGGGTAATACGTTCGGCATCGAGGTCCGCCGGTTCCGCCTGTGAGAGCTGCCAGTTCTGGCAGAATTGGCATGACATGTTGCAGCCTGCCGTTGCTACAGAAAAAGCAGTGGAGCCGGGAAGAAAATGGAACATCGGCTTCTTCTCTATGGGGTCGACGTGGGATGCAGCGATTCGGGAATAGATAAGTGAGTAAAGGCTCCCCCGAATATTTTGCCGCACGCGGCAGATGCCGCGTTCGTCCTCATTGAGTTGACAGCCGTTGGGGCAGAGCATGCATTTGACCACACTGCCCTCAAGCCGCTTCCACATCTTCGCCGGCTTCACGTAATAAGCATTATCAGAGCGGCCATATCCATCGGAACAGCCGCCCGGTGCAAAGCCCCCCAGCGCCAGCATGCAGAGGGACCGGCCGCCCCGCGCCAGGAACTCTTTCCTGGCCAGGCGGCCTTCAAAACCGTATTTCATCGCCGGTCCTCGCCGAAAACCTCGGCACGGAACCGTAACATCCTGGTGTCGGCGTCCTTCCAGGCCCCGGGACGGAGCCCTGCCTTGTAGCAGGTCTGGTCCAAAAACGTATCCCGGTCCCATCCCTGCTCGGTCGCGACCTGGGGAAGGAGCAGACCGCGGGTGCTCCCGCATTCCACTATGAGACCGTCCCTGCCGACCTGTATTTCATCCACCGATCGTACCTCTTGAGGTACGGTGAGGACTGATATTTCAATGGCAATCTCCTTCAACTCTGCTGCTGTGAGAGGTTCGAACCGCGGGTCCTTGAACGCCGCATTGTACGAATTGTCCAGGACTCCAAGTACCAGGGGCTTCAAGCCGGTCACGTACCCGATACAACCGCGCAGGGACCCGCTCTTCTTCAGTGTCACGAACACGCCTCGCCTGGCCTGCGTGTTTATCGGCGCATCGGCGGCGGCGATCGATATCCCCCTTCCCCTGTCCAGCCACGAGGAGATGTTGTCCCGCGCCTTTTGCAAAAGATACGCCCGGTCCTCCCGTGTAAGCTCTTCCTGATCTCCGGCTTGGGCACGCGATCCCCTGAGCTTGCCGGAAAACATGATGGCAGCGTAGCTGACCGACCTGGAATAATCACCGGTCATTGCGCCGGAGGTATCGTAGCCCGCCAGCTTTGCCTCGAACCCTTCAACCGGCAGGGCGAGCGCCATCCTGATCGGGTTCCTGCCGCAGATGGTTATGCCGGTTTTATCGCAGTAGCCGGAAAAACCAGCCAGGTCCTTCTTCAGTATGAGATCGATGGCGCCCGTATCGAGCTTTTTCAATTCCGCTGTGGTCGTCCGCGCATCGGTATGCTTGAACGGCTCGTACCGGAAACCCTCTCCATAATGCGTAAAGTCCGAGCTTATGATGAAGAGGGGCCTTGCTCCCGCGATCGCAGCGGTTATGGCGCTTGCCGCCCGCACGGCCTCGGTATCGTCTATTTCACCGACGAGAATGGGAAGCACCTGTACGTCTCCGGCCATCTTCTCGCGGAATAATCTCTGCAAAAAGGGAAGATGGATCTCGATAGAATGCTCAAGCTCGAAGGGCGCCGGGTCCTTCCGGAACAGCCTGTCGCCGGACAATCGGCCCACGGCCTCCCTGTTGATCTTCACCTTCCCGAGCGGTGTCTCAATATAATCGACATCCAGAAGCATGCAGCCTCGAAACCCGGCATAATGGGACGGCCCGATCAAAAGTACAAGATCCGCCTCACAGGTGCTCTTTCCCGGGGCACCGAGGAATCGGTAACCATCAACTGCCGTCTTCCCGGAATACGCATACCCTGCATGGGGAAGTATGAGAACGAGAGGGCTTTTACCTTTATAAATATCACTCTTTCCAAAGAACGTGTCAATCTGCGAAATGAGCTCATTCGGATTTGAAGAAAACCATGATCCGGAAAGGGCTGATTTTTTTATCTTTGCAGAGGAATCCAGGGCATTACAGGACACTATTATTGAAATTAATATTATAATATTTAAAAACTTTTTCATATTATTTATTATTTTATTTAATCTATATAAAAATAAATATATGATATTATAATTTCAAAAATTTGGTATTCCCAGCATCAATTGCAGCAGGTATCTTAAAACGAATAAATAATAATGCAAGTGATTTTATTCTACCGGCCACAAAAATTATTAAATTGAACAATATTTTAAACAATGTTTATCTTTTATTTAAACATAAAGAACTTTTCTGTAAAATAACACCCTTGCTCTGACCCTGTAATTTACTCTGACACCGTATTTCAATCCGGGTAATCCAGCAGCACCCGGGTCCTGATAATATAATAATCCATTTACAATAAAATATATCAGCACATCATTTTTCTGCTATTTCACTTTTATTAAGTCCCTGTGTTTCCCAACTACTATTACTCCCGACTGAATGCCGCTAACTCCTTTCACACAGTGTGCCCCGGGCTATACTGTATGGCTCCAGGATTCTTGTCCGGCAAACAGACTGATAACAAGCCAGATTATTACTCTGACCCCGACTGGATGCCGGCTGACTAACACCGCAACAGCCTGGCCGGGACGTTTTGCATACGGGCACACGGGAACCGGGAAAGAACCGTATGTTGACTTGACTGCGGCATCGCGGACTCACGAAATCAAAGTCACATACTGTATTCTCCATACGGGATGGCTAAAAATTATTCCTTGACGATAATGGCCGATCCATACACTATTGGGTGATTTTTGCGGTGAGGAGGCCCCATGCCACTGTTTCAATCACAGAAGCAGAAGATGGAACAGAAGCTGTCTGCTGAAATGTCGTTCAAGATCATGCAGGTCGGCCAGCTCGTGTTCGAGTTGAAGACCGATTACATCCAGTTTTTCGATGACGATACGCGTCTCAAGCTGCTCCAGGTAAACGAAATCCTCGAGGAGCTTGCCCAGCGAATGACCGGCAGCACGGCTGAGCGGATGTACCTCTGGCGTGTGGAAAAAGAGGAAAAACGCCGAATCATGAATCAGGAAACCGAGATCGCGAAGGCTGATGATACCGGCAGCGGGACCCCCGCCCCGGGTGAAAACGCTAAAAAAGAGGAATAGGCCGGACGCCTTACCGGCAGGTCAGACTTCTATTGTGCCCGCATGCCCCCCGGGCATGGACGGAGGGAGGGCGACCGGCGACTCCTCGATGACCCGCATCTGCTTCCATTTCCCTCCCAGGAAGCGCGCCATGAACACCGTCCCCAATAGCATTACATAGACCGTTAATACGGTCCAGCCAGCGTATAATCCCAGATCAAAGACGAACAGGACCAGCCACGAGGGAATGACGAGCCCCAGCCCCGAAAGCAGAATAATCGCATGCATGACAAAGCGTGTGTCCCCTGCCCCCTTGATCGCCGATGCAAAAATGATGTTCATGGCGTCGAACACGCAATAGAGGGCCACGAACCGCAAGAGTATGCGTACGAGCTCCGCAGTGTTCCTGAAGCTCTCCGGGTCCGCGCCTGCAGCATAGAGGGAAATAAATACCTCGGGCAGCAGGACATATACCAGCGAGATGGCCCCCATGTACGCGATTGCCAGGTGCAATCCGGAGTACACGCTGTACTCCGCCCGGGCGGGATCGTTCATTCCCAGGTACTGGCCCACCAGGACAGAGACCGTTATACCAAGCCCGATCATGGGCATGAAGGCGATGGTATTTACGTTGAACGCCATGTTGGTTGCGGCCAGGTTGTCGGTGCCGAGCCGGCCGATTATCAGGATGAAAAGCGTTATGCTGAGCATGTCGAGAAAGAACTGGATGCCGTTCGGAAGCCCGAACCGCAACAGCCGCTTGAAGAGCGCCGGGTTGAAGCGCCATCCCTTCAGCGTATCGAATGTCGCGCTGTAGTTCGGCCGGAATATGACTGCGGCGTATATGGCGAGCGAAACGCAGGAGGAGAGCGCCGTGGCGACGGCAGCGCCTTTCATCCCCATCCGCGGGAATCCGAAATTACCGAATATCAGCAGGTAGTCCATGATGATGTTCTCGGCAGTTGCCGCAAAATTGGCGATCATGATGATCCATGTCTTGCCGATTCCGGAAAAGAATCCGGACATGGCTGACGAGGCGACCAGGGGGATCGCGCCCAGGCATAGTATGCCGAAATAGACGGATTCGTATTCCTGCACGGCTTTCTCGTGGCCGATCCGCCCGAAGATGGCGTCCGAAAACGGGATGAATAGCATGATTATAACGCCGGACAGGATCGATATATACAGCCCCTGCCAGAGGACCGGCCCGATCATCCTGTTCTGGTCGGAGCCGTAATACTGGGCCACGAACGTGCTGACATAGCTCGCGGTCCCCATGAAAAGGCTCACCAGCGTGAAGTTCAGCATACCGGCCGGCATTGATGCGGCCATTGCCCCGGTGGAATACCAGTTCAGGAACATCCGGTCTATGAAATTCTGTATGGCCCACGAGCCGGTGGTTAAAATAAGCGGCACCGCGATGGTCAGGATGTCCCTATATCCGCCCTCGTTCCTGAAACGGCCCACAATGCCGTTATATATGTATGTTATAAGATTCATATTCCATAATCTGATAGTACGGGAATTTTCAGTCATCAGCCCCCATTCATGTTATATGCAAGTCATCGCGAGCCCAGTGAAGCGCGCCTCGGCTGCACTTCGACTTCGCTCAGTGCAAGCGCTCGGCAACCGACAGGTCCCTGAGCGACCTGCGCTGAGCCTGTCGAAGTGAGTCAAAGGGTGCGTCGTCGTCCCGATTGTATCGGGACTCCTCGCAATGACATATGAAACCAGACATCAGGCGAGAACAGGGCCAAAGACACAATCAGGGACTGGAACCGTTATGGAAAGAAATTTTCCGGCCGGGGCGAATTTTATTCGGGTGTCTCTTCTATCAGTTTCATCAGCTTATTGCGCTCTTCCAGTTCCCGCGCAAGCCGCTCGCTCATGCATTCGTAAGCCGTCTGGTACGCGAAGGCGCACATGCGCACAAAGATCCCGTCGCGGAGGGAGTCCTCTATCAGTCTTTTACCGGAAAGCTCGCGCGTCAGCGCTGTCCCGTTCTCGACCTCCTTGACAACACAGTCGTAGAACGGCAGGGGCCTCCCCCTCTCTGCCGTCCCGGGCATATCGCCCTCTTTCAGGGACTCGCGAATCAGTTCGTCGGCCGGAAGGCCCGTTCTCCCGGCCGACCAGAGGCGGTGACGGTCAAGGACCCGTTGCAGCTCCCGGGCGATCAGGAAAAAACAGTCGCCAATGGAGCGGATGAACTTCTCGATGCCGGACTGCGACCCGCTTTGCCCCCTGAGCATCTTTTTCGCTTCATCCCTCGTCAGCGCCAGGGTCGGGTTCTTTGTTCTGAAAAAATGCATTTCGTCGAGGATCTTGTTGAACACGCCCAGGTGGCCCTGGAAGTACATAAACGAGAAGAGGGCCCCCTCTATTTCCTGGCGCGTGGTATCCCTGAATACGACAGTAGTGCCGTCCAGGAGGGGTATATACATGTTCTTGAAATACTGCACCAGGGCATCGATGAAGGCGATGAAGTTCTCGTTATAGGTCGTCCTGGTGTCATAGTGCTTCCGGTCGATGAACCGCCACTGGTCCTCGGCGCCCTTCATGAGAAGGCTCTGGCCCCCGTCCTCGATCTTGAGCATCAATGCCATTGTCTCGTATGGCTCGAGTTTCTTCCTGAGGGACTCTTTCTTTTTACCCTGGATCGATTCAGCATCTTTCCCCACTTTTTTCAGGAAGTCCTCGCTGTAGTCCCACGCTACCTGGTTCACGAAAGGCGGCTGGATCCCGAAATGGGAAGAGGCCTCCTCCGGCGTCACGGGACGCTGAAACACCAGCGCCTCCTCGAGCGCCATGACCAGGTCCAGTAAACTCCCCAGGCCGAATTCATTTTTCAGCCGCTGCGAGAGAAGGCCGTCCTGTTTCGGGTCCACGGGCAGGTACGAGCGGAAAAGCATCATGCACTCGTACACCTGCTTTTCCTTCTCGAGGTTTCGCTTTTCCCTCTCGCGGCGGTACGAGTCGGATTCGTTGTCGATCGGGGTTTCTTTCCTCAAATCGTCCATCGCCCGGAGGCGGGTCTCCACCTCGAGCAGGATCTTCTCCCTCGTGTCTCCGTCAAGCTTCAGGAACGAGAGGAAGGACAGCGCCCAGCCCCTCAGCTCCCGGTCGAACTGCGCGCGCTCCATCCATTTTACAGCATCATAGCGCAGGTGGATGAGGGGCACTTCGAGCAGCCACTTCCTGATGATCCTGAGGTAATTGAACACGATCGGGTTGTCGGCCTCCGGATCTTTCAGTATCTCCATCATGATCGTGGTCAGCCGTGCCGTGATCAGGCCCTGGGTCTCGGCCAGGTACTCGAAAACGCGCATAAGACCCCTGGTTGGTACCAGCCGCTTGCGAAAACCGATACCGAAGCGGTTGTTGCGGTGCACAAGGTAGCGTTTCCTGAAAAGCCGCGTCGATGCGTACTTCCCGAGGAGCTCGTCGACAAAATAGGAAGTTTCCGTGGGGGCCGACAGCGATGGTGCCGGTTTTCCGGCGACCTCCGCGTCACCGCGCTTCTTCCGGTCCGGCGCGGGCGGGACGGTGTCTTCGCCGTGATACAGCACGGCTTTCTTGTCGGGGCAGGTCTGGACGACCTCTATGATGGTGCGGTATTTTTCCCGCGGGTCAAGGCGCTTGTTATTGAGGAGCGTCCGCACCACCTCCTGCTTCTGAGGAGGTATTTCCTTGTTCATAAGCAGGCTTCGCGCGCGGCGCTCGAGTTTCTTTATATCTTCCTGCCGGCTCATCTCGTGAAGAGTATATTGTTCCCGCTCCCGGTCAAGAACAATCTCATTTACCGGTCAGGCGCGGCACCACAACGATATCAACCCGCCGGTTCAGGGAGCGGTTCGCCGGCGTGTCGTTGGGGACAATCGGGTTGTATTCCCCGTACCCGGCGGCGGAAAACCGGGAACCGTTCAGACGCTTTTCCCTGAGAATGTAGTTCAGGACTGAAAGGGCCCGCTCGGTCGAGAGCTGCCAGTTATCACGGAATTTGCTCGTGCTGATAGGAACGTTGTCCGTGTGGCCCTCGACAATTATTTTATTTTCCGGGAAATTACCCAGGATGGTCGTGATCTTTACCAGCGCGGGCATGATGTCCTGCTTGAGGTCCGCCTTGCCTGAATCAAAACTGATCTTGTCGTCGATATTGATGATCAGCCTGTCGTGAAAGCGCTTGAGCTTGATATCACCCTTCCTGATCTCCTCGGCGAGCTGTTTTTCCAGCTCGTTCGCCTGGTCTTCCATCCGGGCAAGCTCTTCCTTCTGCTTGTCGGTGAGCTTCCTGAGATCGGACATCTGGTCATTGAGCTGGGCCATCTCACGCTGGAGGTCGGCGATCTTCCGCTCGTAATCGGCCTTCAGGGCTTCGATCTCTTTCCGGTGGGCGTCGCGCTCGGCCGCGAGCTCGTCCCTGAGCCTGGCGAGATCGCCCTCGCAGCGCTGCTGCAGCTTCTTGTTCTCGTCGATCAGCTGCTGTTCGCGGTCGCTCCCCTTTTTCTTGAGAAGGTCGGTCACGTCCTGCATTTCCTTGATGCGCCTGGCCGCCTGCTCGCGCTCGCCCGCCTGCTGCTTCCTGAGGTCCTCGAGCTCACCGGTCAGGCTGTCGATCCGCGCGCCGAGCTCGCGTATCTTCGCTTCCAGGTTTGCCTTGTCATTCCCGTACTGGCGTTTGAGGGTCTCCAGCTCGAGCTCGAGGGCGACCTTCTCATTATATATCTTGATGTACTGGGCCGCCGTGTAGAGCAGCTGCCCGGCATCGAGCCGCTCCGGCAGGGCCGCAGCGGCCATTACCGCGGCACACGCCGCGGCGACGATCATTCGCGCAGTCCTCGTCTTCATTTTGTCATGTCCTTGTTTTTAAGCCTGTCTTCCGTTACCTTCAGCCTCTTGGCAGCCTCGTCACGTGCGGTTTTCTTTGAAACAAGCCTCTCGCGCTGCTGCTCGAGGTACTTCCGGTATTTCTCATCGTAGCTTTCGGGCGCCTTCGATGAGGACTTCTTGTCATCCGGAACTGTCGCGCCCTGCTTCCTGACAAGGTATGTCCGTGCTATTTTTGCCTTTTCGAATGCCAGCTCGGCCACAGAAACCGAGAGCTCGGCCTCGGCCACTTCCTGCTGCGCCTCGGCCAGCTCGAGGACAGCTTTCGCATAGTCCAGCCGCTCGTTCTCGGCTCGTATCTGGTAATCGTTATCGACCATCAGCTTCGCGTTCGCGTTCATCTTCGCGGTATCGTTCTCGAGCTGGAATTGCTTCTGCTTGTTTTCCAGTAGGCTTTTTTCCTGCTTGAGGATAGCGGTCCATCCCCTGACAATCTTGAGCTTCAACTCGGCGTCCTCGACCTTTTTCTTCAGATCGGGTATCTCCTGCCGTTTCGCGATAATGGCTGCCCCGAGCTTTTCAAGCGTCCTGCCTTCCTCGGCAGTCCGGTCGACCAGGTACTCCGGGTTGACTTCCGCCGGCATGGTAACGCAGCCCGCACAAAAGACCGCCGAAGCGGTCATGAATATAATCAATGCTCTCATACTGACACCCCGAAATAATGGTATTATCACTTCCCGGTCATTTGACCGCGGCGCGACGGGCCGGGTTGTGATTTTTTTATTGCGCCGGTTTTATCTGTCTATGTGGTAAAAATCGACGGTACAGGTTACACAAATTCAGGCGTGCCCGTCAAGAACAATATACGCCCGGTGCGGGTTATGCGCGGCCCCGGCCGGGCGATATCCGCGCAGCGGAAAAGAAATTCACTACAGCTATGCACGCGCCGAGGAGGAACACGTACTGGTACCCGAGCGTTTCCCAGAGCATACCGCTCACCAGGGCGATCGCGATCGAAAACACGTGGTCGATCGTAACGCCCATGGTGAGCGTCTGGGGCACGTCCTCCGGCCTGACCGCGATCCTTCTGAGATAGGTCGCCCGCGCCATGCTCACCGACATCAACATCTGGTCCACGACGAAGCAGGCGAAGGCGATGTACATCGCGGCCGGCCCGTCAGAGATCTCCCGCGAAAAACCGTAGCCCGTGCAGACCAGTATCAGGACCAGGGCCTCGCCCATCAGAATGAATCGCTCGCCGACACGGTCGATCGCCCTCCCAAGGAGGGGGTTGAAAACGATGCCCACGATACCGCCCACCGCCAGGAGCGTCGCCACCACCTCTGTCTTCTGGTTGAATACCTTAATGAGCACCCAGGGTGCGAAGGTAAGGAAAATCTGCTTCCTGGTCCCGTACAGGATGTTCAGCCAGTAAAAGAGGCCGTACTCCTTCCGCACCAGGAATTTGGCCTTCAGGGGGTGTGCCGTGCCAGGCTTCATCAGGAACAGGAGCACCGCCGCGCCAAGCAGCCCGGCCGCTGCAAATATGAAGGAGAGGGCAAACGTGAAGCCCAGGTACTTGAAACCGAGAAAGATCATGAAGCTCCCGGCGATTGCCGCGATGTTCATGAGCCCCGTGAACTGGCCGAGCCGTCTCCCTGTTTTGCCCTCCCGGGCGAATTCCATGCCCAGGCTCTGGTTGAGGGGAAGGTACATGTGCTGGCCCGTACTGAACACAAAGAGCCAGACCAGCATCACCGAGTATGTCGGGGACAGGAGGCCGACAAGCATGATGCCGGCGGCGGCCAGCAGGTTGGCAAACGCCGCGAGACGCCGGGAGCTCATGAAAAAGAAGAGGGCCGAGAAAAAGACGACCAGGAACCCGGGCAGCTCGCGCGGAAGCTCGAGCAGGCCCCGCTGGGTATTTGTTATAGAGAAGACCTCGCTGAGGTAATTGTTGAAAACCGCGTTTACGATGCTCATCGAAAAGCCGATCAGGGCAATGGCAATGATGAAAAAGAAGAAGTCCCGCGGCATGGCCGACATACGTTTCATGAAACTGTCCAAGGAACCTGCTCCGGATTATGATTGGTGATGAATCCTGAAAAAAACCCTGCGCGTCAAGACATATTTCCGGTCCCCTGCCGGGCCGGATAGCCACTCCACTCCTCTGTGATAAATCTGCAATATTTCATCATAATTAGTCTCGCGATTGACGAGAAATTTGAGCGCTACCTCCGCTTCTCGAACTGCGACGGGATCATCATGTCGACCGAATACAACAGGTCGATCATCGCCAACGCCTCGGGGGGAGCGGCATCTCCCAGGTCATCAGAGAGCTCCTCAGCGTTAACGCCGACGTGTCAATCAGCACGCAGGAGATTCCTGCGCGCTTCATCGGCAAAACCTTCGGCGATCTGTTCGATTTCTACCTCACCAGGAACCGCACCATCCTGATCGGCATACTCGAGAACACGGGAAACTTCTATACGCGGAAGACCGAGGCCATACGCGACGCGCAGAAGACGCCGGACATCTCGAAGCTGGTCGACAACCTGAAATACGTGAAGCAGCTCGTCGCAAACATGCCGGTGATCAACCCGACGTCCGATTACATCATCACGCGGTACACCAGGGCAATCATCATCGAAGGCAGGATGCCGGGCGTTCTGAAAAAATCAATAAAAGAGAAAACCAATGCAATTGTTTAAAAAAACATCGCACAAGCCGCACGACAACGATGTCATCATCGAGAAGCTGAAACAGCTCTCGTTTTTCTCCATGTTCGAGAACGACGACGAGACGATGGAGCGTATCGCGGCCGTGTGCAGCCGGCGGGGATTCGGTGCGGGGAAATACATCATCCGCGAGGGAGACTATGGCGACGAGCTTTTCATAGCCCTGAGCGGCGAGATCGAGATAATCAAGAACACCCTCCAGAACGAGGAATACACGGTCACCACCTTCTACGCCGATGAGGGCGGGGTCAACTTCGGCGAGATAGCCCTGATCGACAACGACCGCAGGTCGGCTTCGGTCCTTGCCAAGACCGAATGTGAATGCCTGGTAATCACCCGGGACGACTTCATAAAGCTCGGGGACGAAAACCCGCGCGCGGGGCTGGAAATCACCCGATCGATAGCGAGACAGCTCTGCGGAAATCTGCGGAAATCGAACACCGATATCATCACCCTGTTTTCCGCGCTGGTTGAGGAGATATCGGCAAGTAAATGAAACCGGGCGGCGGCCGCAGGCTCGCCCCCATGACGGGTATAACACATGGAACTGACATTAAGCAAGATACAACGCCACGGCGAAGACGATTCGACGGTCCTCATGCCCATCGAAGCTGAATACGGATGGAAGGGGGATATGAACCGTGACAATATCCAGCTTGCCTACAACGGCAGGAAGCGCGAGGCCTTCATCACGGTTAAAATACTGAACCCGGGCTCCGGTATGATCATCGAACGACTGTACGAGCTGATAATCGGGTCGCACTACGCATCCCGCACCGTCAAGACCCCCCCCCTCCAGATCCTCGAAGTGCTCGCTGAGAAGATACACCTCACATACAATGAGGAAGAGATCCACCGGGCTCTCACATAGCAGGAACATCGCCGGGCAGGACGCCCGGTGACGCTTGAATATAATAATTGACAATCCCGCACCCATGCTGTCCAATCATCAAAGCCATTCAATACCCTCCAAGGAGTCACATTCATGCTCAAGAAATCTTTAATAATCTCCCTGATCGTTGCGGTTTTTTGCGTAACCGGCCTGGCTCAGCCTGCGGGTATGCAGGAGCACGTTGACAATGAAGCCAAGTTCTCCATAATGTTCCCGGCAGACTGGGGAAAGGAAACCAACAAGGACGGGGCCAATGTCGTCTTTACCGCTCCCGATAGCACAGCAGTTGTCCAGGTCCAGTTACAGACCACCGACGGCGAAATTGATGAAAACTTCACGGCCAGGGCCGTGCTCGATGAAGCCGAAAGGCAGCTCAAGTACACCAACCTCCTCCCAGAGAATAAGCGCATCATGAAGCCCGCACAGCTGAAGTCCGTCGGCGCCAGGGAAGGTGCGCTGGGATTGTACAAGACCAGCACCGAGGAAGGGACGGTAATCGTCCAGGAAATAATCGTCATGATCCAGGGAACGAACGTGTACTCGCTTATCAAGACAATTCAGGAAGCCGCACTGCCCCAACATGGAAAGACTATCGACAACATGCTGAAATCGTTCAAGATCATGAAGTGACGACAGGCAATAACATGAAAGTACGGGGGCCGTCTCAGCTGGGACGGCCCTTTTTGTGAGTGCCGCTCCGGGGTCCTGCCGCGGTTCAGCGTGTTGCGCAGGTCGGGCTTAACATTGGTAGAAGGGAACCTCTGACAGCCACATCAGGAAGCTGCGGGAGCACCGGGGCGGGCGGCAAAAAAAAAGGGGATGTCTTTCAACATCCCCTTCTTCTGCGTGAAAAAAAAGCTAATTACATACCAAGCTTTTTCGCGCCAGCGTCGACACCTTTGTCAACTGCTTGTTTGATGACGTCTTTCGCAACATCTTTAGCTTGTTCGCCAGCTTTTGCAGCTTCGTCAGCAGCCGGTGCTTCAACAGCGGCTTCTTCCGGTTTGGCTTCTTCAGCTTTCTTGCAGCCAACGAGCATGAAGCTGAATGCAAAGATAGAAGCGATAACGAGAGTAAAAATAGACTTTTTCATTGAAAAAGCTCCTTTAATTATTGAATTTAAAAACAATGACATAAATCTTTTCAGGAAACAAAAATCAAGCAAATTTTAAAAAAAATGAAAAAAAATTTAAAAAAAACTCAAACTTCCCCCCTTGAAAGGGCAGAAAGCTTAAAAAATGAATAGTGCCGAAGCCGTTACCCCATACGACTGGTCATACGGCGTGCCGAACTTCCCCTCGTCCGAATCCGAGCCGGACAGGAGAGTATACCGCAGCACCCGGTACTTACCGCCGACCGATATCGATGCGTTGATCGTTTTAAAAAAGTAAGCGAGCGCAAGCCCTGC
>Ga0116149_1001464_pt1 | contig 28434 bp, 44 predicted proteins | sample AD_UKC057_MetaG_FD_89787 | JGI IMG/M metagenome (GOLD analysis project Ga0116149, IMG submission 89787) | Active sludge microbial communities of municipal wastewater-treating anaerobic digesters from USA - AD_UKC057_MetaG | ecosystem: Engineered > Bioreactor > Anaerobic > Digestate | place: USA...
GTCGCTCTATCTCGTCAAGTAGAGCGTCAATATCGCCACTGTCCACACCAACAAAATGGTTAAAACCATGCAAACCAGTTCTGTTGCGCAATCTATCATGCAGTTCTTTGCTATACTTCATTCCTTCACCTCCTCCAATGCTCGTTTTGCGAGCGTTATCGCCTGTGATAATTCAGACACAGTTATTATCAATTCAAGCGTTTTCTTATAATTGTTAATTTGTCCCCGCAAAATGGGGACACATCCACAAATTATCATTTTCAGCCGGGCGTTTTCATCCTCGGCTTTTATTGCGCGCTCCCGCCAATAGCGAATATAATCATGCACTTCATCACGCAACAAACTTTGCTTCGATGGTTTGTATTCGCTCATCTCTCCACTTCCTTTGTCATATCCTCTCCTAATCAGTCTCATCTATTTCAAAGCGACAAGGTTGTATATTCTTCAGGAAGATATACGTCTGACTTAATCTCGTACAAAAGTATCCTCATAGCTTGCCATATCTCTTTTCGTGCATTCGCACTTAAAGAGTATTCCGGTATGCTACGCTTCATGGCGTAGTAAATAGCAAAACCAACATCGAAGAGATCGCGTGGATTTTGCAATGCTTTACCACCAAAAACAAGAGGCTCTTTTGCTCTTTCGCGAATACAGTCATCTGGACCATAAATATCTCCGAAAGTCAGGACAGTATTGTTATTGTGTGGAACAACGATGACTGTTGTCAATCGTCCAATGACGCCCACATCTACATGCACTATATCACAATCTAAAAACCTGCTACCGGACAAGATATGTGTCCTGTAAGTGTGCGAGGTGTGAATCGTGAAATGGATTTCGCCAAAGCCAGATGTCATCCTTGCTTGTCGCACTGCAAGTATAATTTCTGCCCTAGTGGGAACTTTCTTCCAGGGCTGAAGAACATTTCCGTCTGCATCCTCTTTGCGTCCGGCACTTGCATAATCTCGATCAACATGGCGAATGAGGCTCATCCAAATCGTTTCAATTCTTCGCATTTGATTTGATTTCAGGACATAACTTTGGATTGTGTCCCAGTTCGGCTCTGAGGGATCTCGAAAGAAATTCCGCAATCCCTGCTTCTGTTCTTCGGAGAAATTTTCCCAGAATTCCCCAAACAATGCGGTCAAACCATGTGTATTCATTTGCGCTCCTTTTTCCAATCCGTTTACAGATTACGCGATTTTCGCAAATCGTTATCTGGCTCGTAAAGAACCATTGCAATTTTGCCCAATAAAGACAAGGCTTCTACATATGTAAGTTGTTCACCTCGCTTGCTCATTTCCGTGATGAGGCGGAAAATTTGCGTTCTGAGAAACTCGCGTTCAGGAAGTGAGCTCTTATTCAGAACATCCCGAAACACGCGGTTCTCCAAAACTGCTAATTCTTGCTCTTTACGTTTCGCTTTAGATGTCATTTTTTTCTCCGTTTTGTTGTGGTAATACCGTGACAGGCAATTGCCTTCTTTTGTCATAAACTACGATGATGTTTTTGTCGTCAAGAACAACTTCATGAATTGTCCGTTCATTGGATTCTGCCCGTATAAAGCGTGATTTTCCTGAACGGATTTGATGAACAATACTGTTTTGTACTTCTTGAGAGAGCTTGATCCCATAACGCTGATGTAGTCTTTGAGCCGTATGCTTAATTCGCCACTTCCTGGTTTTCATAAATTCCATTCCTCCAAAAAGCCAGCTCTTGTGCTACTTCCTTTTCTCTTTCTTCGCTGATTTTATCTACGCCAGCAAGAAATTCTTCAGGTGACATGTCAGCGAATTTGCAGGCGACAAAAGCCAGATGATGACGAATGCCACCAATACTGCATATCCATTTCCAGACAGGATGAAACTTTTGAAATCCATCACATGTCGGAATTGGACACCTCTTGGCATCAACATGCCACTGCCTGATTTCAAGCTGTAACTTCCGTTCTTTTCGTTGTTCACGTTTTTCAAGCTCCTTTCTTGTAATAATGTCTTGCGCGTATGCGCATAAGAACTCCATGTACTCATTTTCTCTGGATGGAGTATACGTTGTGCCAAAGTTCTCAATGAGAACTTGGCGCATTTGTGGGATATCCAGTCCAGTTCTTGCTCTCGCCTTTTGATAAAAGGCTTCAATTCCTGATATCCGGAGACTCACCGTGTATTTCCTCACTTTCTTTCAGAAGTTTTTCCAGGATCTTGCGTTCTTCCTCGGTCAGATTTTTGGCATCTTTGAGCATCAAAGCAATCTGCGCCGAAAAGGTAGTCCAGGGTGTCACACGTATGTCCACTTTATTTTGCAATTGAATTTCCACAAGTCGTTCATCTAATGGAGTTGGACATTTGACAACAATCCACGTTTCACCATTTGGCATAATGGATTCATATCCATCGATTTTGATCTGTATGTTATGCCGTTTTCGTGTTCGATATTCCTGGGCTTCGGCGTTCAACACAGTTGCATTGATTTCTCGATCAGCAGCCTTGCTTACGAATTTTCTGAGGTCGGCCTCTTTTTCATCTTGTGTAAGTCCTTCATTGCTTAGGATTTCTCTGGCTACAGGAATAAGGACGCGGAGCTTTCTTTGTTGCGTTGTTGCTCCACATAACTGAGCGGGCGATATTCCAAACTTTTTGGCTGCCGGAAGCAATTGTTCAATAACAAATTTCCATACAGATATACCTGTTATCTCCGTTTGGTTGTCCATAACATCAGCCAGCAAATTTTCCAAAGTTTGATAACTAAACATTCCTTCAGATTGCCAGGGATTTTGACTGGCATCATTCAGCAGGACTGTTGTTGCCCCTTTTCCTAGATCGTCCCACTTATTCATCAGGTATTCAAGCGCAAAGTATTTTGCTTGAACTAGGACATCTTTTGCGTTAAGCTTGTCCTTTCGCAATCCTGGATGATTGAAGAAAAATCGCTGTACCATCCAGATTGCAGTGATTCTTCCGGCTTGATCTGAGTCTTGAAGAATTGCTTCTTCAAGACCAATTTCCAGCCTCATGTCATCCAGTGTAATGAGATCAATTTGTTGCTTGATTTTATTCTCTGGTGTCATAATAACTCCTTATTTTGGTGTCTAGATCATGGAACCAAACATGCTCCTTTGGAATGTGCCAGCTTCCTTTATTCCATTCTAATTGGTAATCTGCCAGTAGTTCTCTTGCGCCCGGACGCTTTCCAATCGTTTCCAGTCGAATAGATTTTTGTCCATTTGCAATCAGGATCGGCTCAATTTTTGCGAGCCAATCTTCAAATGGAATTAGAAATGCACTCTTTTCCTTTGGAGCACGTCCCTTTCCCAGAACAATATATAACCATCCTTGATGTGCAATCAGCCAAGCTCGCTGATTTTTGCGTTCTCCATCTTCACCAATTTCCACCCATCGCCAGGTCCCCGTATGATCGGAGTTTTTTGCTTCAATGTATGTAAATACTTGGGCAGTAATAAAATCCGGTGCGTTTTCGGTCTTTGGTAAAGTGTGGTGGCAATACGGACAATATCGCACATCGCCGTACTTGTGCCAATAGTAATTGAGTTCCTTGAGAATTTTTCTCAGACTTTCTTCTGCTTCTTTTGCCATTCCTCTCCTTTCGTCAAAAGCAGTTCCGTTTCCAGGTCCCATAAGAGTTCCATGACATCATCTATGTCTGAGATCAAAAACTTAGTCCAGGAGTTTCCTTGTTCTAACACCTCTCGCGCACTTTTGAGAATGCCAATACACTTTTTCTGCAATCCAAAGCAGGGCTGGAGTTCTTTTGTCCTCAAGATGGAACGCAAAATTACTTTGCATCCATCGAGCAACTTTAATGCCTGGACTAAAAGTGGATCTTTGCTCTTGAAGATAACATTTGCGCGATTATCTGTTATGTGAATTTGAATAACATTTACATAACAAATAATTTTCTTCAAGAGATCACAACTTGTTGTACTGAGGATCTTTTTGCCCATTTGCTCCTACTTCTTTTGCACACCGTGCAAAGATTTCATCACTTGTATTGTAATGAATTTGACAAATAAATCATTCCTGACAAATGTCATGACTTTTCATAAATCTGTCATGACTTTGTCATGATTTTGTTTGTCAGGAAATGGCTCCAATCCTTCCTTTATGCGATAGTATCCATTGACAACAGAAAACAGAAGGTTTCGAGTTTGGTTTAGCTTATGGACAGCTTTTTCGCGCGTATCTGGATTGGCATAAAGTTCCATTGCCTTTACGAACTCATCAAACGCATATGACATTCTTGCTTCAAGTGGATCTTGTTCTGTCATACTACACCTGATTCAGCCGATAAATGGTTTTCCCGTTTGCCTGGGCTTCTTCGAAGGCTTTTGTGAAATCGTCCATGACAAGACCATTCACAACAAGGGTATTGATTTGTTCGGCATTGGCAATCAGGAACATAGTTTTTGTTTGTGTTTCAACGGGCATTTGTGTATTTGGAATAATACTTGTTCCAAGATTCGCCATCACAGCTCCAATGCGTGCTTGCTTAGCTGCTTTCACATCCGTCATTGTAATCTTATTCGCATTTTTTGTTTTATGAGAAACAAGGTTCAGCAAATAAGATTGGCGGCTTCCTAATTTCGCCACCTCATAAGCAACAGAAACAGTCATTTGTCCTTCTGTAAGCGCATCCAGAAATTCTGGGAGCAGCTTGTCCAGAGACATGATCAATTCGATGTGTGCTTTATTGTAGCGATAGAGTTCGCCTACCTGTTCCCAATTTCCAGCCTGCATAGCTGCCTTGATTGTCAGATAAGCATGAAGTGGATTTTCGCTTCGCTCCATGTTATCGCTTAACATCCAGGCTGTACGGACATGTTCTGGTACATCGTGATAGACAATTGCTGGAAGGAAGTGCAGCCACGGACGCTTTTTCAATGTTCCATCTTCCTCTGCCCGTTTATGCGCAGCTTGCAAACTAAGGATACGGCGATTTCCGCCAATAAGGTAGAGCTTATTGTTTTCCTTTTCGTGGTATGTGGCAATCAGAACCGGTACGCGAATGCCTTCCTCATAAATGGAATCCGCGTACTCTGGCTTTCCCACAAGTTTCCATTGCGGGATAAGCGCATACTCGATTTTACGATATTCAGATTTGTACATTTTAGCCTCCTAAAGTCCTAACAGATTTCGAATGTGGTTAGACAATTTCTGGACTAATTCATCTCCGGTAAAGTTCATAACAAGACGATGAACTTCCAGTTGAATCAAACTTTGTGTCAAACTGTTCCAGGTTTCACTTGGAATTACGATGGCCTGCGAGAAGAGAATATCCCCCGCATTACCGTATTCGTCACGCACATACATGTTGACATACTCGAGTTTGCCCTCTGAGAAGAGAATATCCCCCTCCGTCAGTCTGTAAAAGAATCCCGCACCACCGTATTCGGCATGTATATACAGGTTGAGATATTCAAGTTCTTTACAGTGAATAAGCAAGAACCTTTCCATCTCATCCAAAAACGTGAACGTATGTACGTTGACATTTGGCCAATCAATAGCTAGTCCATCGCCAAAAATTTCACGAAGCTCCGGACTATAATCCGGAGCCTCCTTCTTGAATGTAATTGTTCCTTTACAAGAGTATTGGGACATCCTAAACCTCCTTCCAGATGAAATTTGGCATAACCTTCACGCCACAAATGACAAGCTTGCCATTCATGATGGTATAAAAATGAATACCCATTTCTTCTCCTTGGAATGACATTTCGCGCACAATCCCGCCATCCGTAAGGATATCCTGGTATTCTTTGATGATAGTTTCAAAATCCCGGTTATAGAAAGACGCGTTGTGAAAAGCGACGCGTCTTTCTGTGCAAGTAATGTCTTTTATAAAGTAATTTATTGGGGCTGGATAAACCTCATACAAGGCATCCAGAAACCTCCCAACCTGTTCTTCGCTCGCATTTCGAACAAAGAACAATACTCCTTTATACAGATGGATATCGTCCATTATTCACCTCCTAACAAAATTTTGATCGCTTTTCGCAATTCTGATGGGACATGCTCTTCCCGGTAATTTGGGCTTTTGGCAAATTCCAAGAAATCCTGTTCATAGTATTCGGCATTTTCTTCATTGAAATCGCCATAAAGCCAAAAGCAATAGTGTGCCCATTCTACTGGATCGTCTGGTGACAACTCATAATCCCAGCATTCCTCCTTTGTGAGTTGCCGTTTATATACGAGCCATCCCCATGCCCATAACGTTCCAGACGAAGTTTGCACTTCTTGTAATAAAGATGGCTTAATCTCCACCGCTCCTGGTGGATACGCTTCATCAGCGGGACGATTAATCGCCCAATACTTGTACATTTATACCTCCTTTGTCTTTATATGAAATTGTTCAAGCTTTGTCATTCGTCCTCCAATTCGGGAATAAATACTTCCATTCCATCCAAAATCTTTGGATCAATGATGTAGCAACGCGTTTCATAGTAATCATAGTTACTTTCCTTCAACAGTTTTCTATACTCTTCGGCGGGATTACTAATCGCGCTAAATCGGTAAACGCTTACGCCACTTGGTGTAGCAAAAATTAGTAAGTACATTTTGCAATCTCCTTTTATTCTTCCACAATAGAAAATGGGTAATTCCATCCCCCGTTTTGCAATAACCGAGTGACTTTCTCATGCTTTTTCTCTGGTGATACATCTTCGATGACTTCTATACCTTCAATGGGCACGGAAAGGATAATGCCAGGAAGGTAGGTTGGATTTGGCACTTGCGCTGGAAAACAATCTCCCCAATAAGTCAGAGATGGAAATTCCAGATTCATTGCTTTCCAATTCCTGGGTACGGAGACAAGACGTTTGCGCGGATCATTTGTTGTTGGAAATTCATGAGAATGTCCAACCGCTTCCCACCATAAAGCGGCGCACATTTCATAGGTACGTTCTCCGTGGTCGTGCTCTGGAATGCCTTGTGGGCATGCAGGACCATGTCCACGTTCTGCACAACGGTATGTGCGCTGTTTGTAGAGCTCATCCATTTCCACGATGATTGCTCTACGATGCATCATAATATGGCGGGAACTATATACTGGATTTGGATCACCCTTCAGTTTCTTGAAATCTTCGCTTTGCATTAGCGATTGTGGTATTCGTCGCGAAATTCCCATCCTGATTGCTTCTTCAATGAAATCGCTTGGATAGGGATAATCTCCAGTTCCCACAATGTCCCACAAATGATATGTGCCATTTGCATCTGGCAGAATTTTCATGCCAATGTCGGAGAGTCCCAGACTCTCCGGTTCAATATAAATAACTGGACACGGAATCATCGACATAATAACTTTTCGTGCCATCTCGTCATTTTCTCCTTTGAAGGATTTCTCAATGATATAAGCTCCCCCCCCTACTCTCCAGCCACAACCACGCGCCTGGATTTGTGTGATTTTCGGAATGTTTAGCATTTTCTTTTCTCCTTTCTATTAATAAAGATGGCTCATTTTTTCATAAAAGGGATACCAAGTCATACCATGCCCTTCCCATTGTTGACGCACAAGCATGATTGCGTCTCTCATTGTTATAATGGGCAGCCCAAAACGTTGAGAGACGCAAGCATACAACAGATCATATCTGTCACGTTCCTCTTCAGACATTCTGCTCCACAGATATCTCTGGGGCAGCTTTACCAGATATACTGCTAAAGCTCCTGGTGCAGTAAAACCACCAACTCCTCTATCGGTGTCCTCAAATAGCCAGATACTGCCAATGGGTTTTCCCTTACTGTCGAGGATGTATGGCTTTTTTGTATTTGCATCCAAGCCCTCTACAAGCAACATAACTGATTTATCTAGTCCCGCAGATGGGACATAGAGATAGTCACATGCAACTTGTGGGCACACTGCTGCATAGATTCCGCATGTGCATTCTTTCCGAGTCATGACGTGTCCCTCAGAATCCATTGGACAGGGATTATACTTTCCACAGACTGACCATAAAACATTATCGTACCAAACCGAGGTGCGTAGTGGGCTTTTCATGATGTACTCAATTGTGTGATCTGGCTTTTCGATAATGCCAAAAACATTTACGCGAAACCCTAAAGGGCCGAGTATCATTTCTTTCTCCTTTCTTAAAGCAAAACTCGGAGCTAGATAGCTCCGAGTCTTGCTAAAGGATATGAGTATTAGAGTTCCAAAATCCGGCGAACTTCTCTGTCCACGTAGGACATCAAAGCCTGCACTGCTTTTGCGAACTCACTATCGACTGGGCTGGGCAATGCTAAAACTTTACCCAGTCCTGCAATAAAAACTGCAGAAACTTCTTTCAACAAAGTTTTTGGATTCATGTCTGCCGCCTCCTTTACGGCAATTCCATTTTAACCGAAATTCGCCAGAAAACCACCCCGCTTCAGTGGGTGGTAGTTCACCCTGTTTTTTGTGGAACTGATACCTTTTCCGGTATTTCCACAGGAATTGGTGTCTTTTCCGGCAGTGTCACGGGAATTGAGGGTTCGATTCTTTTCTTCCCACGAACCCTTTTCTTTTTCTGACCGATGTTCATAATCTCCTCCTTGGCATACGTGGACGCACATGAAGTGCGTTTGGATCACCGTTAAAATACTCTGGATGATCAATAACTGCCTGAACGCTTTGTTCAATAAAGGTCTTATCCCAACCGGGATGGACCAATTGTAACTGCTCAATAACGAATTCTCTGGCATCTTGCAACTGCCGCCCTGCAAGGATTGCATCTTGCAAGGCATGTAAGATCTGAATTCCAACTTCTGCCATTGTAGACATATTTATCTCCCTTCTTCATCAAATTTCATTACAGTTTGAACAATAGGAAAATGTTGTGCCAGTAATTTTTATTTATACTCTTTTTCAGCGGGTGGTAGTTCACACTCCTTTCTGCTATAATATGGATATGGAACCATTGAGCTATCGGGAAATTGTCAGAGTAGAGGTTCTTGCGCGAATACTTCAAGACAAGATTGAGAATCCGCGCAGATCCATTCGAGAAATCTGTCAGGATCGCAACGTTCCTATTGATGTATTCTATCGATGGGTTGCGAATGATAGCAAAGCAATGAGTATTGTTCGCGACTCGTTGAGTGCTGCTCAACGGAACGCGCTCTTGGATTTCTCTGATAGCCTTTACAATGCAATTCGTCTGTTGATTAGAGACGCAACCAATTCTGAGTTACCGACCGAAACCAGAATCCAAGCACTGAAATTTCTGGTTCCATTAATGGATAATCTGGCCAGTACTTATCAGGCTCAGCCTGTTGATACTAATGCAGCCGATTTCCTTAGAAAAGGTGTTGAAATTGCCCCAGCAAAGTCCAGGTTTCACTCTGTTGAGGTTTCTGTTGATGAAGATGGTGTTCGTATTGAGGTTTCTAAGGAACGAGATCCGATTGACGTTGAGGCTCTTCCTCCGTTGGATGAGGAAGATTCTCAAGAATCTCAGTGAACTACCACCCGCTAAAGCGGGTGGCTTCCTGGCGAATTTCCTATAAAAAGCCAATCTCCACTTACTATGTTATAATGCAATTCAACGGAAATTCGTTTACCTCCATCAAGCTGAATTTCCATATCGCTCCTTGTTATCAGGACGTGCGCCCATCACGTCCTGATGGCTTTAAACGACAATTGTCAAACCGCACTTCTGGCATGTCAAGATATCAATAACATCATCGGGGACATAAATGGTTTCCATACGGGCTAAATTCCATTCATGGTCGCATGAAAGCTTGATTTCTGCGCCGTCCAGAATTTCTGCATATCTTTCTGGATTTTCTTCCATTAAATCCACACCCCCTACAATGATTGTATTTCGCTCTCGGTCATAAGTGACCATAGGTACCTCCTTATGCCCAACATCGAATAATGAGTTTCTTGCGCTTCCCGCGGATGGCTGGCAAAATAATATGTACTTCCTTGTCGCCAACTTCTTTAACTTCATAGGAACGCACGAAGACCCTGGTATGAATACATGCCTCTTCCATACCACATGGGTATGGATAGCTGCAATACAAGAGACGGTGTTCCTCCATCACTTCACGGATGATGTCACTGAGAAGCATTAAAGGTGTCATTTTTTTTGTTTCTCCTATTCGAAATCTTCTGGTGGAATTGCCGACGTTGGCTCATCCATTAAATGAGCCCCGAGGCTTCGATATGTCCAGGCAGGCACTTGATCTGGGGGACATTCGTTTGCAATAGTCAGAAGGATGTGCCCTCCCAGTGTGCGGATAATTTCAACCAACATCCTATCTGTAATCTGGGGAAGCCCCTTCAGTTTCAGTCTTACATTGATTTCATCAATTAAACTTGGCATAATGTGTATTGCCTCCTTTTACTTTTAGAACATTACTCCCGATTCCTTCAGGGACTTATATCCGTTAAGCCCGATGATCAGATGATCAATAACCGTTATGTCCAACAATTTTCCGGCACTAACCAGAGCATTTGTCAGGTTAACATCCTCTTGACTTGGCATTAGATGCCCTGACGGATGGTTATGTGCTACGAGAATACTGGCCGCATTCTCAATAATCGCTTGTTTGAAGACTTCCGCCACCCGCACCGTAGATTGGTTCAGCGTTCCTTGATATTGCTTCACAATGCGTATCAGCGCATATTGAGTGTTTAGTATTAATACCCACAACTCTTCATGATCTAAATTGCCCATGAAGTATTTCAAGATTTCATAGGCATCTGCAGGACAACGAACAATTGGACGTTCTTCTGGAAGTTCCAGAACACTATTCAATTGATTGTACAGTTCTTGCAATTGCGCTATTGTTTCATTAATTTTGCGTTGCTGACGCTGTACCTCAACCTTTACTTTTGGGCGTTTATTGGATGATCGAACTTCCAATAAATATGGTTGCAATGTTTCTTGATTCATGACGTTTATCCTTTCAGTTTATAGGAAATTCGCCAGAAAACCACCCCGTTTCAGCGGGTGGTAGTTCACCGTGGTTTCTTTTCCAATACACGCATGTGCCATGCTTGCAATCTGGTTAATTTTATGTTGTAGCCATATCTCTTCCGTCGGATATATATCCGGCTTTAGACCTGTACGCGCCAGGTCGCGGATTTCACGCAGGACACCCTTCAGCATGGCATTTTCCGCTTCCAATTTTTTATAGGCATCGCACATGTCGGGCTTCATCTGACACCTCCCAACAACCAAAACACAAGGGTCAAGATGACCAATAGCAGAACTGCATAACACAGCAGTTCAAGAATAAATCGACCCCTGGTCAAATGGTTGATCAACTTTACTAACCAGTAGAAAATGGTCATGCATAGAAAGACGGCTCCCACAACCGTGAGAGCCGTCAAAGCTGCCTGAACGAAATTCATATCAAATTCCAGCAAGTTCGCTTTGTCTAATACTAGAAAGGAGCATCCTCGCTAGTATCTATGGCATTTGTGTCTTCGGGAACTTCCTGATGTGTCCCGTTAGAACTGAGGAAGCGAATTTCCTCTGCGCGGATTTCAAAGGCAGCACCAACGCTTTTATCCTTCCGCTCAAACAATTTGGGACCACCAGTTTTCGGGTCGAAGATCAATTGACCTTCCACCAAAATCAGGCGTCCTTTCTGGAGATACTGATTGCAGATTTCTGCAAACTTTCCCCAAACTGTAACGCGGAACCAAATTGTCCGCTCGACTTTTTGGTCATCCTTTTTGTAGTTATCATTAACAGCTACACTAAAAGATGTAACTGCGTCGCCGCTAGGGGCATAACGCATTTCGGGATCACGGCCAAGCCGTCCTACGATAGTGATTTTGTGGTACATGTTATTTTTCTCCTTTTTGAATGAGATTGAATAGATTTAGATTGGTTTGGCACTTCAGTTATTTCTTGCGACTGTCCTCAAATCGGGATCACGGCTCCAACCCCAACATCTCAATCAGTTTCGCGGCCTGCGCACCCCGCACCGCAACCAACGCCGCATCCGCACCCCGCGCCGCAGCCAACGCCGAAGCCCACGCCGCAGCCCGCGCCGCACCCCGCACCGCACCCCGCGCCGCACCCCGCGCCGCAGCCAACTCCGCACCCCGCGCCGCAGCCAACGCCGCATCCAACGCCGCAGCCAACGCTGCAGCCAGCGCGGCAACCCACGCCGCAGCCAACTCCGCGTCGGTCGCCTCGCCGTTAGTGTATCTGCGGGCAACCTCTATCATCTCGCTCGGTATTACTTGTTCGGCACACCAGATGTTGAACTGCTGGGCAGTTTTTTCGTTCCAGGTCTCGACCTTGCGGACGAACCTCATCCGCTGTGCATAGGATTTGCTATCGCTGTCGATAATCTTCCCGCTCAGCTCAACCTCATAAAGTTGAGCATTTATCCAGTACAACAACTGCACCGGTTTACAGGCGTGATAGCCGTCCGCGCATTCTTTTAGGTTCTCTATCGATATTTCTGGCAGCCATTCTCCAGGTTCGCTGCCTTTTGGTAAGTAAGGGGTGTAGTCATAGCCGCTGTATTCGCCCCTATTGTCCTCGGTCAAGAACTTATAATATTTCATGTTTTCTCCTTTTCGAATTGAATAGATTTGAATTGACACTGACAAATTGTCAGTAGTCTACTAACCAGTTATTTCTTACGACTGTCCTCAAAATCCTTTGCACACGTGCAAAAAACTATGAAGACAATAATACCCAACAACAAGATCGTTGCTTCGTATGACATTGCTACCTCCTTTGCACACCGTGCAAAGACTTACCAATCGCCCCCATCATCGTCTTTGTCAGCCCAGACTCTGGTAAACGTATACCACCGGTTTTCTGCATCGTAGTATCCTCCATAACGCTCAATAATGCCCCGAACTTCTTGAGTATCCTCAAGAAATATCAGACCATCGATCATATAACCAATCGGGCAGTTGTCATAGTAGATCAGATATCCAGGGTTCTCACCACAGTCCAACTTCGGGGCTCGCATGTAAAGGAGAAAATCGACTTCATCATCATTCATGCGAATGTACTTCTTGTCTATATCTGTGATAAAGTCTACATCTCTGGGATCTGCTAGCGGCACTTTTGGAGGAAACTCCTCAACCGAGAACATATCCATTAAAGCCATGACAGCTTCTGCTGCATTCGCTTTAACAGCAAAGTATTCCAATGGCTTCCACCGACTATGGTATATCGTCATGGAAGCCTTCCACTTATCCCCTCTTCTCTTTATTACAATTTCGTACTTATCCAAATAGCTTATCATTTCCTTCCTCCTTATCACTTGGATTCCTTGGATATGTAAAACCATACAAGATCCTGTATACCCATACAGTCTTGTATCCTACTAATTCGTTTCACCTCCTACTATGCCTCTATGGCCTTGAACCATACCATAAAATCAAACAGGGAAGAAAATTGAACTGTAAAATTAAACAGGAAAGAAAATTAAACAGGAAATTAAACAGGGATAATGCTTCACCCCTGTTTTCTTCACCCCGGTTTATTACGCATGAGGACACCAATATTCATGAGAACGCCAATATTAATGAAGAGGTATTCTTCGCATGACACGACAGCACCCGACATACACTTCATCATACGCTAAGGGGGTGCAATAAGGGTATGAAGTAGGGGGGATGGGGTGGTGTTTGCACAGTGTGCAAAGGGGAAGAGTGGTGCCTGAGTCGGTTAGACGGATGGAATTGGCATAACGGATGGTCTAAGACGGCTCAAAACACGAAAGAATACCCAAAATTGCGTATATCCTACACCGAAAAAGCGGGAAAAACACCGCAAAAATGCGGGAAAACGCCATTCGGATACACGCAATTTTCACTTAGTGCAAAAAGATACAGACGCCTGCATAAATCATCAGGCAAGTAAGCAAAAAGGCGATAAACATGCCCCATCCTTTATATCCAAGAGATGTAACTGACTGTTTCGCAACCGGTCTTTGCACGCCGTGCAAAGGATTACTCATTGGGCGTGCTCTCTTTCCGGTCCTTCAGGTGTGCCCTGATGAACTTTCCATTCTTGACCCTTCCCCGAATACAAACCGTCTCGTCGCCTAAAAACATACGCATCAGCGGCTTAACCAAAGGATTGAGGATCTCTCGAGGTTTAATCTCATACAAGAGATCAAGTGGATCAATGTGGATAAAACGCAACTTATGCTGTCTGTTCACATAAAAAGTAAACAGTAAAGTCATAACGATCCCTACTTCCGCGATCATTACTTGCAGCAAAACTTTTTGTGCCGCTGGTTCTGCAATGAACCAGAGCATCTGTTGCTCACGGAGAAACACATAGCTGCATGGAATAAAGCGAATATGTTTCTCTCCGATTAAGCAACGAATTTCGTGCTTGTTTTTGATCTCAAACAGGATCGACTCTAACAGCGAACTATCGCCATACCGCGACCCAAGATCGCGGTAACGCGCCAGCAGTGACGCCCTATCCTTTTTGTCCATTTTGTCCATTCGCTCCTTCACTACATGAGAAATTGAACTACGTCCAAATCCCCCTGACTTGCCAGTCAAGATTGAAACCTACATGAGAAATTGAACTACGTACTGGATCCGCCCTTTTTCATCACGAACAGCTGATGCGCCAGTATCGGGCGCAACGATCATATGGTGCCTCAGCGGACTATCAAATTCTATCCCCCCATCGTCTTTGATTTGCTGAAGTACCACGAGCGATACAATCACAACGCTGAGCTCGGCTTCCTCAAGCTCTTCAGGAACGCCTACAACGCGCCCAAACTTCTTCTCCCCCAACGCTATCTCACCATATTCGGTGGATAACGTCCCACTCACAATGACGGTCTCCTCCAGGCGGATCAATCCGCAAGAAGGGATCGTTTGAACAACACCGTCACGATTCAGAACATTGATATCGTGACCTGTGCAATTCCACACTGGGTATTTGAACATTTTTCCTCCTTGGAAAATGACACTGGCTGCGAAGACCGTCTTTGCAGCCAGTGTATTTATAAATATTAGTTTTTCCGCGAACCTCTCGCCTTCTTCCCCTCTTTTTGATCGGGGAAGTGTCCTACAACAACCCGGAACTTGTCCGGGTGTGTTCTTGCCGTAAGCACAAATGATGTGTGCCGCGGTTCTAGAACTGGGAAATGGTTATTTGGGTTGTTTGGATTCCACGTCCCATCCGGTCTCACCCAAAATATTTTGACTTCGCGGCCGACCATTGACTCGATTGTGTCAAGGTATGGATTTCCCGCCAGGTCATACGCATTCGTCAGCGTGAAATCCCCGTGAAAGACAAATACACCGGACTCTCCCTTGGGAGTTTGGGTGGTAGCTGGATTCTCCTTTCGGATTTGCCGCTCCGCCTTGGTGACTTCGGCAGCAATCATTCGGTTCGCCGTGCGATTTTCGGCAATTTGCTGAATAATCGCGTGGCTCTTTTCCGCGCTTTCGGCTGCCGGAAGATCAAACAGTGGGAGCATGGCTGTTTGCAGCCACTGTTTTGTTTCCGCGTCAACATAAAAGTTGACGATTACTTGGCCTTTCCCTCCATGCGCCGCCATAATGATCGGCAGATAGGGGATCCACTCAAAATACTTGCGATGCGCAAGGCGATCACGCTCGCAAGAATCTGGAAGCACTGTCCGCCCCATTACGAAACATTGCTTCCCTTCTGCATTCACTCGGACGTTGGCCCGATACAGGGTACCGTCCTTGAGGAGATATCCAACCTCCTCCTGGAAGATCACCTTCGGGTCAAGCCCGGTGTACAGGACAAATGGAAAGTGCTCAATCATGAGTCTTCCTTGATGTACTGAGAGCATCAAGGACACAAAGCCCTTGATTTTCTCCATCAGGCGATGCCGATCATCGGCATCCCAATGATCGCATCTGGTCAAATCAATGACCTTGGCGTCACCGCCAGACTGTCCGATTGTGAGTCGGACTTGGTTTGTGTTACTAATTTCAAATTTCATTTTTTCCTCCTATGGAAAATTGGTTTGGGTTTTTATATGCCGAGATCACTATGGAATCTCGGCCGAACATATGGCAATAAAAATTGCCATAAATAGAAGCATTATAGAAAATGCAACAAACCTCCATCCCCAAGACAGGGATGGATCAATTGCCGCACCAGAGGCGGCGATTGCCACGAAAAACGTAGCAATCATACCGACCACCTGGAGTGTTCGTAGAACAATTCTTTTTGCGAGTTTAAATTTCATCTTATCCTCCAAAGTTTGAATTTTCATACACCGAGATCACTTAAACGGATCTCGGTATATAGTCAGATTACAAACCTTGTCCCCATCTCCAGACAAAACAGATGGGGACAAGATTCTCTTTCACTGAATCTCTTTTACGGTGACCTCAACGTCACCGTGCGGAAGAGATTTCAGGAATTCGCTGAGATCCTGCTCCTCGACAATGATTGTCGTGGAGTAAATCTCATCTCCCCAGTTTTCAACCTGGGAATTATCATATCTGGGCTCAAGTAGCCCGGAACACCCACAGTCCATAAGGACTGCGAATGTCCCTTCAACTGTGACCTTATAACGGGTCACACTGCACCTGAGCGGCGAGCTCAACGCACGCTGCCAGGAAAAATATACTGGCCATAATATTTAGGCCAATTACTCCGATTGACAGAGATGAACTCTCTATCAACCAGATACTGGATTCTATCCAGAGGACGCCCCAGAAGGACATCCAGAGGACGAATCCAATCCTCTTCAGGACTTTCTCGCAACGCTTCATTTCCGGGGCTTCCCGGTGAAGAATCGTTGCTTTTCCACTGAATTTCCATCCTTTCCCATACTGACCGGTAGATACCCGGTCATATGGGAAGATGATGGGAATCTAGAAAATTCCAAACTCCGTCCATCAGGAGCGATCCCGATGAGGATCGACTCCCTTAGGAGTTTGAAAAATCTAAAGATCCCTGCAGGATGCTCTGTCATTGAAACAGAACCTCCTTCAGGCTCTTTTCGACGGAACTGGCCTCTTTCGAGGAGAGGACGCACCAAAGTGCATCCTCAAGAGACCACTCGCTGATATACGCCAATCCCATGTGATCGGCGTAGACGGCGCACAAATACGCCATCCACTCCCCATGGGAGTGGATGAACTGGCGCAGAGAAGAATCCAGCCGTGCTGAATCCTTTCCTGCCGTCCGAACTCCTTCGCAGAAGGAGAGGAAGTGGCTGTGCCACTTGCCTCCTTCTGCAAGGCTTTTGCGGAAGATGGCGAGCACCGTGCTCGCCTCCTCCATATAGTAAGAAACCTTCACTTTACCTCCTTTATGGTCGCACGGCGAGATCGCTTAGACGAGATCTCGCTATAAAGCGAGATCTCGTCATTGTGAGACCTCGCCGTGCTTTTGGTAGATTACTGGGGGCTAGAAGGGGGGGGCTAGAAAGGGCTACTTGCCTTTCTTCGCCGCCGCCTCCGCCTTTCTTGCCGCTGCTGCCTCTTCGGCCTTGGCCGTCCGGCGGGCGGCCTCGGCTGAGGTGATCTCCTTCTCGGCCCATTCCTGGGCCTTCGAAGAAGTCACTCCAGAATCCACCAACTGCTTGGCGACCTTCTCGACCGCCAATTGGTGGATTCTGGGCCCATCAGCCCGCGTGAGCGGGCCGCGGTTCCCAGCCGCGACCTCGCTCCTGGCCGAAGCCAGTGCCTGGCGGACGAGCGTTCCGTCCGCGAGGGCCTGGCTGGCCTTCTGCTGGGCCTCGGCGGCCGCGCGGGCGGCAGCCTTGGCCTTGGCCTCTTTAACCGCCCTCAGGGCGGTGAGGGCCGCCCGTTGGGCTCTAAAGTCCACCAGATCCTGGCTGAGTTCCGCCATCCGGCGGCGGATGCCCGCCAGGATGGCTTCTGCAGCCGCGATCTCCGCCGCGCTCATCGCGGGGCGGAATCCCTCAAGGGATTCCTCCCCACGCCTGAGAAGGGCTTTAAACTCCGCAACCTCCTTGGAGGCAGCAGTAATTGCCGCCTCCAATTCGGCGTCCTTCTTCAACTCCTCTTCCACCGCGTCTACGACGCGGCAGAAGATGTTTTCGAGGGCCGCCAGCGCGCTGGTAGCCTCGAGGACTGCCACCTCTTCGCGGGTGGCTGGGGCGGAGGACTCTACAGTCCTCATTAACTTTTTAGCCATTGTTTTACTCCTTTCTGCAGCATAGCTGGCTAATGACCATGCTGCACTAAAAAAAACGGATGGTGTTTTTGTTGCGACCCTCCACCACAAAATTGCATGGCGGATAGGTCATGCACGGTTACGCCTCCGTGCTAGGAGACCCTCCTGGCATTGCACCAGAATGACCGCTTTTACGGATGGGTCTGGTCCCCGACTTTTATTTATTCTCCTATCGGTTGGAGAATTGCATCTTACGCAGGTCTGGGATACCTGCACGCCTATGCCTTAAGCATAGGACGACACGTCTTTCCCCGCGTGTTAGGGTGGGCATTGGCTTAGCCCAACTGTTTCACCATCCTGTTGGCAGAATTGGAATGTGACCAGAACGAGTGCCAAGGGAATAGCCCTTTCCTAGACGCATCTTTGCACACCGTGCAAAGCGCGTCAGCAGCACTGTCTGTCATGCCAGCCAGGATGGTGTTCATGTCCGATTCCCTCAGGAAAGAGATGCTCGCAGGACCGCAGCCTGGAGCGTATATACCCTTTCCCTTACAAACGAATGTGGGACGTTCTCCTCCCACCGGAGGCAGGATTGACCGCCTGCACGGTTGCCAGTCCCTATACAAGCAGACTGGCGACTGGAGTGCCTAGTGTCCTTCCTTATGGCATTCTGCACGGCCAGTCTAGGCCATAAGGTAAGACACTTTCCCGCCACGGACCCTTGGACGCAAGGGTTTCGGCACTACCGAACGTTTTAACCCTCGTCAGGGGGGCATTCTCGCTACCGGATTGGTCACTTGCCCATGTGTCCGGCGTGCCAGTCGGATGGCACTCTCCGACGGGAGCGGGATGCTTACGCATTCCTTCCAGCATTCTCCACGCTGGTTGGTGGTGGCCACAGGCAGGTTTCCATCAAACTGCGATTGGAATGCCTCGCTGGATAGGTTTCCATCAAACTACGATGGCGAATACCTTCCGGAGGCGGCCTGCCTATTTTTGTCCCTTTTTAGGCTTATGGCCTTTCACCAAGCTTTCCATTAAGGTTACCCCATTAGTGCTTTATGCCACAGAGGAATCCACTCTAGTAGAGGCGCGGCTCCACTAGAGCTTCATCTCGGTTTAGGGGAAAGAGCGGGTTGCTCCCATTTCCCCTTTCCCTTCTTGTCGTGGCAGAAGGGTTCTCTTAATGTTTTCCACTGTGGTCGCTTACAGGGTATATATCCCACAGCTATAGGGCCAGAGCTACGGTACGTACACACTACCGCAGCCACCACTGCACATAAAGAGCAAACTGCGCTCCCTATGTCGTTCCATCCTTGCCTATCTGTATAAGCATGGGCAAGGGCAGCCCTGCGTCCTACATCCCTGAGTCGTAAGCCTCAAGGAATGTGGGCACTTACCTACCCTGATGTTGCCATCAAGGCAGGAAAGTGCCCGCATTGTGCGGGCAACACCCACCAAAGGTGGGTTTTGGGGGCCGATACAATGCCTCGGCTAACGGCTATTTGATTGTGGGCGATCCCTGTCCTCGGCCAGGTACGCCCGTCGAAACCCGCGTACTGTTTTAGGCACAGCCGACGCTAGCCTCATCTATTTCTAGCCGCTTTAGGCCGATCCCCAGTTCTTTGGAGATAACGGTAAGGGTTGGCAGCCTTACCGCTAGCGGTTATTCGTGCTCTGCGTGCTCGCTCTACCAACCGCCTAAGCTAAGCGAGTTCCACGCCTGCGCTTCCCACCCCGTGTCTATCTGCCATTCAGGGGGGCAGTCCGCCCTGTAGCGCAGGGCTTCCTTGTTGTTACTCTCTTTCAGGCCCAAGAGAGTGTAGCGAGGTAGGGGGGGAGTAGTGTACGGGGGTATATATATATCCTGCGCCCCCCTCACAGGATCGTCAATACCCCATGTTCACTTTCATCCCCCCCTACCCTTTCATATTACCCAGGCTTAAAAATTTTGGTTTAAAACTCAAAAATTTTGGTTTAGGAATTTGTTGGTAAAGGAAAGGGGAAGAGGGGAGGGTAGAAAAAGTAAGGAGGAATGGTATATAATAGGGTAGAGAAGGAAGAGGAAGGAGAGGGGGGGGAGGAGGGAAGTGAGATGAAAAAGAAGGTAGTGAAGGAAGGGGAAGGGGAATGGGGGGTAATGAAGGAGATGTGGGAAGGGGAGAAGAGGAGTGGGTATATAGTATATGGGGGGAAGACGTGGAGGGTGATAGAGGTAGGGAAAGAAGGGGGAGGGGAAGGGGTGATATTTATAGAGATGAGTGAAGAAGGGATGTACGGGAGTTTATCAGGAGGAATAGGAAATGGGAGATGAAGAGAAGAGAGGGAAGAAAGAGGAGAAGGGGAAAGAGGGGAAGATAGAGACGAAGGATTACTGGACGATACTAGGGATATTAGCGAGTGGGGTACAGTGGGAAGACATACGATGTGAGAGGGACGGGAGGGGGCAGAGGTATTTGGTGTTTGTGTTTGGGGAAGGGGAGGCGAAGGTAGTATATGAGAAATGCATCAGGGGGGAAGAGTTGATGGTAGATTTGTGGAAGGTAGAGCAAGCGAGCGAGAAATTCAAGAAACTGTTATTACATTTTGGGATTAAGAGGTAGGGAAATGAGGGAAGAGACGGCGTTGACGGAAGAAGAGATTGAGATATTGAGGGCAGGGCAGAAAGATCCGAACATAATTACGGACTACTTTTTTCGTCATCGAGGGGAAGAGAGGGGCTGGAGGTTTGACGACAATTTTACAGAAGAGGGGAAATGGCAAAGGGATGTATGCATGGCGTCGCAGACGGACATAACGGTAATTGGGGGATTTGGGACAGGGAAGACGTTAGGGATAGGGATGGGGGCATGTGTATGGTGTTTGACAGCGAATGATTTCAAATTTTTGAACATAGCGCAGAAGGCATGGCAAGCGCAGCAGATGTATGATTTGATATTGAGGCATGCGCGGAACACGCGATTTGACGATTTGATATGGGAGAAGCCGCGGATGCCGCATCCGAAGATTATCATACGATTTCGGATAGGGAAAGAAATCTGTGAATCGACAATGGAATTTATGAGTGTAGACAAAGATGCGACGGGCATATTGTCATGGGAAGGGGATTGGATTAATCTAGATGAAGCGGGGTTATTGAACAATTTAGAGGAGATTATTATTAATGTAGGGTCACGTATGAGGGGGAGTGTAAGAGGGAGGGAGAGATTAGGGCGATTCAGCATGACGAGCAACTCGTGGGACAATTATCAATTATGGTACTACTTTGACAATGCGATGGCGGATCCGGAGAATTTTTTGAGTGTGATAGTAGCGACGAAGGACAACAAGAATGTAACGGAGAAGCAATATCAGCGGATGTTAGCGAGGATACCACTGGAGGATCAGCAGAGGTTTCTAGATGGAGGGAGGCCAGAAGGGAAGGGTGCATTTTTCAGTCGGAAAGCGATTGAGGGATGTGAAGATGAGATTATGGGGGAGATTGTGGAAGCGAAAGCGAAAGCTGAAGAAAGTGGGTATGTATATGAACGGATGAGGGGAGCGAATGTAGTGCATTACAGGGTACCGCCGAATCCGAGGGAATTGTATTTATTGATAGGAGATCCTGGGACAGACAGTCCGCCGAAGAGGAATGCGTATGTATTGGGGGTATGGAAGGTAACGGAATTTCCGAGGAAGCCTGCGGAGCTTGTAGCGTTTGTATGGGGGAGTGGAGGTGGGAGGATACAGCCATGTATTGACATGTTATTTGATTTGATTGATGTATATCGTCCATTGAGGGTATATATTGATAATACGGGGCCGCAGAAAAGCACGTCGCAGGTGATCAATGAGCATTTATTTGCGAAGCGATTTCAGGAAGATGGAGAAGTGGGGTATGAAAGTCCAATGGGGATAAACAGAGGGATCAATGGATTGGATTTTAGTGGCTCGCACAAGATGGAGTATTTGATAGCGGCGAGGGTATTTATAGAGAACCGGATGTTTCGATGGCCGAAAGCGATATCTGGGATACGGGCGCAATTGGCGAATTATACGCCGGAGAACGACAAGAAGATAGCACAAGACATTGTTGCGATGGTAGCGATGAGTGCGCATGTAATACGAGGATTCTTTCATGTTGATATTGGGTCGTTGGTTATTGAAGGTCGTCCGAAGGGTGATGAGATGGTTATGGGCAATCGAAGGAATACTAGTGAAGGTCGTAGCAGGCGATCACTCCGAGCCCATGCGTCATTACCGCCGGAACGTATCCCGTGATAGGCGAAATGTCAGGGGAAGGTGATTGAAAAGAAGAAAAGACCGGCTATAATAGAAGCGGGTATGGTTGATATGGAGATGAAGAGGATTGAGCCGCACTTTTCAAGAAGGAGCAAGACAGATGGCATTAATGAGCAATTTACGTCAGGCGATATCAACGATCATTCCATCAAAGTTTAGTCTTGAGGATTTGAAGGGATTTCCTTATTCTGAGTATCAGGATCAATTAGTAGAATATGAAGAGCAGGAGAACTGGTACACAGGAGACGCATTAAGGGAAACGATATCGGGGAAAGAAGGGCGGCCTGCAGATTTATACCCGATGCAAATCAATCCAATACGGGCAACGGTAGCAAAACATGCGTATGCATTATTTGGGGAAGTAGAAAATGACGGGCGACCACTGATAGTAACGAAAATGATACCGCCAGAATCTGGGGGCGATAAAGATATAGAGACCTGGAAGAAAGATACACAACACGTAGAAGAGGTCTTGAATCAAGTATGGTGGGAAAGTGGCGGGCGTGATTTAATGATTAGAAATGCTTATGTTTCGCAGATTTATGGGGGGTGTTTTTTCAAGGTTACGTTTGTTCCTTGGGAATCAAGTCAATATGGTGGTACTCGAAGCATTCCAATTCGGATAGAAGCTCCAAATCCAAAGACAGTAGTGGCGATACCCGATGCAAGTGATTATTATCATTTAGCAAAATGCTGGATTGTCAGGCAGATTGATGAAAATGAAGCAGAAAGTTATGGATATAAAATAACAGATGAAAGTGAATATTGGTACACGGAATATTGGACGCCGAAGGATTATATTATTCGGGTAAATAATCAGATTGTAAGGAAAGTGGTAGCGGGGAAGGAAATCTTGCTTTCTGGGGAAAATCCATTTGGGCTTGTGCCAGTCGTATATATACCGCATATTCGAGACATCAACTTTTTAGGATCAAATGCTTTCAAACATTTGATTGCTTATGTGAAGGAACTGAATTTGAGGTATGGGGATTATGGGGATGCCACAAATGATGATGCCCATCCGATTGTAGCAATACGCGATGTGTCTGGCACGGTGCAAATGAAGAAGATCACGAATTGGCTTGAAGTGGCAGATCTGGGTCAGACGAGTGGTATTACAGGAAACGAGAAGCCACCGGATATGTTTGAAGTGAGGCAGCAAAGAGCATCTGCCGCTATGAAAGGATTGATTGATTCCATCTGGCAACAGTATTTAAGGGACAGCTTTGTACCACCTGTAGCCTATGGAGAGGATGAGGGAAGCCAACGATCCGCCATAACATTGGCAATGCGTTTCTGGCCATTGGGTTCTCATGTATCGACTGAGAGATATTATTGGACAGTAGGAATGGATATTTTACAAAATATCCTGCTGCGGATTATGTTCACAAAAAAGATAGGTGGGATTACTGAGAAGCATCTTGCCATGAGAATGAAACAGGTATGGTCGCCATTATTGCCACGAGATCGGGAAGCGGATGTGCAAGAATGGGTACAACGATCTACAGCGGAAATTGCATCTATTGAACATTTGCTTGAATTATCAGGCGATGTTGAAGATATTACAGAAGAACGGAACCGAATATTGAAATGGATTGCAGATGTTGAGGAAGCAAGGTTGAAAGCTGCAAATAAACAGGCAGAAAAGCAACTAAAAATGCAGATGGAAGCAAATGAACAACGTGAAGAAAATGTGATGGAATCGGAAAAGAAATCCGTCGATGTTTCAGAAGAAGAAAAGCCGTTTGCACGGCGTGCAAAGCAAGAACCAGGAGATAAGAAATGACAGAAGAAAAGCAAGACATCCTGGAAGATTTTTATGAGGCGGACGAAAAAGACATTCAGTTCACTATCGTAGATCAAAGTGGGGATCCGCTAGATTTGGATGGTGCTGAAATCACGTGGGCGTTATTTAGCGATGATGGCAAGAATCCACATGTTGAGTTAATGAAGAGTTCAAAGAAAGAAGATGAAATTGAAGTAACTGGAGCCGGAATCTGTGTTGTACATCTATTGCCTGGGGACACGCTTGGGTTGTATGGCACATACAGGTACCAGCTTCATGTAGTAACAGCCACACAAGGAAGTGGCATTGTATCAAGCGGCAAAGTTTATATCAATCGCTCATTTGCGAAACGATACGAAACTCATACCGCACCAGTTTATTTACAAGGAGGCTAGAATGGCTACTTTTACTTGGCAAGTCTATGCGAATACTCCAGCATGGATGGCCGTATCTTCAAACACGATTGTTTTTTCGGGTTCTAGAACTGATCTGAGCGTCCCCATCACGGTAGGAACCTGGAATAGTGGTACTCATCTTGGGAATGGTGATCCTGGCACGGATCAGTGTGGGACAAAGCATGTACCAAACGTTGAGTATGTTTCCAACACTCAGTTCAAGTTAAATGGTGGTCCGACAGAAACAATCAGCAATGCAAATCTGGCTGCCACGGAGTGCACCATGCGTATTTTATTCACAAATGCATCAAAGGTTGCTGTTTCAAATGCCAGGTTTTACGCATTTGATGGATCAACCACGACTGCCGAAGCAGTTGGGGTTGAGGTCTATGCGGTAGAAGGCCAAGTCGGTGCATCTACGTGGACACAGATCAATGACGATAGCGCGAATATTGGTGGCGACAATTCTGGCGAGCGGCTTAGCTTGAGTGATCAGTCGGCAGCTACCGTGCATACTTTTTATATTGCTGTATCCGCTCGGCCAGAGAGCGTTGGAGCAAAGACCCAGTTTGATTTTGGGATTAGCTTGACATATAGCTAAAAACAGGAGGATGAAGATGAATTTAGATGATGTAGGATATGGAAACGGCTTAATCTATGTTGGTATTCCCCGCGAGAGGATACAGCTAAATCAGTTTATTGACAATCGTGATGCACTTCTTACGGCGATTGCCAATGCTGGACATGGATGTGGATTTTATCAGGCTGAAGGACATCGGGTGGATCGCAATCGGGATCAAATTGTTGAGGCGTTCTTACGTCACGAAAAGCGTCCCGAATGGTTATTAATGATTGATACAGACATGGAACATCCCGTTGAAGCTCCGATGAGATTAGCGGCCTGGAAGAAGCCCATTGTTGGAGCCCTTTACTTTCATCGCGGTCAAAGTCACGATCCATTTGTATTCGATTATGTTGGTTATCGAAAAGACAAATATGATCGAGACACGCATACATGGACTCCGCGCCGAAAGATGGTCTATGAATTCCTAGAAACAAATGATATTCCCATGCGAGATGGTGCAATTGCCGTAGATAACACACCAAACAAACCACTTATTGAATGTGATGCAGTTGGAACGGGATGCATTCTGATACATCGAAGTGTATTCGAGATTTTGCCAAGACCCTGGTTTGAATACAGGGTCGGTGGAAACTCTGAGGACTTGATGTTTTGCAAGGAAGCGAAAGAGGCAGGCATTCCAGTTTATTGTGATATCTCAACAATTTGTGGACATTATCATTGGGTAGCTATGGGCCAAGCCCAATTTCGCATGAAATACGTAGGTCGTGGAATTGATTTCACCAGCTATACGCAAGGTATGGCCGCAAGATGGTGGTCTAAACTCACGGGAGTTGAAATCGAGCAAGCCATTCAAGAAATCAAAGCAGGAAGTCCAGCGATGGTTGGAAAAGCCTGGACGAAGAAATTCGAGAACAGAAAGCCATCTCCTGAAGAGATTACTGATTTTTATCGCGATCCAGAAGTAGGGAAGTTGTATGCAATGGAACTTCTTCACTGGAACTTCCTGATTCAGTTTCACAAGATTCGAAAGCTATTGACACATATCCATGAAGCTGATGTGCTGGAAATCGGTGCAGGCATTGGAACGATAGCACTTCAGCTATGGATACAAGACAATCGAGTTATAGCATGTGAACCCAATGAAATCCTTAGGAATATGATTGATATTCGTTACAACGAACTTTTAGAGGAACTCAGTGAAATATCTGGGCAAATATCAGTTGTATCTGATGGATGGATTGAGAACACACCCGCAGAAAGCCAGGATTACATTGTATCCATTGAAACGCTTGAGCACCTTTCTGAACAAGAGTTAGAGCGAGTGATGGAAGCTGCATGGGAAAAACTGAGGCCAGGTGGAAGGTTTATCTTTACGGCCAATTTTGGACAACAGGATGTTTATCCTATGCACTTCGACCACAGCAAATTGTTCGAGAGGCTTATCAAAGAGCTTGGGTATCAAGTAATCAGTGGATATGAACTGATGAAGGTGCGAAATGAATGAAACTTGGCTTGGAGGCTGGATGGCAAGTCTTTCCAATGGGGCAACGGTGCGCGAGATGCCGCCTGCTCCTGGAGAAAAAAGCTCATGGCAAAAAATGCTCGATTTTATTGCCGAAAACAATTTGAGAGTAACACAGTTGCGATTAGTTCGTGGCCCAATCACAATTATTTGCGACCATCACAAAAAATGTAATGGATATTGCATGGCTTATGAGGTGCTGGAAATTATGTATTCTGGTAATCAAATAAGAATGCAGGGAGTTGGAAGTGTGTTTGGTGACAAGGTGTTCATGACCTGGGTTGATGGAAATGGGAATATACGTCAAGAAATTCGGGAATTATCCGAAATGAAAGTCCATACAACATTGAGGGATTCGCATGACACAACCACAAACAACAACACGACATGAAATCGAACAGATACACGGAGAAATTGGATTGATGAAAAAGGAAATTTCGGATATATCCAATTTGTTGACTGAATGCTCTCATGCTCTTCGCGGTTACAATGGCACGCCTGGACTGATTTCTGATATGAATACGCTGAAACAATTAATCAGCAACGAACTCGCTCATTTATCGGAAAGAATTGAGGCGATTGCCGAAAAAGAAGACCCAACTGCAGTGCGTTGGCCACAATTACTGGAAAGGTTTTTTGCGCCAGCACTGGTTGGACTTCTTACTTTTTTGTTAGCCCATTTTTGGGGCAAATAGTACCTTGATTTTTTCATAGCTCTGTCTAGAAAGGCACGGCATATTGTCCCTGTGTAGGCTAAACACCTTAGCAGGGATAAAACTTATCTATGGCAATTACATACGAAAAGTATCAGCGTCTTCCTGCAAGCGGACTTTCAACAAGCAAGCCCGTTACTGCGTCCTATACGCAAACGAGCGGAGCTTGTTTGCTTGTTCTGATGATTGCTTATGCTGGTACAACATTACGTACTGGAGGAGCCCCAACCTATAAAAAGGTTTCTTTCACACAGGCAGATAGTGCACGTTGCTATCTTGGGGGAGAATGTACGGTAGAGACCTGGTATCTACTGAACTCTGGAATTACTGGATCAAATACAGTTTCAATTCCAAATGATGGCGCATTATCGTTGATGGCTATCATTGCCGATGCCACAACTGGAAGTGGTTATGCTGGCTTTGATGTAGCGAGTGGGCGTAGCGCATTAGGCACAAATCCATATGCTTCTGTTACAACAACAAAAGGCAATACGTTGATATTTGCTCATGTTGCCTCTGGGGATAATGCTTTTGCTCCAACAAAACGTACTGGAACAAACATTATGCAAGAAGATCTTGGCACATGGGGTGTTGCCTTCCAGTATTACGACAAGGCAGCGGCTGGAGCACAGACCTTAAGTTGGACAGAATCAACCTCTGATGATTACGGAGCAATAGCAGCAGCATTTTATGAGTTAGCAGGTACTACCTCTTCTTTATCTTCTTATTTGAAAGGTAGAGACCAAAGCAATGGGCAAAACTCTGCATATCTAAGTGGCAAAGTATCGCTGACGAGTAGTAATTTACAATGCTATTTGACAGGACAAGTAGCAGGGAGTAATCAACGATGGCAAATACTATCGTAGCGCGTGGAAGAAAATACACCAAATGGTATGACGATGTTGCACAAGTATATCGTTACACGATAACAGTTCACGATCAGCATTACCAGGATGAAAATGGAGCCTGGCAACCGGTTAACGAATCGTTTGTTGACGATCCTGTTTATGGTGGAAAAAGTTGCAATACGGTGCAACATAAATTCCAGGTTGCCAATGGTGGTAAACGGCGGTGGTATCCAAGA